>Ga0315290_10001196_pt1 | contig 17795 bp, 34 predicted proteins | sample YL17G12_0_MG_FD_203627 | JGI IMG/M metagenome (GOLD analysis project Ga0315290, IMG submission 203627) | Sediment microbial communities from Yellowstone Lake, YNP, Wyoming, USA - YL17G12_0 | ecosystem: Environmental > Aquatic > Freshwater > Lake > Sediment | place: USA: Wyoming | collected... | reverse complement strand
AACCAGTTCATGGTTTAATTTTACTCATCACAAAAGTATCACCAATAGGCCCAGAAAACTTCAATTTTCCTTCAAAAAAATTAGTCAAAGATTCGAACGTCACATTTACCCAGTCAGTCCCGAGATCGTATCTTTCGATGCCAAAGACTCGTATGTCATCCACAATAATAATATCCTCATAATCCCTATTCTTCATAGCCGTAAGCTCGTCCCATAATGGAAATCTTGATTTGGTTAAATTAGGATCATCGTAATAATGAGCATCTAAAAACACCACCACAGGTTCATTGTATTTTTTCAATATCTTAGGTAGCTCTACAGCAGAATCCCCGTGAACGATATTTATATGTGATATTTCCTTACATCTTTCGACAGCCAAACTAAAATAATAATCATTTAATTCAACAGATTCTATTTCTCTAAATGCACAATTGGCCAAAGGCGAAACCCTAAGCTCGCTAGCTTTCAATAGATTATTACCTTCTCGCGCTCCTGTTTCAATGTAAATCTCAGGGAGAAAAGTGTGATAATGAACAATCGTATTTAAATACTTACGGCTTATTTTCTGCGTCATAATACACCACCCATATATTTTGAAGGAATACAGACTCCATCCACAATTCTAGGAAAATCTTCTATATGCTCCTGCATATACGCGGGCAGCGCCTCCAAAGACCGTATAGTCTCAGGATTATAGTAGCCATCCGGCACGCTTTCTTTAATATAACCCAACAAAGGATGATCTGTTTGCTGCTTATGAAACGAACCAGAGTATTTCATAAAGTCTTTTACTTCAGACTCAACCTCAGACCAGGTAGGAGGATTGTTTCCATACTTCCCCCAAGACCAAGTTCTATTCATCCACTTCCAATAGAACTCCTCCGGCCTAGAGAAACAAGCAAAATAATGATTACCTAAATACCTATTAGAATATAAATGCCTAGGTTGGCGTATTGGAAACTTTGGATTTCTAACATCGAACCCTTCCTTAGCCCTCAAAAGCCTGTACACGTTGCGCTTATTAAGGCTTGTATTTACGTGCCCATAGGCTTCACGGGCAAAGTGAGATACAAAATGCAAATCTGGGTGTTCTCCCAAGAATGCTTTTAATTCATCCCACACGCGGCTGTAAATGTTTTCATCTGTATCACAATGATAAATCCAATCAGCCCCATCCAATACTCTAGGATGAGCATAAACATTCTTAAATTTATCTTGGTATATCATCCTGCCTTCTAAGGGCAGAGCGGGGTCGTCAGTAGATGGAGTTATTTTATTATACAAGCTAACCGGGATTTCCATGTGTTCAACATCGTACTTCTCGAACCGGCTCCAATTGTCTTTGGCAAACAAAGGCTTAGGCCAACCAGTAGTAGTAACCTGGCATTCTGCCACGATTATGCGATTCATATGAGGCCGGTGTTCGGCTATGTTGGCCTCCAAAAGCTCCAACTCATAACCAAAATAAATTACCTCATTTACATTTACCACAGTATAACCCCAATACCAGCAGATGAAGGAATTTCTATATACCGCTTAGAGCCTTTAAGAAAATCAACTACAGCATCCTTAACAGGCGGGTGCTTAAATACATCATGCACTACTAGAACATCTCCAGGTTGAATAAACGTTTTAGTGTGTTGAAGATCAGCCAATGCTGATTCATAAGCATGGTCCCCATCAATGAAAATTAAAAGCTTTCCTCTGGGGTTTATATTGATCTTAGCCTGTACAAACGGCTCTAAATGACGGACGACTCTATCTTCTAGGTTTGTGCCAACATCCACACCATCAATAACATCAACATCCCAAGTATAAACTTTCCCACTCTTACCGGTGTTCATTAAACCAGCAGCAAAAGATAAAGCACTGGCACCTGCATTGGTGCCACACTCTACCACATTATCAACATCATATAGCGCAATCAAAGAGTAAAAGATGGGATACTCAGGAATAGAAGACCAGCGCCTCTGCCTAAAATTGTCCACTGTCTTAGCAAGATTGATCCTACTCATAAGAGTATTCAATCGTTGAATATCAGCTGCCCCATTAAATTCTTTTAGACCCATGTAACTCCCCTAGGAATTATCGGTTTTTTTCTTGATTTTGTCAAGTGATTTTAGTAATCACTGTACAATGGTCTCATCTTAGTTCGGCGAGGACGTCCAAATTGTTTCTCAAACATACTATTTTCTTCTGCTCTTGTAGCACCTCTACCAGTCAGCTCGCGGCGCTCGTCCATAGCAAGCTGGAACGCTTGGGAAGCTCTAGCCTCTGACCAGGGATCTTTCTCTATCACAGCATTAGATATCGGAACCATTACTTGATTAGAATAGATAGTCCACAGAGCCATAATCAAAGCGTCACATACATGGTCGCCTCGATATGGGTCATTGACAATCCATCCCTTCTTACGGTCGGGTGAAGTATCTCGGAACTTCTGTGTTTCTTCGATCTTATTCTGGGCTCGCATCATCTGGTCATGGAGGATCTGACAATTCTCATCAAACAATAGATTGCCTTTAACAGCTAGATTGTTTGTGTACTCATAAGTCTCCGGCCTCCAGCTAAGACTGTTGACACCCTTAGGGCGCCATGTATATTCTGAGGGCCAAGGCTTACCTTCCGCATCCAACTCCTCAAGCTCAGGACTGATCTTTGGATCAACGTCAAATATGGTATAGTTCCATGTAGCAAAACCACCCGTCAAGCGCTGAATCCATTGTGGAACCTGGGTTCGCAGCACGTCAAGGTGATACTTCATCGTCTTGTCGTCTTTCTCAAAGTAGTCCTTAACTACATATACCTGTCTACCGTTAAAGGCAATTAGACAAGCAGCGAAGTTCTTAGGACCCTGATCGACTCCAAGAACAAACTTACAGTTATTGTATGTATCTTTCTCCACCCTTACTAGAGTGGAAGGAATGATAGCTGGGAACTTGGAGCCGTCTGTGCTTACCATTAATCCAGAGAATTCAGTGTCATATTCAGCATCTGTAAGCATGAACCGAGCGGCCTCGCGCTCTGACTGGACGTACTCAGGATTATCGTTAGGGTCCATCTGATATAGGTTCATTGAATAGTTCCAAGGGCAGCCGGCTGCTAGCAGCCGGTCTTTGGGCTCAATACGCACCATCTGACCTGTGACGGGACTACGACCTACAGCATGAACCATACGGCCGAGGATACCACCAAAGCCCTGAGGGGTACCCAACATGACTGTGCGTCCAAGCCTGGAACTCATACGCGCCCGTAGCTGGCCTAGGATCGTATCATCTACCCACCCAGGCTCGGCGATCCCGGCAAACTCAAGCTCAGCACCTGAAATAGAGCCTCTGGCCTGGGCTGACTTGACTCGTAGGACAGAGCCCCACCTAGCAGTAAATGTATACTCACCAGACTTATCCTCAGATACTGTAATGAGCTTCTTGAAGTGAGGGTAAAACAGGGCCTCTAAGAAGCCAGTAAGGTATATGATCTCGTATTTAGCATCACCATATACTCTAGCGAGAATCCACGCCTCTACTCCTGGTATCATAAATGCCATCAAAGCCATGACAGCAAGCAAAAAGCTCTTGCCTCCTCGGGCAGCCCCAAGACCTACAACATCTCTCTCACCAGCGGCGAGCGCAATAACCTGACTCTTGTGGGGCTTCTTTCTGGTTTCCGCCCTCTTGAAAATTTCCATCTTCCTATCAAGAGTTTCCTTATGTACTACTAGAGGCTCCTGCCCACTTTGAATTCGCCACTCATCTAACTTTGGATTTTGGATCTCTGACAATGGAAATGTTTCGTGACAACACGGGCAGTGAGTAAGCGAGGCCCTCCACAGAAGGTCCATCCACCTCATAATGAGGCCGACGTCTCCTGACGGATCGTATAACTTCTCTAGGTATTGGATGGCCTTGTACCGGATATTCGGTGGGGCCTGGGAGTTGTCGCGTCTACTCTCAAGCAGCTTGAAGCAATACTTGTAGATAGAGTCGATATTTAAATCTTTAGGGTTGGTTATTAACTGAGCGGCACCAAGAGTCTTCATCTGCGCTTCATGCTGGGATTGCATTCGCGATCTAACTCTGCTACTGTTCTTTAGGACTGTGGCTTTTCGGTATTCAGACGTTCCGGGGATACACTTCCACCCAAAAACGTGGCGGGCTGCTACTATACAGCCGACGCCGTTTTCAACCATATAGTCAGCAAACTCTTTCTCTTGCTGACTTAATCTCTTAGAGGGCCTGCCTGTCCCTCTAGATCCATTCTGGTCCGTCATCTTGCTCTGGTTCCTCACCCAATTCGTTTTTCAGGGCCTGCTTTAGTGAGGGATCAGTTCCCTTCTTCATTGCATCTTTAATGCAATCTAACAAAGCATTATCTAAATCAATTTTATTATCTCTCTGCATATTATGATCCTAAAAACAAAGTTTTACCTAACATAATTAAAGCAGCAATCCCACCAGATATGCCGGCCTGCTTTATAGCTAAATTATTTGTCTTATCTTCAATTTTAATCAATCTAGTATGAAAATCTAATTCTAATTTATCTAACTCAGTTTTATCAACTTTAACGTCAATTTTATCGGTCACTGATTTGTCTGCTTTATTATCAAGCTTATTGTAAATATCGGTGAGTTTATTATCAATATGCATCATCCATTCATGGATGGTTCTGTTTCCGTTACTACTTGGAGTCGAAGGTATTTCACTCATTTAGGATCAAATTCCACATGTAAATGATCGCCTTCAAATTTTATATCATAATCCTTACCTAACAACGTTTTCATCGACATCAACCAACTCTTGGCCGCATCATCGCCACCTAATAAATTAACGGTCCTAATATCGAATGCCCTATCTCTATAGTGCAAACTACCCTTCATGTGGGCACTATCATTAGCAGATGTTACCCAAACAAATCCATCGCTAGTGTCTGGAGCAGTCTCACGCGCTACATCTAAAATTCTAACCATTTCAGTATAAAAGTGCGTACCATTAACATGTACAGTAGACTTAAGTTTTAATGGTTTCATTTATATCATTACCTTCTTCTTCTTGCAAGCCTCTTTGAAGTCCTTACAAATAGTATCGTCGGTTTTCTCTAAGACCCTAGGGTCCCTCTCACTGGTAACATACCCTGTCTTATTAAGACTATCTTCTGGTATTATCCAATGATTCTCGTGCTCACACTTCGGGCACTTTCCAAATGAAAGGTTTTCCTCAAAGATAGTCTTGAAAAAGTCTTGTCCTGCCCTGGATGATATTAGATGATGGATAATATTCATTTGTGTATTATCGGGCGTGTCCTGGTCAAATAACAGATCAACCAAGGCCTTAGCGTTTGCATCATTTAATTTATCATCGAACTTTGACATATGTCCTCTATTTAATTATCTGATTTTTTACGCCAAAAGGCAAACAAATAAAGCGCCTAGTTTACCTCAAATAAAGGTACTAGGCGCTTAATTGGAGCACCCGGCGAGAATCGAACTCGCGAGCACCTGCTTGGAAGGCAGAGTCTATACCACTTAGAGACGGGTGCAGTTAATCTCCTGAATTGCTATCATGCCATTTAACCCAACCATCAATACATTGGTTAAACTGATTGTCTGTTAGAGCACAGTAGCAAGATGACGACCACTCAGAATCAGTATTGGGGGTTTTACTTACCTTTTCACAATCGCCCCCAATTACATTACGAGACGCTGGTGGCGCTGGACTAGTTACAGTCGCACAGGCAAGAGCAAAAATAAATGGTACTCCCAGAAGGACTCGAACCTTCACACCCCTTTCGGGGCTTCGGTTTTTGAGACCGACGTGTCTACCGTTCCACCATGAGAGCATAATACATTCCCCTTTTAAATGGTACCCTTGATAGGAGTCGAACCTACACGGCCTTTCGGCCAACGGCTTCTAAGGCCGTCGCGTCTGCCAGTTCCGCCACAAGGGCATAATTCATACAGTCTTTACCATTAAACCAACTATCTTTACTTTAATCCACTCCGGTGTTCTCTCATCTGTAAGAAGATCGGCCATAAATTGAGCGATATTTTCTACTTCTTTAGGGCTGAGAATTTCTGTCATGCTGCTTCGTTCCTATGTTTAGCGATGAACTCGGCCACGTAAGACGCGACCCAAGCTCCAGGCTTTGTCACTACCTCAAACCCCTGACCCTTAATAAGCCCATAAACTTCATCGTGGTACTTAGAAGAAGCCCACTTAGGATTAGGATTTACGTCCGCGTGAATAGCGGCCAACTCAACACCAAAGGGCAGAATCTTCTCAATCTCCCACGCTGTATAAATACTCAACCAAGCTTCGTTCACTAGCTTCTCTCTAAGGCTACGTGGTTCACCAGTGAAGGTCTTAGTATGGAAAGTCGTTCCGCCCTTACCTTCGGTATAGATCACAATAGCAGTCACGTACTCTTGCTTATGATCGTGCATCTGAGAATCTGTGCCGATAAACACTGCCTTGTTATCGCCCTGTACAGCTTCTCGTATTGCCGCAGCAAGGTCTAAAACCACAGTCTTGTCAATCTTCAACCAGTTCTTCCGAAGCATTCCGCTGTTTGGGATCATTTTCATCATCCTCTAAACTCGTTACTTTTATTCCGCCACCAAAAAAGTAACCAAAAGACTCAATCAGTTCAATAAACTTATCAAAGAAAACATCCATCTCTTCATCAGTAAAACTGCCATAGTTATTTTTATGTATTATGCCTTGTAAATCTAAAGCATCATCTGGTTTACTCATTAAAACCTCATATGGCGGAGAGCATGAGAGTCGAACTCATTCAGGATTTTGTCCTGGCTTTCGCTTAGCAGGCGAACCTATTACCGTCCTAGCCGCCCTCCGTTATAACGCTGGAATCCCAAAGGCCATAGCCACAAACGGAGCTGCTGTTACCAAGAAGTCAAATACATGCCCCCAGAAACCAGAAGGAGGAGTGTTGTTTCCGATCTCAACACAATAACTATCGTACTGCAAAGGCACTGTAGTAGCTGCCACGTTACCTTTAGTGTCCCCTACTATCCTAGCCCACTTCCGAGACTCTAAAGCCTGACTGCCTTCTTTGGAAGAGGCAAGGGATGTAATGGCGTCTTCTTCCTTAGGAGTCTTGCAAGCTTTAATGTAACTACGACCTATTGCTCCTACGGTCATTGTTTCTTTTGTGATGTACGTTCCCGCACATCCTAGTAATAAAATGGCTCCGAGGGTAAGAGTCGAACTTACATATATCTTTTTAACAGAAAGGTCCATTGCCATTATGGTACCTCGGAATGAAATGGTACGGGAGGAAGGACTCGAACCCTCAGCCTTCTCGGTGTAAACGAGTTGCTCCGCCATTGAGCTACTCCCGCATAAACATGCCGGTTGTCAGTTCTTGACTCGAAGGGACCGGCGGCTCCTCCCGCTCGTGAAGGCGACCTACACCAATTATCTGCTATTCCCTAGCGAATGTCAAGTGATTTCGCCGTTTTTATTTTCCGCCTTCTGTTCATATTCAGCCGCTACTTTTCGGTAGAATTCCTGGGTTACGCTAGTCAATGTTCCCATAATTGAACAAATAGTCTTATACCTAGGCTCATTTTTCCACCAAGCCAAAAGGATCTTATAAATGACATAGTTTACTTCGCCTACTTGCCACCCACCATCATCCAACGATTTAACTACAGCCTTGATAGACGGGTTCAAATTTACTCTAGCATAAGGCTCTATATATGGCATGGTACTCCTACGGGGAATTGAACCCCGGTCTTCAGTTAGAGAGACTGATGTTCTACCACTAAACTACAGGAGCATTTACTTCTTCTTCAAGTCCTTTACTTCAACATCTGCTGCATCAACATCAGAAATCTTCACATCCATATCTGCTAATTGTACATCTAAATTAGACAGTCTTGCAAGCATAGAAGCTCGAAGTAGTAATAGTTCTTTTTTGCGATCTGATGAGGCTGTCTTCACAGCAGTTAATACATCTTCTATCTTAGCCATACGCTTCTCCTATATGGTAGACCCAGGGGGAGTCGAACCCCCGTTCACGGCTTGAAAGGCCGCTTTCCTAACCGCTGGAAGATGGGTCCTAAATGGCGACGCCTGTGAGATTCGAACTCATTCTTTCACCTTGACAGGGTAACGTGCAGCCATCACACCCCAGGCGCCATTAAAACTTATTTAGCTTCTCAATCATTACATTCCAAGCATGATTCAAAGACTGTACAACCTCATCTCTGTATAGCATGTCTCTTTGAATAGCAGCAATTTGTTCAAGAGCTTCATTCTTTACTCGACCCACATAAGCGTCAGCGGGTTCATCCTGATCGCGAGCTACATGACCCATAGAACTATACTCAGAATTGTAAGGCCATATCTTAAAAAACTTACCCTTCTTATAAACGCTGTACCAGATAACACCGCTGTATTCATAAAATTTAAGTTTATAATAAAACCCAAACTTATCAGGCTTGCTTTTAAATACCTTCGCCATAATCTCCCCTATGAAATGGTACCCCTGGTAGGAATTGAACCCACGACCTGGACGGTAGAAACGTCACGCTCTAATCCACTGAGCTACAGGGGCATAACCTATGGCGGCCTCGGAAGGATTCGAACCTTCAAAACTGCGTTCGAAGCGCAGGGGTTTATCCGTTAGCCTACGAGGCCAAAGCATCATCTAGCAAAGTAATAGCGGCTAGAATAGCTATAATTTGATTATCGTTAAGTGATTCTATTTTATCTAATTTATCAAGCAATAAGTCTAGCTCTTCAATTCGCATAATATTCCTATGGTGCGGTAAGGGAGAATCGAACTCCCGTATCATGCTTGGCAAGCACGTATTCTACCATTAAATTACTACCGCTTACATCTTCTCCTGAACCGCTGTAATGAACCCGGCCTTCTTACCTTCCTCTGTAAGCTCAATCTTAATGTAATCACCCTTGACTAGCTTACTGTATACAGTAAGAGGAATTCTATCGGTCGATCCAATAGGGTCAAGATAAATCTTCATTAGCCAAGTGCGGTCCCTATCAGACAGCTTCTTATACTTATTCAAATTCATTTCACTCCCCAGTAAAATGGCGCTACAGCCAGGAATCGAACCCGGGCCACTGGTGCTTCAAACCAGCGCTCTACCAACTGAGCTACCGTAGCATAATATGGAGCCGGAAACAGGATTCGAACCCGCTGCGTCCGCATTACAAGTGCGGTCCCCATCCCAATGGGGCTCTCCGGCTTATCTATGTTTCCTAATGCTATTCTTATTCAACGCTCTAAAATTTGAGGTCAAAGAATGACAGTTAGGACAAATCAACTCTAAATTGCTTTCAACTGAATTAGCAGGATTACCGTCAATGTGATTATGGCGGAGGGTAAAGGAGTCGAACCCTTATCCGTTAAGATAGCTCCGCTTTCAAGGCGGATTCACGGCCACCGCGCTACCCTCCATTAAAATGTAAACAGTTCCTAGAACCGTTGAGTAAGCTTAATTCCCCAATGTTTAATAGTACCGTAGTTGTCTCTCCCTCTTTGATGAAACTCTCGAACTGAACTAACCTTACCTATATGGACATCAAGAGTCTCAAACTTAATAACCACACCTCTTCTCGTAGAGATTATCACGTCTCCGCGGAACCTAGGTCTCTGCCAGTTCTCTTTACTATGTATCGTACTAGCTAATATTGTAGTGTGCGGAGGTGCCGCACAACTAATCAACAAACTAATCAATAAGAATCTCAGCACATAGTTCATCGTATATAAGCTAATACCTTGTTCTTTCCTGGGGCGTGTCTTAGATATTCCATTCTAACGTCTACAGATGTTATCTCATTAAACTCAGTAATGACGTTAACGGCCCCAAATCGAGTTAGAAAAAGTAATGTATTCGATCCCCTCTTAGATCCAAAGTTTAAATCATGGTGCCCCCGGTAGGATTCGAACCTACACCGTTGCGGATTTTAAGTTCGCTGCCTCTGCCGTTGGGCTACGAGGGCATGTAGGAATTATCTGCTATTTTTTCTCGTTTGTCAAGTGAAATGGTAGCCTGCCCTGGAATCGAACCAGGAATCTTCGCTTTCAGAGAGCGACATATTACCACTATACCAGCAGGCTAAATGGTTCCGAGAGTAGGAGTCGAACCCACATTCAGCGGTTCAAAGCCGCTCGTCCTCGCCGTTGAACGATCCCGGAATAAACTAACAAGGCCGTCCTTTACATATGGGCAGATTAGTGCCAGGGTGCGGCTTAGGATACGGGTTGTACCACGGTCTAGGACCGAAGTTATGCCAAGTAGGTGCTACATCCCAAGTGTATCGGTTACCAATGGTACGCCGCCTGGGAGTCGAACCCAGCGGACTAACCTTATAAGAGTCGGTCGTGCGACCGGCACGCGGCGTAAAGTCGTTTGCTGAACAAATCTTAATGCCCAATAGAATAAACAAGCTCCAAGGAATTAATACCATTAAAACTGCCCAGAGAGGAAGCTTCCTCATTTGTCCTCCAACGTAAATTTAATTTGACCAATTACCTTTAAAGGAACGTTACTCTCTGTAGCTGTATAAATGAAATGAGGCTTAACATCTTTTACATCAACACTAAGCTCGTACATATAGAACTTCCTTCTAAGGTCTAGGAGCGCCCAAGCAGGAAGACTTACAGTAATCATTTCTACTCCAAATGGTACGGTAGGTGTGAGTCGAACACACTAACTCTCGCGTATCAGGCGAGTGCCTATGACCGTTTAGCTTCTACCGTATACTATGGGGTGAACGAGCGGTTACGATCCGCCTTCTCCGGGGTCACAACCCGACGTACTAGCCAGTATACTACGTCCACCACGAACATCACCATAACCTAAACTAAACTGAAAGTACCGGAGCCAGAACCTGGAAGTCTATACTTGCAGTGTTAGAAGAAGCAGGAGACACTCTAGTCCCGCTACAATCTGTAGTAGGGTAGGCATATCCTCTCAATACCGCTCTAGTCAGAGTCGGTGCTACTTCAACAACAACATCAACAACTTGTCCCGGATTCACAGGGACACATAGCAGCACAGGCCCAGGAACATTATTATCTACTCGCTTAACAGCAATAGACTTTGTATCCTGCACTCCGAGGGCTACAGCCGCTGCTTGGGCATGGAAATGAAACAACCCGTCTACTCCTCTAGGAACAAAAAACGAGGAGGGAACCTGTGCCTTTGCTGACGTTGCCACTAACACTAAACCAAGAGCCAAGCATTTCTTCAAACTAAGCATACTTACTCCTTAAAATGGTCTGGGTGGGGAATTTCGAAATCCCGACATCTCGGCTCCAAACCGAGGACTCTGCCTCTGAGCTACACCCAGAAAATGGTGGAGGTGCGGGGAATCGAACCCCGGACTCCGCGTTGCAAGCGCGGCGTGTTCCCGCTAGCACTACACCCCCAATATTATCTATCTCCTTCGTCTCGTTTATTACACGATACAGTACGTCTCAAAAACTTTAGCCATGCCCTCTCTGATATTCGGTTGTACTTTATCAAAGAACGTCGCATCTTAAGCCGCGCAACCCAACTAGACATCTTCTCAACGTGTTTCATTGTCTCAACAATATCGAAAGCATCCGTCGTGTCCGCCATAAAGTCTTCTGGCATCCATGATATTTCTTCTGAAACCACAATTGGCACGCCAATAGAAGCAAAGTCGGCTGATACAATATTGAAGCTTTCACTGAAACTTACCTGTAGACCAAGGTTCATCTTGCTTACCACTCTCAAGAATTCACGATGGCTAGTCCAAGGGACCTCAACTAGTTTATGTTTCTTTGCCCTACCAAACAAAGACCTAAGATTATTCAATACAGGCTCAGCGTGCTGCTCAACTCTTGTTGAATTAACATGGAACCGAAGCGCCCTACCCGTCTCATTAGCATAAATTATCGCTGCGAGCGCTTGTTCCAAGGTGTTCTTCAAAGGTCGAAGAGCACCAAAGCATCCAACATGAAGTTCTGACCAGTTCCTTTGCGGGTCATGCTCTATACCTGAAAACGCATAATAGTTAGGAAGAAGATTAATGTTGCCTAAAAGAACACTGTCTAATTCTTTTTCAGCTTGATCGTTATTTACAGCAATATAAAACTTAGAATTCTCCATAGCAATCGACGTCATCTCACATAGCCACGACATAGCCATCCCTTCAAGGGACAAGAACGCTGGCTTACTGTGAAGGCGAACAACCCACTTACGATGTTCGTGACGCTTTAGATCAAGCAACTCTCTAATCTTCTCTGGGGTTACCCATAATGCTTCAATGATAACTACATCAGGATCAAACGAAGTAACAATCTTATCAATCGAATTACCGTCTAGTACGTGTGCCACTTTAGCATGGTAGTTATGCTTACGCAACAAAGCAGCTACAAATTTTGCAGAATACAACAGCCCGAAAGGAGGGCTATAAGGGCCGCCATCCGAGTTTCTATTTTTAACTAGGAACAAGACCTTCTTCATAATCATCAGTCCTTTTCTTACCCCCTAGAAATTTCATGTAAATGGTAGCGGGAGGTGGAATCGCACCACCAGAGCCTGGCTTATGAGACCTGGCGCAGAGCTATCTGTTCCCGCTATAAACTGGTGTAGCTCCACGGAATCGAACCGTGCTGACTTTTTAGGGTGCGAGGGTTACAGCCTCGTCCGTCTCCATAACGGTCTATAGCTACGTGGTTGCCTGCCAGGGAATCGAACCCTGACCTTGCAGATTAAGAGTCTGATATGCTCCCGTTAACACCAGCAGGCAATAATTAATAGGGAGGAACCGGAAGAGGCGGATTCACTCCGCGTGCTTTTCGTGCTCCCAGCCCCCACGCCACAGCTTCCTTAATCTGACGATCTGACATGGGATCATTAGGATCTTGTCCTGCCTGATTTTGCTTCCACTCTCTAGCCCAGGCCCACCTATCTAGTTCAACAATCTCCTGCTCAGCTACAGACTTAGGAAGCGCCCTAAGCGTCACGCCATAAAGGAAGCCTGCTGTATAGTGACTTTTCCAACTCTTAAAGAAACCGCCGAACAACATAACTTCACCTTAAATGGTGGGCCCCGTGGGACTCGAACCCACACCCTAGACTTTAAAAGAGTCTTGCTCTGCCTTCGAGCTAGAAGCCCATTAAATTTTCTTTCTATCCCTGAATGCTTGCTGTAGAGCCGCATTCCCCGCTTTACATATATCACACCTACAACCAGTCCTATACATCGTAGGCCCGTGGTTCATCCCCTTAAACGGTGCAGTCTTCTTCTTGTGACATGGAAAACATAGAAGTTGACATTTTTCTAACTCAAGCAATACTTCATCCCAAGGTAGAGACTTGATCTTGTCTGATATATTAAACGACTTCTCTTCTGGATTTATATGGTCAAGCTCAAACTTAACCGATCCCTTCTTCAAGCTCTTCTTCAAACCACAATGGTTACATTTATTCTTCTTCAACCAATGGGCTTCGATGATCCTATCTCTATACCGAACCTGATTCGCCGTTTCTTTACTCATGGCAGAGGTACAAGGAGTCGAACCCTGAACGTCTGATTTGGAGGCAGACATGATACCATTTCACCACACCTCTATATGGAGCGCCTGGTCGGGTTCGAACCGACGTATAGTCGTTTTGCAGACGACCGTGTAGCCTCTTCACCACAGACGCACTAAAAAAAGCAGGTATTCCGCGGCCTTGTTGTTAGCTATTTACTTCCGTAGTGACCGGAAGCCCCGCACGACGGTGGACCAGGACTTGGCCCTTGAAATTAAACTCTTTCCCACAAACCAATTATCTGCATTCCTACTCCATTTGTCAAGTCTTTTTTTTGGTTTTTTTCACTTGACAAACGCGGGAAAAAAGCAGATAATTCCCTTATGATTAAAAAAACCAAGCCCAATCTATTTGTAGCCGACCAGGAGGACCTCTGTACTTCTGATACAGTATTCATTAGGGAAACCCCTGATAGCTTATATCATATCTGTGATAGGTATAGGAGTGCGTTCGGAATGGAACAGTATTTAGTAGGAGCTGTAGGGTTTGACCAAGTTAGAGGTACCTACTACTGTACCAGACCCCAGTGCTTTGTAAGCCTCGACTTGGAGGACGTATGGGCAGACGACGAGCTAACAGGATGTGAGGGCCAAGCATGAAGCACAGGAAAACAAAGGTAGTAATAGACTCATGGATTGAGTTAGACGACTGGTACATGGGTCCTCCCCCCGCCCGGAAGGTCCGAGTAGGCTGGGACGAGCCGTTAAATAAAGCCTGGAGTGCCGTACTGGCGCACGCATGTAAGGATGGGAGCGTGAGAGCACCGACCAGCCTTCAAATCTACACTCGTAAGAAGAAGATGGGACTGGGTATCTACGGGAGATGCTCAGGCTGCAAGGCCCCTATAAATGAGAAGGTCAAGCAAATGATCTCCTTATTAGAAATTGTATGAAAGTTTTAGTACATAAAGGGGGGCTCGACGCGTACTTTGCAGACTTTAAGCCAATCGCTAAGGATTGGCTGTTATGGGAACTATCCACCACTAGGGCGTATAGAATTATACATGAGAGGTGCCTACATAAGATAGTCACCCAGAGAATGGCAGATTTAACTTCACAAGAACATTTTACAAGAGATGACGTGTGTGCTTCATGCGGTAAAGAGGCCCCCGAAGAAGTAAAGCATTTCATTTTTATTGCTAATGGCGTAGCCAGTTATGGAGCATTAAATGACTATTGAAATCGGGGTAGTAGGATCTGGGTTCGTAGGAGGGGCTGTTATAAAAGCCTTCTCCAATACTAACCCTATCCACGTATACGATCTGGGTAAGGGAATCGGCTCTCTCGAAGATGTAGTATCCAAGAGCGAGATCATTTTCCTATGCCTACCTTCCCCTCAAGCAAAAGACGGAGGCTGTGATGGTTCTATCGTAGCAAAGGTAATTTGGGAAATTGCACAGCTAGCCAGCAACAAGGAGCTAGTAGTAAAATCAACTCTGCCCCCCAAGTTCTTTGAGTCTGTGCAAAGACTGCACATGAACAACGATATATTATACATGCCAGAGTTCCTCACCGCCAGATGCGCTGACTTGGACTTTATCAACTCCAGCCGGTTCATCATCGGGGCCGGGCAGAAGATGCGAGCCAGAGCCATCGTGGAGGCAGCAGGAGGGTTTAAGACATACAAGCTATTCCGGTCGCGCTTCCCCGGGGCACCCATCAAGATCATGTCTTGGGAGGAAGCTTCTTTAGTCAAGTATGTTACAAACTGTTTCTTTGTTACAAAGGTTGCATTTTTCAATGAGGTATACGATGTATGTAACAAACTCGAAATTGATTATGAAGTGGTTGTTGGAGAGGTCCTTAACGACGGACGGATTGCTCGATCCCACTATCAGGTTCCAGGTCCAGACGGTCAAAGAGGGTTTGGCGGGGCATGTTTCCCCAAGGACTCGTCGGCTTTTGTTCAAATTGCTGAGAGCCTGGCCGCGGGAGCGGATGTCGTTAAGGCAGCAAGGAAAGTAAATGACAGGGTTAGACCCAGCGGCGAAGCTCCGACCGCAGAGTAAGTATAAAGGTATATGGTGCCATGACCTATGAAGGCTGGAACAGACTTAAAATTAACGAGAAATGGACAATAATTTACCTGGAAGGTACATTCTTAATTGAATGTAAACACAAAGAGGTTAATTGTGAAATATGCTGGAACACGATACCAAAGAGTATCTTGAAAAAGAGGGATACACTGAGAGTGATGCACAAGCTATAAAAGACCAGACCCGTGCATTTGCCAATAATGAATACGTGATCATCTCCCCAGACGGGAAAATGATCAAAATGTTTCAAGTCAACGGATTTGAACACGCAATGGGGTACAAGGAACTGGGCTGGACAATGTATCTTAAGAGAACCACATGGCTAAAGATATGATAAGAATGCCTATCAATGATAAGTGGGGCATCTACTTCGTAGATGCGGCCTTCGGGTTCATGTTATATTGTCTAGAGCATGAGGCAATAAGTGATGAAGCTTCATCACTCCTCCTTTGCAGGAATAGTACACAGCTCTATACGGAGAATAAATGTAAATGTAACGCTCCCAAGGAAGCTTGGGAACGGCTATTCTTCTTTGATAAAATGTTCAAACTATGAAGCTTATAACACGAGACGGGCACTGGCAGCTAGTAATTGTAACAAATGAAGAAGCTAACGAAGCCTATAGACATGGAGACGGGCTCACTCGGCCGATCCCCAGCCCCAGCCCTCGCTCCCGGGAGCGCCCAGATGCAGCGGCGACATGCCCTTCATCGTACCCCTTGGCGATCAGCCGCGCGGCAGTTCGGGCTCGCCGTCGCCGAGCCCCGGCAGCCAATACGGGATGGTATATAATTCACTGTACAAAACATAAGTACCTAAGTGGGGGATACTGCCCGTGGTGCTCTGCATACGCCCCGGAAGAGCTACTTGTGAAGCTGAAATTCTTTACGAATATGGATAAAGTATGAAGCTCATAATGGAAGAAGATAACTGGCAGCTCATAAAGACAGCCCCAGAGGGTAAATTTGAACAAGTATACGCCCGCTACCCTGGTACCCTAAACCCTGAAAATTGTAATTTTGGTACCCTACACCCTAAAAAACGTAACCTAAACCCTGAAAAACACATTTCCGAAAGAATCACCGCAGACACCACCTACGTAACGTGGTTCGTAAATAAATTAACCTGGTATACGCTTTATTGTAACAAGCATAAGTACCTAACCAAAAGCTACTGCGTAGGATGTGCGAAACGCGCCCCTGATAAGTTAATAGAAGCCTTACAATTTCTAGAGCAAATGGAAAAGATATGAAAGTCATAATGGAAGAAGATGACTGGCAGCTAGTAATGGTAGGAAATGAAGAAGCTCGACGCGCCTATGTGGAGGGAAACATCCGGTATCCCCGGTTCCCGGATGGCGGCGAGGAGCTGCGCCGCGGTAAAACCCCTCCCGTAAACTGGTCAATGTTATTTGAACACTTAGAACAAGAGGAGTGGGTTACGCTTTATTGTAACAAGCATAAATATTTCTCCAGGGGATACTGTATAAAATGTAAGAAGGACGGCCCTAAGAAACTAATAGAAGCCTTACAATTTCTAGAGCAAATGTATAAAGTATGAAGACCATAATAAAAGAGGGTGACTGGCAGCTAGTAATTGTAGGTTCGGAAGACGACCACTGGCAGCTAGTAATTGCAGGCCCGGAAGACGACGACAACAAGTTCCCCAACCTCTCGACCGCGTACTGGCGGGGGCCGCGCGTGCGGTGGATGCAGCGGAGGAAGCAGAGGAAGGAATGTTATACGCTTTATTGTACACAGCATCAGATCCTAAGTAGGGGATACTGCCCATTCTGCTGTAAGAGTGCCTCAGATAAACTAGTGGAAACCCTATTTTTTCTAGAGAAATTGGACTCATTTAAATCAGATAGTTAAAGAATCTACAATTTACAGGTTTAATCATACCAATTAGATCGTGCGGTATCTACATCTAGGTACCCACCCCACCTCCCATTGTTCAATTATGGGACCCTAATTCGTACCAATTCAGCCTTGTGGTGCTTTTACATGGATATATTGAACGTGGTGAAGTACAACAAGGCCCACCCCCCTATCACGGCCATGCAACTAATCTCGCAAGTCCCCGTGTCTGCTCATCTATTTGCCTCCATCATATCGTAATATATACACTTTATCATAGGATAAAGCATGATATTGTTCATTTTCCGCGATAAAGTAACGCGCGACCCAGCCTATTGAAGC
>Ga0315290_10001195_pt1 | contig 17795 bp, 17 predicted proteins | sample YL17G12_0_MG_FD_203627 | JGI IMG/M metagenome (GOLD analysis project Ga0315290, IMG submission 203627) | Sediment microbial communities from Yellowstone Lake, YNP, Wyoming, USA - YL17G12_0 | ecosystem: Environmental > Aquatic > Freshwater > Lake > Sediment | place: USA: Wyoming | collected... | reverse complement strand
ATATAGTATTCAGGAAGATAGTTCCCTTTTGTGCAAATTTGTCTATATTGGGAGTTGTGTCGCGGTGGTATCCATAACATCCAAGATGATCAGCTCTTAGTGTGTCTAAAGAAATTAAAATAATATTGGGTTCGTTCTTTTGATTTACTGTGTAAAGCAGGGGTGACGCCATGCAAATAAAGCTTTTTGCGTGAGTTGATATCTTGTGATTTTTCTTTTCATATTTGAATTCTAACAAGTAGTTTTTCCCTGAGAATTCAGAAAGGTCTATTTTAACCGGAACGAAGCCTGTATATATTTCACTTGAAAGAATTTGCTTTATCTCGAATTCCTTCAGTAGTAGAGCATTCGACTTGTAAATACTTACCTTGAACTCGGTATTATTAAAATTATTTATGATTTCAGGAGGAAGCGCTAGGAAGAATTCTAGTTTTCCTCCTTCGGGAATTGATACTTTGTACCGAACCCTGGCTCCTTCAGGGATGATTATGACTGGCATTGTGTCGGATCCCAGCTTCAATCTATGAAGATATGGATCATTAACCCCGTTCAAATTCAGATGATATTCCGGGTATAGATCGTTCCAGGGTTTAGCTACTTGCATATATTGAAAAGCGTGGTTTTTTGGAAACGACGGAAGAAGGTGAATGTTCTCAGCTATCTTTTTTTCATCAATATACTTAAGCTCGGTATATTTAAAAACATATTTTGTGTCAAAGTCTGTATTTAACAACGAAAATCGAAATTCTTCATCCTTAACCGGGTGTTCGTCTTTCCAAATGAACCGCAAATTAGTATCATCGAAGATAAAGATATGGTGCTGCAAGAAAAGAAAATTTAATCCATACTTGTGAATTGTGTTAAGTGAAAGTGGTATGGATACAACTTTGTAGATTTTATTATTTATAATATTATCGATTATTATGTGAGGATTCTTACCCTGGATAACCGTGAACTGTAGGTGCCGTTCGGATAAATTGTAAAAGATTTTAAATTTAAACTTCACGTTTCGATCATTATTTTGAAAGCTTAAACGAAACAATCCTCTGAGTATAGGTCCAAGGTTCTCGGAATAAGATTTAGTATCGCTGGCGATAATATCAGAATGTTTTTTATAAAGCTTAAGTAATGTTTGGCGAAACTTACTATACTTACCATTTTTCCAATTATACTTCAGGGGGGGCATTAAATAATTCAAGTAAGCAGGCTTATAAAAACCGATTTTTTCAGCTTTATGAAAATTAGCAACAAAATCATATACTTCGATATTATTAATAAATACATCTAATATTATAACGATAGCAATTGCCAAGAACAATACTAGAAAAAAGATCAAAAAAAATCTATGCTTCATATATCTGATTATGATCTAGACTTGTATGTTGTCAAGCATCGTAATTACTATCCCAGATAATTACATAAGAATATAGCAGCCCCCTTAAGTTTTTGATAATGTTAGATTTGTTAAAATCATATTATTATAGGAAGGGGGAGGCCCTGACCCCTTAAAGCCGGACTACCCTGAGTGGCAGTATTAACTTAAAGAGAGGTATATCCAATGAAGTAAATGCGGAGCATTCTGTAAATGTGTTTCAAAGTTGAGGAGATCATCAGGATTCTCCGTGGGCGTGAAGGGGGTTTGACTGGCATCGAGGTGTGCCGCAAGCATAATATAATGATAAACCCGTCTCAAAAAAGATGGGCCGCGCGCAATGGGAATACGTCCGCACCGGGCTTGAGAGCGACGAATATATTGAGATCATACCTCACCCGGAGATCGGAATACTCGGCTTCCACGAAGGAGACACCGTCATCCCTGACGGTCATTTTTCCCTCGCCCATGACGTGAAAGTGAGATATTGAAAAAATATAACGCGCTCGAGTTTTCGTCAGATCACTTTAAACAGGATCAGCTGCTCCGGCAACGGGAGATAAAAAAGTCCCCGGCATTTGCGGACTTGACCTTTGCCGGGGATTTGAACTGTTGCTATTTAATGAACGTATCCATTATCTTGACAAGGTAATCAGCGCTTGGGCGGTCGATAGTGTGTTGGCTCATATATTTAAAGATAACGTTTCCTTTCGTATCGAGCAGGATGATAGTCGGCTGATACTGGTCTATCTTCGCTCCACCCCATTCCGCTTTGTAAATGTCCAATCTCTTTCCAAGAGTAAATTTATCGTCCACGAGGAGTTTGAACGGTTGAGGGACTTTGCCCTTTTCGTAAACAATGCTCTTCAAATGAGTCTTCACCCATTCCCCCCATCGCTTCTCTCCCTCGCTGGCATTGGTCAGGTCCTTGTCCTTCCAGCTGTAATAATCCTTCATTTCACCGGGGATATCCCCGAACCATTTGTCTATAGTTTTCACATCGAACGGCATAACAAAAAGAACCTCAAGGTTGTATTTTTCCTTAAGCTTCAACTGCAGCTCGGCGTCAACCAGCTCGACATACTGATACATACAAATACCGCACCAGCCCTCCGCGCTATATTTGCCTCTCGGAAATACCATCAGAACGTTCTTGCCTCTGGCGTCTGAAAGCTTGAAATCTCCATCGCCGTAAACGGGCAACGTGAAATCATCAAGGGGCATTGTCATTACGGCAAGGTCTTTCGATTTTTGGGCGAAAATATCCGCTGTGAATACCGCCGTTAAAATAATGGTAAATGATAAAACAGTGAAAACGGTCTTTTTAAACATCCATACCTCCAGTTATACAAAGATTTACTTATTATAAACGAATGTTAAAAACTCTTTGTTCTATTATTATTAATGATTTAAAACCAGACGATCTGGCTTAAAGACAATCCGCTAATTACTACACAACGCTATGAGATTTGAACCAGCATCGGATTCTGTTTCTCAAAAATAAAAAATTGCCGGAGCAGACGCGGGAGCCTGCTCCAGCTCAACTACACATCAATGGTAAAAAGCTGTTTCTGTATTATTTTTCGCGTCCCCGAAGATTGTTGGCAAGGAAATAAGAAATTGCCAGGACTATCATCGCCCACAGGACGTTGCTGAGGAGCTGCAGCAACCCGGCGAGGAGATTCGTCCGCGCCTCCAAAAAGGGAATGACACTATCCCCGTCTCCGCCAAAAAGAAAAGCACTCAAAATCGCAGGAATCATCATACAGAGAATGAGAGAAGCCAACGATTCCCCTATCCCCCGGACATAGTATTCGGCAATGGGCAGCATTATCTGGTTGTTGCTTTTTAGATTGGCTATATTCTTTCCTTTGATCCACCAGATAAAGAAGACGATGATTGATGCTATAGTCAAACATAGCAAATAAACGATCTTCTGAATTGTCTGCTCAAAACTTGTTTGACCATAAGTGTCATTGACAAAGATTTTATCAATAATAGTCATAACACAATATACAAGGATAATGACCCCGATGATCCTCGCAAGCCAGGTAAAAATGATGCGCAGGATTGGATACCAATTCTTCATAATAAAACCCTCCATAGAAAATGGACTTTGACAAAATTTCACCTTCGTTGGATATAAACCTAAATGGATGTATATAATGTATAGAGAAAACAAGAAAAATGCAAAACTTTTTTATCGAGACTTTTGATTAATACCGCTTATGGACGCCTGTCTTTTTTCAAAAAAGTAAAAACCGGAGATATATAAATAAAACATAGTTATCAATACCTGGTGGGCGCCTGACTCTTTATCAGTATATTCTTACTCGATCTCGTTCTGGACAGGCTCGGAGCGCTTGCTCTCGTGTCCTCCGTATTCGACGGATGTAACGGCATAGCTGTATCTGTCTTTCAGAGGCAGGTTCCTATCAGTAAATTCAAGCAAACCGCCATCCGTATAGCCGATCTGCTGCCAGGAACTATCGGGAGATGACGCAGATTTCCTGTAAATCCGATATTGAGAAATGACAAGTCCATTATTGCGCGGATTTGCGCTCCACGATATTTTATGGAAAGCAGCGCCTTTGAACAGGCTACGGTCAATGAACCGCTCCAGCTTAATGAATTGCCCGTCGGGAGGATAGACGGCGTTTATCTGAATCGCTGAAACGCATTGCGATGTATGCTCGTTTCCATCGGAATCCGAAACGGTGACTCTTACAACATATGTCCCAGCCTCAGTATATGTATATATTGCCGTTATTCCATCAGCTGTATCTCCGTTGCCAAAATCCCATTTGTAAGAAACTATGCTGTTTCCGTTCAAAGCCTTTGAGCATGACGCATCGAACTGGAGCGTCAGGTCCGCCCATCCGCTTATCACGAGCCCGCCGTTGCATGAGCAACATGCTTTAACCGGAGAAAGGGCTGTTATCGTATGAGAAACGCTGTCTTTTAGCCCGCCGTTATCCGTCACGATGAGCGTCACCGAATATATTCCGGGTTTATCGAAAATCCTGGAAGTATTCATCCCCGAAGCAGTCATCCCGTCGGAAAATTTCCAGTGGTATTGGGTAATCGTTCCATCCGGATCATTTGAGCAGCTGGCATCAAAGTTCTCAGTAAGCGGCGGAAATCCCTGTGTCGAATCTTCTGTAAAGCAAGCGATTGGAGGATTGTTGGTAAACGGGAGCAACCAGGCATAGCCTATCGTGTTGTTTCCTGCCGGGTCCACGCCTGAATACCACATTTTAACCGGATATGGATCGCCATGGCCTGAGAAATTATTCGGGTCATATACTACGCTCTTCTGGTGCATACCCCGGCTCCGCCAGACGATGCCGTCCGAGAAATGCATCGCCGGATTATCCGGGTCTCTCGTCCAGTTTAATCCGTCCGGCGAAGTCGCATGGCCGATGCCGTGCGCATACGGCAAAGCAACTGACCCGTCTCCGTTCGCTCCGATATACCACATATGCCAGGTTCCTCCGATAACAATGACCGAAGCGCCATATAAATGTGAATAATCCCAATCCGCGCTGTTCCCGGAACCCATCAGCACAGGCGTTGCCCCGTAGCGTATCCAGTAAATGCCGTCAACGCTGTAAGCCAGCCCCTCTTGCTCCGCTGAACCGTTCGGCGTTCCCCCTTCTCCGGCCACGAGATAATAAAGAACATACCGAAATGACATCGGAACATCGTCGCTTTTATCCGTAGGCGTCGTCCAGCCGGTATTTGTCGCCGCGGAATTATATATAACATAGCCGGGACCGTAATTATGATAGAAATAAGTCCCCCAGGCTCCATGAATGAGCTGCAGGTTTGTGTCGGTCGCATGCTGGGTGATCGGCTGATCGTGAAACCAGTTGACACCGTCAACGGATTCTGCAGTACGGATAGCAGCGATACTTGTCAAGCTTGCACCAGCATCCCAATACCAGATTTTATAATAATAAATACTCCCGCCGAAACCGTCCGGGTTATAAGCTACAGTAGGATGATCTGCTCCGGGTGCGAGTCCCGGCAAAGCAACGGAACCGCTGTACTCATTCCAGTGTATCCCGTCATCGGAATATGCCAGGGAAATTCCGCCGCTTTCATCCCGGTTGAACCACATCTTGTAATATGCCGAAAGACCATTGCCATTAAACTGGTTCTGATTATAGATTACCGATGGATAATAAGCGTGGATGGCAGGATTCGCCGGATCGAAAACCGGATTCGAGCCATATTCAAACCAATCAGTCCAGAAAGAACCGAACAGAAAATTTAAAAATAGAATGGAAAAACAAAGAAAAAATACAATTCGCTTCCTGTTCCTCATATTTGCCCCTCTTAACTTCTAAAGCCGTAACAGATATATAATAATCCGTTGTCATCAAGTAAATGTCATAGTTATGTCATAGCTAAATGAAGAACACCAACATTAATACCCAGATTCTTACGTAAGGGAAAGATAAATCCTTATGTCTGGGATTTTTGTATGTGAAAGATGATTTGGTTGATTTTTTTTATGGTTTTCGTGAGGGATACCGTTCAGGTTGAAAACTTATCTGCGGGGTTTAATCAGACGATGTAAGATTGAAGCAGACTTATCCCCTGAACGGATCAGGACGGGGCTGATTTTTTTAACTTTCGCGATTATACGGTTCTGATATTCGCCAAGCGTCCGCTGTAACGCGTTTTTTGGCAATGCGTCATACAACATTGCATTTCTTTTTAAACACTAATTAACTCACTTTTAGAGATGAACATTTCTTCTTTCTCTCTTTTTGGAACGGGCTTATTGCGTTTCAAGCCCAATGCGCGGTTGTTATTTGTCTCTGCTGACGTGAATTCATCTAATTATTGCACTATCTTGAGGAGAACCTTCACATATTATTGACAATAACCCCGGAGAACCTCCTTTGCTGCCTTAATATAAGCTTCATATGGGGAAATCGGCCATAAAGGCAGCTCGCAGTGTTTAATTACATCTCCATTCTTAAAAAGAATACATCCGTTTTTGCGTATGCCCTTTGGCGAGCCCCCGATTTCTGGACTGTTTTGAATGTTAGTTTATTTCTTTTAAACATTCAACACCCGAAGGCGCAGAGAGCCGGGCGATCGGAGCCTTTGGGTGCATAGAGAATACGGAGGGAGGCGCATAACCCAGAGCGCTGTGAGGTCTCAGTTCGTTGTATTCCTTCCGCCAATCCTCTATAACCACCCGCGCCTCCTGCAGGCTTCCAAAGAGCTCCCGCTCCAGACATTCGTCCCTGAACCTGCTGAAAAAACTCTCTATGTACGCGTTTTCCCAGGGACTGCCGGGATTGATGTAAATTGCACCCACGCGCCGAGACTCAACCCAGTTTTTCACTGCTGTGGCTATGAATTCAGGGCCGTTGTCGCTGCGTATATGCTCCGGAATGCCCCGCTCTTCGATCAAGGCGGATATCTCGGTTATGACATCAACGCCCCTGAAGTACCGGGCCGCCTTGAGGCATAAGCATTCGCGGGTGTATTCGTCCAATATGCCCAGTATTTTCAACTGCCTTCCGTCCTCGGTCCGGTCAAACACGAAATCCCAACTCAAGACATGGCCAACTCGAACCGCTCTTTGCCGCTCCGATGTTGACACTCCTAATCGCTTTCTTTTCTTAGGCTTGGCAGTTATCTTCAATCCATCGAGCCGCATAAGACGCTGTATCCGTTTCCGGTTAACACGCCATCCCTCGCTGCGCAGCATCACCGTCATCCGCCGGTAGCCGTACCTGGGAAACCTTCGGCAAAGAAAACGCAGAGACTTAATCAGTTCGGATTCGAACAAAGAAAACTTCGGCGTGTAATAATAACTGGATTTCGCAAGCAAAAATGCGCAGCAGACGAGAGATAACGAACAACGTCTTGCCAAAAGGAAGAAGCTCGCGGCCCGTCTTTTTTGAGACGGGCTCACCATTTTTTTGAGTTCGCCTCGCGAAGTATGTCGCACTCGAGAACCAGATCGGCGATCTTGCGCTTGAGACGCGAATTCTCGTCTTCAAGAGTTTTCATCCGCTTGGCTTCGGATAACTCCATCCCGCCGTACTTGCGTTTCCAGCGGTATAGAGTCTGCTCGGATATATTATGCTTGCGGCATACCTCGATGCCCGACAGACCCCCTTCACATTCCCGGAGAATCCTGAAAACCTCCTCAACTTTGAAACGCTTTTGCTTCATTGGATCTACCTCTTTCTAAGTTAATACTAACACTCAAGGTAGTCCAGCTTTAGGGGGTCAGGCCACCGAGCCTAAAATATTATCTGATCAATATTTAAGGTTTATGACAGATATTGAAAGAATTAAAAATTCTCAAACCATAGAAACTGGTGGAATAGATTTAACGAATGAAGGAATATTTGCAAATAATTTGGTAGGCGCGAACACTGATTTTGCTCCACGCACTGAAAGATTAAACGCACTTAAAAAAGCTATTTTAAATAAATTGGTATGAAAGTTATAACTTCCCTTTCACAAATTTATCTTGAAATGCTCCCATTGCTAGAGAAGTTAGAAGAACGCGTTGATACTATAATGAAAGGTCAATTGAAGAATCAATGGCATTACGAAAGCAGAATAAAAAAGGAAGAAAGTTTTGCCTTAAAGATGGAAACAGGAAGAATATCAGAAGCTAGAAAAATGGAGGACTTTTTTGCCTGTACAATTGTTGTAGAAAATTATAATGCTATTGATGATGCCTTAATAATAATAAAAGAGAACTTTGATGAGAAATACCGACGTCCAAAGAGTATAAAATACACAATAAAAAATCCAGATTCCTTTCCATTTGATGATTTGAGGATCTATGTAAAACTTAAAGAAAAGAAAAACCTTCCTACTTCTGAATTCGAATCCATCATTTTTGAAATTCAAATAAAAACATATTTACAATATGCTTGGTATATAGCAACCCATGATCTCATTTACAAAAGCGCTGACATCAGTTGGTCTAAACAAAGAATTGCGTATCAAATTAAGGCTATATTAGAAAATGCTGAATTAACTATTGGCTCTGTTGATACTTTATCAGAATCTCCAATGATTTCAAAAAATACTAAAGATTTTAATTGCATGATTAAGTGTAAAAATTTTATTGAGAAGATGTGGGAAAAAGATGATTTACCTGATGATATGATGCGATTATCAAAAAATGTGGCGTCTCTCTTGCAAGCGCTTAGAATCCCATTAGCTGGATTAAAAAGAATTATTCAAGAGGAAAATTCTATCGGTCGAGGGGCAAAAACTAAAAATCTTTCCCCATATTTAATAATATTGAAGTCAATATACATTCACAATCCAGAAGTCATTGATGGATATAGAAAAAGCCCAAATAATTCATTTCAACTTTATATTCCAAAAGAATTAGAAATTGATAACAATATGCTCTAGAAATTTTAGTATTAGTGGTTCACCGCATTTATAAGTATTTAAGTTATTTTAGGACTAGAACCTGATTATTCTAGTAACTTTCCCTTCATAGCCGAATAGAGGACGGCGACAACGAAGATGGTGATAACCCTAGAAAGATTCAGAAGCTTTTATTCCTGCGGAATGACAGGAAATCAAATGAATTTTATTTTCTCACAGATAGGCGGATTTCCGCGGGTGTGGTGTCTTTTTCCGAGAACCAGTAGAAGCATTCGTAAACCGGTTCGATTCTGATGGTATATTCTCCCGGCTCGGCGGGCGCGGTCCTCGTGATCTCCAATTCAATTTTTTCGCCGGGCAACAGATCACGGGTCAGCAGAAGACGGCCTCCGAAATCTTCCTGAAGCATCTGCTGTCCTGTAAAGAGGCGGCAAGCGACCGTCACGAACCCTCCGCGCGGATGCTGCCTCGTCTGGAATGTAAGCTGTCCGCTATTTTCTATACGGACTTTTATGCTGAATTGCTGCCCCGGCTTGACGGTTATCGCCTTTTTATCGGCTTTTATGACCGCTTTATGGCAATAAGATTTTTCAAAATCCCCCGCCTTCTCGCATACAAAAAGCGGATTGATGACCATCGTATTCCTGATCATATTGATGAACTCGACATTGACATACCCCTCGAAGAAATGACGGTAGTCGCCGCGTGGGAACTTCCATTCCATATCGTAGAAGAAAGGTTTGAGATAAATCTCTTCGAAGCCCGCCGCAAGCGCTTTTTCTTCAAAATCGAGTATGTTGGTGTCGCGCTCGAGGACATTGTATTTGCGAACCTCTTCCTTCGTCATTTCGCTCAGGGCATGGCCCGTGCCGGGTTCGGAAAGGATGAGCTTGCCGCCAGGGACAAGCACCCTGTGCATTTCTTTGAGAATCTTCGCCTGGTTCGGGACGTGATGAAAGGCATCGAATGAGATTATATAATGAACGGAGCAATCGCTCATCGGAAATGTATAGCCGTCGTAATGCAAAAAATGATAGTTATGAGAAGGGTTATAAAATTCGTGTTTGTCGAACTGGGAGGCGGCATAATCCAGCGCGGTTTTGGAGACGTCAATGCCGATTGTGTTGAAACCCAGTCTGTTCAGATAGGACGCAAGCCAGCCCATGCCGCAGCCGAAATCAACCACGGTCAGGTTCTTGAGATATTCCAGCTCGGAGAAAATCCAGCCCAGTTTTATAAGCATACTCGAAACGCTGGGATCCGCGAGAAAGGGTTTCTTCATTTCCTCTTTGAAGTTGTCCTTGTGGAAAAGGAAATATTCTTCCGCCGCCTTGTTCAATTCCGGTATTTTCGTCTCGAGTACGGATTCATCAATATTATCCTTTTGAAGCTTCATCGGACCGAGCAACCGGTATCTTAAAAGCTTGCCCATAATCAAGCGGGGCAACATTTTAAAAAGTCTTCGAATTTTCATATCACTTTCCCTAACGAACTTCACAGCAACCCGCAATCCTACTATAATTCCAGATAAAAAAAAACCGGGACAGTCTATAACTGTATTCAAATCCCCGCCTTTTTTCTTATTTAGTCAATCAAGACCGGCCTGTTTAAAATTGAGACAAATTGGCTCTTTACAAGAACCGGTTTGAGGTTATTCTGGCGGTGTCCGGGCAGAACGGAAACGACATTGCATAGAGAGGTGGAAGATGACAGACGCGCACGGAAGACTTTCCAGCAAGGCAAGAGCATATTTAATCCTCACGGCGGTCCAATTCTTCTGGGGTTTTCTCACCCCCGTTGCGAAGATAGCGTTCAGGCATTTCGACCCGATGTTCATCATCTTTTTAAGAATCGGGATATCATCCTTCTTCTTTTATATTATATACCGTCTTATGTTTTATGAAGGGCGCACCGCAGGGAAAGACCTTTTAAAATTCGCCGCCCTCGGTTTCTTCGGCGTGGCGGTGAGCCAGGTTTCGTTCATCAACGGAGTGGCAAGGACGACATCCATAAACTCTCTCATCATCCTCGCGACCATTCCAATCAACACGCTCATCTTCTCCATCCTGTTGAAGAAAGAAAGGTTCTCATTTCTCAAATTCTTCGCAGTTCTGGTGGGTTTTTTCGGAGTATTTTTCATCGTCGGGCTGAAGGGATTGTCCCTCTCCGGCAATACGGTCGGGAACCTTCTCGTTCTGCTAAGCTCCGCCAGCTATTCGCTTTACCTCGTCCTTTCGAAGACGGCGCTCAAGAAACACGAACCGTTCAAACTGTTGACATTCGTATTCCTTTTCGGTTTTCTCGAGGTGTTGCCGTTTTCCATATTCAATGTATTCGCCATCACAGCGAATCCGGTTCACATCCGCTTCTGGTGGGCGCCGATGGTGGTCGTAATCGTGGGGACTCTGTTGCCGAATATGCTGACCATTATCGCGCTGAAAAACGTTAAAGCTTCGGTGGCCGGCGTGTTCAGCTATCTCGAACCTCTATTCGGCGTAATTCTATCCATTATCATACTCGGAGAAAGATTGAAACCGAATAACATCATCGCCGCAGCTCTCATCCTGGCCGGCGTGACAATCGCAAGCGGAGAGGAACGAATCGTAAAAAAACTGAAGTCCGTTATTGCGACGCGCAAAGCCGCTTACAAACAACTATAGAAAAGGTTCGGGAGCAAGCGCAAAACTAGCTGTGTCATAATATAAGATTGTCATTCCCTGGGATACTTCGAAGGTAAGGCGACAGGAAAATGCGAAGCATTTCTGCAAATCCGAAGGATTCTATAAAACGCGAAGCATTTCTGCAAATCCGAAGGATTCTGTAAAACGCGAAGCGTTTCTGTAAATCTTCATTTTAGAATTAATAGGCTATAAAGAACCAAATTACTTGATCCTTAACAGAGTCGAATTATGACACTTGTATAATCTGATTCATCAAAAACATGGTTTGAAGTGAGAAATCCCCAAGATGATATGAAACTTAACCGTAAACGACTTAAGAAATACGCCAAACCCTTATCGCTCTATCCGATTAAACCGGTAAAAGGCTTTGCTGGTATTTATGAGAATAAATCCTGAATGTGCTTTGTCAAATCCATAATTCCGAAAAATTTCTTCGAATAAATCTATCCCCGAGCTTAATCTAAATCACATCTGACAGCGTGGTTCGCTCGAGCTTATCGGAAGTATAATCACGAAGTTCCTTGAAGACATCCATCAGTTTCGCTTCTTTTGCGACAGGAGTGGTCTCATAAAAATATTTGCTTACCGATTCCGTTGGAGCGAGAGCCCCGTCAAACAGCCTGATTACCTCTGCAAGCGTAATCGTATCCGCCTCTCTGGCAAGGCGATAACCGCCGTGATGGCCCTTTGTGCTTTGAACGCATCTCGCCCTCTTCAACGAGAGCAATATCTGCTGAAGAAATTTCTCCGGAATCCCTTCCTCCCTGGCAATTATTTCACCGCTAATATATTTGGAACCGTCATGCCTCGCAAGGTAGACCAAAGCGAGCAGCGCATATTCGGTCCTGATTGTCAGCTTCATTCTTCATCAACCTCTGATTTCTTTATTATGCATATGTTGCATAAATTGATTGTAAGTGAAATCCGGAAATATTCAAATCCACTTATATATAAGAGTCTCCGTAAATTATCATTTCCCAAGCCTTAATTCCCGCCCCTTGAGCTGCAAATCACGTTTTCGCCATTACCTTGCGCCATAAATGAATGATTAACGGGAAAAAAGATCGCGGGACTGCCATAAGCCAAAAAATGATTATTCTGATAAACCAGCATAAGCTACTTGAAACAAATCTGATATCTGTAATCCAAAGCGCCATCATGTTTGCTATCGGATTTTTTTTATGGAGAATGTACAGGGGCTGGGAGAGGAATGATCCGCGGCAGATTTTTAGTATCGAATAGAATTGGAAACACACCCGATGGGATATGGAGATATAATAGATGCAACATAGTGATAAAAACAATAACTCTCAATGGCTGAACGTATATCTTCCCCTGATTGCCGTGCAGCTCCTCTTCGCCGCTCTTCCCTCGTTTTCCAAGATAGCATTCAGGACATTTAACCCGAAGCTCATCCTGAGTATCCGCATAGGCGGCGGAGCGCTGATTTTTTACATCCTCTACAGGCTGTTTTTTTATTCGGGAACCATCCAGCGGAAACACTATCTGAATTTCTTCATGCTTGCCTTCACGGGGGTCTGCATGAATCAGTTCCTGTTCCTCGAAGGCGTGGCGCGGACGACGTCCATCAACGCGATTATCATTGTTGCAACCATCCCGATCCATACGCTGATCCTTTCCACCCTGCTGAAGCAGGACAGGATCACGCCGGTGAAGATTGCGGCCATAGCGGTCGCTTTCGCGGGCGTGTTCGTTATCGTCGGACTGGAGAATCTCAACCTCGGCGGGTATTTCTCCGGAAACATCCTCCTCGTCCTCAGCGCCATGATATATTCGTTTTATCTCGTTTACTCCAAGACGATGCTCAAGATTTATAAGCCCTTCACCGTCATTACTTATGTCTTCATATTCGGTTTTCTCGAAACGATACCGATCACCCTGCTTCCGGTATTCGATATCGTAAACAACCCGGTCCCGTTCGCGCTGTGGTGGTCTCCGGCGGTAATACTGATCTTCGGTACCGTTCTGCCCTACTTCTTCAACATCATCGCGCTTAAAGGGGAAAAATCGAGCGTCGTTGCCGCGTTCATCTACCTGCAGCCGCTTTTCGGCATTATCATCTCTATGATACTGCTCGGCGAGAGATTAGAGACCAAAAACATCGTTGCAGCCGCCCTGATTCTCGGCGGAGTTACCATTCTCAGCCGCGAGCATAAAATCACGCAATGGCTTAAAAATGGAACGAAGAACCCGATCCTCCACGCCCGGCCGAAGAAAACCAAGCAATAGAATCATTTAAAGAATTCATATCGTCATAGAGGCATCATTCCGTCACTATATGTAAGGACTCTGTGTAATTATTTACACAAAACTTGATTTCACGCTTTTTCAGGTTTTAGCGGGACCAGGGGGAAACTATAATACGTTTAATATCAATAAGTAATAAGACGCGATTCTTTCTTGTAAGCCCTTCCGATTGGCATTAAAATTGATAATTAATTTTATGTTGCATCAAAGATCGCCGGTGAAAGTAAACCGGCAATAAACATGTGGGTTTGAATTTCAATTTAACTTATCAAAAAGACAGGAGGACGAATTGAAAAAAGGATTTGTTCTTATAACGGCGACTGCCGTAACGCTTTTTTTCGCTGGACTGATAACAGCCCAAACGGTAGCGCGTAAACCGGTGGCAGCTTCGATCAAGGCGAATAAGTATCCGGAGGTTGAATTGGCGGTCAATGTCCGTGATGCTAAAACCGGCAAGGGTGTTTACGGCTTGAAAGAGGAAGATTTTTCCGTTACTGAAAACGGATTCGTTCAAAATATCAGCCGCTACAACGTGAAAGCGGCGGGCAAGGTGGATCCGATAGATATCGTCTTCGTTTTCGATCAGACGGGCAGCATGCAGGATGAAATTGACAGTGTCCGCGATAACTGCCTCTATTTCGCTGATATTCTGAAGGGTTCGAATATGGATTACCGGCTGGGCTTGATAACCTTCAGCGATAAGATAGAGAAATCATTCGGTTTCGTTTCCGGGGTCGAGGATTTCAAACAGAAAATTTCGAGTATCCGGGCTGACGGCGGAGGCGATGAACCCGAGAACGATCTGGATGCTTTGAGTGCCGCTCTCAAGTTCGATTTCAGAAAGAATGCAAAAATCGTCTTTATCCTTATCACGGATGCGCCTTATCATCAGAACAACAGCATTACTCCGCTAACGATGCTCGAAGTGCTCAAGAAAATAAAACTTGAAGGGATCAGGATGTATCCCATTACAATCAGCATACCTCAGTACGCCTGGATGGCTAAGGAAACGGAAGGCGAATACTTCAACATTATGAGCGACTTTTCATCCATTATCGAGAGGCTCGCCGTGGACCTCACGGCGCAATATAAAATCTCCTATATCACATCGAATTCATCGTTCGATAATACGACCCGCAATATCGAGCTGAAGATCAAGGGCTTCGGTTCCATGAAACTGCAATACCGCTCAGCCGCAAATATCACCGCCTCCTCGCAACTCTACGAACATAACCGCCCTGCGGACGCGTATAAAGCGGAGAACTTGTTGGACGGCAAATCTTCAACCGCGTGGGCGGAGGGAGTGGACGGTCCGGGCACAGGCGAATGGCTCAAGTTCGGCCTCGACGAACCCAGAAAGGTGAAGGCTGTCAGGATTATCTCCGGTTATCCGAAAACCCCGCAGATATTCAGGAACAATAACCGCGTCCGCAATATCAAGATTTCTTTCTCATACGGCCGCTTCCAAATGAACGAATTGAAAGATGTTCAGGATTTCCAAAGAATCCTGATTGACCGCGATATTCCCACAAGCTATGTCAAGCTCGAAATAATGGATGTCTATAAAGGCGAGAAATTCGACGACACATGTATCGCCGAGGTGGAATTCGAATACGCTGACTAAATCGAATCGCAAATGACGGCGGTTTTACGCCGCCGTCTTTTATTATTTGGAGGTATAAATGAAATCATTCAGATTGATCTCTCAAATGTTGCTAACGTCTATTTTGATTTACATATCCGTTCCGCTCGCCGCGACGGAAACCGGCGCAGCGCCAAACCTGGAAGAAAATCTCAAGAAACAGGGATTGGTGGATATTCGGACGTTGGATGAAGATATAATTGTTCAGCTCAAATACACGACTGCCGATAACTTTATGAAAGTTGACGCCTATGGGGATTTGGAAAAATGCTATCTACGCCCCGAAGCCGCGAAAATGCTGGCGAAAGCTCAACAGATATTGAAAAAAGATAATCCAAACCTCACGCTTCTTGTTTTCGATTGCGTCAGGCCGCGCAGCATCCAGAGGAAGATGTGGGACCTGGTGAAGGGCTCCAATTTGCAGCAATATGTCGCCGATCCCGAAAAAGGCTCAATTCATAATTACGGCGCGGCTGTCGATCTTACAATTGCAGATGAATCCGGCAGAGAAAAAAATATGGGGACTCCATATCTCGGCGGAGTACAGCTCGATATGGGCACACCGTTCGACTTTTTCGGAGAACTCGCGCAGCCGCGCCTCGAAGAAAAATTCCTGAAGGAGAAAAAACTGACCGCGGAACAGATAAAGAACCGAAAAATACTGAGAAAGGCGATGGAAGGCGCCGGCTTCATTCAACTTCAAATCGAGTGGTGGCACTTCAATGCGTTTCCGGCAAACGTAATCAAGGAAAAGTATTCGATAATCGAATGAAGCACAATAATTAAGATCTTTGAAAAACTATAATGACGTGTCATTCTGAAGCAGGCCTCCGAAGGGAAATCCCTGGAGACGAAGTCCTGAGGGATTCCTCAACGAGCTGTAAGGGAAGGAATCTGAACAGATTCTTCCCGTGAATCCCTTCGATGTTTGCGTCAGAATGACCTGATTGCCAACGCTGTCATTCTGAAGAAGGCCAGCGGAGGAAAGCCCATAAAGAATCTGTAAAGCTTCATTCCCATAAAAAATTACGAAAGGTGGTGGAAGATGTTTGACCAGGTTGTAAAATCAAATTTTATTACGATATTATATTCGATGATGATATTAACCATGATCTCGGGATTTATTTTCGGACAAAAAGCGCCGTCCAAAGGCGAAGCACTGTCCGGATTTATCGCGGATGTCTTAAAAGGGAATGAAAAAACTATCAGCGCTTCGAAACAGCTGATCATAGTTATAGCCGAAGGCTACGATATGATCCCATCCGAAACCACAGTCCTGCAAAAAACCGATAAAGGCTGGACGGTCGTTTTCAGCGGCATACAAAGCACGCTGGGGAAAAAAGGGTTCGCCAAGCCGAGTGAAAAGAAAGAGGGGGATTGGAAGACGCCGAGCGGGATATTCCGCCTCGGTCTCGTCTTCGGTTATGCCCCCAAGATGGAAACCATGATGCCTTACCGCCAGGCAACGGAAAATGACTTCTGGGTGGATGACACCGACTCCCCGCAGTACAACACCTGGGTGAACGGCGCTCCGGACGCGAAGTCCTTCGAAAAAATGAAACGGAAAGACCATCTATATAAAATGGGATTCGTCGTCGAATATAATACCGATCCCATAGTCAAAGGCGACGGCAGCGCCATCTTCTTTCATATCTGGCGAAAGCCCGGATCTTTCACGGCCGGCTGCGTGGCGATGGCCGAAGAAGACATCGCGAAGATCATCCGCTTCCTCGACCCCAAAGCGAATCCAATGGTGATCATGGGAACGAAAGATGATCTGATTAAACTTATTAAATAAAATTCGTTTTATCCAGCATATCTTGTTTTTACTATAGACATTGATACTAAAAAAGCATATCGGAGACCTTGGAAAACACCGTTTCCGCTAGAGATAAAAATAAATATCCCAAAACCTCACCCAATATGCCCTTGCTCTTTCTATTCTCTTGTGGTTCCTTACATTTTTATATAGAATATCCCTAATACAAATGACTATATATAAATTTATTTCTCATAATCGAAAAATACTGGAAGTTGCTTCAAGTCATGGTTGGTTACCTGGTGCATGTTATACCAATTTAAGGGATTTAAAAGGTTTTAAATTAGTTGGTTTTATAGATATCAAATGGGAGAATTATTCATTCAAAAAGCATTTGGAAGCTGTTAAAAGCATAAGACCATTGTTTACAATGGCATGTGATGTGACTGATTGCAAACATTTACAAAAAACTATTGATGAAGCATTGGAATTGAAACAATTTTGTTCCAATGTGATAATAATTCCTAAGGATCCAAAACTTGAATGTTATGAAAACCTTGGTGTTCCCGAAGAATTTGTACTTGGTTACAGCGTGCCTTCAAAATATGGAAAAACAAGTCTTCAAATGTCAAGTTTTAAAACCAAAGTTCATCTTTTAGGAGGAAGGCCAGATATCCAAAG
>Ga0315290_10001194_pt1 | contig 17797 bp, 13 predicted proteins | sample YL17G12_0_MG_FD_203627 | JGI IMG/M metagenome (GOLD analysis project Ga0315290, IMG submission 203627) | Sediment microbial communities from Yellowstone Lake, YNP, Wyoming, USA - YL17G12_0 | ecosystem: Environmental > Aquatic > Freshwater > Lake > Sediment | place: USA: Wyoming | collected... | reverse complement strand
CGCGGCCAACGTCTCTCGGCAGCCAACCTGCGCAAGATCCTCGCCGACAGCCCCATCGAGCGCGCGCATGCCGATTGCGGCCGCGTGCAGGACGCCTACGCGCTCCGGTGCATGCCGCAAGTGCACGGCGCGGCCCGCGACACGTTCCGCTTCGTGCGCGAGATTCTGACGATCGAGATCAACGCTTCGACCGACAATCCCATGGTCTTCGCGGAATCGGGAGATCTCGTCTCGGGGGGCAACTTCCACGGCCAGCCGGTTGCGGTCGCTCTCGACCACCTGGCCGTCGCGACCTGCTCGCTCGCCGGAATCAGCGAGCGCCGCATCGAGCGCCTGCTCAATCCGGCGCTTTCGGACCTGCCGCCGTTCCTGGCGAGAAACGCGGGGCTGAACTCGGGGTTGATGATGGCGCACGTCACGGCCGCGGCGCTGGTTTCCGAGAACAAGGTCTTGGCCCACCCCGCAAGCGTCGACACCATCCCGACCTCCGCCGGCAAGGAAGACCACGTCTCGATGGGGGTGCACGCCGCGCGCAAGGCGTTATCGGTCGTCGAGAACACCGCCACGGTGCTCGGGATCGAGCTGCTCGCGGCGGCGCAGGCGCTCGACTTCCACGAGAAGAGGCCCGGAAGGGGGGCCCGCGCGGCGCACCGGTTCTTCCGCCGCCGCGTCACGGGGATGACGCGTGACCGCGTCTTGGCTCCGGACATTGCGACCGCGCGCGCCCTTGTCATCGATCCCGCGTTGAGGGCGGCCGTCGAAAAGGCGGTCGGTCCGCTGGCCTGATCCGCAGTAGTGTTGGTGGTGGTGGACGGCAAGGGGATCGAACCCTCGACCTCGGCGTTGCGAACGCCGCGCTCTCCCAGCTGAGCTAGCCGCCCGTATTCGACCTGCCCCGTTTGGTGGGGCGTGCAGGATTTGAACCTGCGACTTCCACCGTGTGAAGATGGCACTCTACCGCTGAGTTAACGCCCCTTGAGTCGTAAAACACCGCCTCGTCACGCCCGGAGCGCGGCGCGTTATAGCACAGACGTGGCAGACTGGCACCGCGCAAGGGCGCTCGCGAGGAGTCTTTTCGGCTTTGAGCACAGTCGACCCCACAGCCGGCCACGTCCTCCTGGTGTGCGACGATCGCCCCCAGTCGGAGAGGCTCTCCCGCTGGATCGCGGCGGCGGGCCACGAGGTCGTCGTGCTGTCGGGAGCCGAGAAGTTCCTCATGCACGAGGGGGATGACCTGCGGGTCAACCTCGTCGTGACCGATCTCGACTCGGACGATCCCGCCGTGCGCGGCCTGCTCGACCGCCTTCTTTCAGGTGACCTGTTCCGCGCGGTGCCGCAGTTGCACGTCTTTCGCGATCTGGCGCTCATGTCCGCGTGGCGCCTGGCCAACCCCGCGCTCGCGCCGTACGCGTTGGCGGCGCCGCCTTCGGCCGAAGACTTCGAGGCGCGCTTTCGGCTCGCGGCCGAGGTGGGACGCCTCCAACGCGAATTGGCGCGCCACTCGACGCGCGACGGGTTGACCGCACTCGCCAACCGACGCCATCTCCTGCTGCGCCTCGACGAGGAGTTTTCTCGCGCGCGGCGCTACCGCACGCCGCTGTCCTACGCCCTGTTCGACATCGACCGGCTGAAGGAGGTCAACGACGCTCACGGGCAGGCGGCGGGCGACGCCGTGATCCGGCGCGTGGGCGAGCTCATCCGCGGCCAGGTTCGCCGCGAAGACGTCGTGGGACGCATGGGGGAAGACGTCTTCGGCGTCGCCCTCCCAGGAAACCGGTACCGCGGGGCCGCGATCCTCGCGAACAAGATCCGGACCGAAGCCGAGGAGGCCTCCGTCTCGCACCGCGGCGTCGAGGTCGCGATCCGGTTGTCCTGCGGGATCTCGACTTATCCCGACAACCGGACGATCAAAACGCCCGACGATCTCGTGGCCACCGCGGAAACGGCGCTTCGCGAGGCAAAAATTCGCGGAGGCAACCGCGTATTCATCGACGAGGGGGTGCTGCGCATGGAGCGCCCGATCGTGCTCGTCGTCGATGCCGACGCGCACCTTCTAGACCTCGCCGAAGACCTGCTCTCGCTCGACGACTTCCGCGTCGTGAAGGCGGAAAGCGCGCGCACCGCGCTCTTGACCCTGAGTTTTCGCCGTCCCGATCTTCTCGTGCTCGACCTCGGAATGGTCGATCCCGACGGAGGCGTCGCGCTGATCGAGAAGGTTCAGCACCTCTACCCCCAGAGCCGATTCCCGATCATCGGGCTGTCGAACGACCCCAACGCCGACCCCGACGCGCTCGCACGGCTCGGGGTCGACCGCTTCATCACGAAGCCGTTCAGCGTGAGCCTCCTTCGCAGCGCCGCGCGCGAACTGCTCGACGCCTATCGTCTGCAATCCTCATGAGATCATCAAGCGTGCGCGCCGCTTCTTCCTGCCTCGCCGTCGTTGTCGCCCTCGCTCTCACGTTGGCCACGGCCGATGCGGACGATGGCGCTCGCGCCGCGGCCATGACGTTCGGGCGCGCGCTCGTCGCGGGGAACGCCGGGGCGTTGCGACCGATCCTGCCGGAACACGGCAGGGTTCACATGACCCTGTCCCGCCTCGGCCCCGAGGAAGGGAGCTTCGGAGCGCGTCAAGTCGAGGCCCTGTTCCGCGACTTCCTCGCCAAGGGCTCCGTCGCGTCGTTCGACGTCGTGCGTTGCGAGAGCGATGGCCGGCGTTCGGCCCTGGCGCACGGACGGGCGGCCATCACGGACCGTGACGGACGAGGCGGCCGCGTCGTCTTCCACCTCGGCTTCGAATCGGAGGGCGAGCGTTGGGTTCTTCGGGAGGTCAAGGAAACCGCCGAATGAGGCGGGTCCGGCTCGCGCTTTTCGGAGTCGTTCCGGTCGTCATCCTCTTGGCCGGACAGATCGCTTCGTATCGCGCCACCACGAGTCCCGTCGGCGCGGCCCGGGCCCGCTTGGAAGGGCGTGGCGCCGAGTTCGAAAAGCATCTCGCCACGCTCCTTGAGGCGGCAAGAGACGCGGCACGACGGGCGCGGGACAGCGGGCCCGAGGCCGCTCGCGAGGATCTTCCGCTGCCGCTGGCCCATCGCCTCGAAGGGGCCGGGGTGCTGCGCGGCGCTGTCATCACCTCGTGGACCGGAACCCCCGCGGAAGCGAGCTCGTTCGGCGAGCCGGGATCCGTGCGCGTCGCAACCCGCGGCATTCGGACGAGCCTGCTCGTCAGGAGCGAGCCCGACGCCGCCTCACGCACCGGCGTCGCCTCGTTCGTTTTGGAGCTCACGGCGAGCGCGATGCGCGCCCAGGACCTTCTCCCCGCGAACAGAGGCGGCATCACCGCCCGATGGGATTTCAGCGCAACGCCTCACGGGACGGAAGCGCGATTCGATGCGGGCCCGCCCAAGACGCTGACCCTCCCGTGGACCGCGGATCGTTCACGCCCGTTGGCCGCGGTGATCCTCGAAGAGCCCAACGCTGCCGCCTTGGCCAAAAGAGCCCGGAAGATCGCCGGCGCCTGGGCCGGCCTCGCGTTCGCCGCGCTTTCCGCGTTGGCGCTCGCGCGGCGCGGCGGGCCCGTGGACCTGCGGCGCCTTCTCGCGGTCGCCGCGGGGGTGATCGCCTCCCGAGCGGCGCTTCTCGCCGGACGCTCCCTGGAGGAGCTTCTCCCCCGAAGCTTGGGCTCGCCGAGCCTCTACGGGCGCGGCGACCTGTTCGGGCTCTGCGCCTCCCCGGCGGCCCTGCTGGCCACGGCCCTTGGCGTTTCCATCGTCGCGACCGTGAGCGCGCGCTTCGCCGCGGGCTCCGTCGAGCGAGGGCGTCGCGCCGCCTTGGTCCTTCTGACGGGGGGAGCGCTCGCCGGAATCGTCGCGATCGTCGCGCTGTCGGGGTCTCTCGCCCGGGACGCCGGCGTCCGCGTGCCACGTCTTGACCCCACAGCCCCCGGCACGCTGGTCCTCGTGCTCGCGGCGGCGTGCCTGATCACCGGCGTCGCCGAGATGGTCGCGACGCTCGGCGTGGCGGCGCGCTTCCGGGGGCTGGGCACTTTAAGCACGTCACGCCTCACCGTCGCCGTCATGCTCCTGCCGCTGTCGGTGATCTTCCTCGCCCAGTTGTACGTCGCGTCCGACCGCATGGCGGACGACCGCCTCCGCTCGGAGTTCGCGCCGCTCGTCCTCGAGCAGTCCGCGCGCCGACGCGTGGCGCTCAGTGCGGCGATCGGGGAAGTCGCGGCCGCGCCGCGCGTCGCCGCCGCGCTGCTGCTGCCGCAGGCGGACGACGATGCGTTCCTCGCCTACGATCTCTGGATCGGCAGCGACCTCTTCCACGAGGGGTTCGCCTCGTCGATCGACCTGTACGACGCGAGCGGCGAGCGGCGCGGCCATTTCGGCTTCGCCTTTCCGCAGGTCGGCGGCGCGCGGGAGATCGAGGCGCGAGCCACGACGCCGGGTCGAGCTCCGGTCCTCGAATTTGAAACCGTCCCGGCCGGAGCGTCGCTGCTTCAGGTCGTCCACGCGGAGGCCGCGGTGGCGGGCGCCTCAGGCGCGCTCGCCGGGCGCGTCGTCGGGCACGTCCTCGACGATCCGTCCAACCTCCCCTTCCTCCCCGGGAGCGCGCCGTACCTCGAGGCCTTGGGCGGCGGCCCCTCCTCGCTCGACACCCTGACCGCCGAGACCCCCGACTACGTTTTGTTCGACGAGGACGCACGCGTCGTCTCGAGCACCGTGCGTCAACCCCCCGCCGCCACGCCGGAACTCAGGGCTGCCGCCGCCGAAGGGCGACGCGTCGGCCTCACTCTAGGCGACACGCGGTATCAGGCGCTGCCGCTTCGAGACAACGGACGATTGCACCTCTTGTTGATGCCGGCGCCGACGCTCCTCGATGCTTTGGGGGACACCGTCCGCTTGTTCCTTGCCGGCCTCGCCGTCCTCGGCCTTTGCGCCCTCGTCACGACCTTGTCCGGAAGCGGCGGCATCGAGGCGCTCAAAGACGTCGTTCGCAGCTCGTTCTACACGAAGCTCTTGGCCGTCGTGCTGATCGCCTCGGTCGTCCCGCTCGTTTCGCTCTCGATCTTCCTTCGCGCGTACATCGATCGTCGCGGCGAGGCCAGTCTCGCCGACTCGGCGGCGGCGTTGGTCGGGGCGGCCCGGCGCATCGTCGAGGACTACCAGACACCCGGCGAGGACGACCCGACGATCCCGCGGCTTCCCATCAACGACTCGACGCTCTGGTGGTTGCGGCGCGTGGTCGGGCAGGAGATCCACGTGTACGAGGACGGCGTCGTCGCCGCCACCTCGAAGCCGGAGTTGTTCGATTCGGGCCTCCTGCAAGAGCGCCTTTCCGGCGAGGTCGACCGCGACGTCGTGCGCGGCGGCCAACCCGTCGTCGTGCGCCGCGAGCACCTCGGGGCGATTTCCCTCCCCGTAGCGTACGCCCGCGTGGATGAACGGGGCGGACCGCGAGACGCGGTGATCGCGGTCCCCCTCGTGATCGAGCAGCGGGCTTTCGCGCGCTCCGCCGACCGGTTGGTCGAGATGCTCCTCCTCCTGACGACGGCGCTCGTTTTGATGTTGGCCGGATCGGCGGCGCTGATCGCCCGCTTGGTCGCGGATCCCGTGCGCCGGCTCGCCGATGCTTCGCGACGTATCGCGGGGGGCGACTACGCGATGCGCTTGGCCTCGTCGTCGCGCGACGAGATGGGCGCGCTCGTGACGGACTTCAACCGGATGGCCGAAGCGTTGGCCAACCAGCGCGCCGATCTCATCCAGGGCCGTGACTACATCGAGGCCCTGCTCCGCCATGCGACGACCGGCGTCGTCTCGGCCGATGCCGCGGGACGCGTCGTGACCATCAACCCGGCCGCCGAGGCCCTGCTCTCCGGCCCGGACGGCCCGCCGCGACGGGGAGAACTGCTGCTCGATGCGCTCCGCCGCGGCACGGCGCGACGGGCGCTCGCGGAGGCGTTGTCCCACCCTCCAACCAGCGGCTCGTCGCCGCTCGAGGTCGATCTTTTAGGGATCGACGGGGCCCTTCGCCTCCGCGTGGTCCGCGTTCCGCTTCCCGATCCCGCAGGCGGAGAGGCGGGCTCGCTCGTCTTGCTCGACGACGTCACGAGCCTCATGAAGAGCAACCAGCTCGCGGCGTGGGCGGAGATGGCGCGAGCGATCGCGCACGAGATCAAGAACCCCCTGACGCCGATCCAGCTCTCGGCCGAGCACGTGCGCAAGCTGTTGCACGATCGCGGCGTCCTCCCTTCGCCTGAGATCGCCGCCTGCCTCGACACGATCGTCCGGAAGGTCCGCGAGCTGCGCGACATCTCCGGAGCGTTTTCGACCTACGCGAAGCTCCCCGACCTCGTGCTCGTGCGCGTCGAACTCGCGGCGTTCCTGCGCGAGGTCGCCGCCCCCTATCGCGCGGCGCTTCCCTCCGGTGTTCTGATCGAGGAACGCCACGCCGAAGCGCCCCCGGTCCTCGCCGACCCGAAGGTCTTAGCCCGCGCGATCGTCAACCTCGTCGAGAACGCGCTCCAGGCGATGCCGCAGGGGGGAACGCTGCGCATCACCTCGGGCCCGGCCGACCCCGGCGAGGTCGTCCTGACGGTTGAGGACACGGGCACCGGGTTGACGCCCGAGGCGCGCGCGCGTCTGTTCGAGCCATATTTCTCCACGAAGAGCTCGGGCACCGGCCTCGGGCTCGCGATCGTACGGCGGGTCGTTGCCGGCCACGGTGGGTCCATCGACGTGACGAGCGCGCCGGGCCAAGGCACGACGATGAGCATCCGGCTCAAGCAAGCGCCTCGCGTCTGATCGCGGCGTCGGCCCGAAGCCGTCGCGATATACTCCGCGCGTGAGCTCGCAGGACGGTTCGCCCAACGACTCGGCCAAGCGGCTCCCTTGGTATGCGGAGGGAGTTCGCTTCGCCTGCCAACCCGACTGCGGCAAGTGCTGCACGCGACACGGCGAGTACGACTACGTCTACCTCGAGCGCGAGGATGTCGCGCGCTTGGCCTCCCACTTCGACATGCCGGTCAAGACCTTCAGAGCGAAGTGGACCAAAAGGGACGACGGTCACACCGTCCTCAAGATGGACGGCCCCGCGTGCCCTTTCCTAGAAGGCGCGCGGTGCGCGGTGTACGAAGCGCGGCCGCGCCAGTGCGGCTCGTTCCCCTTCTGGCCGGAGAACCTGAAAAGCCGTGACGGGTGGGAGGAGCTCGCAGCCTTCTGCCCCGGGGTCGGCGAGGGGAATTTCGTGCCGCTTTCGGCCATCCGCGACCAATTGCGCGGGCGCCCGTCATCGTGAGCGAAAACGGAAGCACGATCCGCCTTCGCCTCGCGGCGGTGGCTGTTTTTGTCCTTTTCGCCTGCGCGTGCGGCGGGGGCGGCGGCTCCGTTGCGCCCCCTCGGGCCGACGCGGCGCCGCAACGCGGCGGGACACTCGTCATCGGCAGCACGGTCGATGCCGACGCGTGGAACGAATACGTCTCGCAGCAGACCTTCGCGCAGAACCTCCTGCGCCGGGTCTACGCGCGGCTCGCGCAAGAGCAAGGCGACGCCAGCGAGCATCCGCCCGACTTCGAACCGTTGCTCGCCGCGTCCTGGTCGTTCTCCGACGACGGACTGACGCTGACCTTCAAACTCCGCGACGCGACGTGGAGCGACGGCACGCCGCTCACCGCCGGCGACGTTCGCTACACCTTTGCGGCGCAGACCTCCCCCGCGGTGGGTTGGACCGGCGCTTCGTTTAAGGAGCACATCAAGGACGTGCAGGTCGTCGATCCGCGCACGGTCGCCTTCCGCTTCGACCGCGCCTATCCCGAGATGCTCGCGGACGCGGTGGAGGGGGGCATTCTCCCGGAGCACGTTTTCTCGAAGGTCCCGTTCGCCGCGTGGCGCACGCACGACTGGTCGCAGGTCCGAATCGGCTCCGGCCCTTTCCTGCTCGAGAGTTGGCGGCCGGGCGAGGAGATCGTCCTCGTGCGCAATGCGCGCTATCTCGAGCCCGAACGGCCTCTTGTCGACAAGGTTGTCGTGCGCATCGTGCCGGACATCGGCAACCTCGAGACGCAGCTCGCCGTCGGCGCGATCGACTACGTCGAAGGGGTGCCTCCGCAGGATGCGAAGCGCCTCACCGGAACTCCGGGGGTCGAACTTGTCGTCTTCGACAACCCGATGTTCGACTACGTCGGCTGGAACGGGGCGAAAAAGCCGTTCGACGATCCCGAGGTCCGCCGCGCCCTGACGCTTGGGATCGACCGGAGGGCGATCGTCGAGGACCTTCTCTACGGCTACGGCAAGATCAGCACGGGTCCGCTGCTGTCGACGTGGTGGGCCGCCGATCCGACCCTCGTCGCGTTTCCGTACGACCCGGACGAGGCGCGGCGCATCCTCGCGACCAAGGGCTACGACACGCACCACCCCCTCGCGTTCGAGCTGACCACAAACGTAGGGAATCGCGTCCGCGAGGCGGTCACGCTGAAGATCCAGGAGCAGCTTTCGCGCATCGGCGTGAAGGTGGCGCCGCGATCGTTCGAGATGAAGGCCTTCCGCGAGCGCAACGTCGCCGGAAACTACGACGCCTACGTGGCGGGGTGGCGCTTCAACGGGAAGCTCGACCTCGCGTCGATCTTCGGCTCAAAGGCGGTCCCCCCCGCCGGATCGAACGTCGTCGCCTACCGATCGGCCGAGGCCGACCGGCTTCTCGCAGCAATTGGCGCCGCCGCCGATTGGACTCAGGCGAAAGACGCGTACGCAAAGCTCGCGCAACGAATCCACGAGGACCAGCCCTACACCTTCCTCTACGAAGGAAAACGGATCGCAGCCTTCGGCCCGCGCCTCAGAGGCCTGAGGATCGACGTTCCGTCCGATCCGCTAGCGCGCCTTGAATCGTGCTGGATTGCGCACTGACACCGTGCTCGGCCTCATCGCGCGACGCCTCCTGTCCGCTGTTCCGCTGGTCGCCGGCGTTCTCACGCTGACGTTTCTACTGGTCGAGGCCGCCCCGGGCCGCCCCGCGGACCTTCTGCTCGGCGACGGCCCCGTGACCCCCGAATTGCGCGCGCGCGTCGAGGCCGCCTACGGTCTCGACCAGCCAGCCTACGCGCGCTACGCGTCATGGATCGGAAACGCGCTTCGCGGCGACCTCGGCTGGTCGCTCTCCCGTGGACGCAAGGTGACGAGCGTCCTCGCGGACGCCCTCCCGCACACGATCGGCTTAGCCTTAGCGGCGTTGTCGATCCAACTCCTGCTCGGCATTCTTCTGGGCGCTCTCCACGTGTTGCGGCCGGGTGGGGCCCTCGACCACGGACTAGGCCTAGTGGGCCTCCTGCTGGCATCGGTGCCGACGTTCTGGCTCGGCCTGATGGCGATCCTCCTGTTCGCCGTCGCCGTCCCGATCTTCCCGCCGTCTTCCGCGCATTCCATCGGCGCCAACGCGTGGAGTTTTCCCGCGCGCGCGATCGATGTGCTCTGGCACGCCGCACTTCCCTCGCTGGTTCTCGGACTCGGCGCGGCGGCCATCGTCGCCCGGTTCGTGCGCGCGGGCCTCATGGCCGCGTTGGGTGAGGGCTTCGTCCGCGCAGCGCGCGCGCGAGGAGCGTCGCAGGCGCGCCTCCTTTGGGTTCACGCTCTCCCGGCGGCCGCCGGCCCGGTGATCACGCTCGCCGGGCTCCAGCTCCCCGTCCTCGTGTCCGGCGCGGTCGTCGTCGAAGTCGTCTTCGGTTGGCCGGGCATGGGGCGCGTGACCTACGACGCGGTCATGGCGCAAGACCTTCCCGTCGTTCTCGCGGCCGTCTTGCTCGCGACGATTCTCGTGATCGCGGGGAACCTGCTCGCCGATTTGGGCCTCGCCTTCGTCGACCCCCGCTTGCGTCTCGGCCGGACGGCATCCCGTTGAGCGACCCCAGGCTCAAAATGGGCATCGGGATCTTGGCGACGTGGGCGCTGGTCGCGGTGTTGGCACCGGTCCTTCCTCTTCGCGATCCCAACGCGCAGCCCGATGGGTTGGTCCTGCGCAACCTCTCGCCGATGACCGTGGTCGACACCGTTTCGTGGGCCGACGGGACGAGGCGCTACGCGCACGAGCTACGCCGTGACGCGGACGGAGGTCTCTCGTTGCGCCGTGGCGACACGTGGACGCAGGTCCCCGGCGACGGAGCGCGCATCGAGCGAGCCCGCTTCGTCATGGGCACCGACTCGTTCGGGCGCGATCTGTTGAGCCGTCTGGTCTGGGGAGCGCGCGTGTCTCTCGTGGCCGGCCTGTTGGCGGCGCTCGTCGCCGTCGCAATCGGCGGCGGCGTCGGGCTCATCGCGGGGTTTGCCGGGGGGTGGGTGGATGCCGTGCTCATGCGCGCGACCGACGGCGCGCTCGCGATACCGCGTTTGTTTCTGCTCCTCCTGCTCGCGGCCCTCTTCCGCCCGTCGCTTTCGACGACCGTTCTGCTCGTCGGATGCACGACCTGGATGGCCGCCGCTCGCCTCGTGCGGGGGGAGGCCCTTTCGATCCGGGAGCGCGAGTTCGTAGCCAGTGCGCGTGCCGCCGGCGCCTCCCCCACGCGGGTGGCGATGCATCACGTCCTCCCTCACGCCGCGGCCGTCTTGGGTGTCGAGGCTGCGATCCGCCTGGGCCAGGCGGTTCTGCTCGAGGCGTCGCTTTCTTTTCTCGGGCTCGGCGTGCCGCCTCCCGCGGCATCCTGGGGCGGACTGATCGCCGACGGACGCGACCGCCTGCTCGACGCCTGGTGGATCGCGACCTGGCCGGGGCTCGCATTAGCCTTCGTCGTGATTGCGTCCAGCCTGGTTGCGGACGGAGCCCGGGAGCGGTTGTAATTGTCTTGCCCGCTGTTATCGTGATGCCGCCTCGGCCGCGCGGCCGAATGACTGGAGGATTTAGCGTGATCCCCAAGCGTAAGGTCGCCGCCGTCAGTCTCGCGCTTCTGGTCGCCACGGTTTCGAGGACGCTCGCCCAGGACACCCCTCCGCCACCAACGCCTCCTCCCGCCGTTGCGGACGCTCCCGCAGCTCCCCCGCCGGCCCTGTCGGAAGCCGCCGTCGCCGCGCTGGCGCAGGCGAAGGATGCCTTCAAGAAGGGCGCATGGCAGGAGGCTCGGGAGGCCGCCGCCACGGTCCTTCAGTCCCAGCCGACAAACCTCGAGGCGCTCTACATCGCCGGGACGTCGGAGCGACAGAACGGTTTGCTCGCCGATGCCGAAAAGCACCTCAAGACGCTCGTCGAGACGTCGCCCATTTTTCCCCTCGCGCATTTTCAATTGGGCTACGTGCTCTTCCTCGAGGCGGAGGGACTGACCCGCGCGGGCCAGGTGGAGCCGGCGAAGGCCAAGTACATCGAGGCCGCGGCGGAGTTCGGCAAGGAGCTCCAGCGCAACCCGACGCACGCCCCCTCGCTGTCCAGCCGCGCCATCGCGCTGTCGCGGGCAGGACAAATCGACGAGTCGATCCAGGCGCACGAGGCGTGGATCGGCGCGGCGCCTCAGAAGAACGATCCGGTGATTTCGCTCGCGGCGATGTACGCGGGAGTCGGCCGATCGAGCGATGCGATGGGGGCGCTCGACCGGCTTCCGGACAAGGGCGCGAAGTCCGCGCTCGATGCCACGATCGCCGTCGCCAACGTGTTCGTCTCGAGGAGGGACTGGAGCGCGGCCGTTCCGTTTCTCGAAAAGGCCGTGGACACCGACCCCGCCTCGACGCGCGCGAGGGCGCTCCTCACCCAATGTTGCGCGCGCGCCGGGCTGGCCGACGACGCGGCGCGCAACCTCCAAACGCTCATGACCATGGACCCCACGCCCGACGAGGCGGAAGGCGTCGGCGAAGCGATCAAGGCGTCCATGGGCGACGGCAAGAGCGCGCCGGCCCTTCCCGGCGTCGAGCCACCGGCGGTCCTCAGGGTTCCCGCGCCGAGGTACCCGAAGGGACAGGACCCGACCGTGCAGACCGAGGTCCTCGTGCTCACGCAGGTGCGGCAGGATGCGGCGGTCGTCAACACCGTGCTGGTGCCGAACAGGATCTGGAAGGACATTCGAGCGACCGGTTTCGAAGCCACGGCGTTCGACGCCGTCAAGAAAGGCAAGTTCGTCGCCGGCACCAAAGACGGTCAGCCCGCCGAGCTCTGGATCGTCGTCTCGGTGAAATTCACGAAGCAGTAGTGAGGGGACAGCAACCGTTTAGTAGGGGACAGTCACCTTTTTCTTATCAAAGCGGTGTCCGAGGAGCTTTGTAAGAAGAAGGTGACTGTCCCCTATTAAACGGTTGCTGTCCCCTCCCCACCGATGCGGCGCTCCGCCCGGCGCACGGCATCGAGCAGCAGTTCCAAGCGGTCCAGGTCTTTCTTGCCAGGGGCGACCTCGACCTCCGACAAAAGGTCCACGCCGTAAGGACGGGCATCGTCGATTGCCAGTCCGATGTGCGACGGCTCGAGGTTCCCCGCGATCACGATCCGACCGTGCATCGCTAGCGCGCGGGCGCGGCGCCACTCGAAAGGAGCTTCCGAGGCGAAGGCTCCCTCGCCTCGCGCATCGAGCAGATACGTCGTCGTTCGGTAGTACGAGAGGTCGTCCTCGTCGAACTCCGGACCGACGCGGAACGCCCTGACCCACGGGTAGGGGGCCGCTCCCGCGCAGAGGGCGGGGCTTTCTTTCCCGTGGAACTGCAGGATGCCGACGCCGGCGCGGCGGGCGGTCTCGAGCACGCGGATCAGCGGCTCATCGGCGAAAACACCCACGGTCGAAACGAAAACCGGCAGACGCGAGACGATGCGGTGCACGAGATCGGGCTCCACGTAGCGGGGACTGCCCGGACGAAGGTCGAACCCGAGCGCATCGACCCCCAGGTGCACTGCTTCGAGCGCATCCCGCTCCTCGGTGATGCCGCAGACCTTGACCATGACCCGCGCGCTCATGGGGCGCGTAGCCCAGCGGCGCCCGCCAGGACGAGGAAGTTCAGCAGAAGCCGCTTCCCCGACGGCGTCAGGATCGACTCCGGATGGAACTGGACGCCGTGAAGGGGAAGCGTCCTGTGTCTCACGCCCAGGATCGTCCCGTCCAGCGCGAAGGCGCAAGCCTCGAGCGCTTCGGGCAACGTCGCCTTCTCCACGGCGAGGGAGTGATACCGGGCGGCGTCGAACGGATTTGCCAGTCCCTCAAAGACCCCTCGGCCGTCATGCCACACCGGCGACGTCCTGCCGTGCACCAGTTCCGCCGCGTTCTCGATCCGGCCGCCAAACGCCGTCACGATGGCCTGGTGGCCCAGGCAAACACCGAGCATCGGCAAGACCCCCGCACGCTCGCGCAGCAGGGAAACGCTGATGCCAGCCGCTTCCGGGCGCCCTGGACCCGGAGAAACGACAACCGCGTCGCAGCGGGCTTCGTGAACGTCGGCGACCGCGATCCGATCGGACAAAACGACCTCGACCACGGCACCCAGCTCACCGAGATACTGCGCGAGGTTGAACGTGAACGAGTCGTGGTTGTCGAGCAGCAGGACCCGCACAAGGTTCACGACACCCCACCCCTACTGCACCTCGAACTTGACGAAGATGGCGTCCGTCAACTCGGGGGCGGTCATCGCCAACTCGAACGCGTGACCCTTGAGGCCCGTGGCGGGCATGGGGAAGTAGATCATGTCCAGGACATAGCCGAACTTCGGCAACTGGACGCGATCGATGACCGTTCTCGATTGTCCTTCCCGCACCGCGAAATGCGTGGGCGAGAAGTTTGAGGGGTAGCGGGTCAATGCCCCGAAGCGATTGAAGACGATCCCCCCCAGCTCCTCGAGGTCCCGGTCGAGGTCGAGGAAGTCGTAATTGTCGAGAAGCTCTTTGGGACTCGCGCAGGGGTAGCGATTCCCCTTGTCGTCGGCGAGGGTGAACGATTCGCGCGTCAGCGTGAGTTGCTTGACGCCACGGTTCGCGATCGCGATCTCGAGGGGGATGTAGGCGTCCTTTCCACGGTAGCGCGTCGCGCGCGTGTCCACGATGAAGGTCGCGAGTTTTCCCTCCTCGATGTACGCGAACGTCGAGAGTTTCCGATCGACGTCGGCGGCCACTTGCCCGGTCATCGGCTGTCGCGTGGCGCAGGAGGCCGCGAGGAGGATCAGGATGCTGAGAAGTGAACGGCGCATGCGTTGTTCCCTTCGGCCCGGCGACCGGAGGACCGGCGCGCAGCTTCGGAGCGTAGGCCCTGGCCGACGAGTCGTCAAGCCGAGGACGAGGAATGCCGCGTCCCAAGGGCCGCAACCATCGCCTCCATCGGAGCGGGCCGCCCGGTCAGTCGTTCAAACTGGAGAATCGCTTGCGCCGCGAGAAGGTCGAGCCCGTCGACAACCGCCAGCCCGCGGGCGCGGGCCGCGCGCACGAGCGGGGTCGGCTCGGCGCCGTAGGCCGCATCGAGCACCAGGCGGCCGTCGAGGTGGCGCCGGAGCAGCACCTCTTCTCCGTTGCGGCCCGCTGGTGTGGCCTGCACGAGGAGATCCCACGGCGCCCTGGGAAGGGCCGCCAAGGGCGCCGAGGCGACCCCAATCGAGCTCGCCGTCGCGTCGCCCCGCGAAATGTCCCGGGAATACAGCGTCACGAACGCGCCGGCCTCCTTGAGCGCGGCGGCGATGGCACGCGCGGTCCCTCCGGCTCCGACGACGGCGGCTTGGCTTCCGCGCGGGTCGAGATGCTTGCGGATCAGCGCGAGCGCCGCCGGGGCATCGGTGTTCCACCCCTCCCACCGGCCGTGGCCGAGGCAGACCGTGTTCGCCGAGCCGCACGCGGCGAACGCGTCCAGCTGCGCGCACCTTTTTGCCGCGAGCTCCTTGAGCGGAATCGTGACGCCAAATCCCAGGAGGGGAAGCAGGCCGTCCTCGGACACGACCGAGGCGACCTCGTCGAGATCGCCGGATTCGATGGGAACGTACACGGCGTCGAGCCCCAACGCCCGGTAGCCCGCCGCGTGCAGCTCGGGCGAGGGGCTGCCTTGAAGCGGCGTTCCACAGAGACCGTAAAACCGCGTCGACTCCGAGATCTCCTGCACCCGATACACGTCGAGCAACTCGCGGGTTTCGAACTGTCCCTCGCCCGTCTCGCGCCCGCGCGCCGCAGCCCCATAGACCCCCCACGACCCCCAACTCAGCGCGACGACGCGGCTCCACGATCCGGTGGAGCCCACGGCGAAGGAGCAAAGCTCTCGGCGCGCGCCCCGCGCCCGCTCCAAAAGATCGCGGACCGCGCGAAGCTCGGTCGGACGCGTCGCGCGGGGGACGATTTTCAGGCCGTGGGCCTTGGTCCCCGCCATCGCGTCGAACAGCGCCGTCAGGCTCGAGGCGTCGCAAGGCGCCCCGTGGTGCGACAGGATCGTGCGCGGCGCCTGCGGGCCGAAGGCCAAAGCGCGCAGCGGCCCATCCCACTCCACGTCGACGAATGCGGATCCCGCATCGAGCGCCGCGTAAAGGATCGCCCTCTTTTCCTCGGTGCTGCCGTCGAACGACCCGCCGCCCTCCGGTGAGCGAACGGTGACCACGACGGGACGGCCCGCCCGCGCTACGAGGCCGGCAACGTCGCCGGCACGGAGGCCATCGGCCCGGATCTCGACGAGGGCGCAGGCGGGGGGCGACTCCGCGAGGCGCCGCGCGACCGCCTCGGGGGTCTCCTCGAGGATCGAATGGACGACCCCGCGCATCACAGCAGGCTGACCGGATCGACGTCGACGTGGATCGAGCGACGCGCCGACGTGGCTTCGAAGGGAAGGAGAGCCGCCGCAACGGTCTCGACGAGCCGGCGGCGCCCGGCGGAGCGCACGAGCAGTTGCATGCGATACATCCCCCTCAACCGCTCGATCGGCGCCGGACCCGGCCCGGTGATGGTGAGGCGGCCGGCCGAGGCCGCCGTAAGCGCCGCTCCGACGTCGTTCGCGATCCGCCAGGCCTGCGCCTCGCGCGCCTCGGCGACGATGATCTGGACGAGGGCGGCGAAGGGCGGGTAGCGCAGCGCACGGCGGTAGCGGATCTCGGCCTCGTAAAACGCCTCGTAGTCTTGTTTGGCGGCATGGAGAAGCACGGGATGGCCGGGATCGAACGCCTGCGCGATCACGCGGCCGAGGCGTAGTCCGCGGCCCGCGCGGCCCGCGACCTGTGTCAACAACTGGAACGCGCGCTCCCCCGCCCGAAAATCCGGAAGACCCAGCGCATGGTCGGCGCCGAGCACCCCCACCAGCGTCACCCGTGGAAAATCGTGCCCCTTCGCGATCATCTGCGTGCCGACCAGGATATCGATCTCTCCCGCGTCGAACCGCCGCAGGATGCTCTCGTGGGCGCCGCGGCCGCGGACGGTGTCGCGGTCCATGCGCTGGATGCGCGCGGAAGGGACGACCTTGGCGAGCTCGTCCTCGATCCGCTCCGTACCCTCCCCCAGTTCGCGTAGATCGGCCCCTCCGCACGAGGGACACGCGCCGGGGAGCGGCTGCTGGCCGCCGCACGCGTGACAGCGCAGCCGGCGCTCCTTCTTGTGCCAGGTCAGCGCGAGGCTGCAATGACGGCAAGTGAGACGCTGACCGCAGGCCGGGCAGAGGATCGCCGCCGCCCACCCCCGTCGATTGCGGAGGATCAGCGCCTGCTCGCCGCGCTCGAGGCAGGTCGCGAGCGCCGTGACGAGCTCTTTCGAGAGCGGCGTGACGTCACCGGCCCGCCGGAACTCGTCGCGCATGTCGACGAGCTGGACCTCGGGCATCGGCCGGTCCTCGACACGCCCTCCGAGCGCGAGGAGGACGTAGCGTCCCTGCCGCGCGTGGTGGAACGATTCGAGCGAGGGTGTGGCGGAACCGAGCACCACCGGGACGGAGGCGAGGCGGGCTCTGACGACCGCGACGTCGCGGCCGTTGTAGCGCGGCGCGTCTTCCTGCTTGTAGGACGGGTCGTGCTCTTCGTCGACGATGACGAGCCCAAGATCGGGAAGCGGGGCGAAAACCGCCGAGCGCGCGCCGACGACGAAGCGCTTCGTCCCCTGGCGAATCTCCTCCCACGCGGCACGGCGCGCTCGCGGCGGCACCGCCGAGTGAAGCAAAGCGACCTGCCCGGGAAATCGCGCTTCGATCCGCGATACGAGAAGCGGCGTGAGTCCGATTTCGGGGACGAGGTAGAGCACGCCGCGTCCCGCCTCGAGCGCCGCCGCGGCAGCACGCAGGTAGACTTCGGTTTTTCCCGAGCCGGTCGACCCCCACAGGAGAAACGGCGCGAAGGCGCGGGCGACGACGGCGGGGAGGAGTCGACCGAGCACCTCCGATTGCGCCGGCGTCGGACTCAGGTCGCGAAAAGGCGCCGCGGGCCCGCCGGGGGCCGCTGAAAGAACCACTCGCGGCAGGCGTTTCCGGGCGGGCGGATCGGGGGGGAGCGCGGCTTCGATCGCCTCGCCCCACGAGCACAGGTAGTAGTCCGCGACGAAACGGGTCAGCTCGAGAAGATGCGCGTCCAGCGCGGGCGAGCCCGGAAGCGCCGTTTCGAGGTCCTTGACCTCGACCCCGACGTCCGGCGCCGGTGCGGGCCGGAGGACCACGGTCCCTTTGATGCTGCGTCGTCCGAAAGGAACGCGCACGCGCGCCCCCAAGACGATCCCGTCTACTTGTGCGCTGGGGACGCGATAGGTGAACGTGCGGCGGAGCGGGACGGGAACGGCGACGCCCACGAGCGTCTCCGCGTCCTCCCCGTCCGTCACGAGACCTCGTCGATCCGGGCGCGCGCCGCTTTCAGGTCCTCGTAGACGGCACGACGGTTCTCGTCTGTGTATTTCCTGAGGAGGTACGAAGGGTGAAACGTCG
>Ga0315290_10001193_pt1 | contig 17802 bp, 13 predicted proteins | sample YL17G12_0_MG_FD_203627 | JGI IMG/M metagenome (GOLD analysis project Ga0315290, IMG submission 203627) | Sediment microbial communities from Yellowstone Lake, YNP, Wyoming, USA - YL17G12_0 | ecosystem: Environmental > Aquatic > Freshwater > Lake > Sediment | place: USA: Wyoming | collected... | reverse complement strand
CGCATGGCGATGATCTTCCAGGAGCCGATGACGGCGCTGAACCCGGTCATGACGTGCGGCGACCAGATCGACGAGGTGCTGCGCGAGCACACGCAACTCTCGCCGGCAGCGCGCCGCGAGAAAGTGCTCGCCATCGTGCGCGAAGTGTTGCTGCCCGATCCCGAGCGCATGCTCGCGAGCTACCCGCACCAGCTGTCGGGCGGGCAGCGCCAGCGCATCATGATCGCGATGGCACTCGTGCTCGACCCGGTGCTGCTGATCGCCGACGAGCCGACCACGGCGCTGGACGTGACGACGCAGGCGCAGATTCTCAAACTCGTGCTCGACCTCCAGGCGAAACACGGCACCGGGGTGCTGTTCATCACGCATGACTTTGGTGTCGTCGCCGAAGTGGCGCAGCGCGTCGCCGTGCTGCGCCTGGGCGATCTGGTCGAACTCGGCCCCAAACAAGACGTGCTGCAGCGGCCGCGCCACGACTACACGCGCATGCTGATGGCGGCGGTGCCGACGCTGCAACTCCGGCAGCGGCCGAGCGACCCGTTGGCACCCGTGGTGCTGCAGGTCAAGGGCCTGGCCAAAACCTACGCCGACAAGAGCTGGTTCGGCAAGCGCCGCAGCGTGCACGCGGCTCAAGACGTGGCCTTCGAAATCCGGCGTGGCCAGACGCTGGGCATCGTCGGCGAATCGGGCTCGGGCAAATCGACCGTGGCGCGCTGCATCGTGCGCCTGATCGACCCGAGCGGCGGCAGCGTCATCCTTGGCGCCGGCGCCGGGGCCGGCGGCGAGGGCGGCACCGACATCGCCTTGATGAACGCAGCCACGCTGCGCCCCTTACGCAAACGTGTGCAGATTGTTTTTCAGGATCCGTACCGCTCATTGAATCCGCGCCGCACGGTCGGCGAAGCGCTGATCGAAGGCCCGATGAACTACGGCCTGGGGCGCGCCGCAGCCCTGGCCAAGGCCAAAGACCTGCTCAAGCTGGTGCGCATGGACAGCCATGCGATGCAGCGTTACCCGCACCAGTTCTCGGGCGGGCAGCGCCAGCGCATCTGCATCGCGCGCGCGCTGATGATGGACCCTGAACTGTTGGTCGCCGACGAAGCCGTGTCGGCGCTGGATGTCTCGGTGCAGGCCCAGGTGCTGGAGTTGTTCGAAGAGATCCGCGCACGCCTGAACCTGGCGATGCTGTTCATCACGCACGACCTGCGCGTCGCCTCGCAGGTGTGCGACCAGCTCGCCGTGATGTCGCAGGGGCGCATCGTCGAATACGGGCCAGCGCAGCGCGTCTTCGGCGCGCCGCAGCACGAATACACGCGTGCATTGTTCGCCGCAGCCCCCGGGCGCGATTTCGCTTTCGGCGCCGCCCAGGGCCTGCCGACGCCAGCGGCTGGCTAGTCTTGTCCGACCAGGTATGACCCTGGGGCTCAGTGCCTGTTTTCATCGAGGAATGAACCGGGTGTCTGTCTGTGCGTAGGCACACTCATCGAAATATCCTTTCTTGAATCGGGTCGTCCGCAGCCCGCTTCACTGCCGGCCTGCGGCGCCTGCGGTGCCACCCCCCGCGTTTGCGGGGTTATCACAAGATGGGGGCAAAAATGCGCCACCCACATAGGGCAGCACGACGCGGCAAGGCGACATTTGCGCTCACTGTTACACCTCACCCTGGGAACAACACGTATCCCATTCGGTGTCTTTGAGTGGACACTTGAAATTCCAGCGGAATGTTCGCTGGAACGGCGTGCGCGGATTCGCACAAACAAGAGGCAGGGATGAAGCCTCGTTTCTCAACCGACTTGCAGGAGAAGATCATGAAGTCTAATTTTTTGCGCATCAAGCAGCACCCGATCGCAGGCGCAGTGGCCGCGGCACTTGCCTTGGGTGGTGGACTGGTCGCGAGCAACGGTTACGCGGCAACGGAAACGGCCAGCCTTGCAGTGTCGGCGTCGATCACCAACGCTTGCACAATTTCAACCACCCCGTTGGCTTTTGGGCTCTATGTCTCCGGGCCGGGCAACGTTGCCAAGGACGGCACAGGAACCGTCACAACGACCTGCACGACAGGTGCCTCGAACACGGTCACGCTAGGCCAAGGCGCCAACATCGCTGGTGGCTCGACAGATGCCGTTCCCTTGCGCCAAATGGCGGATGGTACGAATCGCCTGGCCTACTCTCTTTACCAGGACGCAGGCCGCACCACCGTGTGGGGCAATACCACTCCAACTGGCGTTACCGGCACCGGAACCGGCAGCGCAGTGCAACTCACGGTCTTCGGCCAGATCCCGGCAGGTCAAAGCAAGCCGGCCGGTACCTACGCCGATACGGTGGTCGCAACGGTGACGTTCTAGATGCTGAAACGGGCACTGAGCCGGGCGGGTCGCGGCCTGGCTCTTTTTCTGGGCGCGTGCGGCGCAGCGGGCGCAGGCACGTTCGACATCAATCCGGTGCGCGCTACGTTGACGCCCGCGCAAGCGGTGACGGCGATCACGGTGCACAACGGCGGCGATGAGGACACCGTGGTGCAACTGGAAGTCTTGAGCTGGTCGCAACAGGCCGGCAAGGACGTGTATGGCCCGACGCGCGAAATCCTCGCCACGCCGCCGATTTTCAAGCTTGCGCCGGGCGGCACGCAGATCGTGCGCGTCGGTTTGCGGCGCGCCCCCGACCCGCAGCGCGAGCTCACGTATCGATTGTTTCTGCAGGAAGTGCCCGCGGCGCCGAAGGAGGGCTTCGAGGGCTTGCGCGTGACGCTTCGGATGGGGATTCCGGTTTTCGTGACGCCGCCGGTTGCGGCGGCAGCGTCACTGCAATGGAGCGCCGTGCGTACGCCGCAAGGACAGATCAGTCTCGGTGCCAGCAACGGCGGCAACGCGCACATCCAGATCATGAACATCGGCGTTTCGCTCTCCGGAAAAGAGCTCGGCAGGTTGACCGAGCCGAGTTATGTGCTGGCGGGCCAGAGCCGCAGCTGGCCGCCGCTGCCAGTGAACGCGCCCCCGGGTTCTGTGCTTCGCGTCGTTTCGCGCACCGACGCCGGAGATCTAAGTGCCGACGTCGTCGTCGAAGAGCGTGACGGCAAGGCTCCTGGGCGATGACGAGGCAGCAGCCCGACGCCTGCCCAGGGTCGGGGCAGGGGAGAATGTTGACGAAATTCCGCATGCCACGGCCTTGCCTGGGCTCGCTCATCGCCTTGGCCGTGCTCGTCGCCTTGCTCGCCGGCATGCGGGCGGCCGTGGCCCAGGCGCCGGCTGCCTCTCAGGAAACGATCGAGGAATTGCTGCTCGAGGTGAGCATCACCGGCGAGGCGCCTGAGACGTTGCTGGTCTTGCGGCGCAACGACGGCCGGCTTTTCGTGCGCGTCGCCGACCTCCGGCGCTGGCGCCTGCAGCTGCCCGAAACGAGGCTGCTCCCGCATGCAGGCGAAGACTATTACCCCCTCGATGCACTGCCGGGACTGTCGTTTCGGATCGACGATGCAAAGCAGGCGCTGATCATCGCGGCACCCGCGGCGCTGATGACGCCCACGCTTCTGTCGGGGCAGGAGCAGCGCTTCGTCGCGCCGCCGCCATCGCCGCCCGGCGCCTTTGCCAATTACGAAATCGTGGCCGACCGCACGCAGGGCCATACCCACGGCAGCGGGGTTTTCGAACTGGGCGGCTTCGCCGGGTCGGGCGTGGGTATCGCGAGCGTTCTGGTACAGGACCTGAACGAGCAGCGGCGTGTGATCAGGCTCGATACCACCTTGACTCACGACCGGCCCTCGGAGCTGCGCAGCTTGCGGCTGGGCGACGGCATCGGGCGCGCGGGGTCATGGGGGCGCTCGGTTCGCTTCGGCGGCGTCCAGCTGGCAACCAATTTCGCGACGCAGCCCGGTTTGATCACGATTCCCATGCCGGCAATGTCGGGAGAAGCGGTCGTCCCGTCCACCGTCGATGTCTACGTCAACAACTCGCTGGGGTTGCGTCGCCAGGCGCCGGCTGGACCATTCAGCATCCAGGATATCCCGATCGTGACCGGACGCGGCGAGGTGAGGCTCGTCGTGCGCGATCTGCTCGGCAGGGAACAGGCCATCGTGCTGCCGTACTACGCCAGCCCACAGGTGCTGCGGCAAGGGCTGCACGACTATTCCTACGAGACCGGTTTCGTGCGTCGGAACTTCGGCCTCGTGAGCAACGACTATGGGCGTGGGTTCGCGGCCGGGACCCACCGTCTGGGTGTCACCGACAGCTTCACGGCCGAGGTGCGCGGCGAGGCGCTGCACGGTGAGGGCACGCTGGGTGTGGGCGGCGCCTTTCTGTGGCGGGATTTCGGCGTCTTCAACGCCGCCGTCGCGGGCAGCACCAGCGACCGCGGCGCGGGCAGCATGGGACAGCTCGGGGTCGAGCATCAGACCCGGGGCTTCAGCTTCGGCGGCAGCACCCAGGTCGCGAGCGAACACTTTCGGCAATTGGGCATTGAGCCCGATGAACTCGCGCCGCGGCAGCTGGCTCAACTGTTCGCGGGGCTCGCACTCGAAGGCAACGGGTCGATCGGCGTGAGCGGGACGCGACAGGACTTCCGCGACCGCCAGGACATCCGGCTCGTCAACACGAGCTACAACACGAACATCGGGAGCTTCGCGGCGGTCACGGTCTCGGTGCTTCGGGTCTATGCCGCCCGCACCGACACTTCACTCAATTTCATCTTGACGTTGCCGCTCGGCTCGCGCACTGCGGCCAGCGCATCCGGCACGGCGCGGCAGGGCGACAAGCCGCAGTCGATCGTCCAGGTCCAACAGAGCCTCCCGGCCGGCACCGGATACGGCTACCGCCTGCTCGCATCGCTCGCGGACGACCAGCGCCGCGAGGGGGGCCTCGCGCTCCAAAACGACGTCGGCACGTACACCGTCGAGGTGGCACAAACGCGCGGCGTCAGCGCCGCGCGCGCGAGCGTCGCAGGCGGGTTTTCGTATCTCGGCGGAGGAGGCGTCTTCGCGAGCCGCCGCATCACCGACAGCTTCGGCGTCGTGCAGGTCCCGGGCTATCCTGGCGTGCGCGTGTATGCCGACAACCAACCGGTCGCGCGCACCGGCGCCGACGGCAGCGCGTTGGTGCCGCGGCTGCGGCCTTACGAGCGCAACCGGATCGGCATCGAGCAGGCGGACTTGCCACTCGACGCGCAGGTCGCCTCCGTCGGGCATGAGGCCGTGCCATACTTTCGAAGCGGCGTGGTCGTGCCCTTTGCGGTCAAGTCTTCCCGTGGAGCGCTGCTCACGGTGTTTCTCGACGATGGCAAACCGATCCCGGCCGGCGCGTCGGCCAAGCTGGTCGGAGAAACGCAGGAGTTCCCGGTGGGGATGAGAGGCGAGCTTTACCTGACGGGGCTTGTCGCGCGAAACCGGGTACGCGTCACCTGGCGCGGCCGGAGTTGCATTTTTTCGGTGTACTTCGAGCCGGGAGGCGATCCGCTGCCCGACCTGGGAGGTTACGCCTGCTCGGGAGTACAACGTTGAGGCAATTTTCGACATTGTCCCGGTTGCTGGCGCCCCTGGCGCTTGCGCTGGCGGCCCAGTCTGCTGCCGCGGTGTGTTCGGTCGGGTCACCGGGCCTGAATTTCGGGGCATACGATCCGCGCAGCGGCGCCCCCCTAGACAGCGCCGGCACGATCACCGTCTCGGGTTGCGTAGCGGGTTACACGATCACGCTTGGCTCGGGCTCATCCGCCTCGTATGTGCTACGCAAGATGACGGCGGGCTCGTACCACATGAACTACAACCTTTACATCGATGCTGCGCGCAACAGCGTGTGGGGCGACGGCACAGGCGGAACGTCTACGGTTTCGAGCACCGGCGCGGGTCCTTTCAATCACACGGTGTACGGAAGAATTGAAGCGGGCCAGAACATCGGCGCCGGAAGCTACACCGACCTACTCGTCGTAACGGTCATCTTCTAGGGCGCGTGGGCACGAGCGACGTGCGCTCGGCGATCGGCTGGCGCAGCTTCGACTTGCGGCACTTGCAGTCGCCGGCGGCCAGTTGAATGTCTACGACGCCGACGAAGACAGAGCGCCTTGCGGTTGGCGCACATCCGGGTCTCGCAGCTCAACGGCCAGAACGTCTCCCGAACCGAGAGTGTGGGCGTCGCTGCACCGCGCCCGGCCTGACCACTCAAGAAAAGCACGGTCCGGTCCGATAACCCAGGGCGCAACGGCTCTGGGAGTTTCCATGTCGACCAACACGACGGGTGTGCGGGCGCTCATCCTGACGAGTGCATCAGCGCTTGCCCTCGCCGGCCTGGCTGATGCTCAGGCCGCGACCAAGGACGCGCACTTGTCCGTGACGGTGTCGGTCGTTGCGAAGTGCACGATCTCGACCGCAGCGATTTTGTGGAATGAGGCGGCCAGCGTCATGTGCACCTCGGATGCGCGCGGAGCTGTGTCTGGTGACACGAACGGCACGCGCCCCGCGTACGCCGTGAAGCGTGTTCGGGGCGCTCTCACGACGTACGGCCCGGTCTCCACATCCCGGAGCGATTCCACACGAGGTCATCGGGAAACTCAGGTCGTGACGATCACGTTCTGAGGCGCCTGGCTCACCGCGCCGGCGGCAGCTTTACATGCGCGTGGCGGCGGTGCTGCATGCGTTGCAACTCCTTCTTCAACTGCCACAGCTGCAGCAACGTAGGCTCTTGCGTCTGCAGTCGCCTCGCGCGCGGGATCGCCTGCGGCGCGAGATTCGCTTCCCAGCTCTCACCCGCGCGCATCGCCAGCGGTGCGGGCAGGTTGTCGATTGCGGTCGGACCGACCCAAGGCGCGAGTTGCTGCACGATGCTGCGAACGCGCGGCTTGATATTCGCAGCGCCGACACGGCCGCGCTGGCCCCAGCGCACGATCAGCGTCGAGCCTGTCGTCGAGTCGGTGATCTTGTCGGTGATGGCCTTGTCGCGCTGGATGCCCAGGCGGTGCTGCATCAGGAACTCCTCCAGCGACATCGCCACGTCTTCGTACTGGGTCGAATAGTTGTACTCGTCGGTGGCGCGGTCGATGCTGAAGAAGCCCGCCACCTGGTCAGGCGCGTAGCCGCGCTGCGTGGGGTTGGCAGTCGCGCCCTGGAACTTCACTTGAGCCAGGCCGGCCATCTCGGTGGACGTGAGCGGAAACGCCGCCGTGACCAGGTCCGAGGTCAACTGCTGGTTCGAGTAACGCGGGCCGATGTTGCCCCACGCATCGAGCGCGCTGTTGAGTGCCGTGTACTGCGATGGCGGCAGGAAGTCCAGCGCATGCCCGAGCTCGTGGTACATCAACCAGCCCGCTTCGTAGAGCAGGTAATTCACATCGCGGGTCAAGCGCGATCGTGCATCGAAGAAGACGAAGATGCTGCGGCTGTTCTGCACGTAGCGCCAAAGGTCGCTGTATTGAAGTTCGCGGTCGAAGTCGCTGCGGAAATCGGGCGCTTCGTTGACCGTGTCGCGCTCGTCGGGGGTGAGCCAGAAATTGTCGCCGTCGAGGTAGATCGCACCCGTCACCGCATAGTAGAACGACGGCCGCACCTGCGCTCCCAGCACCACCGCGGTCACGCTGTTCAGCATGCGGCGGAAGTCGCCGCGCGTGTCCTGCGTGCGCAGGAAATTCTCGAAGTTGCGGCCCAGCCAGTCGTGCGAGACGACGACGCGGTCCATCACCTGCTCGACGCTGGGCAACGTGCCGCCGCTGTCTTGCGCGAGGAAGGGCTCTTGCGCGAGGAAGGGCAGGAGCGTCAACGGGCAGGTGTTGCGCTGCACGCCGGTGTAGTGCAGGTTGGCCTCGTAGACACAGCCGGCCAGCACGTTGGCGTAGCGGCCATTGGGTCGGTAGGCGTAGACCCGCGAAACGTGGTCGCCGTGCCAGACCGCCTCGGTGTCGGACGCCGGCGCTTGACTGTAGCGCTCGACCAGGACCAGGGCCTCGTCGGAATCGCTGAGGCCACTGGCCGTGAGCAGCGTGGCCCGCAGCCGGATCGGCGTGTCCCGGGCGACGTCGGGTGCGACGAAGAGCGCCACATACGGGTCGCTGCTGTCGATCGTCACCGTCGGCCCTTCCAGCTGCGTCCAGGTGATGCTTTGAACGGTCTCGCCGGCGGCCAATGTTGGCCAGGCGCGCACCGACACATTGCCACCCATGCGCACCGACTGGCTTACCCGCAATGTCAGGCGGGTTGCGGCCGCGCTGCCGCTGGCCGCCAGGGTCACGTCCTGGCTTCGGTCGACTCCGCCCGGATCGCGAAAGCCGAGCCGAAAACCGTAGCTGCCGGCCGCTGGCGGGTCGAAACTGATGGTCTGCGTCTTGTCCGACATCAGCGTCACGGCGGGGCCGGCGGTCTGCGTCCACTGTGGGTTGCCGATGCTGCCGCTGCAACCCACCAGCGCCGCCGCGGCATTCTTGCCGGGTGCAGGCGCTGCGGTTGTGACGACAGCGAAGCTCACGCCGTTGGCGCACAGGCCGGTCGCCGGCGGCGGGGGCGCGGGCGGCGCGCTGTCTGAGCCACCACCTCCGCAGGCCGCAAGGAAAAGCGACGCGGCGACGGCCGCAACCTGACGCACGAGTTTGTTCTGCACGGGTTTCCTTCTGACTCGGCGGGCGCCAAGGCGTCGTCGCGGATTCTGCACGAGGACTGCGCGGGAGCGAGGTCCGGGGTCGGCTTGCCCGCCCCTTGCGTCGGCGAGGATGGGGGGGGTCAAGAGCCATTTCCCCGCCCGCAGGCCCCGGGCGCGGCACTCGACAGTCTCGGTGCGGCCCCTGGCATCAGCGGCGGCCAGATGAGTGCCGACGACCGCGGCCAAATGCGCCTGTCATTCGGGCCGTCTACAGGTCGCCGGTCACCCTCGAGCCACCCCCGGCTCAACCGGGAAGAGCCCGCCGCCGAGCCATCTCAATCCGCGAACTTGCCGGCTGCGCGGATCAGCGGCCCGAGCCGGTCGATCTCGCTCTTCAGCCAGGTTTGCAGGCCCGCGGGCGTCTGCTTCGCCTCGGGCACGACTTCGGCGCCGAGTTCGGCAAAGCGACGCAGCACCTCCGGGTCTTTCAACGCCGCCCGCAACGCGGTGTTCATCTTCGCCGTGATGTCGCCGGGTGTTCCCTTCGGCGCATAGATGCCGTGCCAGACAACCATCTCGAAATCCTTCAGGCCCTGCTCACTCAATGTCGGCGCGTCGGGCAGGGCCTTGATGCGCTGTTTCGTCGTCACGCCATAGAAGCGCACCGAGCCGGCCTTGATGTGCGGGATCGTCTGAGTCGTCTGGTCGCACATCAGGTCGACCTGGCTGCCCAGCAATGCATTCATCGCCGGCGCCGTGCCCTGAAACGGAATCGTCTGCAAGTCGACGCCCAGCGCCTGCTGGAACAGCATGCCGCACAGATGCGAGACGGCGCCCAGGCCGGCGTTGGCGAGGTTGATCTTTTCCTTGTTCGCCTTGACGTAAGCGATCATTTCCTGGAACGTTGCGGCCGGGAAATCCTTGCGTGCCAGCAGCGTCATCGGCACGTCGGCGACCTGGCTCACGTATTCGAAATCGGTGAGCGGGTTGAACGCCAGCTTGCGATAGAGCGCGGTTGAACTCGCCATACCGTTGTGGTGCAGAAAGAACGTATAGCCGTCGGGCGCGGCCTTGGCCACATAGGCCGCGGCGATGGTGCCGCCGGCGCCCACCTTGTTTTCAACGATCACGCTTTGGCCCAGGTTCTTCGTCAGCGCCACCGACAGGGTGCGCCCCATCACGTCAGTCGGGCCGCCGGCGGCGAACGGGATGACGAGCACGATCGCCTTGGTCGGCCAGGCCTGTGCCTGGGCCGGGTTGGGCGTCGCGCCGAGCAGCGCGATCGCAAGTGCGCCGGTGAACGAGGCCGCGGCGGCCGTCAGCATGCGGTGGAACTTCATGGGCAGATCTCCGGTGGTGGGTGCAAGCAGTACATGTGAGTCTGCGGAATTGTGCCTGCTTACACTGCACGACCCGCCGCGCCTGTGCCGCGGGGCCCGACCCCGAGTGACGAAGCATGACGCGTGTCCTGATCGCCGGCTACCAACACGAAACCAATACCTTCGCGCCGAGCCTCGCCGACTGGGCGGCGTTCACGCGCGGCGATTCGTTTCCCGCCTTTGTGCGCGGCGCCGCGATGCAAGAGCAGTTGCGCGGCATCAACATCCCGGTGGCCGGTTTCATGGCCGCTGCCAGGCGCCACGGCTGGACGCTGCTGGCGTCGTGCTGGGCCGGAGCGATACCGTCATCGTTCGTCACGCGCGACGCCTTCGAGCGCATTGCCGGCGCGATCTGCGACGACGTGCGTGCCGCGCTCGCTGACGCAGCCGGCCTGGACGCGATCTACCTCGACCTGCACGGCGCCGCGGTGGCCGAGCACGTTGACGACACCGAGGGCGAATTGCTGGCGCGGCTGCGCGCTCTCGTCGGGCCGGGGACTCCGATCGTCGCCAGCCTGGACCTGCATGCGAATGTGACGCGGCGCATGCTGCGCGTGGCCGATGCGCTGGTGGCGTATCGCACCTACCCGCACATCGACATGGCCGACACCGGTGAGCGCGCTGCCGAACTGCTGGCGCGGCGCTTCAAGGCGGGCGAGCGCGAACCCATGCATTCGCTGCGCCTGCCGTTCCTGATTCCACTCAACGCGCAGAGCACCTGGACCGAACCTGCGAAGAGCGTGTACGACGAACTCACGGCGCTGGAGCGCGAGCACGCCACAACCTTGAGTTTTTGCATGGGATTTCCGGCGTCCGACTTCGACGAGTGCGCGCCCATGGTCTGGGGTCATGGGCCGGCGGCGCAGCGCGCGGTGCAGCAGCTCTATGCGCGCGCGAGCGTTGCCGATCAATGGCTGCTGGAATGTCTGGAAGCGCGCGAGGCAGTGACGCAGGCACTGCGCCTGGCCGAGGGCGCGTCGATGCCGGTGCTCATCGCCGACACCCAGGACAACCCCGGCGCGGGTGGCGACAGCAACACCACCGGCATGCTGCGCGCCTTGCTCGCCCAGGGCGCGGGCAAACGCTTCCCCGGCCAGGTGGCGCTGGGGCTGATGTTCGATGCCGCCGCGGCGCGCGCCGCGCATCAGGCCGGCATCGGCGCCGAACTCGAGCTCGCGCTCGGCAGTGCCGTCCCCACCTTCACCGGCCAGGCGAGCGATGCACCGCTGCGCGGCCGCTTCAAGGTGATCGCGCTCAGCGACGGCAAGTGCACGCTCACCGGGCCGATGATGACGGGGCTGACGGTGCGCCTGGGTCCGAGTGCGTGTCTCGAAATCGACGGCGTGCGCATCGCCGTGGTCAGCGGCAAGAAGCAGTTGCTCGACCGCGAGTTGCTGCGCATGGTGGGCGTGCACACCGAGCAGATGCGCATCGTGGTCGTGAAGAGTTCGAACCACTTTCGCGCCGACTTTCAGCCGCACGCGAGCCATGTGCTGATTGCCAAGGCGGCGGGCCCGATGGCCGCCGACCCGGCCGACCTGCCGTGGCGCAAGCTGCCCGCGGCAACGCGGCGCCGGCCGTGAACCGGTCTTGGCGGCGCGCCGCGTGCAAGCCATAAACTGCGCCCACAGGTTCAACCAGGAGACCCCCATGAACGGACAAATGATGCAGCAGCCGCTGCTGATCTCGTCACTGCTGGTGCATGCCGAGCGCCACCACGGTGAACAGCAGGTCGTGTCGCGCCGCGTCGAAGGCGACATTCACCGCATCAGCTACCGCGATCTCGCGACGCGGGCGCGGCGTTTGGCCAAGGCACTCGCCGGCCTGGGCATGAAGCCCGGCGCGCGCGTCGCGACCCTGGCCTGGAATGGCCACCGCCATCTGGAACTGTATTACGCGGTGTCGGGTTCGGGCGCGGTGCTGCACACGCTGAACCCGCGCCTGCACCCGGATCAGGTGGTGTACATCGCCGACCACGCCGAAGATCAGGTGCTGTTTTTCGACCTGACGTTCCTGCCGATCATCGAAGCGGTGGCGAGCCGCCTGAAGACGGTTCGCACCCTGGTCGCGATGACGGACCGCGCGCACATGCCGGCTGCTTCCAAGGTGAGCGGCTTGCTGTGCTACGAAGACCTGCTCGAAGCGCAGAACGACAAGTTCGACTGGCCGGTGTTCGACGAGAACACGGCGTCGTCGCTGTGCTACACGTCGGGCACGACGGGCAACCCGAAGGGCGTGCTCTACAGCCACCGCTCGACCGTGCTCCACACCTATGCCGCGGCGCTGCCCGATGCGCTCAGCCTGTCGGCGCGCGACGTCGTGCTGCCGGTGGTGCCGATGTTCCACGTCAACGCCTGGGGTCTGCCGTATGCGGCGTGCATGACCGGGGCCAAGCTCGTATTCCCGGGGCCGGGGCTGGACGGCAAGTCGCTGCACGATTTGTTCGAGTCCGAGCGTGTCACGCTGTCGGCCGGCGTGCCGACGGTGTGGCAAGGGCTGCTGACGTATGTGGAAGCGAACAAACTCAAGTTCAGCACGATGAAACGCACCATCATCGGCGGCTCGGCGTGCCCGCCGGCGATGATGCGTACCTTTACCGAGCAATATGGCGTGAACGTGCTGCACGCCTGGGGCATGACCGAGATGAGCCCGCTCGGCACGGCTTGCGCGCTCAAGGCGAAACACGAGGAACTCGACGCGCAGGCGCGCTACGCGGTGCAAGCGAAGCAGGGCCGGGCGATCTACGGCGTCGACATGAAGATCGCGGACCCCAACGGCAACGAGTTGCCGTGGGACGGCACCGCCACCGGCGAATTGATGGTGCGCGGGCCGTGGATCATGTCCGAGTACCTCAAAGGCGAAGGCGGCAGTCCGCTCGTGGACGGCTGGTTCCCGACCGGCGACGTGGCGAGCATCGACGCCGACGGCTTCATGCAGATCACGGACCGCAGCAAGGATGTGATCAAGAGCGGCGGCGAGTGGATCGGCTCGATCGATCTGGAAAACATCGCGATGGCGCACCCGAAGGTCGCGATGGCGGCGTGCATCGCCGCGTTCCACCCGAAGTGGGACGAGCGGCCGCTGCTCGTCGTCGTCAAGAAGCCCGGCGTGGAACTATCGCGCGAAGAGCTGCTGGCGTTCTTCGAAGGGCGCATCGCGAAGTGGTGGACGCCCGACGACGTCGTCTTCGTCGACGCGATTCCGCTCGGCGCGACGGGCAAGATGCTGAAGAATCGGCTGCGCGAGCAGTTCAGGGGCCACAAGCTGCCGACGGCTTGATTCCGCGCGGGGTCAGGAACTACACGCAGCGCCGGTGGCGTTCGATGCAGGTGTCGAGCACCTCGCCGCCGTCGCGCTGCCACCAGTTGTTCGCGGAGAAGATCTCGACTTCGCTGTAGCCGGCGTAGCCCTGAGCCTCGACCCAGGCGCGGATCTTGCGCAGTTCGATCACGCCGTCGCCCATCATGCCGCGGTCGTTCAGCAGGTCGGTGGTCGGCGTCAGCCAATCGCAGACGTGCAACGCGAGCAGTCGATTCCGCCCGGCGCGTTCGATCTGCTGCGCGAGTTCGGGGTCCCACCAGACATGGTAGACGTCGACCGCAACGCCGAGCGCGCCGCTGCCGGGTGGATCGAGCAAGTCGCAGACATCGAGCGCCTGGCGCAGCGTGTTGATGCAGGCGCGATCGGCGGCGTACATCGGATGCAGGGGCTCGATCGCAAGCGGCATGTGGCGCTCGCGCGCGTCGTCGAGCAGCGCGGCGATGCCGTCGGTGACCTGGGCCCGGGCCGACGCGATATCACGATGCGCGGCGCGGCCTTCGAGTGCGCCCGGCAGCCCGCCGACCACCAACACCAGGCAGGGTGCGCCGAGCAGGCAGGCTTCGTCGAGGGCGCGCCGGTTGTCGTCGCGCGCCGCCTGGCGCCCGGCGGCGTCGGCATAGGTGAACATGCCGCCGCGGCAATAGCCCGAGAGCTCGATGCCGTGCGCACGCAAGGATTGCATGGTCGCCTGCAGACCGGCTGCCGCGACCTGGTCGCGCCAGGGCGAGATGGCGCGGATGCCGCGCGCAGCGCAGGCGTCGATGATCTCGAGCAGCGGCCAGTCGACACCGCGTTGGCGGCGCACCGTCGCCGTGTTGATCGAGAGCCAGCGGTGGTCTGACGAGAAGTCTCGCATCACGGCGAATTCGCGAGCGTTCGTTTCCGGGCTCAGCCGCCGACGCCGTGCAACGCGAGCAGGGTCTTCATGCGGCGCACGGCGAGCTCGGGCTGTTCGATGAGCCCGGCTGCGTCGGCGAGGCGGAACAGTTGCGCGAAGTGCGGCAGCGAGCGCGTGCTCTGCTGGCCGCCGACCATCACGAAGTGATCCTGCAAGCCATTCAGCCACGCCAGGAACACGATGCCGGTCTTGTAATAGCGTGTCGGTGCACAGAAGATGTGGCGCGACAGCGGCACGGTGGGCGCGAGGATGCGGTGGTAGGCGGCTGTATCGCCCCGCGCCAACGCCGCGAGCGCGGCGCTCGCGGCCGGCGCGATGGCGTCGAAGATGCCCAGCAGTGCGTCGCTGTGGCGCCGGTTCGGGGCGTCGCCGATAGCGTCACCGGCGATCAGCTCGGCGTAGTCGAAATCATCTCCGGTGTACATGCGCACCCCGGCCGGCAAGCGCCGACGCGTCGCGATTTCCTTGCCCTTGTCGAGCAGCGAGATCTTGATGCCGTCGACCTTGTGGCTCTGCGCCGCGATGATTCCGAGCGCGGTGTGCGTCGCCTGCGCCGTGTCGTCACTGCCCCAGTAGCCGCGCAGCGCCGGGTCGAACATGTCGCCGAGCCAATGCAGGATCACCGGCTCACGCGCCTGGCTCAGCACCCGGCTGTAAACGCGTTCATAGTCGGCGGGTCCGCGCGCGGCGCGCGCCAGCGCCCGGCTCGCCATGACGATGAGTCTGCCGCCGAGCTTTTCGATCGCGGCCATCTGTTCTTCGTAGGCACGGATCACGTCGTCGATGCTGTGCTGGGCATCGGCTGCAAGCTGATCCGTGCCGCAACCGCTGGCCAGCAGTGCGCCTGGTATGTCGCGCGCAGCGTCGATCGAGCGCCGGATCAGCTCCAGCGACGTCGGCCAGTCCAGCCCCATGCCGCGCTGCGCCGTGTCCATCGCCTCCGCCACGCCCAGGCCGAAACGCCACAGGCGCTGCCGCACCGCGAGCGTCGCGTCCCAATCGATCGCGGCCTGCAGCCAGGGGTCGACCGCCGCGCGCGCATCGGCCACGACATGGGCGGCGGCGTAGGCCACGCGGTTCAAGCGTGCGCCCGGCGCCGCCGGCGCGATGCGGCCCGCTTCGAGCAGCGTGTAGGCGCCAAGCGCGCCGTGCGCGTCGGGCAACGTGATCTTCATCGCGGCCTCACAACTCCAATCGCGGCACGTCGACCCAGCGCCGTTCGCGCCAACTCTGCAACGCGGCTTCGACGAGCTGCACACCCTTCGCGCCTTCGGGCAGCGTCCAGCGGTACGGCGCGTCTTCAACCACGTGGCGAATGAACGCCTCCCACTGCAGCTTGAAGCCGTTGTCGTACACCTGGGCATCGGGCACGTCTTGCCATTGCTCGAAGAAATTCATGCTCTGCTTCACGTCCGGGTTCCACACCGGCCGCGGGGTCGTGACTCGCGACTGGACGCCGCATTCCTGCAATCCGGCGACCGCCGAGCCATGCGTGCCGTCGACGTGAAACGTCACCAGGTCGTCGCGCCGCACGCGCGTCACCCACGAGCTGTTGACTTGCGCCACCACCGCCTGACCCTCGTGCCCGCGCAGCTGAAACGTCGCGTAGCAGGCATCGTCGGCGGTTGCGGCGTAGGCGCGGCCCGCTTCGTCCCAGCGCTGCGCGATGTGCGTCGCGCCGAGGCAGCTCACCGATTGCACCTCGCCGAACAGGTGATCGAGCACGTAGCGCCAGTGGCACACCATGTCGAGGATGATGCCGCCGCCGTCTTCGGCCCGGTAGTTCCAGCTCGGGCGCTGGATCGGCTGCAGATCGCCTTCGAAGACCCAGTAGCCAAACTCGATGCGCACGCTCAACACCCGGCCGAAGAAACCGGCGCGGTTCAGCAGTTCCAGCTTGCGCAGCCCGGGCAGGAACAGCTTGTCCTGCACCGCACCGTGCTTCAGGCCCGACGCTTGCGCGAGCCGGCAGACCTCGATCGCATCGTTCAGGTTGGTCGCGATCGGCTTTTCGCAGTAGACATGTTTGCCCGCGCGCAGTGCCTGGGCCAGAAGCGCGGGGCGCATCTGCGTCGTGCCGGCGTCGAAGAAGACGCTGTCGCTCTTGTTCGCCAGCGCCGCGTCGAGGTTGGTGCCGAAGCGCGTGATGCCATGCGCCTTGGCCAGCGCCTCGATGCGCCCGGCGTCGCGCCCGATCAGCACCGGGTCGGGCAGCACGCGGTCGCCGTTGGCAAGGGTCACGCCGCCCTGATTGCGGATGGCGACGATCGAGCGCACCAGATGCTGGTTCATGCCCATGCGGCCGGTCACGCCGTGCATCACGATTCCGAGGCGTTGTGTGCCCATGCCCAGTGTCTTGTGGTTGGTGGAAGCTCGCGCCTCAGGTGATGCGAAGCCGCAGCGTCTCGTCGTAAGGCAGCGCCGGATGCTCGAACCGGGTCTGCGCGTTGACGTAGTGCAGCGCGCACGCACGGCGCCAGCGCTGCGACAGGTTCGGCCCCGACTGGTGGAACGTATTGCCGTGATGGAACGACACGCCACCGCGCGGCACCGGGGCCGGCGTCATCGGCTGGCGCGCCAGAATCGCGGCCGGCAATTGCAGGTTGTAGGGCGCATCGGCCGGCGCTTCATGGGCGTAGACCGGGCCGCGGTTCGTGCCTTCGCCGAAGTACAGGCAGCCGTTTTCGAGCGTTGCGTCGTCAAGCGCGATCCAGGCCGTGACGATTCCGTCCGGATCGCTCGGCCCGAAGTAGTAGTTGTCCTGGTGCGCCGGCTTCGGGCCGCCGCCTTCGGGTGGTTTGAAGAAGATCTGGCTGAACATGACCGAGACACCCGGCCCGATCAGCGATTCGACGCTCGCCACCAGCGCCGGCGTGAACGCGAGGCGCCGCACGGTGTCGCGATGGTGGTGGGGGTTGTCGAGTTTGCGCAGCACGTCGCGCGCCTTCACGCCGGCATCGACATACCAGGCGCGTTGCGCGGCGGGCAGCTCGGCGAGAAAGCCTTCGCCCCAGGCCTGGATGTCGGCGACCAGCGCGTCGACCTCGCGCTCGTCGAACACGCCCGGCACGGTGAGATGGCCGACGTGCCGATATTGCGCACGATCCGCTTCAGTCAATGTCGTCGTCATGCGCGCATTGGGTGGGTGGTGGACGCAAGCCCGGCTCGCGCTGATCGCCATCTGGTGATTCACTGTACTACGCTGGGGGTGGGGTGGCGTCAAGCTGTGTGGTGAGCAGCATCGATCCGGGGGACAGGTTCCGGGCTGCGGGGCTGGTGGCTCCGCTGACAGGCCTCGACGCGGCGTCTTGTGTCAGCGCACGATCAGCCTGCCGACGTCGGGGCGGCAGGGCGGCGGCGGTGCCCCCGTTCTCCGGCCCACGCTCGCGGGCGGCCGTGAAGTCGTGTGTCCGCGCACGGGCAGCCTGCCGACGTCGTGGCGGCAGGGCGGCGGCGGTGCCCCCGTTCTCCGGCCCACGCTCGCGGGCGGCCGTCGCGGCCTGCACCGCACAGCCGCATCAACACCGCTGAGCCCTGCAAGCATGGGGGGCAACCGCGAATGGTGCCTGCGCCCGGGGGCACCACCACCGCCCTGATGCATCCGGGGTGGCATGCCACGCCTTTGCATGCCACCCCGGTGCCCGGGCAGGTGGCTTGG
>Ga0315290_10001192_pt1 | contig 17803 bp, 12 predicted proteins | sample YL17G12_0_MG_FD_203627 | JGI IMG/M metagenome (GOLD analysis project Ga0315290, IMG submission 203627) | Sediment microbial communities from Yellowstone Lake, YNP, Wyoming, USA - YL17G12_0 | ecosystem: Environmental > Aquatic > Freshwater > Lake > Sediment | place: USA: Wyoming | collected... | reverse complement strand
TGCACGTTGAACAGGTGGAAGTGGATGGCGTGGGTGTCCACGCCGTTGTGCGTGATCTTCCAGATCTGTGTCCCGTCGCCCGCCGCGGGCGGCGCAATCGTCGACGACGGGTCGATGATCTCGGTGGCCGGATCGATGTAACCCATCGGGAGCGTCGTCTGGTTGCCGGCGTTGCTGAACGGGAGCTCGACCCCCAGGGTGGCGTTCATCCGACCGTAGTCCAGCTCGAACAGCTCCTGGATGGCCTTCGCTCCCATGGTGATCGGCAGCGGTGTCGTTGAGAACAGCGGGGTGAAGGTCAACGACGTGTCCGAGATTCTGGAGACATTGCGGCCGGGAACATCGGAGGCGGTTGGAGACGAGGGGTAGGCCGGATTGTACGCGACCTGGGGCACGACGATCGGGTCCTGGGACGCGGCGAAGGCGGCCGGCACGGCAACGTTCAACGCGCTCAGGATGGCCGGGTTGTAATAGTCCTTGGGCGCGGTCGAACTGCCGCCGTCGGTCCCGACCACGATTTGCATCACAGTCCGGGTGTTGGGCCCATAGCCCGGCAGCGTCGGCGGCGCGCCGCCCATGTCGGTCAGATCGTCGCCACCCGTGTAGTAGTCGTATGCCGCTTTGCCAGCCGGCACCGGCGCGGGGGCGTCGTTGTACAAGATGAGGGTCTTTCCCGCGAACGTGGAAAAGTCGACGACGACGTCCGCCCGCTCGGCCGTACCGAGGAACAGCGCCTTCTCTTGGACGCTCAGGACCACGATGTTCCCGCGATCGTAGGTGTAGTTGACTGGCTGGTTGCGAACCAGCGCGGGCGCGGGCAGCAGGCCGCCTTCCGTGCCGATCTGGAGCATCGCCGGGCCCCGCGTACGCGGGTCGGGCACGCCGCCGCGGCGGTCATCGAACGTGAAGGTCCCGGCGGTGTACCACCAGGTGGGGAAGGGCGTGATCCGGTTTTGGCTCGAGTTGAAAGGCACCATCGTTACTTCGGTGCCGGTGCTATCGGCGAGGAAGAACGACAGGTTGAGGAACCGGTCGTTGCAGGCGTTCAGGATCCGCAGTCGGTACGGCTTCGGGTCGACCGTCATGGTCGGGTAGGCCTTGCCGTTGACGATCGGGGTGTCCATGAACGCTTCCGGCGCGATCGACCCCCTGCTGCCCATGGCGTTCGGATCAGCAATCGTCCCCGGAGGCGTGCCGGGAATGAACGGTGCCTCCCAGGGCGCGGCGCTGCAGTCTAACCCCGGCGTCGGCAGGCAATACGGGTTCGGGAGCAGACCGTGATTGAGCAATCCGTTGTACGGAGGCCAGAACCAAAGCGCGTAGTCCCACCGGCCCATCGCGTTGGCCCCGCTGATGTCCCACGGGTTCTGGTTCGGCATGTAGACGTGCGGGAACCAGAGACTTCCAGGGGCCGTTCCCCAGTTCCACGTCGGGTCGGTAGCCCAGGTGCCGGTGCCGGACTGGGTCGGGGTCCCCTGGCTCCCCCACACGAATGTTTTGTCCTGGATAACTAGCGGCACGTCAGCCATCGCGGGTATCGTGGTCGCCCCAACCGTCGTCGTCCCATCCGTGAGCGCGCGCTCGACCCCGTCGACGAGCAGGTAGCCCGCGGCCTCGCCCGCGTAGACGTTGACGCGGGTGATGCCGTACGCGTGGTCGTGGTAGAACATCAGCCGCCCGCTCTGCTGGTTCGGCCAGTAGAACGTCATGGAGTTGCCCGCCGGAAGATCCATGTCGGGGACGGGTTGGGTGCTCACGCCTGTCGTGAGGATCGTCCCTGCTGTGGCTTCCCCGGCGGGGGTCACCCACTGGTGGGGCGTCCCGTCGCTGACCCACGGCGTGAAGCCGCCATGGAGATGGAGGGTGCCGCGGTTCTGCGAGTAGGGCCCCGAGTTCCCCAAATCCGGATCGGGGTTCCCGTCGTAGCCCATCCCCGCCCCCATGACGGTGGTGTCCGTGGGGATGAAGAGCTCGCCCCCTGCCCCGGTGAGCGGCAGGTTGTTGGTGAACTTGATCCGCGTCGGCCGGTTCCTCACTGCGACGATGGTCGGCCCGAGGTAGCTGAAGTCCGTCGGGGCGGCCACGGTGTTGTCGGCGGAGGTGCAGCCTTCGGGCGCGCAGCCCGTTGTGTTGGTGCCCATATTGAGCTGCCGATAACCCCTCAGCCTCGTCGGGTCGAGATTGGTGTGGAACTTCCAGTTGGTGTATTCCGCCAGTTCGATCTCGTAGTAGTCCGTGCCGGGGTACGTCACGATGTCGGGTGTGGCTATCACCAGACTCGGAAGTGTGTCGACGAATTTCCTTAGGCCTCCGGTGTATTCGGTCGCGCCGGCGATCGTGACCGAAGCGGTGGCGGTGTCACAGCCCGCCATCATCGGCTCACAGGGCGGCGCGATCGTGACGATAGGAGCGACATACAAGTTGTTGCTGCCCGTGTTGTCCAGCGTGATGGCAGTAACCTGTCCGAATTCATCAACGCTTGCCGTCGCCGTTGCGCCGGTGCCGAAACCGTAGACGTCGCCGATCGTGACGAGAGGAGCGTTGAGTGGGTCATACCCACCGCCTCCGTTCGTAATCGTGATCATCAGGGGGTCGGGGTTGATCGGCCCCTGCGGCAGCGGGCTCAGGCCCCAGTTCGAGTACGGGCCGAAGTAGTCGGGCGAATCACCGGGTAAGGGCGCGAGGGCGGCCGGCGCCTCCGCAAGAGTCTGCTGTGGCCCGAAAACAGACGCCGTCGTTGCGGTGCTTTTCCGGGTGGCGGCCGCGCCGATCCCGGTCAGCCCCAATCTTCGCTTGTTCATCGCGGCAGCTTTCTGCTCGGCCTGAGTGGTGCGGCTCCTCATCTTGAGCAAGGTCTGCTCAACGCGATCGCCGTTGGCCTTTTCATGAACGGCAGCCTTCCGCTCGGTTTTTGTGGCGAGCGTCTTCTTCGACGTGCCCTTCTGACTGCCCTGGGCCTTGGCCTGCGACCGCAAGGCAGCGTTCTGCTCGGCCCGTGTCGTGATCTTCATCTTGGGCGTGCCGTTCTTATCGCTCTGGCTCCTTGTCTGCGCCCGAACGATCAGGCCCGCTCCCGCCACCACGAGGGCAACGACGACCATTGCCAGGCCTAGAAGTTTCCACAGTCTGCGCGCGTTCATGTTCCTGCTCCTCTGCTGGCCCGAGTCTTGGCAATAGCGTCCCCAGAGAAGCACTCCTGCGGCGGCCAGCCGGATGAGGAGTCGCCTCTCGTTCATTGGTCGTTCGCACTCTCGAGTTGAAGCGCGCATTGGTCCGGTACTGGCACTCTCGACCTCCGAATTGCATAACGGTACGGGCGCGCGTGAGCGGGGACCATCGCTCCGAGTGGCCAGCGCGCGTGAAATGAAGGGCCATGCGGGAATGGCCCTTTAGGGAGGGGCGAGGGTTAGCGAGGGTCCTCGGGCTGCGCTCCGGTGGCGGCCCGCACCCGGTTCTCCAGGTGGAGCTTCTCGAGGACGTTTTGCATATGGTTTTTGACGGTATTCTCGGCGATCGCCAGCGCTGACGCGATCTCCTCGCTGCTCCTGCCCTCGGCGGCCTGCTCGAGGACGTCCTTCTCGAGCAACGTCAGTTCGGCAGCGGGCGGCGGAACCGGGTTCCGGGCCTGGCGGGCGAACTCGTCAAGGAGCCGCCTCGCCATCACCGTAGATACGGGTGTCTCGCCGCGCATGACCCCCCGGAGAGTGCGGTAAAGCGCCTGCGGCTCGAACCTCTTCTGGAGGTAGGTCTCCGCGCCGCACTTAACGGCTTCGAAGACACCGGGCTCCCAGTCGAAGGCGGTGAGAACGACGATCTTCACGTACGGCAGCTCCGCCTTGATCCGGCGCGTGGCCTCCGTCCCCTCCATCAGGGGCATCGACACGTCCATCAGGATCACGTCCGGCATGAGCTCGCGGGCCATCTCCAGGGCCTGACGGCCGTCCCCGGCCTCACCGACCACCTCGAAGTCTTGCTCGGTCGCGAGAACGCTCGCCACGGCCTGGCGGAAGCCGGGGTGGTCGTCGACGAGCAGAACGCGGATGGAAGTCATGTGTGGGATCCGAACGGTACCTTACGCCTACCAAGCGCAGGGGTCCATCACACTTCGGGGCCAGCGCGCGCGCGATGAAGGGCCATGCACGCGTGGTTCTTTCGGGGGGGCGAGGCTCAGCGAGGATCCTCGGGCGGCGTCTTGAACAGCCCTTCACGTAGGGCGAAGGTTGCTGCCTGAACCCGGTTTTCCAAGTGCAGTTTCTCGAGGATGTTCTTCAGATGGTTCTTGACGGTGTTCTCGGCGATCGCGAGTGTCGCCGCGATCTCCTTGTTGCTTCTGCCCTTGGCGACCTGCTCGAGGACCTCCTTCTCGCGCACCGTCAGTTCGGCGGCCGGCGACGGAATCGGGCCCCTGACCTGGCGGGCGAACTCATCGAGGAGCCGCGCCGCCATCACCCGCGACATGGGCGCTTCGCCACGCAGGACCCCGCGCAAGGTCCCGTAAAGATTCTGCGGCTCGATCTTCTTCAGAAGGTACCCGTGTGCGCCGCTCTTGACGGCCTCGAAGAGGCTGCCGTCGTCGTCGGTGGCCGTGAGCATGACGATCCGCACGTAGGGGACCTCCGCCTTGATCTTGCGCGTGGCCTCCAGACCGTTCATGACCGGCATCGAGATGTCCATCAGAATCACGTCCGGCATGAGCTCGCGGGCCATTTCCACGGCCTCCTGGCCGTCGACGGCTTCGCCAACTACCTCGAAGTCGGGTTCGCTCTTGAGGAGTCCCGCCAAGCCCTGACGGAAGAGTGCGTGGTCATCCACGAGCAGAACGCGGATCGGTGTCATGCCTCATCCCCCGGGAGGGTGGCCACGACACGCGTGCCGCGCCCGGGCGTCGTCTCGATCTCCAAGCGTCCTCCCACGCCCTCGGCGCGCTCGCGCATCGTCTCGAGCCCGAAGTGGCGCCGATCCTGCGTCGCCTGGCGATCCCATCCGACGCCGTTGTCTTCGATCGTCACGCGGAGCCATGCGCCTTCCCGCTCGAGCCGGACCAGGGCGCGATGAGCCTCCGCGTGCTTCCACACGTTGGTGAGCGCCTCCTGGATGATGCGCACGGCCTGAATCTCGGAGGCGGTAGACAGGCTAACGAGCGGACCTCCGAGGGTCTCGAGCTCGACGGCAATCCCGTTGTTCGCGCTGAATTCGTGCAGGTACTCGGTGAGGGCGGGAACGAGCCCGAGCCGTCGCGAGACGAAGACGCGCAGGCCGAACATCGACTGGCGCACCTCCTCGTAGGCGCGATCGGTGATGCGCAGCATCTCTCGCAGGTCGCCGGCGACGGCCGGCGTATCCGCAAATCGAGCCAGCGTGCCGTGCAGCTTCAGATGGAGCAGCCCCAGCGTCTGAGCGAAGCCGTCGTGCATCTCGCGGGCGAGGCGCTCTCGCTCTTCCACGGTGGCAAGGTCGCGGAGCTCTTCGGACAACCGAACCCTCTCGATGGCGATCGCCGCCTGCGTGGCCAGGCCGGCGAGCAGCTCCGCCTCGTCCACCGTGAAGTCGCGCTCCTCCCGGGTGGTGACGTGGACGGCGCCCATGTCTTCGTCGCCCAGACGAAGCGCCGCGGCGAGGTGGCCGCGCGCATAGTCCGGCCGGATCACGTTGGGCGGTTCGGCGCAAGTCGTCGCACCGCCCGACGGCACGGGGTTGCACAGAGCGTTGGCTGTCGGTTGAAACGCCTCCGGCGGGCCGCTCGTCGCGCGACACACGAGGTCCCCTCCTCTCGGAGTGAAGAGGCACAGGGCGACGGCATCGACGCGCAGCAATTCTCTCGCTTTCTCCACGACGGACTGAAGGACTCTGTCGAGCTGCCGGAGCCGCGAGATCTCCAGCCCGATGCTGTACAGCGCCTGAGTCTGTCGGGCCCTTTCCCGCAACGCATCGTGCGCGCGATGGAGCTCGCGTTCGTGCTCCTGCAGGCGGTCGGCCATCGTGTTGAAGCTGTGGGAGAGCCGGCCGATTTCGTCAGCGGAACGGACCCGGACTCGGGCCTCGAGGCGACCTTCGGAGATCTCCTGAGCGGCCTCCGCGAGCCGGCGCAGCGGCGAGGCGATGCCGCGACTAGCGGCGAGGCCGGCCGCGGTGACGAGCGCCCCGCCGATCAGGATGAAGGCCGCGTATAGGGCGACGATGGCCTGGGCCATGCGCCGGCTGCTGTCCAGCAGCCGGGTGATGCTGGAACGGTGGAACTCGGCGAGCTCGTCGGTGAGACGGGGTACCTCGTGGGTCACCCGATTCAGCCACGCGAAGTCCGACTCGGTGAGGCGCCTGGTGCCTTTCGCCAAGCGCCCCGCGATCGCCCGCCCCTCCTCGCTGAGCAGGCCGAGGTCGCCCAGGATGGACTGCTCCCGTTCGAGGTCGGCGGCGCTGATGTGGCCGCGATGGGTCTCACCGACAACTCTCAGTTCTCGCACGATCTCCTTCCCCATGAGCAGGACGTCGGCCGCGTGATCGGACCCTCCCGTGGAATCCATCCGGTGGAGCTCGAAGATGAGGTCATCGAAGACGGAGTGGATGTGGTCGAGCCGCAAGATGAGGTTGTACTCCTGGGTCACGACGCCGTTGTTGACGTAGATCCGGGCGGCGAACGCAAGCGAGGCCCCGCCCACGACCAGCACCAGCGCCACCATGACGCCCGCCGCCAGGGCCACGCGGCGGCTGATCCGATCCGGAAACGGCAGCTCGCTCGAAGCCCGAGCCATCGGCAGACCCTCTCCGCTCAAGGACAACCCCCACGGCTCCCGCTGATCCCGCGCGAGCTCCCCAGCCACCTGGACCCCTGTCCGATGGCATTTCCTGGAATCTACCTTTAAATCGCCTTATTTCCTAGTGTTCTTGAGCGTGTCGATCCTCGCTCCCGCGAGCCTCCATCCTGTCGCGATGTTCCCCCGAATTGCCCCCTGTGTGTTGCGCCAACGATTCTTTGGGTCTCCATCCTGCCGTAGGCGTCCGCGAAGGTAGTTACGGAAATTACATGCGGGGAACCGGGTGGACATCCACTCGGTTCCCCATTTTGTTTTTAGCGACACCAGCCGGCCAGGTACACTCCCCACCCAGGATCCCCGAACGATGAGGAGCGTCCCCTGAAACGTGGCGTCGGGTCTGACGAAACGCGGCATGAGGCGCACAGGGGATGACGCCTCGAGCGATAGACTCCGTGCTCGACGAGCTCATGCCCCTTCCGCCCTCCAGCGTGGCGGGCCAGTTCAGCCCCAGATTGGCGTGAAGCCCAGCGAGGTCAGGCGCCTCATCGAGACGACCTCTCGGGCCTCGAAGGGCGGTCCTTGATCGCCTTCTGCACCAACTCGTGGCGAATCGCGAGATCCGTGAAGGCCTCTTTCAGGTTGGCGAACTGCATCTCGAGGTCGAGGTCGTATGCGGAGCGCGCCGTCGCTCCTTTGTGGACGATTGAGCTGCGCGATTTAATCTTCTAGACTCAAACCATGCCATTCCGCGTCCCGGCCGTACTGCTCATAGCATTCAACCGTCCAGACACTGCCCGACGGGTTTTTGAGGCCATCCGTCTGGCCAAACCAGACAGGCTCTTTATCGCCTGCGACGGAGCGCGCCCACACAAGGCCGGGGAGCAGGAGTCGGTCGACCAGGTCCGCGCCCTGGCCCGGCAGGTCGACTGGCCCTGCGAGGTCAGCACACGTTTCCCTGAGACGAACCTCGGCTGCGGCCGCGGAGTGAGCTCGGCCATTGAATGGTTTCTTCAGGAGGCCGGCGAGGGGATCATCCTGGAGGACGACTGCCTGCCGACCCCGGCCTTCTTCCGTTTCAGCGCGGTCATGCTGGATCGCTACCGGGACGACGCGCGGGTGGGGCTCATCGCGGGATCCAACATGGCGCCGCCCGTCGACCTGCGAACCTCCTATGGCTTTAGCCGAGCCATCGCCTGCTGGGGCTGGGCGACCTGGCGCCGCACCTGGGATGCGTACAAGCTTCAGGTCGCTCCGATCGCACCAGACGAGCCCTGGGTTCGGCATATGCATCCCAACACAGTGCGTATGCTGCAGAAAACCATCTTGAGGACAGCCGGCGGTGACCTGCATACCTGGGATTACCAGTTGATGGTCCAGTTGCTCAGGAACAACCAGCTCACCGCCGTGCCCGGGCAGAACCTCATTCTCAACATCGGCTTCGACGGAGCGGGCACTCATTTTGCCCGCTCCGGCCGGCCCTGGACGGCGCCCCATCAGGCCTTCAATCCGGAAGGCGACTGGTCAGAGACGGTCGAGGTGAGGCCGGATCCCGATTACGATCGGTATTACCTATCCGCAGGCCACCGCGGTTCCTCGAAGCTCTACCGCCACTGGCTGAAGTGGCGCTGCCTGCTGCGGCGGCGCTTCGACAAGACGAAGGCTTATCTGTCTGACTGACGGCTTCGCCATCGGGAATATGGGATATTCGGACGTCGGCCGGCGTCGTTTTGTGTTGTCAGGGGAGGGGCGGACGTTATCTGTGGCGCAACAGGGATGAAGATCTTGCACTTGTCCAAGAGGGATAGCGGCGGCGGGGCCGCGGACGGCTTTGTGCGCATCCACAAGGCGATGTTAAGCCAGGGGGTCGATTCGGTCGCCTACGTTATGCGGCGCCGTCGCCATGATGTCCCGTCGCTCTCCGCGCCGTCGCTCCTGAGTGCCTTCCAGAGATACCGATGGATGCTCGGGCGTGCCTGGGCGAAACGGCGCAGGTTCGCCCGGAAACCGGTGGGGGTCTACGACTTCGACGCGGAGGGGAACTTCCCGGCCGAACCTATCATCCGTCACGCCCTTGGCCTGGCATCACGCTGGGATCTGGTCCTTGTCCATTGGTCCGGTGGGTTCGTCAATTCCGAGTCCGTCCGACGGATCGCCGACGCCCTCGGCGCCCGGGTCGCGCTCTGGCAGGTCGACATGGCCCAAGCCACCGGAGGCTGTCATTCAACGTTGGGCTGTGAGAAGTACCGGCATGGCTGCGGCGCGTGCCCTTTGCTGAAATCGGACGACCCCGGGGACGTCTCTGCTCGACAGAGCGCCGAGCGCAGGCGCGCCTGGGAGTCCGCGCGGCCCATCATCTACGCCCCGAGCGGCTGGTCGGCTCGCCAGGCACAGGGGAGCTCGATCCTCCGCGGCATGGAGCTTCACGTCATTCCGATCCCGCTCGACCTGGCAGTCCTGAAGCCCGGGTCGTCCCGGGACGCGCGGGTGGCCTTGGGGCTGCCGGTCGAGGGGCGCGTCCTGCTGGTCCGCGGCATCGATCCCGCCATCACCTACAAAGGTTTTGCCGTGTTCACGGCGGCGCTGCGCCACCTCGACGGCCTGCTCGTCGCGAGCGGCTCTCGGTTGCACGTGGCGGTGGTCGGGGAGCCGGGCCTAGTCCCAGCCGACCTGCGCAACGTCACATGCACCGACCTCGGTCCCCTGCGTGGGGACGCGGCTCTGGCCACGGCCTACCAGGCCTGCGATTTTTTTGTGAGTCCCTCGACGAACGATGCCGGACCCATGATGGTCGGTGAAGCGATGTCATGCGGGCGGCCGGTCGTCGCTTTCCCCGTCGGCTCGGCCGTGGATTTGGTCGAAGACGGGGTGAACGGAAGAATCGTCCCGGCCATCGGCTCCGTTGCGGGTTTGGCTGAGGCTATCCAGAATTACGTCGTCATGGATCGCTCGCAACTCTCGCTCGAGCAGCAGGCTGCAGCCAGGGTCGCCCGTGAGGTCTTCAGCCCCGAGTCTTTCCGCGAACAAATCAGAGCATCCCTCACGCAATGATTTATGCATCGTTGGTCTATCGCACCTACGCGAACAACTCACTCTTCACTCCGGGTGCCGGCGAGAACAACGGCGTGTTCTACCTGCCGTACGCCCTGCTCCGCGAACGCTTCCTTGCCGCCGGCATCGAGCTCAATACTCCGGACCTGAATCGCGGTAAGAAGGTCGCCTTCGAGTTGCACATCAACGCCCGACGGCAGAACCCGTCCGCCCGCGCCTACGTCTACCTCTACGAGAATCCGCTGATCCGTCCGATCAACCGCGACCGGGTGGCGCTCGCCCGCTACGCGAAGTGGTTTGCTTGGGACGGCGCTCTCCGTGACGACCCGCGCACGGTGCCGCTGCCCTACCCGAACCGCTTCGAGACCGGCCCCTGGAACGGGCCGGAAGCCCGCCCGTTGTTCTGCGTGCTGGTCTCGACGAACAAGGCCCTCAAAGTGATCGATCCGCGCGACCAATACCACGCCCGTCTGCACATCCTCGAGTGGTACGAGCGCCACGCCCCAACGCAGTTCCACGTCTTCGGCCGCGGTTGGGACCGTACCGCCGCGCGTCCCGGTCGTTGGGGGCGCATCGTCAACCAGTTCCGCAAGAAGATCACCAGCCGCATCCTGCCCGCCGCCACGCCTTACCGCACCTGGCGCGGTCCGGTCGGCGACAAGATCGAGCTGCTCACGCGCGCGCGCTTTTGTCTCGCACACGAGAACTGCCGCGACCTCGAGGGCTACGTCACCGAGAAGCTCTTCGACTGCTTTCGCGCCGGCTGCGTGCCCGTCTATGTCGGCCCGAAGGAGATTGCCGACCTCGTCCCGGCCGACTGCTTCGTCGACGGCCGCGCCTTCGCCGACCCTGCGGCGCTTCATGCGCACCTGTTGACCATCGACGATGCAGCCTACCGCGGCTACCAGGAACGCGTTCGCGCGTTCCTCCTTTCGCCCGCCGCGCGGCCTTTCAGTCAGGAGCATTTCGCCGACGTGATCGTCGGTACGATCCTCGCCGACCTGGTTGTGGCCTCGCGTTAGACTCCGTACGTGGCCTTATCGACCGGTGTCCGGCTCGTCGTCCACGGCATCGTTCAGGGTGTCGGCTTCCGGTTCGCCGCTCGCGAGGCGGCATCCGCGTGCTCGGTCACGGGATGGGTGCGAAACCTCCCGGATGGAACGGTGGAAGTCGTCGCGCAGGGTTCCCCCGACGCGGTCGCCCGGATGACCGCGTGGGCCCAGCGCGGTTCCCGGTATTCGTCGGTGGACAGCGTGCAGGTCGAGAGGCTCGACGGGTCACCGAACTTGGACACGTTCGAGATCAGATAGGTCGAAACCGGCGGCTCGTTTCGGGCGGCAGAGGAGTTCCATGAGCAGAAAAGAATCGGCCGTGACGTTCCTGAAAATGACGGGATTCGGCAAGACCGAGGACGCCTACGCGAGGTTCATCGCGCCGAGTTTCATTCATCACAACCAGTATTTCAGGGGCGACAGGGAATCGTTGCGGTCGGCCATGGCCGAGGCGCACGAGAAGAGCCCCAACAAGCTCATCGACGTGAAGCAGGTCTTCGAGGACGGGGACTTCGTTATCACCCATTCGCTCGTCGTGAGAGGAAATCCCAGCGACCCCGACGTCGCGGTCGTACACATTTTCAAATTCAAGGGCGACAAGGTGGTCGAGCTCTGGGATCTCGGCCAGCTCTTGAGCAACGACTCGCCTAACGAAAACGGGGCGTTCTAGATCGACTTTCGCAACTGGAGGCCTGGAGTCCGACCTGAGTGCGAAAGTCGGGCTAGATCGTGGGGCAGGCGCACGCTCGGGTCGTTTCAGCGGCGTGGGAGGTTGTCACGTGCTTGGGGACGACCCCAGGACGGCCGCCCAGTTGGGTTGCGGCGATGGAATTGCTATCCATCTGCGGCATGCGAAGCACGAGTTCCGAACCAAGCTGCGACCGACGGCGCGGGAGCTCAGGGACTATTCGCGCCTGATCGGGCTTTCCCGCCTTCCCTGGGGGAAGAGGCTCGATCATCGCATCGCACTATGGCGTCATTTCTGGAGCACCCGGAGAACACGGCCGTCTCAGATCTGACCGGCAGGATCCCGCCGTTTGCGGCCGCGCAGTCAGATGCGCATGCTGCGTTCTATCCTCTTGATGCCGCCGTAGCATCGATCTGCGGTTTCGATTGCGGCCAGCCGCAGGCGATCGCCGTATTTCAACCGCGCGCGGCGTTCGCTGATGTACCGAATACGCGCTGCGTGGTAACCGTCATAACCGTCGGCGGTTTTGGCCTGTTCGTGACGATGGCAGTACGACAGAACCTCGTCCAGATTGACGAAGTCGTAGTGATCCGCGATGCGGCACCAGTAGTCGAAATCCATGATGAGGTGCATCGATTCATTGAGCGGGCCCACGCGCTCGTACACTTCTCGCCGCCAGAAGATCGAGGGTTGATGCATGCGATAGGGCGCCCTCGGCAACAGCAAGCGCAGCCTGCTCTTGAACTCGCCCAGGAGAACGCATTGATCCCCAGAGCGCACATCCAGCGCAATGCAATGACCGACGAGAGCGGCAATCCCGGGATTGCGAGCGAAGACCCGGCCCACGACACTCAACGCTCCATCGGCCAGGAAATCGTCGCTGTTCAGCCAGCACAGGATCTCGCCGGTCGAGCGGCTGAGGCCCTTGTTGATCGCGTGGCTCTGCCCACGATCCGCTTCGCTGACCCACCACGCGAGCTTGGGTTCATGGCAACGGATGATGCTCACGCTGGCATCCGTGCTCCCGCCGTCGACGATGATGTACTCGAGCTGTGGATAATCCTGGCCGACCACGGAACTGATCGTTTTTCCGAGGTAGGCCGCCTGATTGAACGACGGCGTAATGACGCTGATCTTCGGAAGCATCCGGTCACTCGCCACAATTCCATCGACGTTGACAACCATCATGACCCAGCTCCGCGGCATTTCGTTCAAGAAACGACCCAACCGCCCTCGCGCCCGGTGTGAACGCACCTTCTCGTTCGCGCGGCTGGCGGGCCAATTCGCGACCTGTGATCCACCACCGCCGAGAGCCAACTCAGAAATGCCGAGCGACGCGACGCATTTCTTTTGGCCTGGTAACGCCCTCCGTGTCGGACGAGGACGTCTCTGGCTTCCTCGATGTAGTCCTGGAAGCGACTGGCTGTTTTCTGACCGTCATGGGCGCGGTAACCGCCGAGTGGGGTGCCGACGCCGTACAAGTCAGCGTTCTTATAGAAGCGAGCCCACAAATCAAAGTCGCCGGCGAGCTGCAGGGAAGCGTCAACGCAACCTCCTGCGCTCTCCCACAACGACCTCCGCCAGAAAGTCGACTCCTGTTGGATTGTCTCGCTCGGGTAGGGGGGTCCATGAACGGTTGGTATCGCCAAGCCCCGAAAGAAACCGGCGCGGCTCAACTGGTCTTGCCGCACGCAAACGGTGGCGCACCCGCGCTCGTTCCAGATGAGCGGGTACATCGTCGTGAGCCAATTCACCTGCGGCAGGGAGCCGAAGATCTCCCCCACGACCTCCAGCGCCCAGGGCGTGTGCTTGTCGTCGGAGTTCAGCCAGGCCATGACGGTGCCTGTGGTCTTCAAGAACCCTTTGTTGATCGCGTCGTATTGACCCTCGTCCGGCTCACTGACCCAGTATGCGAGATGGTCCTGGTATTTGCGGATGATCTCCACGCTGCCGTCTGTCGAGCCGCCGTCGATAATCACGTACTCGAGATCGGGGTAGTTTTGGCTGATCACCGAGTTGATGGTCTCCTCGAGGAACGGAGACTGGTTATATGAGGGCGTGACGACGGATATTCTGGGAAGTCGAGTTGCTGACATGACAAATTCCTCCGACCCCTTCGGTATGTCCCTCTTGCTCATCTGCGGCAACGGGTTCGGCGAAAGCACTCAACGAGGGGGCGTCGCTTTCCCCTCGAACGACCCATGGAACTTGCTGAACTGCTCCCGACGTTGCTCGAGCGTCGCATAGAAATGGTGCTGACGAAATTGGCCACCCTCCTTCACGAATCCGATGTCCAATTGAGACAGCGCGCCATCGAGAGGCCGATACTGAAGATCACAGACGTCGTACGCGACGAATCCCCTTGATTTCATGAACGCTGTGACGTCGTGCAATTGGCCGCCACCCTCGAAGAACTTGAAGAGGGAGACTTCGAGAAGGACAAACTCCGTATCCTGAAGATGATCTTCGTATCCAGAGAGCACGTTGAGCTCCGACCCCTGTGTGTCGACCTTGAGGAGGAACGGGGGCTTCAGCTTGGCGTTCCCGACGAGCTGCGCGAGTGTCAAGCGCGGCACGGTACGCGGGACACCGTTGACATTGAAGTCTTCCTTTTCAAGGTACAAAGACGAGCCGACCAGATCCTGGTGAACATTGATCGTCACTTCCCCCGGCTCCGCGTCGGCGGCAGCTGAAACGTATTCGGCGTTTGGTATTCGAGATCGGATGACGGCTTCCAGATGAGGCTTGTATTCGACCAGGGGTTCCACGAGCACATATCTGGGATCCGGGAACACGTCGTGGCATGTCGTGGCGAAGGAACCGAAGGCCGCGCCCACATCGATGACTGTCGCCGGTGAAAACCCCTGGTTCTTCAACTGCTGCAATACGCCGAAGACCGAACTTCGCGAACCCTGGTTGTGCGACGACGGTGAGGAATCGGTCTTTCGACGAATTTCAATGCCAACGAGACCCAGCGACTTCTTGATGCGGTCCTTCAAACTCTTTGGAGCCATGAGTGCGTAACCCCCGTTCGTGTGTCTTCAGCGGGCGTCAGCCAACCGAGGGCCTGACGCGGCCGCCGGTCATTGTAGACATCGAGCCGGCCTCCACCGTCGCCTCGCGGCCCGAGGACGCCTGTGCCTCGCCAAAACCCCATCCGCCTATTCTGATGGGGCAAGAACCCTCCCTGAAGACCGCAGCTGGTGGAGGCGGCGGGAATCGAACCCGCGTCCAGGCTTGTGAGAAGGGAGCGATGGAATCCGGCTCGAAGGCGTTAGGATCGGGCTTCGCTCCGGAGGGTGAAATCATGAGAGAACGCGTTTTCCCGATCCCCTACGGCGCCGTCGCCCTTGGCCTCCTGCTCGTGGTCGTCACGGGACTCGCCCCAGGCGCTTCGGCGCGCACCCAGAAACCTGCGCTCTACGCGAAGACGTGGCTGGCCATCACCGGAAAACCGTTGGCGGCAACGGCCGGGGCGCGGATGTTCGAGCGCGGCGGGAACGCGGTCGACGCCGCGTGCGCGATGCTCGCGGCGACCTGCACCATGTGGGACACGCTGGGCTGGGGTGGAGAAACGCAAGCCCTAGTCTTCAACCCCAAGACCGGGAAGGTCGTCGGCGTCAACGCGCTCGGGGTCGCTCCCACCGGCGCGACGGCGGAGTTTTTCCGCTCCAAAGGACTCTCCTACCCGCCCGAGTACGGACCCCTCGCGGCCGTGACCCCGGGCACGCCGGGCGGCCTGCTCACGATGCTGGCCGAATGGGGAAAGCTGCCGCTCTCCGAGGTGCTCGCTCCGGCCATCGAACTGGCGGACGGCTATCCGGTCGAGACGGAACTCGTCGGCGTCATCGCGCGCGAGCGCGAGCGTCTCGCGGCTTGGCCGTTCTCCCGAGCCGTTTTCCTCCCGCATGCGGGGGGACCCCCGGAGCAGGGCGAGATCTTCCGCCAGCCCGATCTCGCGCGCACGCTTCGGCGGCTCGTGGACGCGGAGCGCGCCGCTCTAAAGGCGGGGAAGAGCCGCAAGGACGCGATCCTCGCGGCGTACGACCTCTTCTATAAGGGTGAGCTAGCCCGCGAGTTCGTCGACGCGTCGCGCGCCGCGGGGGCGCTCCTCACGGTCGACGATCTCGCACGCTGGCGCGTCAAACTCGAAGAGCCGGTCAAGACGACCTATCACGGGATCGAGGTCAACAAGCTGACCACGTGGACTCAGGGTCCCTCGATGCTCGAATCGTTGAACCTGCTCGAAGGCTACGACTTGAAGGGGATGGGGTACAACACGTCGCGGTACGTGAACACCGTGACGCAGGCGATGCACCTGGCGTTCGCCGATCGGGATTTCTACTACGGCGATCCGGACTTTCCCCCCGATGAGCCGATCCGAGGACTCCTGTCGAAGGACTACGCCCGCAAGCGTGCTGCCGAGATCGACGCGGCCAAGGCGGCTCCTATCGCCCGGCCCGGCGATCCGTACCCGTTCCAGGGGAGCGTGAATCCGTACGTCGAACTCCTCGAAGGCTGGCCGCCGAAACCGGAAAAGAACGCGTCGACGCCGCGGGCCGCGGTGCCTTTCGACGAGGCCTTCCGATCCGGCACGACCTCGGTGATGGCGGCCGACGCCGAAGGATGGGTCGTATCGATGACCCCGTCGGGGGCGTGGGTGCCCGCCGTGATCGCGGGGAAGACGGGGATCGGGCTTTCGCAGCGGATGCAGAGCTTCGTCCTCGATCGGCGCGAAAACCCGTTCAACGTGGTCGAGCCGGGTAAGCGCCCCCGGGTGACGTTGACGCCTTCGCTCGCGCTGAAGGACGGGCGGCCGTTTCTCGCCTTCGCCGTGCAGGGAGGAGACACGCAGGACCAGAACCTCCTGCAGTTTTTCCTCGACATCGTCGATTTCGGTTTCGACGTCCAAGAGGCGGTCGAGGCCGCGAACTTCACGACCTATCAGATGGCGAGCTCGTTCGGCGATCACTCGAGGCGCCCGGGTCGCTTGAGCCTCGACCCACGCACGCCCGATTGGGTGCGGGACGACCTCCGCAAGCTCGGCTACACGCTGGATTTCGCCGAGCGCAATTCCGGACCGATCAACGCCATCCTGTTCGACCGCGCGCACGGGACGATGCGCGGAGGATCGTCGAATCACGGCGATGACTACGGAATCGGGTGGTGAGCGCGAACGAAGCGATCTAGCTCCGCCGTGGCCGCAAGCTAGCGCTCCGTCACCCTCGTCCCACGTCGCCGCCGATCCCGATCGTGACCTCGTCCACCACGAGGTCGTTCCGTCCGCTCATCGTCGCGGCCTGTCGGGCGAGCTGCGTGAGCCCCCCGCAGCAGGGGACCTCCATGCGGACTACGGTGACGCGCGGGATCGTCGGGTCCCTGAGGATGGCGGCGAGCTTGGCGGCGTACGAGGAGGTGTCGTCGAGCTTGGGGCATCCGATGGCGACCGACCGGCCGCGCAGGAACCTCCAGTGCACGTCCGCGGACGCGACGGCCCCGCAGGAGTTCAGGAGGACGAGCTCCTTGCCTCGGAAGAAGGGGGCGCCCGGCTGGACGAGGTGGAGCTGCACCGGCCATTGCCGGAGCTCGGACGGGATCGCCTGCATCGGCCCTTCGCCCCTGGTTGCGGGCCGCGGCGCGGGAGACGGATCGAACCGGACGCGCGAGCCCGGGCAGCCGCCCCCCGGCCCGTGCGAGTAAACGGGCAGGGGCGCAAGGTCGTGCTCCTCGTGCACCGCCGCCGCGGCCTCGAGCCGCGTCACGGCCTCGGCCCCGCCGAGCAGGGCCACGTGGGCGCGCGTCGCCTCCATGTCGAATTCGGGGGCTTCGCGCTCGTCGATGACGAGCGCGCCCGTCGGGCAGTCGCCGATGCAATCGCCGAAGCCGTCGCAGTACTGATCCTTCACGAGCCTCGCCTTGCCGTCGACGATCGCGAGCGCGCCCTCGGAGCACGCGGTCACGCAGTTGCCGCAGCCGTCGCAAAGCGCCTCGTCGATCCGAACGATCTTTCTGCGCGCCATCGGTCGCTCCCCCTTTCCGGCCCGAAGACCGGGTCTCGCCACGGGTCATCATTATGGAGACGCCCTCGCTGCCCCGCCGTGACCAAAGTCACACCGGGGCGCGGCTCCCGCCGCACCCGTGCCCTCCTTCGCCCGACCCAAACCGATTGCGTCCGGTTCCCCGTGGACGCAGCCGAGCACAGGTCTCTACGATTCCCATCCGGAACATGAAAGCTCCAACGTCCGAGCCTTCGACGGGCGACG
>Ga0315290_10001191_pt1 | contig 17808 bp, 17 predicted proteins | sample YL17G12_0_MG_FD_203627 | JGI IMG/M metagenome (GOLD analysis project Ga0315290, IMG submission 203627) | Sediment microbial communities from Yellowstone Lake, YNP, Wyoming, USA - YL17G12_0 | ecosystem: Environmental > Aquatic > Freshwater > Lake > Sediment | place: USA: Wyoming | collected... | reverse complement strand
ACATTATACCATGCCTGCCGGAGGCCATAAAGCGTTAAACTCCAAGGTTTTGCAAGCAAAACCGTGTAAAAAGCACCAACTTTATGGGAGTTGAACCGAGTTTTATAAAGGAAGTGATAAGAATGAAACGTAATTGTAAAGAAAAAGGGTTTACGCTGGTGGAACTGTTAGTGGTGGTTTTGATCATCGGGATGCTCGCATGGTATGTAGCGCCGAGAGTTTTCACGGGATTGGGCAAAGCTCAGAAAGACATTGCCAGAAGCAAAATGGCAATTATCGAAAACGCGCTGGGAAGGTTTCGTCTGAATTGCGGCAGGTTTCCAACGGAAGATGAAGGTCTGGAAGCACTGCTTACCAGGCCGGATGATATAGAAGAGGAAAAATGGGATAGCCCTTACCTGAAAAGGAGCGAAGTGCTCGATCCATGGGATCATCCATATATTTACGTGGAAGAAGGGGCAGTCAACCAAGGCAGTTTTGATTTGATCAGCTATGGAGCTGACGGTGAGCAGGGCGGTGAGGGAGATAATGCCGATATTTATAACGAGTAGATGAGTGGATGAGTATGGGAGTTTGTGGTAAACGACAGCATAATGGGTTTACGCTGGTAGAACTGTTGGTAGTGGTCTCGTTGATAGCACTGCTGACGGGAGCAGTAGGCGGGGTGTATCTGGGCACATATAAAAAACGGATAATAGAAAAGGCGGCACGTGAAATGCTGCTGACAGCGAAATATGCCCGGATAGTCGCCATTCAACGACAACAAAGTTGCAAACTACAATTTGATCGAGAAAATAACCGGTTCTGGCTGGCTGTCGATGCTCCGGGTGAGTTGACCGGTCAGACGGAAGAAACCGTTATAAAAGACGTGTACAGCAAACCCGTTGAATTTGAGGGAAGCGTAAGGTTTGAAAATATTATGATACGGCTGGGAGGCGCAGCCGGTGAGGACGAATGGCAGGAAGATAACGAACAGACAGAAATAGTTTTTACCGCTGTGGGCACGGCAGATGCCGCGGCGGTGACCATCGGTGACGGTAAGAGTCGCTATACCATGATAATCTCGGCGGCAACGGGAAAGGCAAAACTCGAGTTCGGCGAGCCGGACGGAACGTGGAACGAATCGATCGACCTGGATGAATGATGGTGAAAATCACAGAAAAAAAACGTAAAGGGTTTACGTTGCTGGAGGCGCTTACGGCCAGTGTGATACTAGGCATGGCGGTGGTGACGCTGAGCGGAATAAGTACGCGGTGCATCTGGCAAATCCAGTTGAATCAGCAGTATGAGCAGGCGTGGCAGATTCTCGATCGTCAGCTTACGATGATAGGAGCGATGGGGATCGAAGAATTCATTATGCAGGGGACAATGGAAGGAGAAATCAATTCCGGGGCAAAAGAGTCCGAGGAGGCAAACGAGCCGATGTACTATTGGCAGGTGCAGACCAGTAGCGAGCCAATAGACAACCTCTACAAAGTTGATATAATCGTACAATGGGTGATGGATAAAAAAGGACATACGATCTCGGCGACAACGCTTTTAGATGGACAAGCTGGTCTGGTTTTATAGGTTTATTATTGAGTGCGATTTCGCACAAGATGACTAAAGGTTCTATTGGATTGAGAAAGAAAGGTTTTACATTACTGGAGATTCTTGTGGCCTCGGTGATCGGTGCGTTTGTAATGATCACGGCGACAGGAAGTTTTATGGCGGTTACGGCCAGCCGGGAAAAGATTGACGGAAATCTTACGGCGACAAGCGAAATACGGTTTGTCGCTGATATGATCCGCCGGGATCTGACCAACCTGTACCGGGACAAAGAGACAAAAAACGTTCTACTGATAGGAACGCATCAGGTCATGGGAGACGGCCCGACGAGTGTTTTGGTGTTATATACCGTCGGTCAAACCAAGGCACGGCCCGGCAGAGCGGAAAGTGATGTTTATGAGGTGGAGTACTCTCTGCATCAGAAAGAGGAAAAAACACTGTTAATGAGAAGATTGGAACCGTATCCGTACAAAAAGGAAGAAATGGGCGGAGTTTCGTGTGCTGTCGCAGAGAATATTATCGCGTTCGAGGTGAGGTTTCTCGATGGGAAATACGGTGAATGGGTGACCGAATGGTCGCAAGAAAATGAGACGCTTCCGGAGTTGGTGGAGGTGAATCTGGTGAGTAAAGTGCCGGAGCAAAACAACATCGTGAAGAATTCGTTTGTGGTGACTTACCCACGATGGCCTCAGAAAACGCAAGAAAGCAACAATGAGTCAAATGGTAATGATAATGGTAGTGGTAGTAGTAGTAGTAGTGGTAATGATAATGGTAGTAGTAATGGTAATGATAGGGCGAAGTAATTTCTGTTATGGCAAATGTTGTTACTAAAAACAAAGGTCATTATCGAGGTTTGGCGCTGGTGGCGGTGCTGTGGGTGGTAGTGCTGCTGACGGCTATAGTGACGGTGGTTGGTAAAACCGTACGGCTCGATTCGTATATCAGCCAGTCAACAGCTCAGGAGGTGTGTGGCAGATGGGCGATGCGGGCGGGAGTGGAAAAAGCCATAGCCCTGCTGAACGATGATACTAAAGCGAGCGATTGTTTGACGGATTTGTGGAGCGAAAACAGCGAGGATTGCAACAACATTATTTTGGACGAGTGCATATTAGATATTAAGATCACTGACGAGACGGCCAAGCTCAACGTAAATACCGCGACAAAAGAACAACTGATGCGATTGCCGTACATGTCGAGAGATATCGCCGATGCGATCATCGATTGGCGTGACGAAAACGAAGAGCCTGAGCAGGATGGTGCTGAAGGAGGCTATTATCTGAATCTCGACCCAGGCTATAATATTCGCAACGGACCTTTTCGTACACTGAAAGAGTTGCTGCTGGTCAGAGGCGTAACTGAAGAGTTGTTTTATGGAGAAGATACGAATTTTAACGGCAAGCTCGACCGCAATGAATGTGACGGTGATGAGAAAGCACCTATCGACAATGAAGATGATGTGCTGGACAAAGGATGGGTGGAATATCTGACCTGCTATTCCTATGACAAAAACGAGGACAGTCAGGGTCAGGAAAGAATTAATATCAACAGTGCGGACGAAAAAGAGCTTACCGAGTCCCTGGGAATCAGCAAGCCACACGCCAAGTGGATTGTGGAGAACCGCAAGGAGAATTATAATAGTATCGCTGATTTGATAAATAAGGACAGCAAGAAGGAAAACGACAAGAAGGAGGCGAAGGACGAGGATGATTCCGACAAGGTAGAGGCGGAGCCGCTCGACATGGAAACATTCTCTGGAATCGCGGACAAAATAGCAGTTAAGGGTGATGAGCGAATAGCCGGACGGATAAACATCAATACGGCATCGAGCAGGATTTTGACCGTTCTGCTGGAAGGCAATGGAGAACTGGCAGAGAATATCATCGCGTACCGGGAAGGGTCGTCAGAGATGGAAAACATTGCCGATCTGCTGAATGTGAAGGGGATGGAAGTTGAAACGTTCAAAACAATCGCGGAATATGTAACCACTCGATCAAATGTATTTACGGTGAAGTGCGAGGCACGAAGTGCGATTGTCAAGGCGATGTATCAAAAGACAGCGGTAGTGGACAGGGGAGAAGCCCCCGGTACGATACTTTACTGGTACTAGAGGTTCCAATTAGTTTTTGACATATTAAATCAGGTTGAAATGAGCAGGATATTTTTTCGAAGTCATACAAACGTTAATCCGGCCCTTGCCGGCCAGGGAGCGGACCATTGAAAAGAACGGCAGTATCTATAATTCGTCGAGGCGATAAGCATCAAGCCGCAGCGCTGAGTAAAAGGGGTGAAACCTACGAATTGCAACTTGGCAGCACTCAGAACGATCACGCGGATTGGGACTCGCTGTGCACAGAGATGTTCGGACAGAATATATTGACGGCCGGCGGCGGCAGGCCGGTCATCGGTTATGACTGCGGCTGTGTGGCTTTTTACCGTCTTGATGTGCCGGCGGTTAAAGAGGACGAGTTACAGACGATGATCGCTCTGCAGACGGAAGCTTTGTTACCATTGCCAATAGAAGAAATGGATCTGGCCTGGCGGGTGGGAACTCGGCGCGATGGCAAATTTACTATTACCATCGCCACTGCGCGAAAAAGACAATTGGAAGCGTTTGACCGCCAGATGCGAAAATACAAGCCGGCCAGGATATTGCTGGCCGACGAAGCAATAGTTAAAGGATGGCAGACGCTGTTTACGCCGGGCGTGGACAGAGCTGCGATAATTTACCTGGACAATTCGACTACCCAGGTGTGTTTGGTGGACGAAGGGAAATTGGTCCTGGCGGTTACTTTGGATGTGGGGCGAGATGATCTGATTACCACGGAAGGTTTAAGTCAGCCAAATGCCGAGCGGCTGGTACAGGACATCCGCAACAGCATGGAACGGTTCGGCGGTTCCGCAGCCGGGGACCTGAAGATTTATGTGCTGGCTGACGGCAGCGCCGTAGAACAGATAACGGGTTATCTCAGCGCGGCTGGACTAAATGCACAAACGGCCATGGTAGAAATGGCCAAACTGAAAAGTAATACTTCACTTTGTCGCAAGGAGATTTATGAGTACCTGGTTGCGATCGGGTTGGCGTTGATGGAACTGGATGAGGACGGGCGGGAGCTTGATTTGTTTGAGCGGTTGCGTGCCGCAGGCGAGGAAAAGCAGAAAAAACGATGTGTGCCATCACTAAAACTCAGTGCGGCGATTGTACTGATAATGCTGGCGGCGTTTGCGGTGGTTTCTTACGGAATTGACGTGGCCCGACTGCGAAAGATCGAAACCGCACTGGGTAAAGTGGAGGCTGATATTGACATAAATCAGTTGGAAAAAGAGCATCAGTTGAAGAAGGTGGTGGCCCGACAGCGGGCGGATGTTCTGGAACTATTGAGCCTTATAAACACGTGCAGGCCGGAAGGACTGCTGCTGGACAGCGTTAGTTTTAATAAAAAGCAGCCTGTTGCGGTAACCGGGCACACTAAAGACAAGGCCAAAATATACGAATTTCGAAAGAATCTTCAGAAGCAGGCAGACATAAAAACCGTGAGACCGCAAAGCAGCGCGGCTAGTGACAAGAAGGAGGATATAAGCTTTACCATCACGTTTATATATAAAAACTTTGGGAAAAAATAATAGTTTTACGAAACGGGAATTACCGAGAAATGATCGAACTGGCAAATAAAAGAAATAAGCGGGCGTTGATAATCCTGGCGGTGGTTGCCGGGCTTATCGTGATTTCTGACTGTGCGATTGGTCCGTGGCTGGATGATTGGAAAGAGGTTAGAGCTTCGTTGGCTATCGGACAGGGGAAGCTGGACCTTATCAGCGCGGTTCACAGTCCGACAAAACAAAAGGAACTGGCCGAGGTGGTACCGGCGTTCGAAATGCCGCAAGGCGAAGACGAACAAAGGTTGCAGTTTGAAGTTAAGGTCAATGAACAATTGCAAAAAGCCGGGATCAATGTGGCCAGCCTGCAGTATGTCGGCGGGGCAAAGAAGCAGCCGGGGCTGAGTGTGAAGCTGCTGCGACTGAAATGCCAGGGTAAAGGCAAGTTCGATCAGATTATGGATATGCTGACCAGGCTCAACGAAAATCCCGGTTTTGTGAGCATCGAGGAAATGAAAATCGAATGCGGAAAAGAAAAACGTGAGGAGATGGAAATGACTTTGATGGTGTCAACATTTGTTCAGTAAGTACTTATGGTCAGGAAATGAAATCAAAAACAGATAGGAAACAGATTTGGACGGAAAAAACAAAGAACAAAAAATAAAAGATGGTCTTTCGATTGGGTTGTTAGGAATCACAGCGGTCCTGGTGATGGTAATGGTTGTCAGACTGATGGTGCTGTGGACAAATCCGGTGATAGCGGCGGAGTTGTTGAATACCGACGCCGCGGCTTCGGAAAACGCCGGTGATGATAAACCATCCAGGAGTCAGGAAATGGCCAAGGCATTGAAAGAAAAGAATCTGTTCATGCCACCGTCGAAACCAAAGCAGCCGCCCGGGGAAGTGAATGGGATATTCGGTAAGCAGGCGTTCATTGGGGGTAAATGGTACAATGTAGGCGATACTGTGCCGCCCGGAGCAAAGATACTTTCCATTGAGGCGACACAGGTAAAACTGGAATGGGAAGGTAAAGAAATAGTGCTTGCCCCTATTAAAGCGGCAGATTCGGCTAAGGACATAAAACCGCCCAGAGAGGAAGAAAAGAAAAAGTCAAGACCCAGGAAAGAAGATAAGCCCCAGGCAGTACAAGAAAAAGAGGAGGAGAGACCACAAGAGTCGGTAGAGACCGATGAATTGGCCTGGATGGGGGTGGATCTGCCCGCAAACGTAAGGGAGAAGTTCCTGGAAAAGTGGAATCAAATGACAGATGAGCAAAAGGAAAAGGCCAAAGAAGGATGGAGCAAGATGCCGGAAGAACAAAAACAACAGGCTGTAGATGCCATGTCGAGGCAACTCTAAACGGATAATTATACCCATACTGAATGAAAATGCTAGGTTTAAGGAGACATAGAAGTGAAACCGGGAAAAATAGTTTTTTTGTTATTGGTAGCCTCTGTGCTGGTGGGATTGGTAGTGTGGCGTGTGGCGTTTCACATTCCGACTCCGGGACAGACGGATGAAATTCAAGACGTCAAAGCGGTTGAAGGGCAGAAAGAATCCGAGTCGGGCGAATCGGAGGAAGCGGCCGTGAAATCTGAAGCCCCCAAGGATGGGGAAACCAGCCCTGGCGCTACGGAAACAGAGAAAAAAAAGGAAAAGGTAGAGGAAGAAGGAAAGGAAAAAGAAAAAGGCGAAACCGCTGAAAAGACGCCAGAGGCTGAGAAGGCGTCCGAGGCTGAAAAATCCGAACAAGCAGACCAGACCAAAGAATCAGCGAAGGAGTCGCCTGATGATAAGGACTCGACGAAGGCGGATGATCCAAATAAGCCGGCTGAGCCTGAAGAAGAGTTGGAAGCGGTCAATCTCAAGGATGTGGAGATGAAGGAGATCATTCCGCGGCTGTCCAACTGGACCGGCAAGGTAATCATTCCACATCCCGATGCGGCCAAGGAGAAGTTGACTATCTACTCGGACAAGAAGCTGCCACGCGCCCAGGCGATGGCGCGGATATACGATGCCCTGCGATTTAAGGGCTTCGTTGCTGAAGAAAGCGACAGCGTGATCTTCATTAAGCCGATCAAGGATGCCAAGCTGGGGCAGGTACCGACGATCCCGGCTGATGAACCATTGGCGCTGATTGAGAACAAAAACCAGATCGTGCAGAAATTCTTTCGGCTAAAAAACTACAATCCCGGGCAGTTGCAGCAGATCATCCAGCCGTTGATTCCCGAACACGGCGCTGTTTTCGCCGACGAAAGCACCAGCCAACTCGTCGTGATTGATACCGTCGATAATTTATTGCGGATAGAACGCATAATCAATCAGCTCGATGTTACCGAAGCAGAGGAAACCGTTACTAAAACATTTCAAATTAGTGACGGCGATCCGGTAGAGATTGTACAACTGCTGCAATTATTACTCGCTGACAAACAGGTGGGAAGTAGGGCAGCCACGAAAGGAATGAGGAGCGATTCTTCCGGACCGGATAAGAGCGGCGAATCGGCGACATCAGTAGTGATCGGCCCGAGCCAGAGTCCCATTATTCTCATCCCCGTGCCGAAACGTAAATGGATTATTGCCAAGGCCTCGGCAAACGACATGGTTCAAATTGTAGATTGGATCGAAAAGCTCGACGAGAAAAAAACCGCAGAGCGAGAATATTCGCTTATGGAGATCGAATACGCTGAAGTCCGCGAACTGACCGATCAGATCAATAAGATGTTAGAAAAGGCGCCCGGTCAACTCAAGGCCAATGTAATGGTACAGCCGCTGATTAAGGGCAGGAAAATCATGATCATCGGCAGTGCCGAAAACCGCGAAATGGTGGAAAAACTGATCGCTGATGTTGACAAACCCGGCCTAAAATTTACGACCAAGAATATCAAATTGACGCATATCGACCCTGAAATAGTCAAGCAAAACATCGACGATCTCTACGCCCCCACAACTTATATTAGCAGTTCTTCTTATGGCCGTGAATATAGTAGTCGTTATACGAGTTCCCAGTCGCGAGGCATTGACGATCCCGATCTGGTGAAGGTTTACGCATTTCCCACGCTCAAGCAAGTGACGGTAATGTGCTCCGACGAAAATATGATAGCCATTGAGAAGCAGATAGCCGAATGGGACAAGCCCATCGATGTTGATGAAGTGAAGCCCATGATCATTGGACTGAAGAATTCCGACCCGGTTCAAATGGCGAAGTTATTGTCCAAACTGTTCAGCGAGGAATCTTCTAGTGGTAGTAGTCGATACTATTTTTATGATTTTTTCAACTCCGGTGGCCAGGATGAGAAAAAGAAGATTATTGGTCCGCTGTACGGACAATTGACCTTTGAAGCGGTGCCGGAGACCAAAAAGATCATCGTGATCAGCAAAATCCCCGAAGCGTACGAGGTGATAGAAGAGCTTATACTCGAACTGGACCAGCAGGAGACGGCGGAACTGCCGATGGTAGTGGTTTTGAAGTATGCCGACTGTGAAGAGCTTTGTGACCAGCTAAACGCCATTCTCAATGAGGCCGGCACTACGGCAGTCATGTTACGGCGTGAACGCGGCCTTGACGATACCGGTACGAACGAAGAAGAAGCATCGAGAAATCCCAGCGGGAGCAGGTACGGGAGCGGGGACGGGAGCGGGGACGGTGACAGAAGCAGGCCGGGTGAATTGAGGTTTTGGTGGAATTCGCCAACCGCCCGTAGTACTATCACAAACAGAAGTGGTCAGAGCGTAGCGATGCCGATTAGTAATATAATTGGAAAGATACGGTTTATTCCTGTTCATCGGAGCAAGGCAATTCTGGTGCTTTCGCCAAGAGAATACCAGGAAAGCATCCAGCAGATGATTGACCAGCTCGATCAGCCGGCCAAGCAGGTGATGATTAAGGCCGTCATCGTCGAGGTCAACTATGAGGATCTGACTTCACTGGGCGTTCAGTTGTCATCAAATCAGGCGGCACTGGGCACGATAAATGAGGACGCTATAAAAACATTAACCGAGATGGTGTATGCAGAAGCACCAAGCCCGGCTTTTACTACTCTGCAGACGACATTAAATGTGCATGCGCTTGTTGACTTGCTGGTTAAAGAAACCAACGGCCGGGTACTCCATCAACCTACTATATTTACTAAAGATAATGAACAGACGCGATTTTTCAAAGGTGACGTGGTGCCGTTTCTCAAGGGTTCGCAGGTATCGCCGGAGGGTGGTAGTCTAACAACAACAGTTGATTATCGCGAGGTGGGTTTGACACTGTATGTACGGCCTAACATTACTCCGGAAAACAATGTGGATACCACCATTACCCTGGAAATAGCCCAGGTGAAACCAGGTCTGGTCAACGGCAATATCGCCACCAGCAAGTTTGATACATCCACGCATTTAATCGTAGAAAACGGCCAAACCATTTTAATCAGCGGCATCTTGTATCAAAATGATACCAATATCGAAAGGAAGGTTCCATTGTTGGGCGACATCCCACTGCTGGGCGAGTTGTTCAAACATTATGATGTGATTCATGGCAATAGCGAATTGCTGGCGTTTATTACTCCTTATGTTATTGACGATGAAGACCCAAAGGTCAGCGAAGCCGCTATGGAGGAATTGGAAACCTCAGTAGAAAAAATGGAAAACGTCACCGAAGAGCTCAATGAGATATTCAACGACGAGGAATACGAAGATTGACACGGGATACAAGGGCAGGCCCTCCGGCCTGCCCTGGTGGGTATCGCCACTCACCGAGTTGAGGGGTGCGAGGCTAACCGTGTAGTTTTACTGCCAATTGGCCGACCAGTCGGCCGAGCTTTTGGCATTCGGATTGAGCACGACCGTCCGGTTTGCCGATCGATACGGGGCCGTAGTGATCGCCCTTGGCAGAGCCGGGCACAACCATGCCGTGGATCAGCAGGGCTTTGATTATATCCATAACCGTGGTTTCGTTGCCGCCGCCGACGTTGGCACTGCTGGCAAAGGCGCCGCCGACCTTTCCTGCCAGTTTGCCGTGATGGGCCACGCTATCGTCAATGAGTTTTTTCAACTCTGCCGCCATGGTTCCGTAGTAAACGGGCGAACCCATGATGATCGCATCGTAGTCGAGCAGATCACCGGCCGCCACCTGATCTACCGGTAAACACGATACCTCAGCACCGGCGATTTCCCTGGCGCCGGCTTCGATGTGGCCGGCCATCGCCTCGGTGTTTCCCGTACGACTGTGATAAACGATAAGAATTTTTGCCATCGGTATTCTCCTATAACACAAAGCGACAAACTGTCGCATTCTGCTGTTGTTTAACCTATTTCCGCCATCTTGTCCATCCTATTATATTCGTAACGATTAAGTTTAACCCATCCACCAATCCAATTATTTACCCATTTTTTTGTTGACATAATCTGATCCTTTGGTTACGGTAAAGACGATATGTCATCTGGCTGTGAAGTGTGAAGATTGGTGAGTTATGCGGGTTGCCGACGGTATAAAAATATGGTTTGTTTTGTTCTGCTGGGCCATGGCCTGCCACAGATCGACTATCCAGGGGCAGGATTTGGTTACGGGGGAATCCTCTAAAATCGACGCCATGGTCCAGGTGGTCCTTTCTGAGAACACGCCCATGGATATTCGAAAAGCCAATGCACGCTCTCTGCTGGAGGATCCACAGGCTCACCCTGCCCTGGTCAAAATACTGCAAAATGAAGCCGATATCACTGCAAAAATCGTTATCTGTCAGGCAATTGCCGCGAGCAATGATGAACCTTTCGGTCCCAACAGCCTCGGCCATGTTCCATCGGTCTTCAATGAGTCGCTTTTCCAGACACTCCGTGCCGATAACGCCGAATTGGCCTCCTGGGCCGCTCAGGCACTGGTAAATTGTCACGACGGCGTAGCAGATAAGCTCGCTCAGATAGTGCTCGACACTTCCAGGTCACCGAAGCACCGGTTGGCATGTATCAATGCCTTGCAGTTGATACCTGGAAGGCAGTCCGTATTGGCCATGGCGGATATCCTGGACGACCAAATACCTCAGATTAACCAACGCGCCGCAGAAGCCCTGGCCGAAATGCTGTATCTGCCAAAACCATTGGATATCGATCAGTTTCACCAATACCTGCCACAACTGCAGACTATGGACCAGGAAACTTTCCTGCGATGGCAATTTGACCAGCAGGAAAAGCAGCTACGACAAAACCGGCTGGACATGCTGCAGTGGCAAAAATGGTACATCAACGCACAAACCGAAAAATTCCAGTCGCTCTCCAAGCCGGAGGAGAAACTCCAGTTCCTTAAAGAGTTTCTCGATGCCAGCCAGAACCAGGTACTGCGGATATGGGCCATGGAGCAAATGAGTCTATGGTCAAACGCCGCCTCTGTCAGAAGCGGTGAAATCGCTGGGAATTTAATCGATCTGATCGCCGGCCTTATCAGCGATGACAACAGCGATGTCAGAACCATTACCGCCGAGGTCCTGGCCAAACTGAATTTCGAAAAAGCCAGGAGCACCGCCCCGGCACTGCTGGAACAGCTCAAAAAAGAAAACAACCACAAAACACAGGCAGCCATCTTAGCGGCGTTGGGCATATTCGAATCTGTTGAATCGCTGGAGCGGGCGATCTATCTGCTTGACAAATCGACTCAACCGGAAGTCGTCGCTCAGGCGGCACGGGCTGTCGGACAAATCTGTGCCGCCAGATACGAAAATATCACCGCCGAGCAGATCGAGCAAATTACCTCACACCTGGCCCTGAGCTATCCCAAATGGTCCGAATCCGTCAAGATCAGAAGTTATTTGATTCAGGCCATGAAAAAAATCGACGAGCAGAACAAATACCATCCAAAAGCAGTCGAACACTTCAAAGACATTCTCGAAAACGCACTCAACGATCCTGAGCCGGTCATCCGCAGTGGAGCGATTTACGCACTTACCCAATTGCTCGGCAGTCAGGTTCTGCCACTGTTGCTGACCGAGCCTGAAAACCTAATTAACGACAAGGACAATTCGGTAAGATCCGCCGTCATCGCCGCCATCGAAAAATTCGGCGGCAAGAACCAGCTTGACCTTCTAAGGCAGCGACTGCTCAACCAGGAAACCGATCCTGATGAAATCCTGCTCATCCACGCGGCCTTCACCAAAATCCTCAAATCACTTTCTATCGACGAGATATATTACCGAACTGCACAATTTCAGGTGGTATCCGACAAAGACCACCTCCTCCGACAGGAAATGGTTCAATTGCTCACAGACAGGATCGCTCGCGCCAAAGCCGATGGTGCTGACGTCAAAAGCGAATACGAAGTGTTCGCATTTGCCATGCAGGCCGAAATCGCACAGCAAAAAAAACAGCCTGACCGTGCCCTCGAATGCTACAAAAACATCCTGAACCTTAAACTGCCGGAAGAGCACAAAGACCAATATCGCCAAAAAATCCTTGCCCTGGTACTGGAGCCGTCACAGGATGCCTCGCTCCTGGCCGCCGCCAAGCCACTTTTGCAGACCCTCCCGGCGCGTTCCGCTGGGGCCCTGGACCTGATCGCCCAGGCATGTGATCAATTAGACCTCGAAAATGACCAGCAGCTTATGCGATGTGCCGATATTGTCGCCACCCTGGTCGTCCCCATCGCCCAATATCCTTCAGAACAGCCCCAAATCATCCGTCAAGACTGGAAACAGCGAATTGTAAAGATTGCTTTGACACTGATCGATCGCCATGAAAACCTTTTACCGAATGAAACCGGCAAAACCAGCGCCTGGACTATTGACCTCCTGCAACGACTGAACCCAAAACTTACGAACTATCCGTTTGACGGCTCACTTGAGCAGCGACGCGATAAACTACAGGAGTTCCGCCGGATTCTTCAGCCGCCAGAAACCAAAACCGTCTCCCAGCCGGCCACTGAACCAGTCGAACAGCCCAAAACCACGGACTAAGCAACATTAACTATGTCAGATTATCGCAAAACATGGGGCAAGCCGCTGGTGACATGTGCCGTGCTGGCGACGATCATTTGGCTGGGGCATCTGGGCATCAAACACGTAATCCGCGGTATGCAGCCACCGCACCCTCATCCCACCAATCCCGTTGATACTACCGGGCAGTTCTTTTGTCACCTCTACGATCGGGAATATCAAGAGTGCTACCGACTACTCATCGGCAAACGGAAAACTGCCGCCGCCATAAAGCAGCAGAGCAGACAGGAAGGTTATTTCCCTCATTTCGACCGTATAAGAAGCTATCTGTGCGAACACGCCGGTGAGAATTTCACTGAGATGATGCAGGTCTCACCCGATGGCCGCCAGGCCACCTTCGCTAATGACATCGTCCTTACCGTGACGCTGGAAACCTCCCAGGACTATGACAAAAAAAACCACTATGGAATCCGAGAAATCAACGAGTTTCCCATCGACATCGCCCCCAGAATCGGCGTGGAAAAATACTACCGCAACCTCGATCTGGCCATCGATTCTGCCGGCGACTCGACCGGCAACCAGGAAATCGACGACGTCTCAGAGATCATCCGCGAGCGACCAGACGAATCGAAACAACAACGCCAACAGCGAATGATCAAAGCCTTCAAACTAGCCCGCCAACTGGACACCCGCCACAGCCTCCTGGAAAAATGGATCATCGGCGAGTTCCGCTATGAACCGATAACTCAAAAATTCCTCGCGGAATTGGCCCGCGACGAAAATCAGCCAACCCAACTACGCAAATTAGCCCAACGAACACTCTACTAACCCGCCCACGCCATGTACCGCAGGCGCCTCTGATCGAAAAGGGGCCGATTTCGAACGTCCGCAACCGTCACGGACTCAATCATGACATGTTTTATCGATGGCAGCCTATTACTACAGCGCGACTTAGCTGATATTTGACATTTTAAACCGCATTATCAGTATCAAAAACACAGTTAATTGCATAAAATCGCGATGTAGTACTATTTTCCAACGCAAAATCGGCTGAAAATACGACCCAGGATATCTTCGGTTACTGCTGCCCCGCTGATGGAGGCTAGTGAATCCAGGCTGGAACGCAGTTCCAGTGCAACCAGTTCTAATTGAACCGTCTTGTCGTCTGACAGCAGGGAGATACCCTGGCCCAGAGACTCTCGCCCGGCAAGGAGCCTCTGACGCTGACGGGCGGTCAGGGCAATGGTTTGGCTGGAGCAATCGACGTACAGATTATTCCGTAACGTTTTGTCAATCCTGAGCTTAAGCGCATCAAGATTATCGCCGCGCAATACGCTTACTTCGATGATCGAATCGGCCATCCTGTCTCTCGGCAGGTTCCCTGCCAGACCGTTGGGGCAAAGGTCGATCTTGTTAGCCACGACAATCACGTTTTCGGGTGGGTTCAGTTCGGCAGGCGGCCCAGCGGTACGGTCACGGGACAAATCGCATGTGCTGGCATCAAGAACCCACAATAGCAGGTCGCAGGTGGCAATGGCCCGACGGGAAAGACGCTGGGTTTTCTCGGACAATGGGTCGGTCACATCGCCCAGACCGGCGGTGTCGATAAGCATACATTCGCCGTGCGGCAGCTTCAGAGGTGCGGTGAGCAGATCGCGGGTGGTGCCGGCGATGGCGCTTACAATACTGCGATTGATGCCGAGAAGACTGTTGACCAGGCTGCTCTTGCCGGCATTGGCCGGGCCGGCAACAGCAAGGTGCGGCAGATGGCTCAACTGATCCCAGGTTACGCTCCGCGACAGCAGCGAATCGAGGTCCTGATGAATGGATTCCATCTGCCTGCGCAATTGACCGAGTGAGGCAAATTCAATGTCCTGGTCACTAAAATCGATCTCCGCCTCGACCAGGGCCACAGACTCGCTCAGGCGTTCGGTCAACTGGCTGCACAGACGGTGAAGTTGGCCATCGAGCAGCTTTTCAGCGGCCCGCAACTGTCTGTCGCTACGAGCGCCGATAACGGCAGCGATGGCTTCTGCTTCGGTCAGGTCGATTCGGCCGTTTAGAAAGGCGCGGGCGGTGAATTCGCCCGGCCCAGCCGGACGCACTCCGGCACCGAGCAAAGCTTCCAGAACGATCCCTAAAAGCGCCGGTGAACCGGGCAAATGCAACTCGGCCATATCCTCGGTGGTATAGCTGTGCGGCGAACGAAACAAATACAACTGTGCGGGACAGGTGATGGGATCGTGGTCAGACAGCCGGCACCGACCGGACAGCACTGCCCATCCGGGAGAGTCTTCCAGGCGGTTTTCATCGGCGCCTTGGAAAACCCGCCCTGCGCAGCGCAGTGCTTCCGGGCCGCTCAGGCGAATAATGCCGCGTTGAGCCGGGCCGGGGGCGGAACTGATCGCAACTATCGTATCATTCAAAAGGTACATAGCGAAAACGAAACCAACCTGAGAACATAGAAACTCGTGTTCCCCATTGGTTATAGTTTTAATGGGCGATAAAGGGAGAGCTTTTTGGGCGTAATACCACTTTCAACAGACAGTGGATGTGTGAGAAGTCCATGGTTGGATTACTCTTGAGCCTTCTCGGAGAGCAGTTTCCGGGCGGCGGTAACGAGTTTCTCCATGCGGAACGGCTTATTGATATAGACGTCAACCCCCAGAGTCTCGGCGTAAACCTTGTGGCGGGCTCCCGGATTAGCGGTAATCATGATAACCGGCGGTTTGCCGGTTTCCTTGCGGATGCCGCTTATTTTCTCCAGTACCAAAAAGCCACTGCGGCCCGGAAGCATTTGGTCCAGGATCAGCAAATCAGGGGGGTTCTCGATGATCATCTCGACGGCGGTATTGCCGTTGTCGGTCGTGCGGATTTCCGAGCCGAAATCTTCCAGGGCCGCCTTAATGGCAGTTACAATATCTCGGTCATCGTCCACCAGTAATATGTCTTTTCCTTCAAAATCAGCCATAATTATTTCTCTTTATTAGTTTGTCAGTTTATATTTCCAATTCAGATGCGTTGGCCTCACCGCTCGTAACACACTGAATAACAACAGCTTCGACAAATAATACCCTCTTGGCGGCCGGTTGTCAAGCGACGAACCCCAGGAAGCTCAAAAAGGCCGAAATAGCTAACGTCTGGCTCGACACACTCAAAACGCTATCGTAATTGCCAATGCCTGCCTTGTCAAGAACTTTCTTTGTAAGATGAATATGAACTTTCGACGCCAACATCAAATAATTAATGTAGCATAACGAGCTAAGTACCGATAACATAAAGTGAGTACAATGACGGGCTAGGTGCGCCGTCAAAGGTGAGACTGCGGTTCCCAGTTGCTGCTGAGTTGCTAAACTCTTAATATAAAGATAGTTACGTTTATTAACGCAAACCGCCGCCATCAGTTTACACAACCAATGAGCACAAAATCAGGACAACTCGAAAAGGAGCCCCAACAGCGGGATATGCCACAGCGACAGCAAAAAACGTCCCCGGAGCAACTGAATCCCACCGCTGGGGGCACAGAGGCAGTGCAAACGCGACTTCAGGAAGAACCAACAAATGCCAACGGGCCGATCAACAAACAACATGAAAATCTGAGCCGCCTCTTGTCAATGAAAATCCCTGTTATCATCAAGGTTGTGGACAAAAAAATGACAATGGGCAATATCCTCAAGCTCCGTATCGGCAGCATGATACAGTTCGATAAGGATGCTTATCAGCTTATCGAACTGATGGTCAATAACCGCACTATCGGTTTGGGCCAGCCCGTCAAAATAGGGGAAAAATTCGGTTTGAGAATCGCACAACTGGGCCGAATCACCGACCTAATCAAAAGTCTCGGCGCAGCAGCCAATATGGACTAGCTCCCATTTCATATCAATCCCGGTTATCGTTTGCCGGAACAAGTGTTACACACCCGGATATCCCAAGTAGTTGGCGACAAAGTAGAATGGATTATGATAGCATAGAGCTTATGGATGCCATACAAGCCAGTTTAGACTGTTCTGATTTGGAGAACCCAATGGGTGAAAGAAACAAGGATGCTTTGAGAGTTAATTTTGACCGAAAATTGAAGCTCGACTTTCACACCAGTGAAAGTCACCAGGGTGCATGTCACCAGCGATGCAGCCAAAAGGCTTGATTTTTTGAAACAGACTTGATATTCTATTAGAAAAGAAGCCCAGCGGCGTAGCTAAGCTGAAATATACAGGGTTATATGGGAAATCCCAGATCAAAGGATAAAAGTGTGGCTGAATCATTAGAAAAAACGAAAGATCGGCAAGAAGATGCTGCCAGCCGATTTTCAACTAAAAAAATATGGCTTTGTTGTATTTTCACCGGCATAGCGTTAGGCATGCTTATGGCCTTGCTGGAGGTCTGTTGGACATATTTCCTACCGACGGTTTTTCCGGGTCGTCGGTACGACCTGCCCATCTCAAAGTTTGGACAATTCGTTTTGATTGCTATTGTTGTCGATGTTCCCCTTGTGTTGGTGGGCGCTAGCTTGCTGGGGGCGCTGATTTCCTTTGTTTGCAAGGTATGGCGGCGGGCCCGTTTTTTTCAGCGCTGGCCTGCACTGATCCGTTTTTTTCTTATTATGGGCGTGCTCTCGTGTCTTTATGTGAGCCTTGGCAGTATATACAATCCTGTTCGGCCCGGTATTTGCTCTTTAATAGCTCCATATCGCATTTGCATCTCATTTGTTGATTGTATGGCGATGCTTTACTGTTGGCAAGTTATTATTGCGCAGCATAAAGCCTGGCGT
>Ga0315290_10001188_pt1 | contig 17820 bp, 18 predicted proteins | sample YL17G12_0_MG_FD_203627 | JGI IMG/M metagenome (GOLD analysis project Ga0315290, IMG submission 203627) | Sediment microbial communities from Yellowstone Lake, YNP, Wyoming, USA - YL17G12_0 | ecosystem: Environmental > Aquatic > Freshwater > Lake > Sediment | place: USA: Wyoming | collected... | reverse complement strand
CTCATTACAGCTCTGACCCCAATTTCACATTACAGCGCTGACCCCAATTTCAGACCCCAATTTCACCCTCGCATTACAGCTCTGACCCCAATTTCACCAATTCACCAATTTCAGGCGAAAAAATCCCGGCTCGGCGGCCGGGATTCTTCGCGGGGCAGCGCCCCGCGCGACGCCATCAGCGGTCAGGCGGCAACCGGCACCACGTTCACCACCTTGCGCTTTTCCTTGCCCTTGGTGGCGAACTCGACCTTGCCCCGGACCAGCGCAAACAGCGTGTGGTCCTTGCCGATGCCCACGTTGGTTCCCGGGTGGAAGGGCGTGCCGCGCTGGCGGACGATGATGCTGCCCGCGGTGATGAGCTCGCCGCCGTAGGACTTGACGCCCAGCCGCTTCGATTCCGAGTCGCGGCCGTTGCGGGAACTGCCGCCTGCCTTCTTGTGTGCCATGGTAGTGGGTCTCCGTCAGCCGACGATGCTGTCGATCTTGAGTTCGGTATAGCCTTGGCGATGGCCTTGGTGCTTCTGGTAATGCTTGCGCCGGCGCATCTTGAAAATGGTCACCTTGACGCCGCGCCCGTGGGCAACGACGGTCGCCTTGACCGTGACGCCGGGAACGACGGGCTGACCCAGACGGACGCTTTCGCCGTCACCGACCATCAACACCTGATCGATGATCACCTCTGCGCCCACGTCCGCCGGTATCTGTTCTACTTTGAGATTTTCGCCGGGGGCAACCTTGTATTGCTTGCCGCCGGTTTTTATGACCGCGTACATGAGGGGGACTCCGTGATGATCTTCTCCGCGACATCGCGGAAAAGCCAGAGATTATAAGGCCTTACGGCAGGTGCTGTCAAAACCCCCGCAAGGCCCCCGGCAGCGCGCGTCCAGCCGCCGGAGCGGCGGCGGTGGCCGGGCACGCTGACGGCGGCGAGGCGCGCCGCCGGAGCGTTGCCCACCATCGGTTACAATGCCCGCCGAATGCCTTCCGCCGCGCGTCCGGATAGCGCCGCCACAGCGAGGCTGTTCCGCCCCGAGGCGATCCTCGTCGCACCCCTGCCCGATCATCCGCGTGACCACCGATTTCCTGAAACCCCTGCTTGCCGGCGACATCGCCGAAGTCGACCGCGTTCTGCGCGAGAGCCTCGATTCCGACGTTGTGCTGATCGGGCGGGTCGCCGAGCACATCATCGGCGGCGGCGGCAAGCGGCTGCGCCCCGCACTGCTGCTGCTGTCGGCGCGTGCCTGTGGCTACGAGGGGACCCACCACCACACGCTGGCCGCGGCGGTCGAGATGATCCACACCGCAACGCTCCTGCACGACGACGTCGTCGACGACTCGAAAATGCGCCGCGGCCACGCCACCGCCAACACGACGTTCGGCAACTCGGCGAGCGTGCTGGTCGGCGACTTCCTGTATTCCCGCGCGTTCCAGCGCATGGTGGGCTTGGGCTCGCTGCGCGTGCTGGAGATCCTCTCCGAAGCGACCAACGTGATCGCCGAGGGCGAGGTGCTCCAGCTCATCAATGCCGGCGACCCTGACCTCAACGAGGACGCGTATCTCGCCGTGATCCAGCGCAAGACGGCGAAGCTGTTCGAAGCCGCCGCCCGGCTGGGTGCGGTGCTGGGGCGCGCGCCTCCGGAAAGCGAAGCGCTGCTCGCGCGCTACGGGATGCACCTCGGCACGGCCTTCCAGCTGGTCGACGACGTCCTCGATTATTCCGGCGATCTCGACGCCATCGGCAAGAACCTCGGCGACGACCTGGCCGAAGGCAAGATGACGCTGCCGCTGATCCGGGCGCGCGCCGTCGGCAGCCCGCCCGATGCGGCGTTGATCCGTGATGCCATTACCGGTGGCCGGCTGACGGAATTCCGGCCGGTCGTCGACGTGCTCGAGCGCACCGGGGCGCTCGACTACACGCGAAGCCGCGCCGAGCGCGAAAGCGCCGCCGCCACCGCCTGCGTCGAGGGCCTCCCCGATTCGCCGTACCGGAAAAGTCTGCTAGAATTGGCGTCCTTCGCCGCACGGCGGTCTTACTGAGCGCGTACCCGCGAGACAGCGGGAGCGCTGCCCGAGGGGTCCCGGCCGGGCCCGGATGCGAACGAAAACCCGCGGAATGCTCGCCTTCCCGTCGCGGGTCATGCCTTAGCAAGCCTGCCGGCAACGGCAATCGGGGTGTAGCTTAGCCTGGTAGAGCGCTACGTTCGGGACGTAGAGGCCGGAGGTTCAAATCCTCTCACCCCGACCAACAAGAAAACCCGGGCGATGCAACAACAGCCCGATCCCCCAGGAAGTGCCCAGGAAGTGCAACCCGGCGCCATGCCGGCCCCGCCCTGCCGCGGTGAGGTCCGGCCTCGCCGAGGTCGCGGACCGGTTCAGGATTTCCTGCCGGCGTATTTCTCCCCGGCCGCCACGTCGTTCCTGAGCCAATTCTGCGGCGGCGGCAGCGGGCAGGTCGTGTAGGCGGACACCGCGCACGGCGGGTTGAACGCCTTGTTGAAGTCGACGACCCAGTTGCCGTCCTTCGGCTTCTCGACGACCAGGAAACGCCCGGGCGGGTACGTTGTCGAGTTGCTGGTGCCATCGCGAAAGATGATGAAGAGGTCGCCTTCGTCGTCGAGCGCGTCGAGCGACATCTTCTGGCCGTTGACGCTGAACTCGAGCGTGCCGGCGACCTTCTCGTAGCTGATCTCGCCGCGGACGTTCGCGATCGGAATCGTCGCGCCCTGCGCGTGCGGCACGAACCGCGCCGGCACCTTGAACTCCGCCTTCGGCTCGTACCAGACCCGGCCCGCGAAAGTCTTGCGCCGCGGCGAATCGCGATCGGCGGCGCGCACGACGACCTTGCCGTCCTCGCGCTTGACGAATTGCAGCGAGAGGCGCCCGGACGTCACCCATTCGAGGCGGGTCGCGCCGGTGAGCAGATCGCGGGTGGTGAACTCCTCGCCGGCATCGTCCTTCACGACAGTGCGCATCTGCTGGCCGGGAGCGAGCGCGAGCCGCGCCTTGTCACCGGTGACGGTGATCGCACCCAGATGCGCGGGCGAGAGCGCCTTCGGCAGCACGACCTGATTGGCGGGTGCGGAGCCGAACTTGTGCGTCCCGGGCGAGAGCTCGTCGCGAGTGACGATCGACAGCCATCCGCGCTCGCGCTTCAAGCTCGCGTCGGCGCGGGCGCGCCACTTGGACAGGTCGTCCGCGTAGGCGGGATCGGCCGCCGGCGCAGCCTGCGCCGAGGCGAAGAAGGCAAGGGCCGCGAGTGCGGCCAGGGTGCGGGTGCGGTGCGTCGCGATCATGGCAGCCGCCATCGAAAGGGGCTCGAAGCTGCCTATCTTACGCGCAGGGGCACCCGCGCCGCGCCGTAGCGATAACGGCCGCCAGGCGCGCGGGCGTCGCCGCGTCGAAGAACTCCGCCAGCGCTGGCCGGAAACCGAAGAGCGCCTCGACCCGGGCAAGGACTTGCGCCGTCTGGAGGGAGTCGCCGCCCAGCGAGAGGAAATCGTCGTCGCGGCCGACGGGTCGCCCGTCCGCAAGCACCTCTTGCCAGATCGTGCAGAGGGCGGCCTCCAGGCTGGAGAGGCCGGAGCCTCCGAGGCGGAGTCGAGCCTCGCCGCGCGCGCCGCGCAGCGACCGCACTTTCACGTCGGCCCGAGAACGATCGGAACTGCAAGCGTTCGAACGGGGGCCGGCGCAGGCCCGGCAGCCCGGAGACGAGAAATATCCCGGCCTCGATGAGCGTGGTCCAGCGGGTTGGATCGGACTTCACATCGGCTCGATTCTGCTGCGCGCGCATGGCGAGCGCGTGGCGGAGTGCAGCTTGCGCGGGAGGCAGTCTCAACCCGTCGACGGATCTCGACCGGCGTAACATGTCGGGTGATTCGCTGCAGCGGCGCGCGCGACGCGCCTTCAGGAGATCGCAGATGCCCAAGTTCGCGGCCAACCTCTCGATGATGTTCACCGAGGTCCCGTTCCTCGATCGCTTCGGCGCCGCAGCGCAGGCGGGCTTCGCGGCGGTAGAGTTCCTTTTCCCCTACGAGCACGCGGCGGATGCGATCGCGGCGCAGCTGCACACGCATCGGCTCGCCAACGTGCTGTTCAATCTGCCGCCCGGCGACTGGGCTGCAGGCGAGCGCGGGATGGCATCGATCCCGGGCCGCGAAGCCGAATTCCGGCGCGGCGTGGGCGACGCGCTCGCCTGCGCAAGAACGCTCGGCACGCCGCGGGTCCACGTGATGGCCGGCCTGCTGCCGGCCGGCGCCGATCGCATGACGCATCGCGCAGCGTACGTCGCCAACCTGCACTACGCCGCGAAGGAAGCGGCGCGCGAAGGCGTCGAGATCCTGATCGAGCCGATCAACACCCGCGACATTCCCGGCTATTTCCTCAACACGCAGGCCGATGCGCATGCAATCCGGGAGGACGTCGGTGCCGCCAATCTGAAGGTGCAGATGGATCTCTATCACGCGCAGATCGTCGAGGGCGACATCGCGACCAAGCTGCGGCGGTACCTGCCGCACGTCGGGCACATCCAGATCGCCGGCGTGCCCGATCGCCACGAGCCCGACACCGGCGAGCTCGACTACGCCTACCTTTTTCGCCTGCTCGACGAACTCGGTTATGCGGGCTGGGTCGGCTGCGAGTACCGCCCCGCGGCCGGGACTGTTGCGGGACTGGGGTGGATGCGCACACTGGCGGCCCGGCGTTGAGCGAACGCGAAACCGCGGCAACGTCGACGGCGGGTGCCCGCCAGGATTTCGGTTCCCTCAACCCTGCCTACGAGGTCGGCGCGCCGGACGCCGTCACATCGGCGTAGGGAAGGAAGGCCCCGCGCTCCACCAGCTCGCGCACCGCGGCCAGATCCGGGGCGAAGGCACGGTCGCGTTCCCAGAACGGCACTCGTGCCCGCACCAGCGCCATCGCTGCGGCGAGCCGGGGCGAGGTCGGCAGCGGCGCGCGCAGCTCGATGCCCTGCGCCGCGGCGAGCAGCTCGATGGCGACGATGCCCGCGACATTGGCGGCCATCGGCGAGAGCCGCCGTGCGGCGAACGTCGCCATGCTGACGTGATCCTCCTGGTTCGCCGAGGTCGGCAGCGAATCCACACTTGCCGGATGCGCTAGCGACTTGTTCTCCGACGCTAGCGCGGCGGCGGTCACCTGCGCGATCATGAAGCCGGAATTGACGCCGCCTTCGGTGACGAGGAATGGCGGCAGGCCGGACATGTTCGTGTCCATCAGCAGCGCGATGCGCCGCTCGGAAAGCGCGCCGGTCTCGGCGATCGCCAGCGCCAGATTGTCGGCGGCGAAGGCCACGGGTTCGGCGTGAAAGTTGCCGCCGGACAGAATCTCGCCGGCGCCATCCGCGCCGGCGAAGACCAGCGGATTGTCGGAGACGGCATTGGCCTCGATCAGCAGCACGCCGGCCGCGTGCCGCAACTGGTCGAGGCACGCGCCCATCACCTGCGGCTGGCAGCGCAGGCTGTACGGATCCTGCACCCGGTGGCAGTCCTTGTGCGAGTCGCGAATGCCGCTGCCCGCGAGCAGCGCGCGATAGAGGGCCGCAGCGTCAGCCTGCCCGCGATGGCCGCGCACCGCCTGGATGCGCGCGTCGAACGGCGTGTCGCTGCCGAGGCAGGCGTCGAGCGAAAGGGCTCCGGCGACGAACGCCGCCGCCATCGCGCGCTCCGCCGCGAACAGTCCGGCCAGCGCCAGCGCCGTCGAGACCTGCGTGCCGTTGAGCAGCGCGAGACCTTCCTTCGGGCGCAGCACCAGCGGCTGCAATCCCGCGGCGGCGAGCGCGTCGCGCGCCGGGACGATGCGGCCGCCGACCTTCGCCTCGCCTTCGCCGATCAGCACCGCCGACAGGTGCGCGAGCGGCGCCAGGTCGCCCGATGCGCCCACCGACCCCTGCGACGGGATGCACGGCAGCACGCCGGCATTCGCCAGCGCGACCAGCGCCTCGATGACGCTCCAGCGCACGCCGGAATGCCCGCGCGCGAGCGAAGCGGCCTTCAGCGCGAGCGTGAGGCGCACCACGGCATCGTCGAGCGGCGCGCCGGTGCCGGCCGAATGCGACAGCACCAGCGCGCGCTGCAACTCGGCCAGGCGCGCGTCGTCGATCCGCGTCCGGGCGAGGAGGCCGAAGCCCGTATTGACGCCGTAGACGGTCGCGCCGGACGCGAGCAGGCGATTCACGCATGCGGCGGCGGCATCGACCGCGGGCCGCGCCTCCGGTTCGAGCGCAAGCGCGACCGGCGATGACCACAGTGCGCGCAAGTCGGCGAGCGCAAGCGCGCCGGGACGCAGCACGAACGTTGACGTCATCCGGATTTCCTCCTCGAGAGCAGCATTGTGCCGCAGATCGCACTGCGGCGGCCACTCGCGCCGAAGCGCTCGCCGGTCACTTATAATCGGCACGATGTCGGCACCCGTTTCCGCGGTTGACGCGGTCCCCTCTCCTGCCCCGTTGCTGGCGCACACCCCGATGATGCGCCAGTACCTTGGCGCAAAGGCGCAGCACCCGGACAAGCTGCTGTTCTACCGGATGGGCGACTTCTACGAGCTGTTCTACGAGGACGCGCAGCGTGCGGCGCGCCTCCTCGACATCACGCTCACCGCGCGCGGACAATCGGCCGGTGCGCCGATCCCGATGGCGGGCGTCCCGTTCCACGCGGTCGATGGCTATCTCGCGCGGCTGATGAAGCTCGGCGAGTCGGTGGCGATCTGCGAACAGATCGGCGATCCGGCGACCAGCAAGGGGCCGGTCGAGCGCAAGGTGCTGCGCGTGATCACGCCCGGCACCATGACCGACGCCACGCTGCTAGAGTCCAAGCGCGACAGCCTGCTCGTCGCCGCCAACCCCGGCCGCCATCGCACGGGCCTCGCGTGGCTCAATCTGGTCTCGGGTCAGTTCGCGCTGACCGAGGTTCCCGCCGCCGACACCGAAGCGGCGCTCGCGCGCCTCGACGTCGCGGAATTGCTGCTCCCCGATGCCGGGACGCTGCCGGCAGCACGCGAGGGCGCGGTTCCCACGCGCGCGCTGCCCGCATGGCGATTCGACACGGCGGCCGCAGCGCGCTCGCTGGCCCGTCATTTCGGCACCCACGACCTCGCGGCCTTCGGCGTCGAGGATCTCGATCTCGCCGTCGGTGCCGCGGGCGCGCTGCTCGAATACGCCTCGGGCACGCAGGCAGCGGCGCTGGCGCACGTGCGCACGCTCGGTGTCGAGCGCGCGAGCGAATACCTGCAGCTGGACGCGGCGACGCGGCGCAACCTCGAGATCACCGCCACGCTGCGCGGCGACCCCGCGCCGACGCTGCTGTCGCTGCTGGACGAGTGCGCGAGCGCGGCCGGCAGCCGCCTGTTGCGGCATTGGCTCACCCATCCGCTGCGCGACCAGGCCGCGGCCGCCGCGCGCCATGCGGTGATCGCCGCATGGCTGGAACGGCCCGCTGCCCGCCGCGCCGTCGCGCGCGAGCTGGCGCACACCGTCGACGTCGAGCGGATCGCCGGGCGCATCGCGCTGCTGTCGGCGCGGCCGCGCGATCTCGCGGGACTGCGCAACACGCTCACCCAGCTGCCGGATCTCTCCGCCGCGCTCGCAGCGGCCGCCCCCGACGGCACCGTGCCGTTGCTCGCGGCACTCGCGACCGACCTCGCGGTCGATCCGCAATGGGCGGCGCTTCTCACCCGCGCGGTCGCGCCCGAACCGGCGGCGCAGGTCCGCGAAGGCGGCGTGATCGCACCGGGGTTCGACGCCGAGCTCGACGAACTGCGCGCGATCGATGACCACTGCGGCGAATTCCTGGTCGCGCTGGAAGCCCGCGAGCGCGAGCGCACCGGCATCGCCAACCTCAAGGTCGAATACAACCGGGTGCACGGCTTCTACATCGAGGTCACCCACGCGAACACCGCCCGGGTGCCGGACGACTACCGCCGCCGGCAGACGCTCAAGAACGCCGAACGCTACATCACGCCGGAACTGAAGACCTTCGAGGACAAGGCGCTGTCGGCGCAGGAACGCGCGCTCGCCCGCGAAAAGCTGCTCTTCGAAGGCATCATCAGCGACCTCGCGCCGGCGATCCCCGTGCTGCAAAAGGCCGCGGCCGCGCTCGCGGCGCTCGACGTGCTGGCCACGCTGGCCGAGCGGGCGGAGACGCTCGCGCTGACGCGGCCCGCGTTCGTCGCGCCCCCCGGCCTTGCCATCCGCGGCGGGCGGCATCCGGTGGTGGAGCGGCAGGTCGAGGAGTTCATCCCCAACGATCTCGTGCTGCGGCCCGACCGCCGGCTGCTGATCGTCACCGGCCCCAACATGGGCGGCAAGTCGACGTACATGCGGCAGGCGGCGGTCATCGCGCTGCTCGCCTACTGCGGGTCGTACGTGCCGGCCGCTGCCGCCGAGATCGGGCCGCTCGACGCGATCCATACGCGGATCGGCGCGGCCGACGACCTCGCCGGCGGTCGCTCGACGTTCATGGTCGAGATGACCGAAGCCGCGGCGATCATGAATCGCGCGACGCCGCAGAGCCTGGTGCTGATCGACGAAATCGGCCGCGGCACGTCGACCTTCGACGGCCTGGCGCTGGCCTGGGCGATCGCGCATCACCTCGCGGAGAAGAACCGCAGCCTGGCGCTGTTCGCAACGCACTATTTCGAGCTGACGGCGCTCCCCTCCGAGATCGAAGGCTGCGCGAACATCCATTTCGACGCGGTGTTGCACCCGGCCGGCAAGGGCGACGGCATCGTCTTCCTGCACGCGGTCGCCGAGGGCCCGGCCAACGAGAGCTACGGGCTGCAGGTGGCCAAGCTCGCCGGCGTGCCGGGCGAGGCGATCCGCCGCGCTCGCAGCTACCTGACCCGGATCGAGAAGTTCAGCGCCGGCAACGCGGCGCAGGCCGATCTGTTCGCGCAGGGCGGCGCGCCGGCGGCGGACGATGCACCTTCACCGGCCGGGATCGCCGTGCCGGACGTCGTCGGCGCGTGCCTCGCCGCGCTCGACCCCGACGCGATGAGCCCGCGCGACGCGCTGGCGGCGCTCTACGAGCTCAAGAAGTTGAGTAGCCCGGGTTGAGCGGAGCGAAACCCGGGATGATGGTGCCGATCGCGCGGTCCGCCCCGGGGTCGCGGTCGCTCAACCCGGGCTACGCGGCATTCGCGGCGCGCAATCGGTTGCCGGCGCCGCGCGTCAGTGGTGGTGGTGGCCCTCGGGGCCGTGCGCGTGGCCGTGCTGGATCTCGTCCGCCGTCGCCGGGCGGATGTCGAGGATGCGGCACTCGAAGCGCACGCGCTTGCCGGCCCACGCGTGATTGCCGTCGAGCACAACCTTGCCCTCGGCGATGTCGGTGACGGTGAACACCATGCCCCCGGCCTGCTCGTCGTCTTCGTTCGCGTAGGACTCGAACATCATCCCTTTCACGACGTCGGGCGGCAGCCGGTCCTGCGCTTCCACCTTGACGAGCTCGGGGTCGTATTCGCCGAACGCGTCGGCCGGCTCGAGCGTGACGGAGACGTTCTCGCCGGCCTTCCGGTGGTTGAGCGACTCCTCGAGCTTCGGCGGCATTCCCGAATAGCCGCCATGCAGGTAGACGATCGGGTCGTCGGTGGATTCGAGCAGCGTGTTGTCGGCGTCAAAGAGATCGAAGCTCAGCGTGACGACGGTGTTGGCGAATATGTTCATCGGGTACGGGGCATGGGGGTAGGGATGGGGGGATGCGCGTTCGGCTCGCCGGGATGCGCAGCCGCGGACAAGTCCGCGCATTGTAGCCCAGACGGTGCCCTATAATCCGACGATGCCGGATCGACTCCCGCCGCCGATTGCAGCCAAGGCAAAGGTGCAGACCGCCGCAACGAACGCCGCCGCCGCGGCCCTGCTGGGCGGCCGCCAGGTCGCGGCCTTTCTCGCGCGCCACTGGCAGAAGGACGCGCTCCTCGTCCGCGGTGCGATCCCGGGTTTCGCCGGCCCGTTCTCCGCGGCGCAGCTGTCGCGGCTGGCGCAGCGCGACGACGTCGAGTCGCGGCTCGTCGTGCGCGACGGCACCCGCTGGTCGCTCGCGCACGGACCTTTCCGCCGCGCCGATTTCAAGGCGCTGCCGGCGCGCAACTGGACGCTGCTGGTGCAGGGCGCGAACCTGCATACGGACGAGGGCGACGCGCTGCTGCGCCGGTTCGCGTTCCTGCCCTATGCGCGGCTGGACGACCTGATGATCAGCTACGCCGCTCCCGGCGGCGGTGTCGGCCCGCACCTCGATTCGTATGATGTCTTCCTGCTGCAGGGTTTCGGGCGCCGCCGGTGGCGGTACGGCCGCCAGGACGATTGCACCCTCGACGAGCGGCTGCCGCTCAAGATCCTGAAGCGCTTCGCGCCGGCCCGCGACGACGTGCTGGGGCCCGGCGACATGCTCTATCTGCCGCCCCACTTCGCGCACGAGGGCACGGCGCTCGAGGCCTGCACCACCTATTCGATCGGCTTCCGCGCAGCCGGCGCGAACGAACTGGCGACCGCCTTCCTCGATTTCCTGCGCGACGAGATCGCGCTGCCGGGGCGCTATGCCGACCCTGACCTGGCGCCGACCCGCAACCCCGCGCAAATCGACGCCGCGATGCGCAGCCAGTGCGCGCGGATGCTCGCCCGCATCCGCTGGGATGCCGCGGCCGTCGCCCGCTTCCTCGGTTGCTCGCTGTCGGAGCCGAAGCCGAACGTATTCTTCGCCCCCCCCGCTGCTCCGTTGCCGCGCGCCGCATTCGCACGCGCCGCGGCACGACACGGCGTGCGCTTGGACAGACGCACGCAGTTGCTCTACGATAACCACCATCTCTTCATCAACGGCACCGCGCAACCCTGGCCCGCGGCGGGCGCGCGAACGCTCGCGCAGCTCGCCGACCGGCGGACCCTGGGCGCGCGTGACGCCGCGGCACTCCCGGCGCCGGTCGCGGCGCTGCTCCATGACTGGTATCGCGATGGCTTCCTCCGACCCGACGACGAGTGAACCGGCACCCCCTCCCGCACCGCGGCAGGAGGCCCTCGATTCCATCGCGGGGCAGGTTGCGGCCATCGAGGAACTGGTCGGCCTGGCGAAGCGCTCGATCCGCGTGTTCGACATCGACCTCGCGGAAATGGGGTGGAACAGCGTCGCGCGCACCGAGGCGCTCGGCCGCTTCCTGCGCGGCTCGCGTCTGGCGCGCCTCGAGATCATCGTGCACGACACTCGCTACCTCGAGCACTCGTGCGCGCGGCTGCGCAATCTGCAGCGGCTCTACACCGATTCAATCGCCATCTTTCAGACCGGCCACGGCGCCCGCGGGGCGATGGACCCGATGGTGATCGTCGACGGCAGGCACTACCTGCACCGCTTCAACGCCGAACTTCCCCGGGCGGCGCTGGGGATCGAGCAGCCCCGGGCGGCGCATGTCCTGAACCTGCGCTTCGGCGAGATCTGGGCGATGCGCGACAGCGAACTGACGGGCACCACGCTCGGGCTGTAAAAAGATGGTAAGAAGATGGGGTCAGAGCTGTAATACGGCTCTGACCCCATTTTGCGGTATTACAGCTCTGACCCCATTTTTTGACCCCATCTTTTTACAGCGGCGCGCCGATGCGGCGCGCCACCTCGCGGTAGTGCTCGATGACGCTGCCGAGATCGCGGCGAAAGCGATCCTTGTCCATCTTCTCGCCGGTGGCGGCGTCCCACAGCCGGCAGCCGTCCGGCGTGAACTCGTCGCCGAGCACCAGCGGTCCCTGCGGATCCTCGCTCGGGTGGCCGAACTCCAGCTTGTAATCGACGAGATCGATGCCGGCGACGGCGAACAGGGGCTTCAGCACTGCGTTGACCCGGTGGGTCAGCGCCTTCATCTCCGCGATTTCGCCGGCACTGGCCCAGCCGAGGATGCGGATGTGGTCGTCGTTGACCAGGGGGTCGTGCAGCGCATCGCTCTTCAGGAAGAACTCGAAGATCGGCTCCGCGAGGCGTGTGCCCTCGGCGATCCCGTAGCGCTTGGCCATCGAGCCCGCACAGACGTTGCGCACGACACATTCGACCGGCACCATCTTCATCGCCTGCACCAGCGATTCGCGCTCGTTCAGCAGCCCGACGAAGTGCGTCGGCACCCCGGCGGCGGCGAGCTTGCCCATCACGTAGGCGTTGATCCGGTTGTTGGTCTCGCCTTTCAGCGCGAGCTGCGCGAGCTTGACGCCGTCGAACGCGGACACGTCGTCGCGATAGTGCATGACGAGGCGGTGCGGGTCGTCCGTCGCGTACACGGTCTTCGCCTTGCCCTTGTAGAGTTCCTGCCGCTTTTCCATGTTGCGTTCTCCGCTTCGGTGCGGGGCCGCGTTCTCCGTCTTCATCCGCTGCGCGCATTCCGCGCTCGCGTCCGAAGGCGTTGGCGTGTCCCCGTCAGATTTCCCGCCAGTCGAACCCGTCCGCCTGATCGGCGATGCCGATCCAGTCCTCCGCGCACCCCAGCGCGCCCGCCAGCGCCGCCCGCGCCATCGCCGGCGTGTTGTTCTGCTGCGACAGGTGCGCCGCGACGATGTGCTGCAGCTTCGACGTGTCGATTCGCGCCAGCAGCTCGGCCGCCGCCCCGTTGTGCAGGTGGCCGTACGGGCCCGCGATCCGCTGCTTGAGCGGGTACGGATAGGCGCTGCGCGCCAGCAGGTCGAGGTCGTGGTTGCATTCGAGCACCAGCGCGTCGCAGCCGGAGAGGCTCGCCTCGACATACGGCGTCGAAGCGCCGAGGTCGGTCAGCACGCCCAGGCGGGACGCGCCGTCCCCGACGACGAACTGCACCGGCTCGCGCGCGTCGTGCGGCACCGGAAACGGGGCGATCGTGAGCGCGCCGATCGTGAACGCGTCGTGGCTGTCGAAACCGAACACGCCGTCCATCCCGTCGAAGCGGCCGGCGACCGCCGCGATCGTGCCGAAGGTGGCCCAGACGGGAATGCCGTGGCGCGCCGCGAACGCGGGGACACCGCCAACGTGGTCGGAATGCTCGTGCGTGACCAGGATGGCGGCGAGCGAGTCCGGCTCGATGCCGATGCGGCCGAGCCGCGAGGCGGTGTCGCGGATACCGAAGCCGCAGTCGATCATCACCCGCGTGCCGCCGGCCTCGACGACGAGGCCGTTGCCCTCGCTGCCGCTGCCAAGCGATGCGAAGCGCATCGTTGGGGGGCTCAGCGTCCCGGCCGCGCGCCGCGGCGCCTGTCCGGCGCGACGGATACGCGATGCGCGGCGCGCCCGGCCATTACTTGAGCTGATCCTTCAACAGCGCGAGAATCTTCTCGCCGTTGGCGGTCTTGTCCGTCACGCCATTCGGATCCTGCACCACCACCACGCTGGGGGGCGGTGTTTCGGCCATGAAGATCCGATACTGCTCGGGCTTGTCGGCGGTATCCTTCCAGAACATCAGCTTCGACAGGAACCCGGTGTCCTTCTTGCCTGCATCCGGATCCGAGTAGCGGACGAAATAGACGCCCTTCGAGCGGTCGCGGTCGACGACGGTGAAGCCGATGCGGTCCAGCGCCAGCCCGACGCGGCGCCACGCGCGGTCGAAGGTGTCGTCGACGAAGAGCTTCGCCGAGCCGTCCGGGGCTTTCTCCAGTCGCGCGCGCTCGGTGGCCGGGGCAGGGGCCACCGCCGCCTGCACCGATTCCTGTGCCCGTGCTTCGGACGTCCCGAATTTGACCATCAACCGGGTCAGGAACTCGGCCTCGATACCGGGGTTCGGGGGCATCACCGCCCAAGCGAATCCGGCCGGCGACACCTTGTCGATCATGACGGTCGGCACCTGCTCCATCCGGCGCTGCGACACGTAGATTTCCATCGTGCCCGGCTCGACGCCGCGTTCGACGCGCGTGCGGAACTTGTCGCGCTTGTACGTCGTATAGAAGACGTCGGCGACCTTGCCGATGGCGTCGCGCAGGAAATCCGGCGGCAGCTCCGCGCGGTTTTCGGCCCAGTCGGTTTCCATGATCCCGGCCTGCGGCTGCTCGACCGCGAGCGCGAAACCCTGTTCGGTCCAGAACTGGCGGGTGATGTTCCACGCCTGCTCCGGCGACGCCTTGACGACCAGCCAGCGCTCGGCGCCTGCCCGCGCGATCCGCGCGTCGGCGTTGGCGTTGATCGCGATGTCGCCGCCCCCCCGCGGGCGTGTCGCGTCGCGTGCGGCGATCCCGGATGCCGTGGCGACGTTGTAGCGGTCGTCGTACTGCGGCGTGACGAGATCCGGCGGAATTTCGAGCGACGGCGCGCTGGCCACCGACTTGTAATCGATCTTCTTGCCGAGCGAGCCCGACGATTCGCATCCGGCGAGTGCCGCCGCCGCGAATGCGAGCAGCAGGCCGATCCGGACGGAAGAAAACCACGATACAGCGTGCATGTGCAACACCTTGGAGGTCATACGAGGCAGCCCGCTTCGCGCAGCGCGGCGCGGACCGTCTCGTGGTACTGCGGCGAGAGCGCGACCAGCGGCAGGCGCACTTCGTTCCGCATCCAGCCCATTTCCGCCAGCGCCCACTTGACCGGGATCGGATTGGGTTCGATGAACAGCGTCCGGTGCAGCGGGAGCAGCCGGTTGTTGCACTCCCGCGCAGCGGCAAAATCGCCGGCCAGCGCAGCGGCGCACATTTTCGCCATCAGGGCCGGGGCGACATTGGCCGTGACCGAGATCACGCCGTGGCCGCCCATCAGGATCAACGGCAGCGCCGTGATGTCCTCCCCGCTGTAGACCGCGAAGTCGTTCCGGCGTTCCACCGCGAGCGCCCGCAGCAGCTCGCTGCCGCGGCCCAGGTCCGCGGTGGCGTCCTTGATGCCGACGATTCCCGGCACCTGCGCGAGGCGTAGCGTCGTCTCGGTGGCGAGATCGGCGACGGTGCGGCCGGGAACGTTGTACAGGATGAGCGGCAGGTCGACCGCCTCGGCGATGGCACGGAAATGCCGGTAGAGGCCTTCCTGCGTCGGCTTGTTGTAGTAGGGCACGACGGACAGCGCGCTTTGCACACCGGCCCGTTTGGCGAACGCCGTCAGTTCGATCGCTTCGCGCGTCGAGTTGGCGCCGGTGCCGGCGATCACCGGGATCCGCCCTCCGGCGTGGTCCACCGCCGTCTTGATCAGCCGGCAATGCTCGTCGACGTCGACGGTCGGCGACTCGCCGGTGGTGCCGACGACGACGATGCCCGCGGTGCCGCTCGCGACGTGGAAATCGATCAGCCTGCCGAGCGCGGGAAGATCGAGCGCACCGCCGTCCTGCATGGGTGTCGCGATGGCGACGAGGCTGCCGGTCAACATGGGGGCCAAACGGAGGGAAAAACGGGATTTTACCCCATTCGACCGCGCCCGGCCGGTTCTGGCGGCACCCGCCCCGACGGTGTTCGTCTCGGCGGCGTGCGCCTTGGCGTAGTCCGGATTGAGCGAACGCGAAACCCGGGGCCGTCCTCGCGTCCGGTGAATTTCGCGACTGGAGGCTCAGAGGCTGAGAGTTTTTCGAGCGTGCCCGAGCAGCGCGCCAGAAGGCGGCCGATCGAGGCGCAAAGCGCAGCCATAGCTCGGGCTATGGCGAGCATTGGCAACGACGAGCGGGCGTCTTCTGGCGCGCTGCTCGGGCACGCTCGAAAGACTCTCAGCCTCTCAGCCCGCCGGCAACGGCGGCGGCCACCGCCGCGCCCGCCCGACTGCAACGATCCGCTGCACCACGGCGTCCCGATCGGGCGCCGAAAAATGGCCCTGCTCGAACGCGACAGCGACGAGTCTGCCGGCGATCACCTGCAGGAGCTCGCCGGGTTCGAGCAGAAAATCCGGATTCGCCGGCCGACCGTACGCCTCGTTGCCGCGGGCGAAGGTTTCGTACAGCAGAACGCCGTCGTCCGCCAACGCCGCGAGAAGTTCCGGCAGCAGCGGCCGATGCAGATAGTTGACGACGACGATGGCATCGAAGCGCTCGCCGCCGAGGACCGGCCCTCCGGCCTCGAGGTCCTGCGCCCGCGTCGCGATGCGCGGCTCGTCGGCAAGTACTGCAAGCGCGGCCGCGTCACGATCGACGGCGACGACGTAGCACCCGCGCGCGGCGAAGAGGCGCGCGTGGCGCCCGTGCCCGCAGGCCACGTCCAGCACCCGCGCGCCGGCGGCGACCAGCCCGGCAAAACGCTGGATCCAGGGTGAAGGATGCGCAACGGATGCGTGCGGGATGCAGGGTTCCGGAGGTGCGGTCATGTCATTGCCCTTTGCTGCGTTGCGGGCGCCGCCTGCCGCGCGGCAACGCAGCGGCCAGCTCGGCCGCCGCCTCGTCAGCGAGCCACGCGACGAAGTTGGCCACGTCGGTGCGGTCGACGGCATGCGGCGCCACAATCGCATGGTATCCGCGCGCCGAGTCGTAGCGTTTGGCAAAGGGTGCCACGAGACGGCCATCGCGCAGGTGCTCGGCGATCAGCGGGACGCGGCCGAGGGCGACGCCCTGTCCGCCGACGGCCGACTGGATGACCTGGTCGTAGAGCTTGAACCGCAGCGACCCCGCCGGCTTGAGGCCAGGCTCCCCGTTGGCGGCGAGCCACGCGCGCCAATCGAGCCACGGCATCCTGCCCTCCGGATCATCGAGATGCAGCAGCACGTGTTGCGCAAGATCGGCGGGGCGGGCGAGGCGCAGGCCCTGCTTCCGCGCGAGCCCGGGGCTCGCCACCGGCAGCATGCGCTCGCCGAAGAGGCGCACGGCACCGGCGGGCACGCCGGTGTCGGGCAGATAGCGAACGGCGATGTCGACGTCGCCGCGACCGAGGTCCACCAGGCGATCGTCGGCCGCGACGTACACCTCGACGTCCGGGTGACGCGCGCGAAATGAGGACAGCCGCGGGATCACCCACAGCGACGCGAACGACACGGTGGTCGAGAGCGTGAGGCCGGGATCGCGGGTCCGGGCGCGCGCGGCGTCGGCGGCGGATGCCAGCGCCCGCAGGACGTCGGTGACGGCCCGGTGGAACGCGAGACCCGCCGGCGTCAGCGTCAGCGCGCGATGGCGCCGCTCGAACAACGGCGCGCCCAGCGCCTCTTCGAGCGCCTGGACCTGCCGCGACAGCGCCGATTGCGTGAGGAAGAGCTCCTCCGCGGCGCGGGTGAACGACAGCAGGCGGCCGGCGGCCTCGAACCCCTTGAGGAAATCCAGCGAGGGCAGCTTGCGGAGCGTCTTATGCATGCACCAGATTCATGCGTGAGATGCGCAATGAGCGTTTGAGCGCCACCGCGGCGATACCCATAATTCGTCCCACAGCCTGAGAACGGCTGGGAAGGCCGAAGCCCGGCTGCAGGGAGGCTTCGGATGCATTCTACGCATGATTATGGAGGTGTGCGATGGCCTGTGACGGATACACGAAGATTTGGGAAATGGCGGGCGGCGAGCTGATCGGTCTCGACGGCGGGCGGGGAACGACGCTGCGGGTCACCCGCGGCACGCTGTGGCTCACGTTCGAGCGGGACACGCGCGACGTCGTGCTCGGCGTCGGCGACGTCTTCACGATCGACCGCGGCGGCCTGACGCTGATCGAAGCGCAGGGCAATGCCACGGTGTGCGTGCTGGCGCATCACGTCGAGGAGCGGCGCTTCCGCGAGGGGCGGCCGACGCTCCGGGCACGGCTGCGCGGCTGGGCCGAAGCGATCAGCGATGCGGGTATCGCGCGCGGCTGGGCGCCGTACGTCTGAGGCGCGCACTCCGGCCGAAAATGGAGTCAGAGCTGTCTTGATGGGGTCAGTGTCTTGATGGGGTCAGAGCCGTCTTGATGGGGTCAGAGCTGTTTTAGTTAATGGGGTCAGAGCTGTTTTCACGCTCTGTTGCGTGAAAACAGCTCTG
>Ga0315290_10001186_pt1 | contig 17825 bp, 21 predicted proteins | sample YL17G12_0_MG_FD_203627 | JGI IMG/M metagenome (GOLD analysis project Ga0315290, IMG submission 203627) | Sediment microbial communities from Yellowstone Lake, YNP, Wyoming, USA - YL17G12_0 | ecosystem: Environmental > Aquatic > Freshwater > Lake > Sediment | place: USA: Wyoming | collected... | reverse complement strand
CTTGGACATTTGGCCGCTGGATTGGGATGCGATGCTAGGCGCGGATCGTGCCGTGTGGCGAGCCACACAAGCGATTCGCAACGACGCAGCGCGCCCAAGTCCAGCGAGTCAAACGTTCAAGTTATTTACGAGCAGGCCCTTATACTGTACAGAATTAGCGCAACAGCGAACGAGGCTCTCATGGCATTCACCGCATCCGACGTCGTGCCGCTGACCCAGGCGCGGGCGAACCTCTCCGAGCTGGCCGATCAGGTCAAGGCAGGTTCGGAGAAGATCATCACCAAGAACGGCGAGAGCTATGTGGCGCTGATCGACGCCGAGAGGCTCGACTACTACCACCGGCTGGAGCGCGAGCGCATTCACCTGCTGCTGCTGGACGATATCGGCAAGGGGCTGGCCGATGTGGAGGCCGGGCGCACGCGCGACGCCCGTGAAGCGCTCGCCGGGCTGAAGCGAGCCGCGAAGCGCTCATCCACCGGAACTCGATCGCGCTGAACCGTGGCGGGGCCAAAGGCCGCGGTCACGTTCACCGCCAGCTTCGAAGGCAACCTGGCCGCGATCGAGGCGTTCCGGAACGCCCAGCAGGCTCCAGAGGCTTACCTGCGTCTGCTGGAAGACCTGGAACAGACCGTCGTCCGGAACCTGGAAGAGCATCCCGCGATCGGTCGGCGCTTCTTCGCGCGATTGCCCCAGTCGGCCGAGGTCAAGAGCCGTGTTGCCGCGTTGAAGAGGCGCCTGCGCGTTACGGAGATCCGCGAGTATCTCGGCGGCGACTATCTGCTGTTGTACAGCGTCCGACCGGACGCCGGTCGGCGCGGGCTCGTGGTTCACGTGCTCACGATCCGCCACCACCGCCAGATGTCGTTCGACTTCGCGGGTTTCTGGCAGGCGCCGCGCGGAGACGACACCTGATGCCGCTGCGCTTCACGAAAATGCACGGGCTCGGCAACGATTTCGTCGTGTTCGACGGAATTCGCCAGCGCGTGGATCTCACGCCCGGGCAGCTGCGCCGTCTCGCCGACCGGCGCTTCGGCGTCGGCTGCGACCAGGTGCTGGTGGTCGAGGCGCCCACACGGCCCGATGTCGACTTCCGCTACCGGATCTACAACGCCGACGGCGGCGAGGTCGAGCAGTGCGGCAACGGCGCCCGCTGCTTCGTCAAGTTCGTCCGCGACCAGGGCCTTACCGACAAGCGCAAGATCCGCGTCGAAACCGCGGGCGGGGTCATCGTTCCGGTCCAGGGCGACGACGGCCGCGTTACCGTGGACATGGGCGTGCCGCGATTCGCGCCGGCCGAAATCCCGTTCGTGGCCGAGCGCGACGCGACGGTCCATCCGCTCGACGTCGGCGGACGGGTGGTGGAGGTCACCGTGGTCTCGATGGGCAACCCGCATGCGGTGCAGGTCGTCGCCGACCTCGAGCGCGCACCGGTGACGACCGAGGGTCCCGTCATCGAGCATCACCCGCGTTTTCCGCAACGCGTCAACGCGGGATACATGGAGGTGCGGGATCGCGCTAACATTCGGCTGCGCGTGTGGGAGCGCGGCGCCGGCGAGACGCTGGCCTGCGGCACCGGCGCATGCGCGGCGGTGGTGGCGGGCGTTCGCCGCGGCCTGCTCGATCCGGAGGTGCGCGTCGCGACCCGCGGCGGGGTGCTGGCGATCGCGTGGGCGGGGCCCGGCGCGCCGGTGACGATGACGGGTCCGGCGACTACGGTTTTCGAAGGGGAATGGGAGCCGACGGCGGCATGAGCTTCGCCGAGGCAGGGGACAATGTGACAACCACGACAAAGAGCCTGATGGACCTACGGATCGACGCGAAAGCCGTTGCCGACTATCTCCGGGAACACCCGCAGTTCTTCGCCGATTACGCGGATCTCGTCGCCGGGATCTTCGTCCCGCATCCGCACGGCGGGCATGCGATTTCGATCGCCGAGCGGCAGATCATCACGCTGCGCGAGAAGAACGGCGAGCTCGAATCGAGGATGCGCGAGCTGCTGCGCTACGGCAGCGAAAACGACGCGATCGGCGAAAAGCTCCATCGTTCGACGCTGGCGCTGTTCGCGGCGCCGGACCTCGACACGACGCTCGCCGTGCTCTATGAAAGCCTGAAGGACGACTTCGGCGTGCCGCAGGTCGCGGCCCGCCTGTGGGGCAAGGTCACCGAACAGTCGTACCTGCCGGAGCTCGCGGCGACGAGTCAGGACGTGCGCGACTACGCCGATCAGCTCGGCGCGCCGTCGTGCGGGGCCACCGCCCCGTTCGAATCCCGCGGCTGGTTCGACGTCCCCGACACCTGCCGCTCGTTCGCGTTCCTGCCGCTGCGCACGTCGCACACGTTCGGCGTGCTCGGACTCGCGAGCGACGATCCGCAGCGCTTCTTTCCGGGAATGGGCACGGTCTATCTGACGCGGCTCGGGGAGCTGACCAGCGTGGCCACCGCCCGTTACCTGCCGCCGGTCTGACGCGGAGCGACGCTCATGCCGCACCGGGCCGCCGCAGCGAACAAGCCCGCGCCGATGCCGCGGGCGAACGCCGCAGCGGCGGCTATCGCGGACGTCAACGGCGCGTGGCTCGAGGCCTTCGGCACGCATCTCGCGGGGCGCCCCGCGCACACGCAGGCGGCCTATCGCCGCGACGTCGCCGTGCTGGCGAGTCTCGCCGGCGACATCGAGCTCACCCGGCTCGGGGCGCCGCAGGTTCGCCGCTTCGTCGCCACGCTGCATGGCCGCGGCCTGTCGGGCCGGAGCCTCGCGCGCACGCTGTCGTCGTGGCGCGCGTTCTACCGCTTCGCCCTCGAGCGCGACGCCGGCGTCAAGGAGAGTCCCTGCGCCGGCCTCAAGGCGCCGAAATCGCCGAAGCGGCTGCCCGCGGCGCTGTCGCCCGATGAAGCCGTCCAGCTTGTGGCCATCGCCGAAATGGATCCGTTTTCGGTGCGCGACCGCGCGCTGTTCGAGCTCGCCTATTCGTCGGGCCTGCGGCTGTCGGAGCTCGCGGGCCTCGATCTCGATCGCATCGACATCGCCGGCGGCGAAGTCCGCGTGTGGGGCAAGGGCGCGAAAGAGCGCATCGTCCCCGTCGGTGCCGCCGCGCGCGACGCGATCGCGGCGTGGCTTCCCGCGCGCGCGGCGGTTCCGCACGCGGACGACAAGGCGCTGTTCGTGGGCAAGAGCGGCCGGCGGATCAACGTCCGCGCCATCCAGCGCCGGCTCGCCGAATGGGCGGTGAAACGCGGTCTGCCGCAGCACGTGCATCCGCACATGCTGCGGCACTCGTTTGCCTCGCATGTCCTGCAATCGTCGGGCGACCTGCGCGCCGTGCAGGAGATGCTGGGCCACGCCAGCATCGCCAGTACGCAGGTGTACACACACCTCGATTTCCAGGCGCTCGCCAAGGTCTACGACAAGGCGCACCCGCGCGCGAAGAAGAAACCGGAGAAATGACCGCGCAGGGCGGGCCGATTCGTCGTCCGGTCAGTCCACCGTGCGGACGACACCGGGCAGCCACGGCAGGTCGGTGACGCCCGGGTCGCGCCCCGCCTGCTTGATCAGCGTCGTCAACTGCCCGCGGTGGTGCGTGCCGTGATTGAAGAGGTGGATCGCCGCGATCGCCGCCGGCATTTCCCGCGTGCGTCCGTCGACCTTGCTCGCGTAGGTGAGCGTCGACGCGAGCCAGGCGGAGGTCACGCTGCCGGCCCAGTCCAACATCTTCCGGTCCGTGATTTCGCGCTCGCGCTGCAGTTCTGCAAAGCCGGCGACCATGTCGGCACCGAACGCGGGCGCCGTGCAGGGCTCGCCGATGAAGCGGCCGAGCCACATGCGGTCGCCCCACAGCAGGTGGTTGAGCGTGCCGTGGATCGAGCCGAAGAACGCGCCGCGGTCGCGCCGGCGGTCGTCGTCGCTCATTTCCGCCAGCAGCGCGTAAAGCCGCTCGTTCATCCAGCGGTTGTAGCGCGCCATCACCTGGCAGTACTGCGGCTCGATCACGCGATCGCCTCCGTTTCCGTCGCCACCCGTTGCAGCCGAATCATCCCAAGTCCGACAGGCTCCTAGAGCGTACCCAGCCCGCGGGCGCGGATCGGCGTCATCAGCATTCCCCAGAGGGTTTGCCAACGGTCGTCCCGCAACCGGGAGAGACCGAAGCGCTGACCGCGCCCTGCTTCCGGCCGCCGGTATGTTCCGAAGATCCGGTCCCAGACGGAAAACACCGCGCCGTAGTTGGAGTTGGTCTCCGGCATGTCGGGCGAATGGTGGATCCGGTGCATCGCCGGCGTGACGAGCAGCCACGCGAGCCACCGCTCGACCCAGGCGGGGTAAGGGACGTTGGCGTGCTGCATGAGGTTGACGGGATTGAGGACGACAGACCGCGCGCCCTCGACCCACAGCGGTATGCCGAGGCTCAGCAGCAAGGCCGACTTCAACACTATTTCGATCGTGAGTTCCGCGGGGTGGAAGCGCAATCCCGTCGTCGCGTCGAGCTGTGGATCGGAATGATGGACGGCGTGGAGCAGCCACAGCCAGCGCAGGCGATGCGCCAGCCGGTGAAAGCTGTAATCGAAAAGATCCAGCAGCAGAAATCCCAGCGCGAACTCCGCGAACGCGGGCAGTGCGAGCGACGTCAGCGCACCGTTGCTTTCGGTCAGCCGAAAAGGGACGTCCATCAGCCCGGTCAGGACCAGCCCGTCGGCGACGATCACGGCGAGCGCGAACAGGCCGAGGTTGCGCGCGATATGGCGCCACCGGGTAGCGGCCGCCGGGGCGGCGACGCGCCCTCCCTCGAGCACGAGCAGAAACGCAAGCGTACCGGCGAAGCCGCAGAGATACGCCAAGGTCAATGGGCCGAGACCCGGCGTCGTCACGGTGGAGCCGCGCCGCGGCGGCCGTGTACGGGCGGGGCTCGCCCGGTCACTTCCTGCGCCGGCGCGCGGCGAATCCCCCGGCAACGGCGACGATGACCGTCAGACCGACCAGGCCCAGTTCGTTCAGCGTCGGCACGCTGACGAACGCGAAGCCGTTGACGGCAGCCGCCTGGGCCTGCGCGGCAAAGAAAGTCACTGCCAGACCCGCGATGCTCTTGTACATGATTGGACTCCGCTGCATTTGCTATTTTGAGGTGAGGTACCCGCCACGGAGTTTGCCGACCGGCGCGTCGCCCGTCAACTCCAATCTGCCGGCGAGCGCAGGAAAAACGGGGGCGCCTGGAGAGGCGCCCCGAAATACCACGGAGGAGAAACTACCGAGAACGGTCGGGGACCGACGCTCCCGACTCACGCGGCGGCACGCGCTGCGCTGCGTGCCGCCGTACGACCTTGGGCCGCCGCGCTTACATGCGGTAGGCCGACTCGCCGTGCGAGCTGATGTCGAGACCTTCGCGCTCTGCTTCCTCGGGGACGCGCAGGCCCACCACCATGTCAACGATCTTGTAGGCGATGAACGCGACGATGCCGGACCAGACGATCGTCGTCAGCACGCCGGTGCCCTGGACGATCAGCTGGTCGGCAATCGAGTAATCGGGGCTGATCTTGTTGGCCACGTAGTCATAGATGCCCTGCCCGCCCAAGCTCGGCGCGGCCAGCACGCCGGTCATCATCGCGCCGAGAATCCCGCCGAGGGCGTGCACGCCGAAGACGTCGAGCGCATCGTCGGCGCCCAGCATGTGCTTCAGCCCATTGACGCCCCACAGGCACACGAAACCGGCGAGCGCGCCCAGGAGCAGCGCGCCGCCGATGCCGACGAACCCGCACGCGGGCGTGATCGCCACGAGACCGGCGACGGCGCCTGACGCCGCACCCAGCATCGACGGCTTGCCCTTGATCATCCACTCGCCGGCAATCCACGCCAGCACGGCCGCAGCGGTGGCGATCAGCGTGTTGATGAACGCCAGCGCGGCGGTATCGGCGGCTTCGAGCGCCGATCCGGCGTTGAAGCCGAACCAGCCCACCCACAGCAGCGATGCGCCGACCATCGTGAATGTCAGGTTGTGCGGGGCCATCGCTTCCCTGCCGTAACCCACGCGCTTGCCGATCACGTAGGCGCCGACGATGCCGGCCACCCCGGCGTTGATGTGCACGACGGTGCCGCCGGCGAAGTCGAGGGCGCCCTTCTGCCACAGCCAGCCGCCCTTGGCCGTCTCGGACGCGAGCGTCGCCGCGTCCTTGATGCCATCCGGGCCGGGCCAGAACCAGACCATGTGGGCGATCGGCAGGTAGGCGAACGTGAACCACAGCACCGCGAACAGCAAAACCGCGGAGAACCTGGCCCGCTCGGCGAACGCGCCGACGATCAGCGCGACCGTGATCGCGGCGAACGTCGCCTGGAACACGACGAAGAGGTACTCCGGGATCACGACCCCCTTGCTGAACGTCGCTGCCGTCGCGAAAGTCCCCGCGCCGTCCTTGATCGAGAAGATGCCGGACAGCAACACTCGGTCGAATCCGCCGAAGAACGCGTTGCCCTCGGTGAACGCGATGCTGTAGCCGTACACCGTCCACAGCACGATGATCAGCGAGAAGACCACGAACACCTGCATCAGGATCGACAGCATGTTCTTCGAGCGGACGAGGCCGCCGTAGAACAGCGCAAGGCCCGGGATCGACATCATGATCACCAGCAGCGTGGCGACGATCATCCACGCGCTGTCGCCCTTGTTCGGCGACGGGGGCGTGGCGGTCGCGGCGGGTGCCGCGGCCGGTGCGGTGGCCGCGGCACCCGCCGCAGCCGCAGCCGGCGCTTCGGCTTTCGGGGCATCCGCGGCAACGGCCGCGGTTGCAGCGGGCGCCGGAGCGGCCTTGTCCTGCGCGATGGCCGGTGCGCCCAGGCCGAGCGCGCCGAGTAGCGAGAGGATGACGAGTAGCTTTTTCATGGGATGCTCCATCACAGCGCGTCGGCGCCGGTTTCGCCGGTGCGGATGCGCACGACCTGTTCGAGATCGAAGATGAATATCTTGCCGTCGCCGATCTTGCCGGTATTGGCGGCCTTCTCGATCGTTTCGATCACGCGCTCGAGGAGGTCGCTCTTGATCGCGGCTTCGATCTTCACCTTGGGCAGGAAATCGACGACGTACTCGGCGCCGCGGTACAACTCGGTGTGGCCTTTCTGCCGGCCGAAGCCCTTGACCTCGGTGACGGTGATGCCCTGCACGCCGATCGCCGAGAGGGCCTCGCGGACCTCGTCGAGCTTGAACGGCTTGATGATGGCGGTTACGAATTTCATGATGTCCTCGCGTTTGCGGATGGCCGACGTATGGGCGCGCGCCGGGTCAGAACGTCTTCTGGATGAACCCGACAAACTGCGAGTCGGCGATCTTCCTGCCGTACTGGTTGGTGTAGAGCGCGTTGTTCGCGTTGGTGTCCGTGTAGTAGACGCCGACGGTCACGCCGTAGACTTCGGTCGAGGCGCCGACCTTCCAGTCGGTGTACTCGTAGTTGCTGTTGGCGAAGCCGTTGGTGTTGCCGGTGTACCACTGATGGCCGACGTGGCCGGTCAGCGTCACCTTGCCGATCGCGTCGCTCACTTTCTCGACGATGTCGTAGTTCGCGGTCAGGTCGAGGTAGCTGCTGCCGCGCGAATCGGGGAAGCCGAAGGTCTTGTTGTTGACGCTGCAGCTGTACTTGAGCGACACGAATTTCCACGTCAGCCCGGCATAGAGCTCCGTCGTGTTGGGCAGCACGTAGCCCGACGGATAGCTGCCGGGATACCAGTAGTAGAGGGCGCCGAGGTCGTAGCCGAAGTCGGCGGGCAGGCTGCCCTTGTAGCCGCCGTAGAAGTCCCACTCCATGCTGGCGGACGCGGCCGGGTTGCCGTCCGAGATCCAGCTGATGTTCGAGGCCCAGGTCCCGGCATAGAAGCCGCTCTTGTGGCCGAGGTCGAAGCCGCCCTGCACGGCGGGCTTTTCGTTGGTCTGCGAAACGCCGCGGAAGACGTACTGGCTGTAGAGGCCGAGGTTGCCGGTGAAGGTCCAGTCGGGTTCGGGCGCCGGAGCGGCCGCCGGCGCCGCAGCGGGTGCGGGGGCCGGGGTTTGGGCCAACGCGGCACCGGAAAGGAGTGCGGCGATTGCGGCTGCAACCAGGGTTGTCGGAAAACGGGAAGAGCCAGCCATGACAGGATCCTCTTGGTAAAGAATGGAAAGCGGTGAATCCAAAGAAAACACTTCGAGCTACCCTTCCTCAGCATTTCGTGTGCCACTGCAGCAAAATGTGAATTAACAATGAGTTAGATCGTACCTCTCACGGCACTACTACCCGTTGCCACGGTCGGCGCACAGTTTCGGTGCAGAGCAGCGTGGGCACGCACGGCGTTGGGGCGGCCCGGTTCCTTGCGCGGCGACTGCCGGCACCGACGGGTTCCGCAGGCGGGCTTCCGGCGGACGGCGGTCAGACTTTGCTAGACTGTTCGAGGGCGCATTTCATCCCGCCCGTTGCCCTTTCCGGAGTCCTGCCATGCTGAATCCCAAGACCTTCGACGAACTGGCGGCCCGGATCGGGCAGGCGATCGAGAACAGTCCGGCGAAGGACATCGAGAAGAACGTCAAGGCGATGCTGGGGAGCGGCCTCGCCCGCCTCGATCTCGTCCCGCGCGCCGAATTCGAGATCCAGGCGCAGGTTCTGCTCAAGACGCGCGAGAAGCTGGAAGCGCTGGAGAAGCGCCTCGCTGAACTCGAAGCCCGATTTTCGGCGCCGAACGCAGGGGCCTAGCCGCGACCCGCACCGCCAGCCGCAGGCGCCGCCCGACGCTCCTGTACGCAGCGACGACCCACCATGAAGGAGCGACCTTGACCAGCTATCTGTTCCACAACGGCCCATTCCTCGACCCGCGACGCGACGAGTTGCGGGAAGGCATCGAAGTCCTGGTCGAAGGCGGGCTGGTCAAGGAAGTCGCCGACCGGCCCATCGCCGCGGCCGGCGCCACGCGCATCGACCTGCGCGGCCGCACGCTGATGCCCGGCCTCATCGACGCGCACATCCACCTGGCGCTGCTCGAGGTGAACCTGCAACTGCTGTCCGACGTGCCGTTGAGCCTGCTCGCCGCGCGCAGTTCGGTCTCGATGCGGGCGATGCTCGACCGCGGGTTCACCACGCTGCGCGACACCGGCGGCGCGGACTGGGGACTGAAGAGCGCCGTCGAGCAGGGCCTGTTCGTCGGTCCGCGCCTCTTCATCGCCGGCCAGCCGATCAGCCAGACCGGCGGCCACGGCGACTTCCGCCTGCGCACGCAGACGACCGTGACTTGCGCCTGCTGCTCGGCGTTGGCGTCGGTGGCGCGTGTGGCCGACGGCGTGCCGGACGTGATCAAGGTGGTGCGCGACGAGCTGCGCAAGGGCGCCGATCACATCAAGATCATGGTCTCGGGCGGCGTCGCGTCGCAGCTCGACCCGCTCGAAAGCCTGCAATACCGCGTCGACGAGATCGAGGCCGCGGTCGAGGAGGCCACGCGCTGGGGCACGTATGTCTGCGCGCACGCCTACAGCACCAAGGCGATCGAACGCGCGGTGCGCGCCGGCGTGCGCACGATCGAGCACGGCAACCTGATCGATGCGCCCACCGCGGCGCTGATGGCCGAGCGCGGCGCGTTCGTGGTGCCGACGCTGGTCGCCTACGATTCGCTGAAGAAGCGCGGGCCCGATTACGGCCTGTCCGGGTACAGCCTCGAAAAGAACGAGATCGTGCTGCACGCGGGCCTGCGCTCGCTGGAAATCTTCCGCGCCGCGGGCGTGAAGATTGGCTTCGGCAGCGATCTCCTCGGCCAGCTGCAGAACGACCACTGCAACGAGTTCCTCATCCGCCGCGAGGTGATGAGCGCGCAGGCGATCATCCGCTCCGCGACGCTGGTGAATGCCGAGATCGTCCGCCGGGAAGGCAAGCTCGGCGAACTCGTGCCCGGCGCGCATGCCGACCTGCTGGTGGTCGACGGCGACCCGTACAAGGACATCGCGGTGCTCGCCAGCGAGGGCAGCCACAAGGTCGCAGCGATCATGCTGGGCGGGACGTTCGTCAAGAACGCGCTGTAGGACGCGTCCGCCGTCGCGCCGCGGCGGCCGGCCCGCGACGGGATGTCAGCGCGAGCGGATGAGGCGGCCCATGCCGCCCCGCTCGATCCCCGCCACCAGCAGCACGATCAGCGCGATCTGCAAGGTCGAGGCCGCGGCGATCACCCGCCGGCTGCCCTGGATACCGCCTCGACGTTCGAGTTCAGCGGCGCGCGCCGCCTTTGCCACCGACAATCGACGCTTGACCCGCACCACCGACTCCCCCAGACCCCGGCTCGCGGACTTGAAATGGGATGGTCATGCATGGAGTTCTGCCGGCGTGCAAATGGTCACGTCCAGGTTTCCATGGCGCTTGTTGTAGGTCGTCTGCACCGACGGCGTCACGAGGTAATTGCGCCCTTTGGGATAGGCGTTGCGGAAAACCTTGAGCGCGGCGACGTCAAACACATCGCGGCTCCACTTGCACTCGATGACGTCCACGTCGTCGCGCCCGCGCGCCCGCACAAAATCCACCTCGCGGCCGGCCTTGTCCCGCCAGTAACGAACCGACTCATCCGGAAAGTGAGCCTGCAGGTGCTCCAGGACGACGTGCTCCCACAGCGCGCCGCAGTCCTCGGGACGCAGCGGCTCCCACCCGCGAGCCCAACTCACGAAGCCGGTGTCGAAGGCATAGACTTTCGGCTGCCGGACAATCTCGCTCCGACCACCGCCGTGAAAGGGCCGGACAAGCGTGACCGCGTGGGTGATCTCCAGTGCGCGCAAATGACTCTCGACCGTCGGGCGCGAGATGCCGACAGCACCGGCAGCTTTGGTCGGCTCGAACTGACCGCCACTCTGCCGCAGACAGTATTCGAAGAAGGCGTTGAATCGGTTTACGTCGCGAAAGCCGAACAGGCGCTGGATGTCGCGCGCGAAGAACGAATCCATCCACTCGCGGTACAACGACGGCTTCTTCACCTCCGCCAGCAGCGCGGGAGGCAGACCGCCGTGCAGGAGCCGCCGCGCGAGCGGCGCACCGCTGAAGGCGGGCAATTCCTCGAACAACACGGGCACGAGGTGCACCAGTCGTTTGCGTCCGGCGAGCGTGTCGCGAAACTTTCGACTGGCGGCCAGCGTGGATGAACCCGTCGCCAGAATCTTCAGGTTCGGGAACAGGTCGGCGCCGATTTTCAGCACGCGGGCAGGATCACGCAGTTGATGGATCTCATCAAAGACGATCACCGGTTTTTCGCACGAGCGGTAAAACAGCTGTGGGTCGCGGACCATGTCCTCGACGGCTGGCAGGTCACAGTTGACGTAGAGCGCACGTTCGTCACCGAACTCGCGGGCAAGCGTGGTCTTGCCCGCGCGCCGGACGCCGCACAGCCAGGCGATGGGCGCCTCGCGCCAGGCATCCTCGATTCGTTGCCGCCAGAACGGTCTTGCAATCATGAAAGTGAAGTATGCGTCTGAGCCTACCAAATGTAAAGTATGGTTTCATAAATAGTGGCGCAAGCTGACGTGAAAACGGTGACCGAAACGCAGGCTCGCGGGCTTGAAATGGCTATCCTTGCGGGCGGTCAGCGCGCGCGGATGAGGCGGCCCATGCCGACGATCCGCTCGATCCCCGCCACCAGCAGCACGATCAGCGCGATCTGCAAGGTCGAGGCCGCGGCGATCACCAGCTGGCTGCCCTGGAACTGCAGGTAGCTGAAGATCTCGATCGGCAGCGTCGTCAGGCCGGGGCCGCTCAGGAAGAGCGCCGTGTTCAGCTCGCCGAACGACACGATGAAGGCGAACAGCCATCCCGACAGCACGCCCTGCCAGATCAGCGGCAGCGTCACCAGAAAGAGCGTGTTGACGGGCCCCGCGCCCAGGCTCTGCCCGGCCTCTTCCAGCGCGGGGTCGAGCGCCTGCGCGCTCGCCAGCGCCGTGCGAAACGCATAGGGCATGCCGATCACGCAGTGCGCGAGCAGCAGCCCGGAAAACACCGGCATGCCGAGGCTCTTGTAGAGCAGCAGCAGCGCGAGCCCCAGGATGATCGTCGGGAACACCAGCGGCGCGAGGAACAGCGACTGCAGCAGGCCGGCGATCACGCCGCGGCGGCGCGCGAGGAACAGCGCGCCCATCGTGCCCAGGACCGTGGCGATGGTGGCCGACAGCAGCGCGAGCTCCAGCGACAGCGTGAACGCATTGCGCATGTTGTCGAGACGGAAGAACTCGACGAACCAGCGCAGCGAGAGGCCGGGCGGCGGAAACTGGAAATAGTCGGTGGGCGAGAACGCCGCCACGACCACGATCAGGATCGGCGCCAGGATCAACAGGAATGCGACGGCGGTCGCGCCGCCGCGCAGGACGCGACCGACGGACAGCGCCGGGTTCATCGGCCGGTTCCCTGGATGCGGTTCGGTCGCAGCACCGCGAGAATGATCCCGGTCAGCGCGAGCGCGAGGGCGAGCAGGATGAAGGCCAGCGCCGCGGCGCGCGGCCACTGGAAGCCCACGACGCTGTCGTAGACCATGCTGACCAGCAGCTTCGAGCGCGGCCCGCCGAGCAGCGTGATCGTCACGTAGGCGGAGAGCGTCAGCAGGAACACCAGCAGCATGCCCGACGCGATGCCCGGCGTGGACAGCGGGAGCGTCACGTGGACGAACGTGCGCACCGGGCCGGCACCCAGCGCCTGCGCCGCCTCTTCGTAACGGCGGTCCAGCGCCGACAGCGTGTTGGCGATCGTGATCACCATGTAGGGCAGCAGGATCGTCATCAACCCCACCACCACGGCCTCGGTGCTGTAGAGCAGATCGAGCGGCACGTCGATCACGCCGAGGTCGCGCAGGCCCGTGTTGATCACGCCGCGCCGCCCCAGCAGGGCGACCCAGCCGTAGGCGCGGACGACGTTGCTGACCATCAGCGGGAACAGCAGCAGCAGCAGGACGAACATGCGACGGCGCGGCGGCAGCAGCGCGACGAAGTAGGCAACCGGGTAGCCGATGACGAGGCAGAGCCCGAGGATCGCCGCCGCCGTGCCGAGCGTGCGCCGGATGATCCCGAGATAGAACGGATCGGACAGGATCGAGGTGTAGTTCGCGAGCGTCAGCGCGCTGCCGTGGATCTCGCTCGGGGAGGCCGCGTGGAGACTGACGTAGAAAAGATAGAGCAGCGGGACGACGAACAGCACGAGCGCCACCGCCAGCGGCGGCGTCAGCAGCACCCACGCCCAGAGGCTCTTCATGCCTCTCATGCGCGCTCCGGGGCGACCAGCACCGCGCTTCCGGCATCCCAGGCGCAGCGCACCTCGTCGCCGGCCGACCAGTCGCCGGCGGCGGCATTCTGCGCGTAGGCGAGCAGCGCTCCCCCGGCGCTGTCCATGTAATAGTGCGTCACCGACCCGCGATAGACGATGCTGCGCAGGCGCGCGGGCAGCCCTTCGCCACCGGGGCGGTTCATGCGCACCCGCTCCGGGCGCACGGCGAGGCGCACCGCGGCGCCGATGGGCGCCGATGCCCCGGCGACGCGCACCGCCCCGCCCGCCGTTTCCACCACGGCGATCCCGCCGTCCCGCGACAGCACGCGGCCGTCGAGGAAATTGCTGGCGCCGAGGAAGCCCGCGACGAACTCGCTCACCGGCCGGTCGTAGATCTCGCGCGGCGCGCCGGTCTGCTCGATGACGCCGTTGCGCATCACCGCCACGCGGTCCGACAGCGTCAGCGCCTCTTCCTGGTCGTGGGTCACGAACACCGCGGTGATGCCGAGGCGCTGCTGCAGCTCGCGCAACTCGACCTGCATCTCCTCGCGCAGCATCTTGTCGAGCGCGCCCAGGGGTTCGTCGAGCAGCAGCACCGCCGGCTTGATCACGAGGGCGCGCGCGAGCGCGACGCGCTGCTGCTGTCCGCCGGACAACTGCCGGGGATAGCGGTCGGCCAGCGCGTCGAGCTTCACCAGCGCCAGCGCTTCCTTCACCAGCGCGCCGCGATCGGAGCGCGGCACGCGGCGCATGCGCAACCCGAACGCCACGTTCTCGGCCACGTCGAGGTGCGGGAACAGCGCGTAGCTCTGGAACACCATGCTGAAATCGCGGCGGTAAGGGGCGATCGCCGTCACGCGCTGCCCGCGGATGTAGACCTCGCCCGCGCTGGGCTGCTCGAACCCGGCGATCAGGCGCAGCGTCGTCGTCTTGCCGCAGCCGGAGGGGCCCAGCAGCGAGAAGATCGTTCCGCGCTCGATCTCCAGCGTGACGTCGTTGACCGCGACCACGGGGCCGAACGTCTTGCGCACCTTGTCCAGCCGGACGTCCGTCCCGCTCATGCGTGCCCCGCCATGGCGAGGTCGAGTTCGGCCGCGCGCGTCCAGTTCTCGACCAGCGCGACGGACAGCTCGAGTTCCAGCAGCCGCTGCGCCGGCGTGCGCGCGGGCGCGGCGCCGAAATGCTCGGCCATCGTCGCCGCCAGATGCCGCCACGACGGACGCAGCCCTGCCAGTCTTGCCGCGCGCATCATCACCGCAGCGGCCCGTGCGCCGGCGGGATCGATGCGCGCGCAAACCCGCGCGGCCACGTCGCGCAGCAGGTCGCCTTCGCCGCCCGCGCCGAAATCCGGCAGCGCTTCGCCTTCACGCCGGCACAGCGCGACGATGTCGCCGTCGCCGTCGTCCGCGGCTGCGCCGGCGGGCACCGATGCGGGCACGACCCGCGCCGCGGTCATCAGTTCGTCGATCGCGTTCTGCACCAGGCGGAAGCTCGGTGCATCGGCAATGCGGTAGTGCCGCAGCGTGTCGCGCAGCGTGGGCAAACCGCGGATCGGCAGGTAGTGCCTCACGTAGCCATCGAGCGCCATGTACTTGCGGACGAGGTCCCCCATCTCCGGATGCGGCGAGAACAGCACGGCGCGCCCCCGCTTGCCCGTGGCCAGCAGGATCGCCGGCTTGCCCGCCATGTCGCGCTGGAACTTGTCGCCGTCGAGCGGATTGTCGATGGCAAGCCGGCCGGACAGCGTGAGTTCGCGGAACGTCGCCGCGACCTCGATGCCCGCGCCGAGCAGGTCGTAGATCGGCCCGTGGTAATACGGCACTTCCATCGTCGGCGGACAGCCGAGTGCCAGCGGGCCTTCGCGCATTTCCAGCGTCGTCACGCCGACGCCACTCTGCAGGTACTCGTGCGTGTAGAGGGGTTTGGCCTGCGCGGTGCCGGTCCATCCGGGCCGCCCCGCCGACAGGTAGTACGCGCCGCCGCAGGAACCGATTGCGGTGCCGCCGTCCATCAGGAATTCGCGCACGCGGGCATCGGCGCCCTGCACGTCTTCGGCATTGTCGATGCCCCAGGTCGAGAACCCGCCCGGCAGGATCAGCAGGTTGGCGTGAGCCAGCGCGCCACGGGACAGCGAGGCGCCGTCGCAGGGCGTGTAGGCGACGCCCAGCCGCAGCAGGCACAACGAGTAATAGGCGAAATACGGAAAGCGCGAGGCGGTGCCGGCAAACAGCAGTGCGGCGGGGGCGTTGAGCGGTTGCGCGGCGGCGGGAAGCGTGCCCGCCCACGCGGCGGTCTCGAGGCCCAGACGGGCGATCGCGGCGTGCTGCGGCGCCGTCAGCAGGAGCAGGTAGTCGCCCGCGTCGAGCGGGGCTTCGCTTGCGCGCATCCGCCAAGCGCGACCGCCGGCCGCCAGCACGCGGTTGACGGCCAGGGCGACGTCGAAATTGTCGCCGTTGGCGCGCCAGCCCAGTTGATGGAGCCCGGCGCCGCCCCTCGCCGCCGGCATCAGCTGCCCGCGACCACCCGATTCCAGCGCTCGACCCACGCCGCGCGGCGGTCGCTCATGAATTCCTGGTCGAGCTTCACCAGGCGGTCAAGCTGGTCCTGCGGGAATTTCACGCGCTCCTGCAGTTCGGGCGACAGGCGCGCCAGCGTGTCCTTGTTGGTGCCGCCGTAGTTGTAGATCCTGGCGGCGAAGGGCTGCACGTCCGGGTCCATCGTGACGTTGAGGTAGTCCTCGGCCGCCTCCAGATTCTTTGTGTTCTTCGCGATGAGTGTTCCCGACGTGTAGGGGATGCCGCCTTCCTTCGGGTACACCCATTCGACCGGCGTGTTCCAGCCCTTCACCGTATAGGTCTGCGATTTGTAGAGGATGCCGATCAGCGCGTCTTCGGTGCGCATCGCGTTCATCATCGTGTCGGTGTCCTTCGCCCAGATCGGGCGCAGGTCCGCCATCTTCTTCAGCATCTCGAACCCGGCTTCCTCGTCCTTCGGCGACTTGCCCTGCGCCAGCGCGCCGATCGGGATGATGTAGGCACCGATCGAATGCGAGATCTCGGGCAGCACCACGCGGCCCTTGAATTCTGGCCGCCACAGGTCCGCCCACGACGTCGGCGGCGTCTTGACGAGCTTGGTGTTGTAGATGATGCCGGTGACCGAGAAGATCTGCGGCACCCAGTAGTCGTTCCAGAACGAAGGAATCATGTTGCGCACGTTCGGCATCCGCGGCGAGTCGCGGTTGAGCTTCTCCGCCACCCCCTGCTTCACCGCCAGCGGCACCAGGCCATCGGCGAGCTGGAACAGGTCCGCGGTCGGGTTGGCGAGGCTCACCTTCAGCTTGGTGATGCGCTCGACCGGGCTGGCGCCGCGATCCTGCACCACCTTGATGCCGGTGGCCTTCGTGTAGGCCGCGTCGACGTTGTCGCGCATCGCGTCGCCCCACTGGCCGCCCCAGGTCATCACGATCAGCTGCTCGGTCCTGGCCTGCGCATCGAATGGGCGCAGCAGGGGCACCGCCATCGCCGCCCCGGTTGCCTTCAGCCACTGTCGTCTGTGCATGACTCCCCCTTCTCCGTGTTGATCGATGGCTCCCGCAAATGCCTATAGTATTCTAGCCCTCGGAGACAGCCGAGGCGTGGTGCAGCGGCGTACGCCGGACTTCTCCCGGACTTCCCTTCCACCGCACCGCCAAGGATCGCCGCCGTGCCAGACCGTAGCCGCGCTTTGACTCTCGCCGATCTCGCCGCGCTGGCGGATCTTTCCGCGGCTGCCCACGAGCCGCGGCAGCTCTGCGCGGCGGTCGATGCGCTGGTGCAGGCCGTCATCGGGCACCGGCTGTTCACGATCCTGCGCGTGCATCCGGGAGGGACGGAAGTCGAGCGCGTCTACAGCAGCGACACCGCCGCCTATCCAGTCGGCGGTCGCAAGACGAAGCGCGGAACGCCGTGGAGCCGGGTGGTGCTCGACCAGGGCGAAGTATTCGTCGCTCGCACGCCGGACGAGGTGCGCGACACCTTCGACGACCACGCGCTCATTTTCAGTCTCGGTGTCGGGTCGATCATGAATGTGCCGATCGGCTATCGCGGGCGGCGCCTCGGGACCATGAACGTCTCGCACGCGGCGGGCTGGTTCCGCGCCCAGGACGAGGCGGCGGGCAGGCTGATCGCGTCGGCGCTGGTGCCGGCGCTGCTGGTCGACTGACGGGCCGGGTGCTGTCGCCGGGGACAAGGCCAGGGGCAGAGGATGTCGCTTCTCGACGTGCGCGGCCTGACCCGCAGCTTTTTCGGTGTCCATGCGCTGGGCGGAGTGGACCTGCGGGTCGAAGCGCATCGGATCACCGGCCTGATCGGCCCGAACGGCGCGGGCAAGACCACGTTGTTCAACTGCATTTCGGGCGTCGTGCCGCCCGATGCCGGAACCGTGGTGTTCGATGGGCGTGACATCACCGGCTGGCGGCCCGACCGCATTGCCGGCGTCGGGCTGGCGCGCACCTTCCAGATCGCGCGCGGCTTTCCGCGGCTCAGCGTGTACGAGAACCTGTTGCTGTTCGGCGATCACCAGCCGGGCGAGCACGTGGCGGCGGCGGTGCTGCACCGGGCGCCGGCGCTGCGCCGCGAGTC
>Ga0315290_10001185_pt1 | contig 17828 bp, 16 predicted proteins | sample YL17G12_0_MG_FD_203627 | JGI IMG/M metagenome (GOLD analysis project Ga0315290, IMG submission 203627) | Sediment microbial communities from Yellowstone Lake, YNP, Wyoming, USA - YL17G12_0 | ecosystem: Environmental > Aquatic > Freshwater > Lake > Sediment | place: USA: Wyoming | collected... | reverse complement strand
CTGGCGGACTGTTTCAGCATCCTGCTACACGCGCCTGTTGAATCGAGGCGGAAGAGGAATCCCTAGCCGAGCGGATTCCCTGACACATGGGCTGAGCCCCGCGCAGCTATCATGGAACAATGCCGATCCGTATAGCACGCCAATCCGGCTATGTGGATATCGTTAAGAAGTCTTTGAACCGACACAAAAGTCACAGTGGAAATTGCGGGCCGGTTTCGCGTAATATATTGGCCGTATACTCTCTGATTGCCGACTAGAGCAGATATGGCACCTGAACCCGTCATGAAAACCCAAACGAAAGGAGCCGCAATGAAACCAGCTACAGCGAAAATCGAACTGCCACCATCAACCCAACTCCGAAAAGCAGTTTTCGGAGATTCACATATGTCGGGCAAGAGCTTGCCAGGAGTCCTGGCCATCTGCGCGGTAGCGATTCTGTCGTCCTGGACCGCGACGCCGGCCGAGGCCGGTCCGGAGGTGAATCCAGCCGCGAGTGCCCGGTCGGCGGCTGAGTACAAGCTCAAGATTCCTTTCGGTCTAGAAGAGACTGCCGTGGTCATTCCTGCCGACAATCCTTTGACGATTAAGAAGATCGAGTTAGGCCGGATATTGTTTTTCGACAGGCGACTGTCGGAAGACAACACCATCGCTTGCGCGAGTTGCCACCTGGCGAAATTCGCGTTTACGGACGGCATGCCGGTTTCCACAGGCATCCGGGGCCAGAAGGGTGGTCGCAGCGCGCCGGTGTCCTTCAACCGGGTGTTCAGCAGCGTTCAATTTTGGGACGGCCGGGCGGCAACCTTGGAGGAGCAGTCCGTGGGACCCTTCACCAATCCGATCGAACACGGCTTTGTCAAGCACGATATCATGATTGCGAAGATGAAAAAGATCCCTGGCTATCAGATGCTCTTCATGCAAGCCTTCGGCGAGGATATCACGATCGGCAACGTGGGCAAGGCCATCGCCAGCTTCCAGCGCACCGTCCTCTCCGGCAACAGCCCGGCAGACCGGTTTGATATGGGACAGGAAGCGGGAGCCATCTCACCAGCTGCTCAACGCGGCCTCCTCCTGTTCCGGGAGAAAGCACGCTGTACGAAGTGCCATTCAGGATTCAACTTTACCGACGAAAAGTTTCACAACCTCGGCATCGGCTGGGACGACAACAAAGTGGATCTCGGGCGGTATATGGTGACCAAGAATCCGGAGGATATCGGCGCAATGAAAACCCCCACCTTGCGGGAGATCGCCCGAAGCGCACCCTATATGCATGACGGGCGCTTCAAAACTCTCGACGCAGTCGTGAGCTTTTACAATCAAGGTGGCGTGAAGAATCCGCACCAGGATCCCTTGATCATTCCGCTCGAGCTGACGGTGCAGGAAAAACAGGATCTGATAGAGTTTCTTCGCACGCTGAATGGGGAAGGATGGCAGCAGGCCATAGCGCCGAGCGCCTTTCCTGAATAGAACAGGAACGGCACAGGTGACCATCGTGGCGACTCACTGGCTCCGTTGATGCCACAACCCTCTCTCTGAACAAGACATGTAGCAAGCCCTAACCGGTCCCGACCACGACGGTCGGGACCGGTCCTGGCCCGCATGATTCATGAGCGCTTCTGCTGCAATCGACAGTCTGCTTCTTTTGCGCGTGAAACGTCGTTCCTAACTCGTCGCTCGTATCTCGTATCTCGTCATTCGCAAGCATTGATTTTCCTGCTTGCGAGATACGCTTCACATTTCACGAACGACGGTCTTCTTGAAATACGCTTCACGAGGAACGGCCCCCCTCCCTCACCCTCCCCCATACTATGGGGGAGGGACGGGTGGGGGACAGCGAACCGTTATGAATGATGCGGGATGATGAGCCAAGGACTACGGAGCCTTCGCGCACCGGAACCCGGTGAGTCCTTGGTCCGTCGGCGAAATGAGGCTCCGATTCGCGGAGCGCAGGGCCCGCGGATTGCTGTACCAGGACCCGCCACGGATCACTTTGGTCCCGCCCGATGACGGTCCTGTCGGGTTCTGCGACGGGCTGTTCTTGTAATAGTTATAGTCATACCAGTCGCTGACCCATTCCCAGACATTCCCGGCCATATCATAGATGCCATAGGGACTCTTCCCAGCTTCCAACGTCCCCACCGGCACCAATACCCCATGGTTGTTCCAGTCCGTTTTCCCATAGTTCGCGTGGAGCGGCGTCGGTGGGTCATTCCCCCAGGGATAGAGGCGGCCATCCGTTCCCCGCGCGGCCTTCTCCCACTCCGCCTCTGTCGGCAGACGTTTGCCGGCCCATGTGCAATACCCGGCCGCCTCCGCCCATTCCACATTTGCGACCGGGCGCTTCTGGTGCGGGGGCTGGTTCATCGTTTTCCAGTCCGATGGCGGATCGACCCCTTTCGCCTGCAGAAAGGCCGCATACTGCCCCACCGTCACTTCGTACTTATCCATGGAAAAGGCATCCACATAGACCCGGTGCGCCGGTTGTTCGTCTGAATCTCCCGCCGGACTCCCCATCGTGAACTCCCCCGCCGGCACCACCGCCATATCAAGGGGTGCCGCGGCCATCGTCGGGTGAGCAGCGAGCCCGAGCAACAGGACCAGCACAAGCATCGTTCTCATGAACAGTCTCCTTATTCTGCTGAATGGACCATGATACCCTGTCCTCACCTAGCCCGCATTATTCATGAACGCTTCTACTGCAATCGCGGATTCGCCGCTCTTGCGCGTGAAACGTCGTTCCTATCTCGTCGCTCGTATCTCGTATCTCGTCGTTCGCAAGCATTGATTTTCCTGCTTGCGAGATACGCTTCACGTTTCACGAACGACGGTCTTCTTGAAATACGCTTCACGAGGAACGGCCCCCCTCCCTCACCCTCCCCCATACTATGGGGGAGGGACGGGTGGGGGCCGACGAACCGTCATGAATAATGCGGGTTAGAGAGCTGGCCAACCTCAGACCCCTTCGGACGCAGAGCCAAGAACTAAGAATCCAATAGCCCAGGACTACGGAGTCTTCGCGCACCGGACCCCGGGGTAGTATAGGCTCCGGAACGACGGCGGATCGAAGTACCGATCCGCGGAGCGCAGATTCAGCGGATTGCTGTTCCAGGATCCGCCACGGAGCACTTTGAACCCGCCCGTTGACGGTCCTGTCGGGTTCTGCGGCGGGCTGTTCTTGTAATAGTTCTCGTCATACCAGTCGCTGACCCATTCCAAGACATTCCCTGCCATGTCATAGATGCCATAGGGACTCTTGCCGGCTTCCAACGTCCCCACCGGCACCAATGCCCCATGGTGGTTCAACCCCTTTTTCCCATAGTTCGCGTGGAGCGGCGTCGGTGGGTCATTCCCCCAGGGATAGAGACGGCCATCCGTGCCCCGCGCCGCCTTCTCCCACTCCGCCTCCGTCGGCAGGCGCTTGCCGGCCCATTTGCAGTACCTGGCCGCATCCGCCCAATCCACATTCACGGCCGGGCGCTTCTGGTGCGAGGGTTGATTCATCGTCTTCCAGTCCGCAGGCATATCGCCCCCTGCCTCCCGCAGAAAGACCGCATACTGCCCCACCGTCACTTCGTACTTATCCATGGAAAAGGCATCCACATAGACCCGGTGCGCCGGTTGTTCGTCTCTTTCTCCCGCCGGGCTCCCCATCGTAAACTCCCCCGCCGGCACCAGCGCCATATCAACTGGTTCCGCGGCCATCGTCGGGTGAGCAGCGAGCCCGAGCAACGCGACCAGCACAAGCATCGTTCTCATGAACAGTCTCCTTATTCTGCTGACGGGATCATGACACCCTGTACTCACGGAGTCTAATGGGCGGGAACTATAGGCCATCGCGCCTCAAAAAAACAACTGTGCAGGGTCACGGGGCTGTCCGTCTAGCAGGATGCTGAAAAAGTCCGCCAGCCTGTCTTGTTCATTTGGTCTGTTTGGTCTGTCTTGTTTATTTGGTTGAACCAGATAGACCAGACCAACCAGACAGACCGGGCTCGTCCCAGACGCGCAGGCTATCGAAATTCTGCTGTGCCGAAATGGTTTCTCCGCAGGCTGCTAGGCTATCTTTGCAGAGATTGACTGTGCGATGTCCTGCATACCAGTGAGGCTGCCTTGTGCGGTCTACGCGCCTCGATCCTCTGCCGAAACATCCCGGTTTCCCTTCGCAGCAGCTCCGTCACGCCGCCTGAATCCCAGGACAACTCTCAGGCTGACTTGGCCTTCGCTTGATCCTGGACAGCACAAGGAAGCACGATCTTGAAAATCCATCATTCATTACCTGTCCGAAAGCCGCATCAATTCAGGGCACCGACCATCGGGTTCAAGCTGTTTTGGACAGCAGTGCTCTGATCGATAGAATACGCTAACATGGATGCCGCGCCAGATACGTCCGCCAGCCCCCCAGGGCCGTGATTTCTTCAGCCCCCTCGATCGCATAGCCCTCGCAGATAAAACCCTTGACCACCCGGCCATCATCGAGCTTCAGCGATCCTATTCCCAACGGAGACGGAACGCGCGCCATAAAGCGACCAAAATGTTCTAAGGGAATATCCCAGACTTCCACTTCAAGCGCAGCGCCACTGCCGTCCCTGACGAAGACTGCCCCGGGTTTGCGCGCTCCTTGAGGGTCGGTAATCACGTAACACCGGTATTCCGGTGCGGTCCTGCAGGTCCGTCGTAATCGGGCTCCCAGTTCGGTGAGTTGGAAGTTGAGCGGCTGTCCGGTCAGATGCAACCCCAACACGGCCAGTTCCATTCGTTCGCTGCCCGGGCTGTTCGACAACTCGACATCCGGGGGAACGATGGGCGGCAAGGCCCATCCGGTAGCCCCCATGTCACGGCTTGACTGGTGATGAAACTCCGCGGCAAGTCCTCCCAGATATTCATCCTGGAATGCGGGCGCCAGCAGCGTAATCCCCATCGGGAGGCCATTCTTGAGAAACCCATTGGGAACAGCCCAGGCGCAGAGATCCAAGAGATTGACGAAGTTGGTGTAATAGCCCAGGTTCGTATTCAACTGCACCGGGTCGGCTTCCACTTCGGCAATCGTATAGATGGTACCGGTGGTCGGAAGCAGAAGCACGTCAACGGCGTGCCACAGGGCTCTGACTATTTGTTGATACATGCGCAGTTGATAATAACTTTCATAGGCGTCTATCGCCGAAAAGCGCGCGCCTCCTTCGATGATGCGCTTCGTGACAGGAAGCAAGGCGTCCGGGTTTTCGGCAAAAAAGTCCTTGATCGCCGCTAACCGTTCAGCGACCCATGGCCCGTGATACAGCAGTTTGGCCGCTGCAAGAAACGGCCCGAAATCAATCTCTTGTTTCTCCCCTCCCAACTTTGCTAATCGTTCCACAGCCGAGGAGAACAGCGCCGCATATTCACCATTGCCGAAAAAATCCAACTGCTCGCGATACGGCACCGCAAAACGAAATGGACGGGTCGGGGCATACTGTTTTTGCGGCAGATAGGCCGGCCTCTCGCGAGAAAATGGATCGGACGGATCAGGCGCCCGACACACATGAAAGACAGCCAGCGCATCGGCGCATGTGAGCGCAAGGATCGAGACACAATCCAAGGAGCGGCAGGCGGGAACGACTCCCTTGGTGCTGAGCAGTCCTTTGCTCGGCTTGAGGCCGACGAGATTGGTGAATCCGGCCGGGACACGGCCCGAACCGGCCGTATCGGTCCCCAAAGAAAAACTGACCAGCCCAGTGGAAACAGCGACCGCAGAACCGGAACTGGACCCGCCGGAAATAAACCGGGAATCGAAGGGGTTAGGACTGCTACCGTAAGGGGAGCGGGTGCCCACCAATCCTGTGGCAAACTGGTCCAGATTGGTTTTGCCGATCAACAGCGCGCCCGACGAGTTAAGCCGGTTCACGACAGTAGCCGACCCCTGCGGCACGTAACGAAACTCCGGACAAGCCGCCGTCGTGGGGTGCCCCGCTACATCGATATTGTCCTTGATGGCGTAGGGAATACCATAGAGTGGCATTCCGGCCTTGTCGGCTTTCCAGCGAGCTTCCAGCTCTGTCGCTTGGGCTAAAACCGCTTCTCGGGGCAAAAGATAAATCCAGATATGCGGCACGGGACAATGCGCGACCCGCTCGTACACAGCCTCCACGAGCTCAGTCGGCCGCAACGTCCCCGCATGGTAGAGCTTCTGCAGAGTGGCAATATCCAAACTGCCGGTCCGAAGAGACCAACCCATCCCAACACCCCTGCTCCTTCCGCTCAGAAGCTATTCCCCTGCCCATATTACCCACGCTCCGACACCTGTCGCAGCTACCCGTAGGCTTGCCGGAGAGAGTCCATCAGACGATTCGCCGTTGTCACCCAGCCGACAATGCCTCCCTGCGATTGGATCATGCGCAGGGTTGTCTGTTTAAAATCAGGAAAGTAACTTTCGGTTCCATCTTCCACCAAGAGACATTCATATCCTCGGTCGTTGGCTTCTCTCATGCTGGTCTGGACACAGACCTCGGTGGTCACTCCCGTAAAGATCAAATGGCTGATCGAGAGGGCCTGCAGACGCTCGTGCAGGTTGGTGGCGTAAAACGCCCCTTTGCCGGGTTTGTCGATGACGAGTTCGTCCGATTCGGGACGCAACTCCTTCACAAAGTCGTTCCCTGGTTCTCCCAACACCAAGATCCGTCCCATCGGTCCCGGATCTCCGATGCGAAGAGAGGAGTCCCCGCGGCTTCTTTTGGCCGGAGGGCAATCTGACAGATCGGGGCGATGGCCTTCTCTGGTGTGAACTATCGGTAGCTGCAATTCTCGAAATGTTCTGAGCAGCCCCGCGACGGTCGGTACGATCTTTTGAAGGAGTTCGACTTGATTCCCCAGCGCCGCACCAAACCCGCCGGACTCGATGAAATCGCGCTGCATGTCAATGATGACCAACGCCACTCGAGCGCCCGACTCTCGCGGAGGCAACTGATACGGATAGGGGGATGCGATCACCGTGTTCATGCCGCATGTCCTGTCATGTGCCGTCCAATGAGCGCGAGGTCGGCGCCGGACGACGTCGTTTCATAGACCAGTTGACCGTTAAACATCACCACGGTTCGGTCGGCCAGTTCCAGGATCTCGTCGAGGTCTTCACTCACCAGAAGAACTGCCGTCCCACGATTACGCGCGGCGACAATCTGCAGGCGAATTTCATCCGTGGCCAAGAAATCCAACCCAAAACATGGATTGACCACGATTAAGATCTCCACGCCGTCGGAAAGCTCTCGCGCCAAGACCGCACGCTGCACATTTCCGCCGGAAAGAGATCGGATCGGGAGGTGAGGGTACGGCGGCTTGATATTATATTGTTCGATCAAACTCTGTGCGCTACGGCGTATCATGTGTTGATTGATGAGCCAGCCGCCCACGGCATGGGGCTCCCGATCAAAATTGCGAAACGCCAAATTTTCCGCAAGACTCATGTTCCCCACGCAGGTATTCTGGAGCGGTTCTTCCGGCAAGCAATAGATTTTATGATGCACTATCTGCTCCCGGGTCGGCTCAAACGGCATGCCCCGTACCAGGATTTTGCCTGCGATCGCCTGGCGTTGTCCGGCCAGGACCTCAACCAGTTCTCGCTGTCCATTGCCCGATACACCGGCAACCCCGACGATCTCGCCTGCATGAATAGTTAGCTGCAACCCCCGCACAGCCTCCACGCCGGCATCGTCATGTACTCGAAGATCGTGAATAGCTAGTTTGGGCGTCTTGGCTGGAGATGCGCTGCGTTCCTTCGGTTTGGTTGTGAATTCAGACCCCACCATCATTTCGGCCATCTGAGACACCGTTAGGTCCGACACGAGTCCAGACCCCACGAATTGCCCTTTGCGCAACACCGTGACCTCGTCTGCAAATGTCACTACCTCTCTCAGTTTGTGGGTAATAATCAGGACGCTGATCTGTTGGGCTCGCGTCATCGCTCGGAGATGGCCTAAGACTTCATCCGCTTCTTGTGGTGTCAGGACGGAAGTAGGTTCATCCAGAATGAGAATGCGGTTTCGCAAAAATAGTTGCTTGAGAATTTCAACTTTTTGTTTCTCGCCTGCTGCCAGTGAACTGACACGAGCTGCAAGAGAAACCTTGAACGGCATCTTCTCCATAAACTGCGTCAGCTGGTCCTCTTCCTCCCGCCAATTGATGAGAGGGCTCAACTTCGCTTTGGAGATCACCAGGTTTTCGAGGACCGTCATGTTGGGAATCAGGGTGAACTGCTGATAGACCATCCCGATTCCCAATGCCTGTGCGTCACGGGGACTACGAACCGTGACCTCTTGCTGATCCACCAGGATCTTCCCTCCATCGGGGTGGTAATAACCCATGATGCATTTCACCAAGGTGCTCTTGCCGGCGCCGTTTTCACCGAGCAGCGCATGAAACTGACCGGGCCGCAGCCGAAGATTGACGTCCTTCAAGGCCACCAGAGGTCCGAAGCGCTTGGTCATGCCAAGGACTTCCAGGTCTGGAAGAACAGTGTTCGTCATGAGAGTGCCTCTACAAAGGCATCGGATTTCGCCACGGCACCGAACACCCCGCCCTGCATTGTGACCATCTTGATTGCCGCCTGGTGGTTTCCATAATCAGTCGCGCCGCAACAATCTTCCAGCAGGAGACATTCAAAGCCCCGGTCATTGGCTTCGCGCATGGTGGTGTGGACACAGACATCGGTGGTAATCCCCGCCAGGACAATATTGGTGATCCCGCGAAGCCGTAACAGCATCTCCAGATCGGTCGCCCAAAACGAGCCTTTGCCGGGCTTATCAATAATGGGTTCGCCAGGTTTTGGAGCGAGCTCCGGAATGATGTCCCAGCCCGGTTCCCCCCGCACAAGGATTCTCCCGCAGGGGCCGGGATCTCCAATGCCTGCTCCGATTCTTCGACTCCGCCACCGTTTGTTGTCGGGGAGATCGGCCAGATCAGATCGATGGCCTTCCCTGGTGTGAAAGACATGCATCCCGATGTTCCTCGCTTTCGCGAGCACCTTGAGGATAGGGGCAATCGGGGCGCGGGTGAGTGAAATGTCATACCCCATCTTGTCCACATATCCCCCTTTTCCACAAAAATCGGTCTGCATGTCGATGATGAGAAATACCGTATTCTCCGGACGGAGATCTCCATTGTACGGATAGGGATACGGAACCGCGTTGACATACGTGCTCATGATTGACACCTCCACGCAGAAACATTCAACGCTAACTCTTCGGGTTACCGAGTGACGGTCAGTTCATGGGGCGCCCCCACGAGGTTGCGTCGGGGGGAACAGGTTATAATCATCACCGCCAACGTCATAATGTAGGGTATCGCATTGAAGATATAATAACCGTATGTGATCCCCACGGATTGCAAGGAAGGACCCAACGCAGCCGCTCCTCCCCACAAGAGAGAGACCCATAGACAGCCAAGCGGCTGCCAGCGGGCAAAGATCACCAGTGCCACCGCCATGAGTCCCTGGCCGCTCGAAAGGCCTTCGCTCCAATTGAAGGGATAGTAGAGCGAGAGATACGATCCGCCGATTCCCGCAAGAAATCCTCCCTGGGCGGTACTCAGGAGCCGTATTCGATCGACCGGCAATCCGAGCGCGCGCGCCGCATCCGCACTCTCGCCGACCACACGCACCTTCAACCCCCACGATGTATTTTTCAATATCCACCCAAGTGCAATCGCCACGACAATCCCGATCAGAAACAAGCCGTTGATCTGCAGGGCCGCTTGAAGTTGCGGCACATCACTCCAACCTCCGAGATCGATGGACGGCAATCGAGGAGCGGATGGTTGAATGTACGGCTTCCCCAGGAAAAAGGCTAACCCGGTGCCGAACAGCATCATCGCAATTCCAACCGCAATATCATTGATACGGCGAAAGCTACAGAGCCAGCTGTGCAAGGCGCCGAGCACGGCGCCGGATAATCCGGCGCACAGCACGCCGAGCCATGGAGACCCGCTGTGCAGAGACACGGCATACCCCACCATCGCACCCATGACCAGCGTGCCTTCAAGGCCCAAATTGATACGGCCACTTTTCTCGGTCAAGCATTCGCCCAGCGAGACAAAAAGAAATGGGGTACCGATCCGAATCGCTCCCCCCAGCACGGCGATGACGACTCCCCACCAACCGACTTCCATCACGAGGCTCCTTGTTTTTGAAATTTTGAAAATCGTCCGTAGAGCGTCTCGCTGAACAAAATCACGAGGAAAATAATCCCTTGCATGACGAGCACGGTCGCATCCGGTAGCTCGTGTGTTCGCTGCAACAATCCGCTACTCGCGCGGATTCCTCCCAACAATACGGCAACGGGCATAATGGCCAGCGGATTATTGCGTGCCACAAAAGCGACGAGAATGCCGGCATACCCATAATTGGCGTTGAGGGTATCATTGGCCCTGCCATGGATGGCCGCCACTTCCACCATGCCTGCCAATCCACCTGCTGCTCCCGCCACGAAGCAGACGATGAGAATCAACCGCCCGACCGGCAATCCTGCGATCTGAGCGGCACGAACATTGCCACCTGCAATTTGGGATGCAAAGCCGAAGACGGTGCGATGCATGAGAAACCATGTCAGGACACAAGCAACGACGCCGAAAGCAAATCCCCAATGGAGGTCTGTCCCGGGAATGAGGCCGATCATATTGGCCTCTCCAATATGATGCGTCGAGGGATGATTGAGACTTTCCGGATCGCGAAAGGTGCTCGTGACGAGGTGGTTCAACACCGCAATGGCAATATAGTTCAGCAACAGACTGCTGATGGTTTCATTGACAGCGCGATAGTGCCGCAATGCCCCTCCAATGGCGAGCCAGATCCCGCCGGCGACCATGCCGGCGAGCGCCATACTGGCAAGGACCACCATGGGAGGGGCAGTGGGCATGGTCAGGGCCGTTAACGCCGCGACAAGACCCCCTATGACCACTGCCCCCTCTCCCCCGATGATAATTAACCCGAGATAACCCGGTAGCGCGGTACACAGGGCCGTCAGCATCAGCGGCGCGGCTCGTATCAGGGTATTTTGCCACGAAAACGAGGTGCCGAAGGCGGCCCGATACATCGTCTGATACACCTCGACGGGGTTCGCCCCAGCCAACGCCACAAACCCTCCAAACAGCACCATCGATACCGAGAGAGACCCGACGATGATGAGGAACGGTTCCAGCGCTTTGTGCAGATTCTTCGGCATCGCCACGCTCACGACTTCGCCGAGCCGATCACCCCTTCCACCAGCCAATCCATACTCTCCAGCCAGTAATCCGTTTGGACGTATTCCTTTCCGGCCGGAATGATGACACGACCTGTGTTGTCCTTGATGGGGCCCTTGTACACGATGATTGCCCCACTCATAAATTTTGCCTTGGCCAGGTCGGCTTGCTTGCGAACGGACTCAGTCACCACCTGGTTATAATCCGACACCCTGACAATGCCTTCCTTGAGGCCCCCTCGTATCAAATGCGGGACTGCTGCCCCTTTACGGATCATGTCCGCATAGTCCATATACACTTTCGCCCAATTCCATTCAGCACCGGTGAGGTACCCACGCGGGGCAAGTTTCGACTGGTTGACGTGATAGCCGGTGCAATAGATACCCCGCTGTTCGCACGTGGTCATGACGACTTTGGGGCTGTCTACATGGCAGGTGATCACGTCGATGCCTTGATCGACCAAGCTGTTGGTGGCTTCCGCCTCACGGACCGGCAGTGACCAATCCCCGGTAAAAATCACATTGGTCGTGCAGTTCGGTCTGATGCTGCGGGCTCCGAGGGTATAGCTGTTAATATTGCGCAATACTTGTGGTATTGGCTTGGCTGCCACAAACCCCAACTTGCCGGTTTTGGACATCCCACCCGCCACAATACCAGCGATATACTGCGATTCATCGATAAAGCCGAAGTAACTCGCAACGTTCTTGGGATGTTTGCCCTCTTGGTAGAGCCCCCCGCAGTGCAAAAAGAGAATGTTGGGAAATTGGGGTGCGACCTTGAGAACGTGAGGATCAAAATAGCCAAACGACGTGGGGAACAGGACCTGCACACCATCGAGCTTGATCATGCTCTCCATGGTTTTCTGCACTTCAATGGTTTCCGGAACCTTTTCTTCATCCACCGCCTTGACCCAGTCGAGTTTGGCGACCGCGGATTTGCCTTCGTAATGCGCCTGGTTGTAGCCGTAGTCATCTCGCGGTCCCACAAAGATGAACCCCATCTTGACCTTGTCCTGTGCCCCCCATGCCTGGCCGAGCCAGTCCAAGCCGCCCAACATTCCCAGCGCTCCGGCAGCCGCGGTTCCTTTCAGAACTTGGCGTCTTGTCAGTTTATGTGATGTCGCCATAGGTTCTCCTTAATTGTGAAATGTGAGTGCCGGCGCACCTTCCCGCACAATGAACGTTCCGGTTTCACCGGCCAGGGCGCGACCAATATTGGGAGGATTGGTGATCAACCCCATCCACCCGCCACCTTCCAAGAATTCGATCACCGCCTGAATTTTTGGCCCCATGCTGCCCTTGTCAAATTGATTGTCCGCGAAATGCCTCTTCGCTTCAGCCACCGTCATGCGATCCAACCATTGCTGATTGGGCGTATTGAAGTTGATGGCGACCTTTTCGACCGCGGTCGATACCAGCAACAATTCAGCACCGATATCGCGCGCCAGTAGGCTCGAAGCAAAGTCCTTGTCGATCACCGCTTCGACGCCGACCAAATTCCCCTCGTCATCTTTAACGACAGGAATCCCGCCCCCGCCGCACGCGATGACCACATACCCCGCCTTGGCCAGGCACCTGATCACCTCGAGCTCGACGATGGTCCTTGGCAACGGCGAGGGCACCACGCGCCGCCAACCATGCCCCGCATCTTCTTTGATGGTCCAGCCTTGTTGAGCGGCAAGCCGGCGCGCCGTCGGTTCGTCCAATTGAGAACCGATGGGTTTTGTCGGATTGGCAAATGCCGGGTCATGACGGTCGACAATGGTCTGGGTGACCACGGCCACAGCCTTCCGATCAATCCGGCGCTTGCGAAATTCGTTATACAGCGCTTTGAGGAACATGTAGCCGATGCCTCCCTGCAAGTCGGCACCGGCATAATCCATGGGCACAGGAGGGACTTCATGAAGTGACAGTTCCGACCGTCGAAGAACGAAGCCCATCTGTGGGCCGTTTCCGTGCGTCACCACCACATTCCAACCGGCTTCGATCATGCCGGCGATATAGTGCGCGGTAATCGCCGCTTCCTCACTCTGGTCGGGTATGGACTCATGCTGCTTATCTCGAATCAACGAGTTGCCCCCCACCGCGACAACGGCAAGTTTGTTGGCGGCTGCCATCGGGAATTTCCTCCGCGTTTACTGACTGCTGCGTATGGCGCTTGCCAGCGCGGACACCGCCTGCGTGAAACAGGCCAGAGGCGCGCGCGTAATGCCGGCCCCGATCTGTCCGACTCCGGCCTCGCGGTGGGCAATCCCTGTATTGATAATCGGTTGAATGCCGGTATCGACGACCTTACGGATGTCGATGCCCGCCGGCGAGCCGGCGAAGTTCATTGGCGGCAACGTGAACGCACCATTCCGGCCCAGCGTGATATGGGTCATCGCCGTCGTATTGTCGATCGCATCCTGCGACGTGCCGCCGACGAACTTGACGATCGCCGGGGAGGCGGCCATCGCGAAGCCGCCCACACCCGCTGTCTCGGTGATTGCGCTGTCCCCCAGATCGGGCGCAGCGTCCGCCTTGGTGTAGCCGGGAAAATACAGTCCATCCACCACGGGCGCCTGAGTAGTAAACCACCTGTCTCCTGTCCCACTCACCCGGATACCGAATTCCACACCGTTTCGGGCCATGGCAGTGACCAGACTGCTTCCTGGAATATTATGAGCGGCATCCAGCATGGCTTTGCATGCCGCCATGGAAATATTGAGAAAAAAGTGGTCGTTCCCGGCCATGAAGTCAACCGCCGCTGAAATCTCAGTGTGCGAGAGGCTCGTCTTGAGCAAGGCCGGGATGATTCGTTTCAGGAATAAAGAGGACGCCGCGACATTGCGGTTATGCACTTCATCACCCATGTGCAACGCCTGCGCCATCAATGGTTTGAGGTCCAATCCCCCCAGAATCCGTATCCCTGCCTGCAATGTCGGGCCGAGAACTTTTTCGATCCATTGAAGGCGAGCAATAACGTCCGGACTATGGGCGCCGAATCGCAAGACTTTGCCCAACCCCTCGTTCATGTTGCAAAACGCTCGATTGCCGTGAACGGTATTCACAATGATCCAGACAGGCATCGAGGGACTGATGATGCCTGCCATGGGGCCGACAGCGTCATGGTGATGGCAGGGTTCGAAGGGAATGTCGCCGCTGGCCGCCAACGCCCGTGCCTCGTCAAGGTTGGCAGCCCAGCCCTCATAAAGAATGGCCCCGATAATCGCGCCTTGCATGGGGCCGCACATCCGCTCCCACGCAATCGGCGGCCCTCCGTGCAGCACCATGCGTTTCCCCATGTTGGGAAGCACCTCTCCGGCGATTCCGATACCCTGAAGCACCGGCTGAGCCGACAGATAGGCATCGAACGCCTTGTGGTTGGCCGCCTCGATGACCGGTAGGTTGACGAGCCGCGCCAGATCCTGACCGATGCTCTGATCACCCTGCGCCGGTGGAGCCCACTCGACGTGTGTCACGACTCCACCGGCACCGGCGATCGACTCCGCAAATGAGGCCAGTCCGACATTTAAGACCTGAAGATCCTCCCGGAACAATTCAATCATCACACGTCCCCACGCAGTGAACCAGCCCGTGCGACAATCTGGGCGGCCAGGCGCACGGCCTGTGCATTGCTTTCGGTCAAGATCACTCCTGCTCCACGTAGCGCCGCTTCCTGTTTGGACAGGTTCTGCGGGTCCGCCGTGGTGCCGCAGACGAAACCGACACACACCAAATGCCGCCCCCCTTTCTCTGCCGCATCTCTTGCCTTGTGAATCACCGGCACCATTTCACTCGCCGGATCACTGTGCGAGCCATAGCCCAGCACCACGTCAAGTAAGATGACAGCCACTTCAGGGTCCGACGCCTCCTTGAGAAGACGTTCATTCCGTAGTCGATGGTCGATCATCGGATGAGGGCGTCCTCTGGTGAACAGATCGTCTCCCAGATCGACGACGGTATGTTTGCAGCTGGTCCACACATCCTCAAGACGGTCTTGCGGGCTCACAGGCGTATTCGAATAGACCTGCCCCAGAGCTTCGGTGAAAAGAAGTGTGGCCTCATAGCAGAACGTGCCACCGCTGTAGAGGCCACGCACAAATCGCTGTGTCGGGGAGAAAGGTGGCATCGCACTGGCCGGAGCACTGTTGACAGCCGCTGCATCAGGGGGCCTGCCGTCAGACAGGGCCACTGCCGTGACGGCAGCATCCTCGAGAGTCTTCACGGCATAGAGATTGGGCCCTTTGATATCTGCCAAATCTGCACCCAGAAAATTCACCACAACCGGCTTGCCTGCCTGGTCTGCCTCCTTCAACACTCGCCGGGCAACCTCCGGTGCCGGCGGCTTGGAGATCAGAACAATGACCGAGGTTGACGGATCGGCGGCCAACGCCTTCAGCCCCTGGAGCATGGAAATGCCCCCCACATCCCTGTGCAAGTCATGACCTCCGGTTCCGATCGCCTGCGAGATACCCTTGCCCCATCGATCGATAAGGCAAGTGACCTGCTGAAGACCGGTGCCCGACGCACCGACGACACCGATATCCCCGCGCCTCACGACGTTGGCGAAGGCGAGCGGGATCCCATTGATGATGGCGGTCCCGCAATCAGGCCCCATGACGATGAGATCGTGCGCCTGAGCGAAGCGTTTCAGCGCAATCTCATCTTCCAACTCGACATTGTCGCTGAACAGCATCACGTTGAGGCCAAGACTCAAGGCCTTGAACGCCTCGGCTGCGGCATATTCGCCGGGTGTGGAGATCAAGGCCAGATTGGCACCAACCATGTCTTCGAGCCCCATTTCAATGCTACGGGGGGCCATGCCGCGCGACTTCCCATTTCCGGTCACAGGAGGCTGGTTCTGGTTCAACGCGGCTTCGGCCGCTGCCATTGCGGCGTCTAACGCCTCTTCCTGCCCCTGAAGGGCGATGAGCAGATCGTTGGGACCGGCCTCAATAGTCCCCCCCAGCAAGCCGGCTACCTTAAGCAGACTAATGTTGTTTGCAGAGGCCATGATCGCCGACGCCTGTTCCAGACCCGGCAACTTCGTCAGCATCGCGGACACCTGCATCAGGGCCACCGAGTCACGGTAGAAGTTACGAATGATCTTTGTCGTCCGGGCCATGGCTGCCATCCACCTTCCATACGGCTAAACCAAGCAACAGCCCCATTACACCATCGGCGCCCGACGTGCTCCCGATCCGCACCGCCTCCCGCACCGCCTCCCAGACGCTGGCCACGTGGTTCGCCTGAGCAATTCGTTGGGCCAGCGTCGCAATCGGCTCGGAAACCTTGCCGGCGACCGCCGCTCTGAGGTAGGTCCGGCTGATGTCCGTGGTCCTTTCAGAGTCCTCGACCAGCCAGCCCCCCACAGATCCCAGGAACTTCAGCCTGGCAGGATCAGCAGTCGTCCTGCACCACAATCCGGCCAGATACCCCACAATGAAATCATCGCCAGAAGGCGTCAAGCCGGGACCTAATCCAACCAATGGCCGGAGGGCAACGACGGCATCATCCACCCGGTAATCGCGCGTCGCATGCAGCAAGGCCCGGACCTGTTGACCAACTTCTCCGGCGAGGGGAGGGTCCGCGGGACGATCCCGCCCGAGCATGATAAAGATCCCGACTTCCTGCCGCTGGCGCCACAGTTCCTCCCACGCAGCAGTCCACCGCTCATGCCATCGCTCTTGCCACGCGCAATCCACCCCGCGCAGAGGCAGATCCCCATAAAACCTTGTAAGGTCGGCATGCCAGAGGCGGGCCGTTCGCAGGTCGACGGACAGCGCGCCTCCCCCAAATCGGATCACGCCTCCCCGGCATGCAACCGGCTGGCCCTCACGGAGATCATGCAGAAAGGAAAACCCTGACGGCGTCCTGACCCGGATCCCCTGGGGCAGATTCTCCTTCTCCGATGCAACCAGCGTAAGCAAACCCCCGTGCTTGATGCCGACATTGCACGCGCGAGGAAACACGCTGTGAACCAGTCCGTTGAAATGGGTCATTGTCGCGTCACATCCGACTGAGAGGGCATCGAGGCGCATGTTCCACTCAGAATTGCCATTTCACCATGACTTGCGGCACGGGTTCGTTGACCACGCTAATCCCGAAGAAACAAAGGGGTCGCCCATCTCGAAGGCTCCGGTCAAAGAGCAACAGGACTCTCCTCGCACGCCGCTGTTATCATGATGCGGCGCGCGCCTTTGCTGCCAACAGCCCACCACAGACTCGGTTGTCGCCGAGCGCTTGTAGTTTGGCCATCTCTATAGATAGCCAAACTATCTTAGTCAAGGATTTTCTCTCCCCCCCTCTCACACTCCCCTTCCCTTCACAGATAGCGGATTCAATCCGACGACAAGTTTCTCAAGAAAATAATTCGTCGTATAACCTTTTGGCAACAATTCCTCCGTAAGCTTCCCTGAAACGTAGACAGTCCACAAGGAGAATCTTTTGGCAGAATAGTCCCCCTGAGCCAGGAGATTTCCATGCGCCGATCGAAGTTCACCGAGACGCAGATCGTGTCAATCCTCAAAGAGACCGATGCCGGACAGCCCGTCAACGAGATCTGGCGCAGGTACAGCATCAGATCGGCCACCTACTAGAAGTGGCAGGCCAAGTACGGGGGGTTGGAGGCGTCGGACATCAAACGGCTTA
>Ga0315290_10001184_pt1 | contig 17837 bp, 13 predicted proteins | sample YL17G12_0_MG_FD_203627 | JGI IMG/M metagenome (GOLD analysis project Ga0315290, IMG submission 203627) | Sediment microbial communities from Yellowstone Lake, YNP, Wyoming, USA - YL17G12_0 | ecosystem: Environmental > Aquatic > Freshwater > Lake > Sediment | place: USA: Wyoming | collected... | reverse complement strand
GCCGATCAGTTGCTTGCCTGTGAGCTTCTTACTCGCTTCACGCAGCGACGAGAGAACCTGGTCACCGGGAATTCTCGCCAGTGCTGACCTCGCCGCCAGCGACAAGTCCTTATCGCCCAGCAGTGCCGCCAGGGCAGGCGCCTCACTGACCGAGCCGATCAGCGAAAGTTGCTTACAAAGAAACTTCTTGCACTCGATACTGGCATCCGATCCGAGCATAGCCACCATCTTGGCCGTGAGTTGTTCCCGGAGAACCGGCTCGCCGGCGGCATTATTAACCATTTTTTCAACAGCCGAAAGCCCGGCTCGAGATTGATCCAACTCGTAACCGGCAACAGCTTTCAATACGGCATCAACATCCGTAGCGGCCTGAAGATCAACTGCCAAAACCGCCGGTACGAACGAAAATAAAACCGCCAGGAACAAACTTTTTTTTGCTTTTGCTGACATAATCTGCCCCTCAGTAACCGTTCAGGCCGCCAAGCCCAAACTTTCCGAATGACTGGTAAACACAACCAGTCACGAAACAACAACTTACGGTTGATATAACCTGGTTTCGCACCGCTGTCAAGGCCTTTTAGGCTCAGGCAGTGATTCCGCAAAATGGGCATTTGTGGATAGTTGAAAGGTGGTGAAATAGTGATTTAGCAGATATTTACGGTTAAAAAAATAGACGTGAAGCAAAAGCATTTTCGTTTGGGCAGGTTAAAATATCATTTTTTTGGGGGAATTGGCAGTTTTGTCCTTAGTCCATTGCACTTGCCATTAGTATGTAATAAAAAACCCGGTTTTTTTCTTCAGTGATATTTTGCCTTTTGAGCAGCGGGTGTCAATCGTGATTCCCGTAGCGGTATTGCCCGTAGCGATCTCTGACAGGGAAATACTGACACTGCCGGCAGGTATCCCCAATGCACTTGTGTCCGGGTTGAACGATTCGGCGGAAAGCTTTTCTTTCAGACCATCGACGTTACACTCAGCCCAGGCCAAGGCGCTGGCTTTTAAGTTGCGATCACATGCAGTCAGGTACATCCATTTTGAATGGTACGCCATATTGCTGGAAAAGTAACCCAGTATGAGTAAGGCTGACGCGATCAGCGAGATCGCTACAAGCACGAGATATAACATGAACCCTCTTCTTTTGCGATATCTCATAATCATTCACCTGTTTTGCGCAGTGCGTTCGTGAAAAACACATAAGAATTGGACAATTTTTTTTTCTTTTCCGGCGGTCTGTAACACTCGATAAATGTGCTGATTTCAAGGGCGTATCCCTGACCGTCTTTTTCCCATACTTGCCATTGTATCTTGGCGGGGAATATGGACCAGGTTGTTCTAATATACTCAGGGCTATTCGGATCGGTGCCTCTGCTGCACCTGAGCGTGTAATCCTGGGCCATTTCATAAGCAAGCGTCCCTTCCGGCAGTTCAATCAAAAGTAAACCCCCGCCGGTAGTCTCCCATTCGCAAGATATCGATTTTGCCCGGTCAATGTCTTTCCGAATTTGATCGACAATAGTGCCGACGGTGTCATTTGTCTGACAAACACGATAGGTGTCCGGCAGATCGCCCAGCAATGTCCTGAACAATACCGTAAAGGCTGTCATGGCTGAGCCTAATATCGCAATCACCAGCACCATCTCGATCAATGTCACACCTTTACGCATTACTGTTTCTCCGGTTTGGCCGGTATGTACCGTGCCAATTGAGTGGAAACCGTTTTTCCCATGCTTTTGCTACAGGCGCTTACCGTAACCAGGCTCAAACCCTGCCAATCTCCCCGGCCTGGTTCCTGCTCGATCGATATTTTCACGCCAGGCCACAACCGGTCAACATCGTCGTCGTTTATTTTTTCCCCGGTTGCGGTGAGGCTCTCGATCTGACTCTGGGCAGCCGCGATGCAGCATTGTTGAACCAAGTGATAGTGGTTGAGCTTGCTAAAGGCATTCAAACTCAGGGCAAGTCCGCCCATAAGCATGGCCATGATGACCAATGAAACAGCCAATTCAGCTACGAGCCAGCCACTCTGTTTTCTTCTTTTTCCGATCATAGCGATAATCCGGTATTACTTGTGAATCAACTAAGGTATAACCGACGAAGCCATCTGGTTTATCACCTCTACCAGGGGCGAAAACAAGGCATAAACCGTGAATCCCACCAGCAGTGCAACCAAAAGCATAAGACAAGGCCAGGCCACAAAACGGGCCAGGTTTACCATATAACTGTAATGGCTACGGTAAAAATCAGCCAGCATTTCCAATATCGCCGGTGTGTTGCCTCGGTTGACCTGGCTGTCAAATGCCCAGGCAAGGGTATTCCCTATGCCGTTTTGCCGAGCCGCCGTCGCAACATCATCACCCTGGCTGACTTTCTCAAACCAATCGGTCAATCGCTTTCTGAAACAAAGATTCACATCCAATCTCAGCGTATTATCGATCGCCTGATCCACGGTACAACCGGCGTTCAGTGAAAGACGCAAACATTCGACCGTTTGGGCCAGTGAGTAATTCATTTCGAACCAGCGCAGTATCGGCAGATGCCACTTTAGAAAATCGCCCATGCGCGAAAACACATGCGGCTGTTCCGGTCTGCGGGGGCGAAACTTCATATAAAGCCACGTAGGAAACACCACCAGCACCAACAAAGCAAACAACCCCGCTATCCAGCCATGCGAAACATCCATAATATCTATTAAAACATTTGTCGAAGCAGGCAGATTGACGCCAAGATCTTCGAAAATATTTTTGAATTTCGGTATGATGTACGTCATTACACCTAATAGTACAAAAAACATCACCGACAATACTATGACCGGATAAAGAGGATGCACGGGCTTTACCCTGGCTGTCTCGCTGGTTTTTTCCAGCATATCCATTTCCAGGCTCTTGATGGCCATTGGCAACTGGTCGATTCTTTCAGCCATGGCGATCATCGCCACAACGTGACCGGGGCATCTGGGATAGCCCCTTTTGATCGATTCACTCAAAGAAAAACCTTGTGTCAGCCAGTGAGCGATTTGCCGCAAAATCCGCGAGCGTTTGTCGTGCGTTCGCTCGGCCGCCGATTCCAGGGCCGATGTCAGTGGCAGATTCTGCCTCATGCTTGCCCCGATAGTTGAAACAATATCCGTAACCAGTGCCTTGCGGGATGTGATACTGTAGCCGATTACCAAGGCCACAAAAAATACGAACAAAAACAAACCATACACAACCATCTGCAAAACCAGCATCGACATAACTAAGAGAATAATTGATACGGCAATTATAAATGCGCACTTGACTATCAATTTCGCCCAGGTATAGGGCCATTCCACTTTTGACTGTCCTGACTCATTCAAGGATATAGTCAGAAGCGTTGCGATCAAAATTATGGGGGCCAGCGACGCCGCAAACGTACTGTCGATCGCTATGGCAACGGGAAAGAGCGCCACAGTAACTATCGGCGAGGTGATCAGGGCGATGCCTGGCTTTTTCACACCAAGATATATATAAAATATCAGTACCAGGATTATTGCTGCTTCTATCATTATTTAGCCACTAACTAAGAATGCTGATCATTCGAACCATAGGCAGAAACATCGCCATAACCGCAGTAGCCAGGATGCCGCCCACCAGGATCAGCATGAGCGGCAATAAAACGACCGACATCTTCATCTGGCTGGACTTCGCCTGTTGAGCGTACATCTCGCTCAAACTGTAGAGATTGTCCTGCAACTCATTACGCTGAGCACCGAGCTGGACCGAATAGAGGAACAGCCTCGGTATCGTACTACATAACTGGCCGGCCTCCATTATGTTGAATCCCTGTTCGATCTGACCGGCCAGCAACTCGCATTCCTGCTTGAGCTTTTCACTGCCGGAGGCGCCGGCGCCAAGTCGCAGACACTCAGGAATATCACATCCCGACCCGATCAGCAGAGCCATCGCATCGGCCAATCGACTTAGAATGCTGTTACGATACACTCGGCCCAGGAACGGCATCTTCATGAGCAGCCTTTCCTTGAAACACCGACCTCGGACAAAACCGGAAAGTACGCTGCGCAGCAGAAAAAACGCCAACACCATTGCCCCCAACGCCGCCAAACAAGTTACAGAATGACGGGCCGCGCCAATAAAAAATTTTGTCAAAACAGGCATTTGGAAACCCATATCCGCAATAAGACTCGCATACTGAGGTATGATCATTGTAAAAACCGCCGTCAGGATAACCGCCGCCATTGCCAGAATAACCAACGGGTAACACATGGCTTCAAATATCATTCGGCGAGTATGTTGGGTCATTTCCAGGTGCCGGTTCAGGCTTATCAACATTTCGCTGAGCCGACCTGTTTTTACGCCCGCTTTCAATATTTGGCCGTACAAAGGCGGGAAATGTTTTTGCCTTTTCTCGAACGCCGCCTCGATGCCCTCCCCGGCTTCCAGGTCCGAAGCAAGATCGTTGATGAGCTTGCGCATCGAACGGGTGCCCACATCGGCTGCTAACTCACGCAAGCCCTTCTCCAAAGGTACGCCGGCCTTGGTCAGCGAGGCCAACTGCTGATTGAAAAGTATAAATTCATTTCGACCAATAGCGGTTTTTGCCTTCTCCGGCTGGGCTTGAGTGATCGAATTTACGTCAAGCTGCATCTCCTGAAGCATTTCGTTCACCTGGTCGTGCGAAGCCGCTTCCAACGTGCCGGTCATGAGCCTGCCTGCCGTCGTCAACGCCCGATATTGAAAAGTTGCCATGATTGAATTCCTCAAACCGTTATTTCATCAACGCAAACCAATTTGCCGACAGCTATTCCCCAACGTTTTTTACATGAATATCGTTTGTGAAACACCTGCCCGCCCATTCACCCGCAAACCTTGTTTAATTCCTCTTCGGTGGTAGTGCCTTCTCTGACCAGACGCATGCCATCCTGAGAGAGGTTCATGTGACCTCTGTTTTTCAGTATATCTTCGAGTTCATCCAGGTCGGCCTTGGCCAGAACGGCTTGACGCAGATGCCCGTCCAGTTGCACCAGCTCCGCGATCAATACTCTGCCCCTAAAGCCTGCCTCGAAACACTCACCGCAACCATTTGCCTCGAACAACTGAGTCTGAGGGTTCGGCTTTTTGCATTTGTCACAAAGTTTTCTGACCAGTCTCTGGTTGAGCACCGCGGTGACACTGGAAGTTACCTGGTAAGGTTCGATCCCCATCTCCAGCAGACGCAACATCGCCCCGGCCGGGGTGCCGCTGTGCATCGTGCTAAACATCAGATGCCCGGTCAGACCCGCTTCAATAACGATACGGGCAGTTTCTGCGTCCCGGATCTCACCGATCATCAGCACCTCCGGATCCTGCCGCAGCAGCGATCTCAGAGCCGTCGGAAATGTCATTTCTCCATGCGGCGTGATCTGAACCTGGGTAACGCCATCGATGTGCCTTTCAACCGGATCTTCAATGGCCACCACGCTTTTCCCGGGAAAACACCTGAGTATGTGACGCAGCAGAGCCGCCAGGGTCGTGCTTTTTCCGCTGCCGGCCGGACCGGTCAGCAGCAAAACTCCCTGATTTTGCCGGGCGATCTGCTCCAGAGCTGAATAAATATACGGCGAAAAACCAAGCTGACTCAGTTTGTCAAGGCCGCTTTCCTCATAGAAAAGCCGCACCACCGCACGCTGACCGTGTATGGTCGGATAGATCGCCAGACGCCGATCGAGTACCTTGCCATCGTATTCATCCTGCAGTTGAATTCGACCTTCCTGGGGTATGTCGTTACGATAGGTCAAAAGTCCACCCAACACCTTCAATCGGGCAACGATATTATCCGCCAGTGACCTGGGCAGCTTTTCCACCGTAGTTAATACCCCATCCAGACGATATTTTACCACAATCCCCCTGCTGGTAGGCTCAAAATGAATATCGCTGGCTGCCAAACTGACTGCTTTTTTCAGCAGATCGTCAACCAGACCTACCACATCACAGGCGTCTTGGCCCTTTTGTGGGATAGAATTTTTACTGTCATTTCTTTGCATAGTCACGTCCTTTTTCGCCCACTTCTGCTTATTTTCACACTGGTTTCCCCCCATTTTTGTGTCTGTTTTCATTCGTTTTCGTGCTTATTTTTGCTTTTTTCGTCTTTTTTGACGTTTTATCGTGCGCATATATGACGCGCGATCATGCAAACAAGTTAACCAAAAAAAGAAATGTTTTTGAAAAAATCGATTCACCCGAAATCAAGCAAAAACGTATAGAGCAAAGCCCTTGTTTACGTTTCAAAGAGTTCGTCAACAATAGATGAGTCTTCAGGCAATTGGTGTTTATAGTATTGTTTCAGGGCCTTTTGCCCTTCGGTCTGGAACTTGTCCATAGAGGAAAAGATTCCCATCCTCATTATCAGCAAAACAGCCAAACAAGCAGCCGCGTTGCCCACAGAATGAGTGTATCTGGCGCAACGCTGATACCATTTCGGCTCAGGTTGTGTTTGCCGCAATGCTTTTGCCCTGGGTGTTTCGCGCAAGCCATGCTTCAGTATATTGATAGCCTGGTTGTTGGCCCGTCTGAGCAGATCCAACCGGTGCGGTTGTGACTTCAAAAAGCTAAACCCTATTTCCACGCGGTTGAAGCCGATGAGCCGCCTTTGGCACCTGGGACATTGGGCAACATGGTTTTGGATCCAATCGACACTTATGCCAAGGTGACTATTAACCGCCGCAGCCAGTGAAAACCTTATTTGTCTGCATTTGTTGTTTTTATTGAATAACATCTTTTACTCATCCAGGTTTTTCCGGTCAGACATCCAAACTGCCAAAATTTTAATGGCGCGACGCCGGTACACACGCGCCGAGGCAGATGAGATTCCCAATATCTTTGCCACCTGAGCATACGAAAGCTCTGCCAGATCCCGCAATAGCACTACCCTTTGAAGGTGATCCGGCAATCGGGCAATACAGCACCTTAATTGTTCCCGCAAATCTCTGGCGTCCAGATCGTGAGCACCGCAGAGATGATGTTGAACACCGGGTCTTTGGGCCACCTCCAGGCAGGCCTTTTCGTGCAGCTTTTTCCGTCTGAGAATAGTAATAGCCGCATTGCTTGCCGTTCGGAACAGATATGCCTTGACATTCCTAGGCTTTCGCCCGGATTTATAGTACGCCAATTGAAGAAATGTATTCTGATAGGCGTCACATACATCCTGCTCATTGCCCAGAATCCGCCAAAGCATAGACACTAAGGGCGGACCGTGCGCCTGCATGGCAGAAAGCACCCACTGTTGGCTCGCCTCCACAGACCCAGCAACGGCCTCATCCCACAACCACTCACAATGGCCGACTCTAGTTAACATATCCGATATTTTCAGTCCTTCTTAGAGTTCGCCTGTAGTTATGACGCATTCAACAACAACATGTTAACATAAATTTTGAAAATAATCAACAATTTTGTAATACCAACAGCGATTCCGCAAAGATATGATTTACATGGGCTTGCGGCTCAGAAAATTTGAAATTGGCGTCACGATTCGATTGGGAAGCCGAGTATGGCCAATTTCTCAGCCAGTGACGCTTTGTGCGGCTTCAGGATAGCGCGCGTATTGAAAACCTCACGGCGAACCGGATAGTTTCTGCGGAGAAAATCAAAACATTGGCCTCTTTCGTCAGGCGGCTTGTTGTTTATTTCTCTAAAATTAAGATCGTCATGCATAATCTTGTATATACGGCCAAGCCCTTGCGCCAGGAGCTGCTGATCGGAGCCGTCGGTTGTGTTCAGCTCTATCACCGGCACCTGCGGGGCGGGCATCAACTGATCGACGAGCAATCTGTTGGGGATATTGAGGAACCGGCAAATTGCATCGTACAGCATCGCCGTACCGTTGACCTTGCCGTCCAGTGAATAGCCGGCGATGTGCGGTGTGCCTATAGCGACACGTTTGAGCAATTGCGTATCGATGTTTGGTTCGTTCTCCCAGACGTCCAGCACAACTGGGCCGATGGCACCGGCCGCCAGCGCATTGCCAAGGGCCCCGTTGTCAACTACCGGACCGCGGGAAGTATTAATCAAAGCAACCCGCCCCTTCATTCGGGCCAGGGTCTTTTCATCGAACAAATGATAAGTAGCATCTCGCCCTGTGTTGGTCAGTGGAACATGGCACGTGATAACGTCGGCCATTTCCAATAGCTGATCCAGCGAGACATATCGGCTGTCTTTGGTCTGACGCTGCAAAGGCGGATCGTTGGGCAAAACACGCATCGACAGGGCCTGTGCCTTTTTTTCCAGTCTTGAGCCGATGTTACCCACACCAATAATACCGAGAATCTTTTCTTCCAGGTTCCAGTTGTATTTTTGCGCCAATACCAGCACAGCGGCGACGACGTACTCAGCCACCGAATTGGCATTTGACCCAGCAGCATCAGCGAAAGCTATTCTACGCTCCTTGAGGTATTCCTGATCGATGTGATCTGTACCGATCGTAGCCGTACCGACAAAGCGAACCGGACTATTTTCCAGCAGCTTGCGGTCCACCTTCGTAACAGAACGCACCAACAGCGCATCTGCATCGGCAACCGTACCGCAATGCATATTGCGCCCGGGACAACAGGTAACTCGCCCCAGCGGACCAAAAATCTCCCTGACAAACGGTATATTTTCATCAGCTACTATCTTCATGGTTTGATTCATACTTCCGAACATTATACCAATCGCTTATGAGTTTGCAATCCCGGCAAATATTGGCTTACGCTTTCGGGAAAACTTCTGGCAAGAATGCCCGGCTTTTAACAAACTTGAACGGGGGTATCAGGCGTTATCAACAATGACATACATGGTCGCTTTGGCTATTTCGATGACATGGAAGGCCCAGGATGTCAAGTGATTTACCGAATAGTTTTGTACTTTTGTCGGCATATTTGCCGCGAGAAGCAAGAGTAAAAAGCAATTGCCTATTTGACAAAAGCACCTGGAATAATGTATAATACGAGTGTTCTCGCAGAACCTGACTCTTCTGTGAGAGCATACAAGCCTCCTGGCCGGCATGGGACTTGAGATCCCCTGTCGGCCCCCTTTTTTTGCGCATTCCTTGGGGTGGGGCAGGAATTCAAAATGTAAAGTGCCCCCAATGGGCGATATTTTTCCCTTTTCGATACTATCGCCACAGCTATAATAGGCTCCGTTGTCGCAGGGGATAGGCCCTGTTCTGACTTTGCGTATAAGCAACACACAAGAAAAAGGGTGAAGTCGCACTGAAAAGTTGGTTCTCCTTTAATTCCTCAATTAGTTAGGAGCTATTCATGTACACCACATTTAAAAATGGACTCTTTGTTTATTTCCTGATCTTTCTTGCGGTTGCAGGTGACTCACTAGCGCAGGATACAGAGCCGCTCGCCTATTGGGACTTTGACCGCGTACAGGATAAGAAGGTCCTGGACTCTGTCAGCGGAAAACAGGATCCAATCAGTGGTAATTACCGTATGATCCGTGGCGTCAAAGGTCAGGCGATTGTGATGGATGGCTATACAACCTGCATTACCCGCTCGGCGGAATCGGCCCCCGAATTAGGCCAAGCTTTTACAATCGAAGCCTGGATCGCGCTTGGCGCTTATCCATGGAATTGGGCGCCTATAGTTTCCCAGGAGAATACCATTAGTACGAACAGCAACCTGGATGAAGTCTGCTGGCCCGACGATATTATGGCCGATTCCCCAAAAGACGGTTTCTTTTTCGGGATCAGTCCGCAAGGTTATCTTGGCCTTCACGTTGGCGGCGGCGATTGGAAAATCTGCCGATCTGAAAGTAAAATCCCATTGAGAACATGGACGCATGTCGCGGCCGCCTTTGACCGAGAAACAGGAATTGTTCTTTACATCGACGGTCTGGAAGCAGCGAAAATGAAAATCGAAGGTGAATTTCGCCCTGCCAAAACCCAGGACCTGCGAATCGGTATGCCGCACCAGAAAATCGAACCATCTGATCCTGTCCGGGCATTTGCTACGCTCCCCTGCTGGTATTCACTGGATGGTCTTGTTGACGAACTGCGGATTCATAATAAGTCTCTTTCATTAAAAACCATCGCGAAAAATTATACTTCGTCTAAACCCACCCTCGCCGCCGATCTTCCACCGAGGATCATGCCATCCGGACCATCCGGTCCTGGGAAATTCGGGGCATCCTATATTCGTCTCGAGTATTATCCTGAGTGGGACGCGCTCTGGCGGATATCATCAGATCCAGATATCGTAGTGCAATTCGATGATTCACCCGTTCGCGTTGTGTTCTGGCGCGGAACACGTTATAGCCCCGCATGGGTCATGGAGAATGATATATGGATGGCGGACCAGAGCATTGAAAACTTCAATGACAAGGATGGATGTATCGAGCACATGCTTGATCCCCGCTGTCGTTTTTCTCACGTGCGTATTATCGAAAATACCCCTGCTCGCGTTGTTGTACACTGGCGTTACCTGCCCACCTCAGCCAACGGCAATCATTCCCAGGTCAATCCAGTATCAGGCTGGGAAGACTGGGTGGATGAGTATTATACTTTCTATCCTGACGAGGTAGGCATTCGTAAAGTCGTTCTCCATTCCGACGGTATAGCGTTATGGCCTGAAGAAGTTATTGCACTTTGTCAGCCCGGCCAAAGGCCCGAGGATATAATTGATCTGAGTGCGATGACACTGGCAAACCTCAACGGAAAGCAGCACACTTATACCTGGGCCGAAAAATCCCCCATGTTCCGAACCGCCGGACGCTGGGAGACAGGTTCTTATATCCATTTTGGCGATGCCCTGGGTGAAAAACCAAACATCATGGTGGTCAATCTGAAGAGCAAATACAAACCGTTTCAGATATTTGAAATGGAATGCAACTTCACTTGCTTTGCCCATGAACACCGCAAGGAGGTCTCGCATTTCCCATGGTGGAACCATTGGCCTGCCGCGATGATCCCATCTGACGGACGGTACTGCCAGGCTGCGGATCGCCCGTCACACTTCTCGTTGGCCTGGGCGAGTCCGAGACCGCATGAAGGCGAAAACAATACTTACTGGTGGACATGGATGTATGGTGCGACACAAAACACGGCGGGATCGTTAACGGCATTGGCGCGATCCTGGGTCATGCCCCCGAAACTGGTTATCCATGAAGGTGCTTCCCAGGGCCAGTATGATTCTACTCAACGAAGTTATGTGATTTCCGGTTCAGATCAACAGGAAATAGAAAAACTCAAACTTAGCTTGCAGGCTGATTCCCAGAGCCTTGTGGTTAATCCGGCTTTTGTTATCAAAAACTGGGGGGATCATCAAGCCTTGCTAAAGGTGAACGGAAAAATGATTCCACAGGGCAAAGCCTGTCGCCTCGGCCATATCCGCAGGATCAATCAATATGACCTTGTAATTTGGCTCAAACTGGAATCCGACCAAATGGTAGAGATTTCTATAGATCGCGACAAATGATTAATTTGAGTAAAGCGCGTTATTGACCCAATTCTCCTCATCTTTCGGAGGAAACGAATAATGGATAAGGCAATCTGGAAACGCATTGTCGGATTCTTTCTGTGTGTAGTCGTTGTCCTTTTGACGAACGCTTCCGCTTATGCACAGTCTTGTGATTTCTATGCATACTATACAAGGCTCGATTACGATGACGGGAACAATACAGGGAAATATGCTGATATCGTCGTCAATGTAAGAGAACTGGGGAAACTTGTATTCAGCCGTGAATACAGTTATTTGCCATACTGGCAGGCATCCCAAACGAAGCACTTTGTGGATAAAATAATACCCATCAATGGTGACGGACCTGCTGAGAGACCCGATAAAATCAATAAATGCTCTTATGTCAGGATAATTGAAAATTCATCCGATAAGATTGTCATTCACTGGAGGTATGCCCCGAACCAAAACAGCGAAAGCTTCACCGATTTCCGGAAAACTTACAGCGGCGACATTGGAAAGTATTTTGCCGAGTATGCGGACGAATATTTTACCATTAACGCGGATGCGACTGTTACCAGGAGAGTCAAAGAAGGCTGTTATAAACTTGATGACTGGAATGACCCCTCGAATGAAATCCAGCAGGAATTGGAACTTACGTCCTCAGGCATTACAATTAAAAAGACCATACCGGCGAAGTTGCAGAATCTCCCGGGTGAAGCGGTTCTGGGGCCTGCGATTATCGATAAGGCCGTCCAGTCTCCGATGGTATGGATGAGGTTCGACGAAGGATTGAAACCTAATTACCATCTAACGAAAGAAAGTGTCAATGGATACGATTGTGCTATCGGCGGTGCGGACAGCCATTGGAGAACAGGGGTATCGGGAACATCTCTGTCATTTGACGGCTACACCAACAAGGTAACACTGCCGGCCGGGGAACTGCCGGAGATCAGTGGTGATTTTACAATAGAAGCCTGGATCGCTCCTCAGGAATATTCATGGAACCGATCGGGCATCGTCGATCATGACCAGGATAAAAAGGCCGGATATTCCCTGGAGATAAATCATCTGGGACAGATAGGACTGTATGCTTATGTGAATGGCCAATGGCAGGGATTAGACACCAGCGAAAAAGCGGACTTGTTAAAATGGACTTTTGTTACCGGTGTTTACGAAAAAACCAAAGGCTTCTCTATTTATTTCGATGGAGTCTTAGTGAGTACCAAACCGGCGTCAGGGGCGGTCAAAGATGCAAATGGTCTGGACCTTTATATCGGCATGGCTCACGAAAAACAATATCCATGGGCTTATGAACGCGAGATCACGAAGTCCTTCCTTTCAAATATGGTTTTCAGCGGTCTGATCGATGAGGTACGGATATTCGACAGGGCCTTGAATGCGTCGGAAATATACTCCGACTACCTTGTTTTTAAGCCTGATGTCCCCCAACCTTTGCAATATTGGGTTTTGCCGGCGGGGCCGGACAAAGCAGACGGTTTTGGTGCTGCTTATACAAAACTCAAATGCAGCCCGGAGTGGGACGGTCTTTGGCGCGTGGGTGACTATGCGGACATAGTTGTCTCATTTGACGACAAACCCAGCCGGTTTGTTTTTTGGCGGGGCACAAATTATCTGCCCAGTCTGGTTAGCGAACCTGGTCCGGCAGGCATCTGGATGAGCGATCAAGGCCCGGAAAACTATACCGACCAATGCTATGAACACATGTCCGACAAGATTTGCCGCTACTCACACGTTCGGCTGATTGAGAATACCGATGCAAGAGTGGTTGTTCACTGGCGTAATGCGAGCGTGGGTATTGGTTATGACTGGATGGAAGTGGATAAAAACGGATGGGGTTTGTGGACTGACGAGTATTGGTATATATATCCGGATGCTGTATCTGTGCGCTATCAGGTAAGCAGAAGATTAGCCGACCTCCCGGCACAAACACAACAAAACGAAATGCTCAGCCAACCCGGAACCAGACCTGAAGACAATGTCCCTTATGATTCTGTCACCCTCTCCAATATGGCCGGAGAAACGGAAACATGGAATTATTCCGTCGGCCCGACCTTTAGGAACAGTCCCCCGATCTCTGGAAATAAAAACCTGGTGTACACGAATCTTAACTCCGAATATAAACATTTCAATATCGGAGAAGTCGGTTCAAACTGGAGACCATACAGCCAATGGGAATCAATGAGACTGGCTTATGGCCATTCGAAGTATAACGCCTGGAACCATTATCCTTTTGGCATCCTGCCAAGTGACGGCACGGTGGCAACCGGAAAAGACCGGACAAGCTCTTCATGCCTGGGGACGCTTGATGGCCTGGACCATCTTCTCGACGATGGTCGAACGGAGCTATATAATATTTATGGAATAACAAACCTCCCGGCAACTGAGCTTAAGGACCTTAACCGTTCATGGAATACACCTGCCAAATTAATTTCTATGTATGGAGGTCAGGGAAGTGATTACGATAAAAGACAAAGAGCTTATGTCATAATAAAAGAATCGGATACGTTTTCATTTGAGTTGGACGGTTCCAAAGAAAATCCCATAATGAATCCCTGCTTTGTCATCAAAAACTGGGGCGCCAAGCCCTCAACTCAGATGGAAATTGACGGTAAAAAACAAGTTCCAGACACAAATTTCAGACAGGGAATCATAAGAAATACAGATGGTACAAAAACAATGATAATCTGGCTCAGGCAAACATCATACAAACGAACAGGTTATAAAATTTACTGAATAAAACAGGGTTGCTACTCCACGGGAAGCCGCTTATAATTGGAGCATACGCTTAAATCACATGTTGCCGGCAAGGTGCTGGCGCTACGTAGCTTTCGCAACAGTAACTAACCATTTTAATTAAGGAGAAAGACATGAAAACCTCATTACTAGCCATTCTGGCTCTTGTAATCGTGCCGTGGTCTTGCCAAGGGCAGCAGAACGATTCAGACAAAGCCGGGGAAAGTCAAGCTGGTGTCGTCACCTCATCTTCCAACGGTCTGCACGGTTATATAAGCTACAGTGCGACCTGTCCACCGGACCGGGCTGCTTACAGTGCGGGTATGGGTTTTTATGCCGCGGTCTGGCCGCTGATTGACAAGCCGATTGCCCGCTTTCAGATCGGCTTGCCCAGCGCCTGGATATCACCGGACAATTCCGACAACAAGGATAAGCCGCTCGCTCCGATCGGTACACTTGCCAGGGATAACTGGCCGGAGCGAGGGCCTACCTGGGATAGCGTTTTTCAGACTGTGGAAGGGGGCCTGGGGTATTGGGCGGGTAATCATTTCCGCTACGGCCCGCCTAAATTCAGTCTGAACGCCACCCCGCAATGTTACGATTACGAGGTCGGATCACCCGGCTGGTCGTTCTTTTACAGCAACGAAGCACTGCCGGACAACCGGTTGGGAATTGCTCAATTGAGCAATCGTCTGCTCATTCCGCCGGACGCACTGCCTTTCCAGGGTAATCCCAACGGCAAATTCCTCGGGATCACCTACATGGCCTTACCCTTTACTGAGCCTACCACCGGGGATCCTCCAACCGGCGATCAGGCCTGGACCTGTTTTCTCAGTGCGGCCAACTTCAAGGGGCCGATGGCCTATTATATCCCGGAAACATGGAGCAAGATCGGCAAGTTATTCAATTATCCATTTATCTATGGACGCGGACTCGACGCCCGCCCTGGCGTGATGGGCGGCGGCGCCATGGAGATCAACACTGTGCCGTCTTTCCGGTCCCAGGACTCCAAGGGTGTCGTTTATTCGAAACTGCCGAAGTTGCAGTTCCCGGTTGATGACAAAGGAAGAACCCTGCTGGTGCAGGACGTAACGTATTACTCCAAGGCGACCTTGTACGACGCCTTCAAAGCATGGCGGGATGGTGGCCCGGACTGCTCTGGAAAGTTCGACGAGAAGGGCGTCTTCAGGTCCAAATTAGGTACATATACGCCACATTTCGATCAAGGCGGCAAGAAAATCACCGGCGTTGACAAAATCTTTGACACCAAAATATTCGAATCCGACGTATGGGGCCTGGAGTGGCGTGATGGCACTACCAACGCCAACGGCTATTTCCCACAGTATTTCAAACATGTCGGGGACGAGCGCATCGCCGTATCCGCCGCGGATGTTCCAAAGGAGACAAATCTTCTGACCAAGGAGTTCAGGCTGGCTCAACTTGGCGATCCATACACCTCACCGACCGGCGGCGCCTGGAGCAAGCCAGGCCCGAAGAGTGGCCCTTGCAAGGTCAATCTTACAGACGGCTCGACCGTCACATACTTCTGGTACAGGTTTATCGATCAGCCGTCTTTCCAGCAGTATAATTGGAGTGAAGAAAAGAAGGCGAAACTGCAGGCATTTGTCGAGAAGATACACGTCAACTGGCCGATCGACAGGGACTACATGGCGCCGCTGAGCAGTGGAACCCTGGCGACATTCGACCCGGCCCTTCTCGTGACACCGCCCGCGGGACTGGAGGTCGGTTACGTGCCGATCGTAACCCATCAGGAGGCAACTACCAAATAATTAGTGCTTATTGCAACTTGACTCTCGCGATCTTTTATGTGTGTTGCTTATAAAAAAACTGTGAAAGTCAGGCAAGTGTGACGCCAACATCGAGGATATGTTTACATTATATATTTTTCGATGAGCAATTTGAGTTTGTGCCAGGTGGGGTCGGTGATGTAGTTTTTGTCTGACCATATCCCCAGTTCGAGTGCTCTGTGGTGTTCGCATTGGGTCTGGAGCAGTGGGGCTGCTTTTGTCAGAGCGGCGTTTATCAGTTCGATGGCGTTTTCGGTGGCGATATTGAGATTGCCGATTATTTCAGTCATAAGAGAGTGTTTGTCTTTGTCGCCGGCGTGTGGTTTCCAACAGTCGTAGTCCGTCGGCAGTGCTACAAGGGCATAGCAGATCTCAGCTTCGCGAGCCAGTTTCGCCTCGGGCATACACGTCATGCCAATCAGATGTGCGCCCCATGAACGGTGCAATAGTGACTCGGCGCGGGTACTGAACTGAGGTCCTTCCATGCACACGTATGTGCCGCCGTCGTGCACTTTGGCGGCTATCGTATCGCCGGCGTCTAGCAGAAGCTGACGCAGTTGCTGACAAAATGGATAAGCGAAGTCCACATGCACAGCCAGTTGTCCGTCGAAAAAACTGTTGGTTCGCTTGAAGGTTTTGTCAATCACCTGGTCGGGGATGACAAGCTCTGACGGAGCGATCCCATCGACGAGAGAACCGCTGGCTCCGCTGGCGATGATATGGGTGACACCGAGGGATTTCAGGGCGTAAATGTTGGCGCAGTAGGGAACAGACGATGGGTTTAGTATATGGCCGGGACCGTGGCGGGCCAAAAAAGCGATGGGAATCGAACTGACCTCGCAGGTGATGATCGGGCATGAAGGCTTGCCGAAAGGCGTGTCGATGTCATGTTCTGTCCCGATCGTTCGGCGGGTTAGAGCCTGGCCAAGGCCGGAACCGCCTATAATACCAATACGTGGCTCTTGAAACATAACAAAGCTCCATGTATAAAATGGGCATAGAAGATTATACTCTCGCTTACGTCCCATAAAACCATATATGATGGATCACGAGTTGTCAACCAAAGACCCGAAATGTGCCTATCCCGAATATTTCATAGAATTTTTCTATTTTTTGATGGACAAAAGGCCTAACTGTTTGTAGTATAAGTAGTTATATCAATAACTTTACTTAAGCAGAAAGGCCATTTTTATGACAGACTGTAACGCACAACCACTATTATTTTCAAGTCTCGGTTCCAAAAAAATCCAGGCCGATTTCAACGGCGGCAGCATTAATGTTAAGCAGGGAAAGATAGGGAATATGGGTAATCTGTTACTTTTCGGTAAGTTGCCGGTTTTCGCTGGAGTGGTTTGTCGGCTACACATTTGGTGATCGCGGGAGAGAAGGCGGAAGTAGGAGGTTAGAAAACAGAAGGCGGCGGGCGCGAGGCGGGAGGAAGTGTGCGTTTGTAAGTCGTTGTTTTTGGTTCAGGGAAATTGATGTAACTCCTTATTTTTCGTTGTGGGGAATTGTTGTAAGTGCTTATTTTGTGTTGTTGGAATTGATGTAAGTGCTTATTTTTGCGTAACGATTATAACGATTAGGTAAGATAGGTAAGAAAAAAGTGTGAAATTCGGCGAAATTTGGATGAATTCCGATGAAAAGTGATGTGGTTTGTACTATGTTTGCACTATGTTTGTAGTATGTTTGCACTATGTTTGTGGTATGTTTTGATGAGTTTTGATGTTAAAATGGGTAAGATTAACCACAGGGGCACAGAGAAACTATGAAACCGGAGTCTCCCGGGTTTGATACGGGATCGTTATAATAACGTCCCAAAGATACGTGGTCGTGTGTTACGCCACAAAACCCTTTTTAAGGAGACTCCAATGGATAAGTAT
>Ga0315290_10001183_pt1 | contig 17855 bp, 15 predicted proteins | sample YL17G12_0_MG_FD_203627 | JGI IMG/M metagenome (GOLD analysis project Ga0315290, IMG submission 203627) | Sediment microbial communities from Yellowstone Lake, YNP, Wyoming, USA - YL17G12_0 | ecosystem: Environmental > Aquatic > Freshwater > Lake > Sediment | place: USA: Wyoming | collected... | reverse complement strand
CCTGACGGCGGGGCCGATGCTCTTCGCCGAGGTCCAACTCGGGCATCGGATCCTTCACGGGGTCTGGCTGCCGGTGACGCTGGCGAACGTCGAGACCCTGGGATTCCTGGGGATCTTCGCGAACCTAATGCTGGGAAGCGTCGTCCTCGGACTCATGCTGGGTACGCTGCTCGGCGTCGCCGCTTGGGTCGTAGCAGCCGCCGGCGGCCATCACGAGACCTACCGAGAAATCGTGGACACCATCGTCGTGCGCTTCGTGGACGTTTCGATCCGGGACGCCGAGGCCGCCCGCGCCCGTCTGCTGAACGACCCCATGTACCCCTTCCTGATCGAGGAGGAAGTCTTGGGCTCGGGGGCGCGCGTTTTGGACCTCGGCTGCGGGCGCGGCCTGATCGGCGTCCTCGTGGGGCTGTTCACGCGCGCGTCCGAGCCCCGGTGGTACCTCGGGGTGGACCGCTGCGACCGCTACGTCCGCGCGGCGCGCCAAGCTCTGGAAGACGTCCCGGGGTGCGTGGTGCAGACTCTCGACCTGCGCGACTTCGATCCGCCCGCCGCCGACGTCGTCGTGGTCAACGACGTGTTGCGCTTCCTGCCGTTCACCTCGCAAGACGCCCTGTTGCGACGGCTCGCGCGAGCGCTTCCGCCCGGCGCCCGCGTGTTCGTTCGCGAGAAGGACGCCGCGGGAGGCTGGCGCTTCACGTGGGCGGCGTTTCTCGACGCCGGCAGGATGTTCCTCCCGGGGCATCCGCGGCACGGCACCCACTATCGTCGGGCGGGAGATCTTCGTAACGCGCTGCTCGCCGCCGGTTTCAGCGTGCACGACCGCACCGTGGCGCGCTCCTCGTCCCCGGCATGGGTTCTTTTAGAAGCCGTGCGCCGGCCGGCCGCCACGGGCCGGATCTGATGCGCGCGCTCACGATCTCTCGACCCGGCGGCCCCGAAGTTTTAGAGATCCGAACGGTCGCCGAGCCCGTCGTCGGTCCGGACGAGGTCCTCGTCCGGGTGCGGGCTTCGGCGCTCAATCGCGCCGACCTGCTCCAGCGGCGGGGGCTTTACCCCGCGCCTCCGGGCGCTCCGCCGGACATCCCGGGACTGGAGTTCGCCGGTGAGGTCGAAGCGTGCGGAGAGCTGGTCACCACGGTGCAGCCCGGAGACCGGGTGATGGGGATCGTCGGTGGCGGCGGTCATGCCGAAAAGCTGAGCCTTCACGAGCGGCTCTGCCTGCGGATTCCTCCCGGGATGAGCTTCGAGGATGCGGCCGCGGTTCCCGAGGCGTTCCTGACCGCGTACGACGCGCTGTTCCTGAGGGGCGGCTTGAGGCCGGGCGAGGCGGTGCTGCTGCACGCGGCGGGCTCGGGCGTGGGCACCGCGGCCGTGGCGATCGCGACGGTTGCGGGAGCGCGCGTCGTGGCCTTGTCGCGGTCGGCCGACAAGCGCCGCGGGCTCGAAACGATGGGCGTTCAACGCGTCCTCGACCCCGCGGCGCCAAACGTCGCGGAGGCGATCCGGATGGCGACGGGCGGCGAAGGCGTCGCCCTCGTGATCGATTTCCTCGGCGCGTCGTCCTTCGCGCTGAACCTCGAGGTCCTTGCCGTGCGCGGCCGGCTCGTGCTCGTGGGGACGATGGGCGGGGCCAAGGTCGACGCGGATCTCGGCGCGCTCATGCGCAAGCGCCTGACCGTGATCGGGACCGTCCTCCGCTCGCGACCGATCGAGGAGAAAATCGAACTCGTGCAGTCTTTCGCCGGCACCATGCTGCCGCTGCTCGCCTCCGGGCGCTTGCACCCGGTCGTCGACCGCGTGGTTCCCTTCGAGGATGCCGCGAGCGCTCACGCGGCGATGGAACGGAACGAGAATTTCGGGAAGATCGTCCTAAGGATGTCCTGACTCCGAGGGCCTAGGACTCGCAGGATCGCCTTCCCCGCGCCACAATGGGCTGGCTCGCGTTTCCCCCATTCCCAAAAAGGAGTCCTTCATGCACCGTTCCGTTCGTTTCGTTTCAGCACTTGTTTTCGCAGCGCTCGTGGCCGTGGCCCCGGCCGCTGCCGACGTGTGGCAGATCGACGGCGCTCACTCGAGCGCGCAGTTTTCGGTCACGCACCTCATGATCTCGACCGTGCGCGGAGAGTTCGGTTCGATGTCCGGCACGGTGGAGTTCGACGGCAAGTCCATCGCATCGATCAAGGTCGACGCGACGATCGACGCGACATCCATCGGCACGCGCGACGAAAAGCGCGACGGGCACCTCAAGAGCCCCGAGTTCTTCGACGTCGCCAAGTACCCCACGCTCACCTTCAAGTCCACGAAGGTCGTCCCCGGATCCGGCGGCGCATTCAAGCTCGTCGGCGATCTGACGATGCATGGCGTCACCAAGGAAGTCACCCTAGACGTAATAGGGCCGTCGCAGGTCATCAAGGGGATGCGCGGCGAGTCGCGCGTGGCCGCCTCGGCAACGGCGAAAATCAACCGGCAGGACTTCGGCGTGAAGTGGAACTCGAATCTCGACGGCGGCGGCGTGGCCGTCAGCGACACCGTCGCGATCACGCTCGACATCGAGGCGAAGCTTCCGTCTCCTAGCGCGCCCGCCGCCCCGGCCCCGGCCATCAAGTAAGGCGATGATCGCGCGCAGGCCGGCGGCCGAACGCGGGGTGAGCAATCTCGGCTGGCTCGACAGCCGCCACACGTTTTCGTTCGGGGAGTACTACGACCCGGAACACATGGGCTTCAGGTCGCTGCGCGTCATCAACGACGATCGCGTCTTGGGGGGTGCCGGGTTCGGCCGGCACCCCCACCGAGACATGGAGATCTTCAGTTACGTCCTGACGGGCGCGCTCGCGCACGAGGACTCATTGGGCAGCGGCTCGACGATCGGCGCCGGCGAGGTTCAAAAGATGAGCGCCGGGACCGGCCTCCTCCACAGCGAATTCAACCCGTCCCCGACCGACCCCCTGCGGTTCCTGCAGGTGTGGATCGTCCCCGAGCGGCGGGGGCTTCAGCCTTCGTACGAGCAGAAGGCCTTCGGCGCCGCCGACAAGCGCGGGCGGCTGAAGCTGATCGGCTCGAGCGACGGAAGCCAGGGCTCGATCGTCTTCCATCAGGACGTCGCGATCTACGCCTCGATCCTAGGAGACGGCGAAGCGGTCGAGCACCGCCCCGGGACGGGACGGGGGGCCTGGCTGCAGGTGGCCCTCGGGGCCGTCGTCGTCAACGGACAGCGGCTGGGCGAAGGAGACGGGGCCGCGATCGTGGACGAGGCGGCGATCACGATTCGCGGCGCGTCGGACTGCGAGGTCTTGCTGTTCGATCTGGGGTGAAGCAATATCCCGTCCCATGAGCAACCTCGAGACTCCCGGCGGCCTCCCCGATAACGCCTATCGCGAACTTGCCCAAGGCGAGCGCTACGAACCGATCGTCCCCGCGGAGGCAAGGGTCCAAGAGATCACGGCACGATCGATCGTGTTCGGCCTCGTGATGACCTCGATCTTCTCGGCGGCGGCGGCGTACCTCGCGCTGAAACTCGGCCAAGGAATCGAATCAGCGATCCCCATCGCGATCCTCGCGATCGGCTACTCCGCGATCGCGAAGCGCAAGTCCACGCTTCTCGAGAACGTCAACATCGTGACGCTAGGAGCCTGCGCCGGGATCGTCGTCGGCGGGTCCACGTTCACCATGCCGGCGATCTTCATTCTGGGCCTCGAGAAGCAGTCGAGCTTCGGTCAGATCTTCCTCGTGCCGCTGCTCGGAGCGATCCTCGGAGTCCTCTTCCTGATTCCGTTCCGCCGCTACTTCGTTGCCGAGATGCACGGCAAGCTCCCCTTCCCGGAGGCGACGGCGACGACCGAGATCCTGGTCGCAGGCTCTCGCGGCGGGCGGCAGGCCTTGGTGCTTTTGAGCTCGATGGCCGTCGGATTCACCGTGGATTTTCTCGCGCTCCACTTCAAGGCCTGGCGGGACACGTTCACGACGGTTCTGATCCCCTCGCTCCACAAGCTGACCGACGACGTCAAGGCGATCTTCGTCCTCAACACCTCGGCGGCGGTCCTGGGTCTGGGTTACATCGTCGGCTTGAAGTACGCGACGATCATCGCGGCGGGCTCGTTCCTCTCGTACTACGTCTTCGTGCCGCTGATCGGAGCGGTCGGGGCGATGATTCCCGGGCCGCTGTTTCCCGGGCGGCCACCGGTCGCGGGCCTCGACGCCGAGGCGATCTTCTCGCAGTACGTGCGCTACATCGGGATAGGCGCCATCTTCGCCGCGGGGGTCCTTTCCGTCCTCAAGATGTCCCCCGTCATCGTCCAGGCGGTGTCCCGCGTTTTCGGCGAGATCAGGCGGGCCGGCCGAGGCGGCGAGGCCACGGTACGGACGGACCACGATCTCTCGATCGGGGCCGTCGTCGCCGGGACCGCTGCCGTGGCGCTCGCCCTGTTCTTGTACTTCCGCTTCGCCGTCTTGGCCGACACCGCGAACCCGACGACGATTTCGGCGATGTCCCTCGTGCTGACTCTCGGCATCACGTTCCTGTTCGCCGCCGTCTCCGCGTGGGCGATCGCCATGATCTCGACGACGCCGATCTCCGGGATGACGCTGACGACCCTGATCATTTCAGCCGGCGTCTTGTCGGCCCTCGGGCTGGCCGGCCCCTCCGGGATGCTCTCGGTCCTCCTGATCGGTGGCGTCGTCTGCACGGCGCTCTCGATGACCGGATCGATGGTCACCCTACTGAAGGTCGGCTACTGGACCGGGGCGACGCCACGACGGATCGAGCTCACTCTGATCGCGGGTTCGGTGGTTGCCGCCGTCACGGTCACCGCGATCATGTTCGTCTTCGCCAAGGTCTACGGCTATTCGCCCTCGCCTGAGCACCCGAACCCGGTGGCGGCGCCGCAGGCCAACGCGATGGCGGCGGTGATCTCTTCGGTCATGCAGTCGGGCAACGCCCCCTGGTTCCTGTACGGCATCGGCGCAGTCGTCGCCGTCATCGTCCAGATGCTCGGCATCTCGGCGCTCGCGTTCGCGCTGGGCATGTACCTTCCGATCGAGCTCAACACGCCGATCCTCGCCGGCGCGATCGTCGCGTGGTTCGTCAGGCGCCCCGCGGGAAACGCCATGCTGGCCCGGGCGCGCGGAAGCCGCGGCACGTTGATCGCGTCGGGGTTCATCGCGGGGGGCGCGATCGCGGGAGTCGCCGACGGGATGATCCGCTTCGGCTTCGACTGGTTCCAAAAACCGATCGCCTACGACTTCGGAAACGACGGAGCCGCCGGAAACTGGATTGGCCTCGCCGTGTTCGTCGCGCTCGGCGTCTTCCTCTGGTGGGACGCCCGGCGCGCCTCCGAAGAGGAGGGGGCGGGGCCCGAAATCTCGATGTAGCCCGGGAAGAGGGACACTCCCCTTTTTCTACAAAGCTCCTCGGATACCGCTTTGGGCGAAAAAGGGGAGTGTCCCTCTTCCCGGGGGCTAAGCACTGATCGCGGGGTCCTGGCCGGGCTTGTCGCCCGAAACGAGCCACAAAGATGCCGGGAGCGCGGTGAAGTCCGCGATCATCGACAGCAGGAACGCGCACGCCGACACCACGCCGAACTGCCGCATCGGCGGGAGCGGCGAGAGTGCCAGCGCCAGGAAACCGCCGGCGTTGATGATCGTCGCGAAGATGATCGCGCGTCCGGAGACGAGGAGCGCGTGGCGCAACGCCGCCTCCGTCCCACCGAAACGGCGACCTTCCTGGAAGTGGTAGAAAAAGTGGATCTGATCGTTTTCGGACGCGCCGAGGACGGTGGAGGCGATCAGGATCGTCGCCACGTTGAGCGCGATCCCGGTCAGCCGCATCACGAGGAACATGACGAGGATCGCGAAGACCGACGGGATCATCGCCATCAAGCGTGCCGAGGGCGACCGGAACACGACGAGAAACGCGAGGAAGATGACCGCGGCGGTGATGGCGAAGCTCTCGGTCAACGTCGGGACGAGGTAGTGCGCGATCTTGGCCTGCAAGACGCCCTCGCCGACGACGGTCATCGTGCAGGGGGCCAGGGCCGGATCGTGACGCTGCGCTTCGGCCCACGCGTCGGCGAGAAAGCTCTTGAGTCCGGCGTAACCGTCAAAGCCCCCCCGCGTGATCACGCGAACGCGCGCGTTCGACAACGTCGCGACGTCGATGGAACCACGGAACTCCGGGCGCGAGAGGAGCAGTTGCTCGAAATCGCCGGCGAGCTTGTCCCACGACGCCGGGTCGTCCGGTAGTTGATCGCCCTGCCCCTGGACGTAGCGGACCCACTGCAAGAGGGTCGTCGGCCCCATGACCGAGCCAACGCGCCGATCGGCCTCGAGCTTCGCTCCGAAGCGGTGCATCCCGCGCAGGACGCCTGGTTCGAGCGCGCCGCCGTTCGGAACGTGGATCCAGGCCTCCGTGACGGTCAGTCCGGACATCGTCGCCTCGAAGCGGCGCGTGTCCTTGTAGAGCGGCAGGTCGTGGTCGATGTAGTCGAGCGAATCGGTCTCTAAGCGCATCGGCTCGACGAGGCGCGGAAGGCCGAGCAGCGCGCCGAGGCCGACCAGCATGAGGGCGATCGATCCCGGCACGAGGACCCATCGCCAACGATAGGTAAATCCCGGCAGGCGATCGACGATTCGCGGCCACCACGCGCCCGCGGTTTTACGCTCTGAAGACGGGGGGGTGCGGAACAAGCGCTGCAACGCGGGGAACAGCGTGAACGAGGTGAACCAGGTCACGACCATGCCGGCGGCGACCCAGTACCCCATCTCGCGGATCGGCCGGATTCCGGACACGGCCAGCGCCGCGAAGCCCACCGCGGCGGCAAAGATCGAAGCGGTGCAAGGGAGGAACTTGTTGCACAACGTGAAGACCTGGTGCTCGCGGATGTCCGCCCCGGAAGGGCACGCGACGTACAGCGAGTGGAGGTAGACCAGGGTCGACGTGCACGTGATGAGCACGGTCAGGGGCACCAGCGAGGAGACGATCGTCGAGACGAATCCCATCACTCCGGCGAACGCCTCGGTGAACAGCACGGTCACGGCGATCGTGAGAAGAAACGCGAACAACGTCCGGAACGATCGGTAGAGGAAGAGGTTCAGCAGGACGATGAACAGGCCGAAGAGGGGCATGTACAGCAGCGTTGAGCGGTGCGTCTCTTCCGAGAGATAGCGGTCGACGTACGGGCCTCCGATTTTTCGCACCGCCGACAGCGGCGCGGGCGCCGCCGCGAAGGGCGCCACGGCGGCGTCCACCGCGTGCAGCACCACCTGCAACTCGTCGCGGTCGGCGACCTGGAGCTCCATCGGGATGCCGAGGACACCGTCTCCGACCAACCCCTGTTTCCGGAAGAGCGTCGTCCCAGTTGCGAATGCCTTGAACGCAACAGCCTGGGCCGCCGTCGCGGCGAAGTCGGGATGCAACTGCCGGTAGATCGTGAGCGCCGAAAGGGGTTTGACCTTCGGGACGTCGCGAAGCGCCTGCTCCAAGGCCGCGATGCGCGAAAGCGCTGCGGGGGCGAACGGGTCGCCGGCCTCCGCGAGCAGCACGACGTATTGCCCCTCCGGAAAGATCTTCTGGAACGCGCGCGTCTGCTGGTAGTCCTCGTCCCCCTCGACGATCAGGCGGTCCGGGGAGTTGTCGCTCTTGACGGACAGCGCGAAGTAGGCCGCCCCGGGAGCGCAGAGGAGCCAGATCGCCAGAACGATCCAGGGATGATCGATGATCGCGCGCGCGAGGCGCGCGCCCGGAGAGGACGAAGAGCCGGGTCTCAATGCATAATGGGGCGCGACCATGTCGAAGAGAACCTCGATCCTCCCCGCGATCTTCCTGGCTTCCGCCGTCGCGGCCGCCACCGCACCCACGCCGGTGACACTCGTGATTTGCGCCCCCGGCTATCCGGGAACGACGAAGGAAGCGCAGCCTAGCATGGACGTGCTCGCGGGGGCGGTGTCGAAGGCGACGGGCTGGCCCCCCGCGCGGCTCGCCGCGGAGTACTACGAAACCGAAGACGCGGGGATCGCGCGATTGAAGTCCAAGGCGCCGAGCTTCGCGATGGTTCCGCTGCCGTTTTATCTCGCCCACGCGAGCGACCTGAAGCTGACGGCACGCGCGCAGGCCGTCGAGAAGGACGGCGGGCCTTCGGTGTCCTGGACCCTCGTCGCGAAAAAGGGGCGCGTGACCTCGGCCTCCTCGCTTTCAGGCTTCACCGTGGTCAGCCTCGCGGCCTACGCGCCGGATTTCATCCGGAACGTCGCCCTCGCGAAGTGGGGGAAGCTCCCCGCCAATGTGACGTTCACCGCGACCGGGCAGATCCTCTCGGCCCTGAGAAAAGCAGCCGGCGGCGAAGACGTCGTGGCGCTCCTCGATGCCTCCCAGGCCGCGTCGCTCCCCACGCTTCCGTTCGCAGCCGAGCTCGAGGTCGTGACCACCTCGCCTCCGCTGCCCGGAATCGTGGTCTGCACCGTGGGCGCTTCGGTCGGACCGACCGCGACGAAGCAGCTCGTAACCGGCCTCCTCGAGATGAACGAGACTCCGGAGGGGCTGTTGGCGCTCGACGCCGTGCGCCTGGCGAAGTTCGTTCCGCAGGACGTCAAGGCACTCGACAGCGCGCGCGCGGCGTACGCGCCGGCCACGAAAACCAGAGCCCGGTGAGGCGAAGCGGTCTCGTTCTCCTGGCCGCCCTCGTCGCGGGATGCTCCCCTGCCCTGCGCGAACCGCCTTCGGTGGCATCTCTCGCTTCGAAGCCCTCGCCGGTCACTCCTCCCGATCCGGCCTCTCTCTTGCGTGAGGCCGATCTGCGATGGGCGAAGCGTCCCGACGTCGCCGCCGTCAGCGAAGCCGAGTCCCTGTATCTCAAGGCCGCCCAGGTCGATGAGAAAGACGTGCTCGGACTGATCGGCGCCGTCCGCACGAAAGCCTGGCTGACCGAGCACGAGCGCGAACCCCGCCTCCGCGCGGAAATGGCGGTTTCTGCCGTTCAGACCGCGCAGTGGTGCAAGCGCCGCGAGCCTGAGCTTGCCGCCTGCGAGTACTGGCTCGCCCTGGCCGTGGGACTTCAGGCCCGTGAGGTTCGCCTGACGGCTGACGACGGCCTCAAGACGATGGTCCCGGCGCTCCAGTTCGCCGTCGAGAGAGATTCGCTCTACGACGAGGCTGGGCCTCACCGGGTCATGGCCCTCGTCCTAATTCGGGCGCCGGCCTGGCCGCTGGGCCCCGGCGACGCCGAGGCGGGACTCGAGCATGCGAAGCAGGCGGTCGCACTGCGGCCGGACTACCCCCCGAACGTGTTTGCCCTGGCGGAGGCCTTGGCGGCGAACAAGGATCGGAGCGCGGCGCGCGAGGCCTACATCAGAGGGAAGACGCTTGCGGCTGCGCTGCGCGACGCCTCGGACCCCGACGCGCCGTTCTGGATCGTCGAGGCCGACGAGGCCCTCGCGAAACTGCGGCCGTAGCTTTTCTGCTCACGCCCAGAAAAACTCCTCCGAAGGGTCGAATCCTGCAAAAAGGTTGCGATTCCAAACCTTTTTCGTGAGGAGCCGTGCTTTGGGGGTTCCGTAAGGGATTTTTCTCCGAAAATGGCCTCGTAGGATCGTCCAGGAGACGCGATCCGGGTGCAGGCCGGGCTCCTGGAACCCACGAAATCGACGAAACCCAGGCGAAAAACCATGTGGTGGGGCTAACGCGGTGCCGGCGAGGTCTGCTCGGCGACAACGGTGAGTGCGACCGAGATCCCTGTGCAGTCGGTCCCTTTGGCGAGCGTCGGCGGCTCTAGGAGACCGGTAACGCCGCGCGCGCGCAAGGCGTAGAAGACCTCCTCGAAACGGTCGCGGGGGACGACGACGACATAGGGTCGGCCGTCGGCAACCCCCCGCCACAGGCCGATGCCGGAAACGGCGTGAGCGATCCGGCCGAGCTGCCGCTCCGCCGCGTCGACGTTCGGCACGTCCCAGCTTCCGCGGAGGCCCGAATCGGACCAACGATCCATGCAAGACGAGACCGCCTCGGATTTCCGGGCCAGCGTCGGCGCCGCGGCAGGCGCAAGCTCGCGCGGCGCGACTCCAACGGCTTCATTCACGACCTTCGAAAGTACGAGGTCGCGACGTTTGTCGTCCGCGGTTGCTGCGGCCCCGCCACTTGCGACGCCACCCGGGACGCCACCTTGGACGCCCTCGTCCTTCTTCTGCTTGGACCGCTCTTCGAGAGCAGGCTCATCGCTGCTCTTGACGTCCTTGTCGAGCGCATCCCGACGGACGGCTTCTTTCTCCGGTCGTGTCTGCCGCGCCGTCAACGTCCCTTCCGTCGCGACCGAGGACGACGGCAAGTTTGCGCGCTTCGACTCATCGATCGCGCGGTCTTGCTCTTGCAGCTCGGGTGTGGCCGGCGCGACGAGATGTCCGTCGCGCCACTGGAGCGCCACGAGGATGCCGATCGCCCCGAGCGTCGCGGCGATCGTCGCCGGAACGACGAAGCGACGCCTCGGAAGCCGCACGATCGTCGCGGCGTCCAGGCTTCGGCCGATCCGCGCCGCGAGATCGAGAGGGACGGGAGGCACCTCCTCGTCGGCGACCGCGCCCGCGAGGCGGCGCAGCGCATCCAGCTCGGCACGGCAGTCCTCGCAGGATGCGAGGTGGCGGTCCATCGCCGTTCGCTCCTCGACGCCAAGCTGATCGTCCAAGTACTCGGAGAGCCCTTCGCGAGGATGGCCGTTCGCCCCGTCGGTCATGCCGCCCTCCCCTCGACGCAGTCTTTGAGCGACGCGCGCGCCCGGGCAAGACGGGAGCGCACGGTCCCCAGTTCGATGTGCAGCGTCTCCGCGATGTGCTCGTAGGTGTTCTGCTCCGCATCGCGCAGCGCTAAAACCGCGCGCCACGCGACCGGGAGCTTCGCCAGGCAATCGGCGAGACGCCGCATCAGCTCCTTGGCCTCCAAGGCGCCAAGAGGCGTCCCGATCGCGCGGGGACCGTCCACGGCTTCGAGGTCGATCGGATCCGAAGCGCGGCGCAGCTTCTCTTCGGCCTTCTCGACGTGGTTCAACGCGCGCGTCACGGCGATGCGGTGGAGCCACGTCGAGAGCTTCGCGTCGCCGCGGAAGCCGGGAAGAGCGCGATGGGCGGTGACGAAAACTTCCTGGACCACGTCTTCGGTGTCCTCGCGGTGCCGCAGCACCCGCCACACGGTCGCCCACACCTGCGGCAGGTGGAGCTCGACCAACCGGTCGAATGCCCGCCGGTCGCCGTTTCTCGCCTTCCGCACGAGTTCGGACTCCTCGTCCATCGGCGTGTCTGCCGGGGGCCTCGTCGCACGCATCGCGCGCAGGATGCCACGAACCGCCTCGAAGACCATGCCCTTCCTCCCGAAGATGAGACCGCCTCCACCTGCTAGAGTTCCGAGCGATGACGATTGCGCTGAAGGACGATCTGCGCGGCGCGGGCTTTCGAGGCGAAATCCTGACCGAACAAGCTCTCGGCCCGATGACGACGTGGCGCATCGGAGGGCCGGCGGAACTACTCGCCAACCCGCTGGACGTCGACGACGTGCGCTGCGCGGTCGCCTGGGCCAGCGGGCGCCGGCTGGTCTGGCGCGTCCTTGGCAACGGTTCCAACCTGCTCGTCGGCGATAGCGGCGTGCGCGGGCTGGTGTTGCGCATTCGCAAGGTTCTGGACGGGATCGACATCGCCGGATCGACGGTCGTCGCCGGCGCCGGGACTTCTCTTCCCGCCTTGGCGAACGCCGTCGCCGACCACGGCCTTGCCGGGATCGAGTTCGGCGCAGGGATCCCCGGGTGCGTCGGCGGCGCGATCGTCATGAATGCCGGATGGCACCAATTCGAGCTCGGCAACGTCGTCCGGAACGTCACCTATCTCGAAGACGACGGGTTGGTCCTGGACTACCGCCACGACTCGTGCCGCTTCGGCTACCGCACGAGCGCGTTCCGGGGACGCCGAGGCGTCCTGCTCTCGGCGGAGCTCGCCCTGACGCAGGACGACCCAGCGGCGGTGAGGGGCCGCCTCCTGCAATTTTCGGAGAGCCGCAAAGCCAACCAACCGACCGAGCTCCCCTCGTGCGGCTCGGTCTTCCTGAAACCCGAAGGCGATTTCGCGGGACGCTTGATCGAAGCCGCGGGGCTCAAAGGGCGCCGCGTCGGCGGGATCCAAGTTTCCGAAAAGCACGCGAACTTCTTCGTCAACATGGGCGGAGGCACCGCGAAGGATGCGTTAGCCCTCGTCGAGCTGGTCGAGCGCGAGGTCTTCGACAAGTTCGGCGTGAAGCTGACGCGAGAGTTCGAGATCTGGTAGGCGCGATGAACGGCGCGCTCATCTCGTTGGGGTCTTCAAGCCGGCGCTCCGCAAAAAGGCGATCGAGGCGGCCAAACGCATCGGCAAGGTCGAGGTCGACCATGGCGAGACGAGTTGCAAGACGCCCGATGCGGTTCCCTACATCGAGAAGGCGTCGAAGCGGAAGCGCTGACCCGGCTGACCAGGTGCATGCCGCCGCTCGCGCCCGGCACCTCAGTTTCCTCGGCGTTCTCTTGCTCCGACGTGCCGGCATGAGTCGTGAGTAGATCAAGGGCTGTAGCTTGCCGCACAATGACTCGTGTGAGGCCATACTACGGAGGTGGGAGATGAATATGCGGTTAGGCAAGCTGCTCCTCTGGAGTCCGCGAATTCTCGGCGTTCTGGTGTGCCTCTTCTTGAGCCTGTTCGCCTTGGATGCCTTCGGGGGTGGAAAGACTTTCATCCAAGCGCTTCCTGACTTCGGCATTCACGTCGCTCCGATGCTCGTCCTCTTGGCTGTGGTGGGTGTGTCGTGGCGATGGGAGTGGGTGGGAGGCCTCGTCTTCACAGGTCTCGCAGCGGCTTACGCGTACTTCGCCCGCAACCATGTTGATTGGATCCTCGGCATCGCGGGTCCTCTGCTGATCGTGGGCATTCTGTTTTCGTGGAGCTGGCTCCATCACAGAGAACTCCGGGCAAACGCGTAGCCTACGGGTAGACACGTGAGTCCGGCGAGCGGCCCAACAACCGGCTTGAGCTGGCAGCGCGCGAAAGGTCGGCAGTGGCTTGGAGCCGGTGTTCGCGCGCCGCAGCTTAGCCGGAGCGTTCGATGGCACTGAGCGAGTCAGGAGGCTGAGTGGTTCCCGCAACCGACCGAAACGAAGCTCCTGGAGGCTTGGCGCACATGATGAAGGTTTGCATCGTCGGAGCCTCTGGGAAGCTCGGACAGTACATGGTGCAGCACGCGCTGGATCGCGGCTACGATGTGGTTGGCGTGTGCCGCAAGCGCAGCGTGGAGAAGCTCGACGCCTTCAAGGGGCGCATCACAATCATTCCGGGAGCGACGAACGACCGCGAAGTCATCAAGCGCGCCGTAGCGGGGTGCGACGGGGTGCTCGTCGTGCTCGTCCCGTGGGGGGTCCACCAGTACGCGTCGGGAACGGCCCAGGCAGTTCTCGACTACGCACGTCCGGGGGCGCGCCTCGTCTTCTCGTGCGGGTGGCACATCACGCGCGACGGCCAGGACGTGTATTCGTGGAAGCTCAAGGCGATCGTAAAGGTCATCGGCCCGCTCGCGCGTCTTGCTCGCTTCGCCGAGCTCGACGACCAAGTGGAGGCGTGCCGGCGGGTGTTCACCAGCGACACACGGTGGACCGTAGTGCGCGGGAGCGGCCTGGAGGAGGGCGAGAGCCAGGGCCTGCCCGTTTGGAGCCGGCACGTGGGCGACCCCATTCTCGAGAGCAACATCACGCGCCGCGTGGACTTTGCCCTGTTCATGGTGGGGGCTATCGAGAACGACGAGCTCGTCCACGAGGCCCCGGCGATTGTCGGCTGCAAGACGCCCTCTGCGCTCGCGTACGCCCCAGGCGAATGAACCCAAGCAACTTCCTCTTCTCACGACTCCGAGGTCGATCGCCGAATGAACGGTCGTCACGACGATTGGCAGCGTAACTTGGCTGTGAAGCTGTCGGTCCACGCTGTCACGGGCCGTGCTTGCGCACGCCCCGCGCCGGCGCGTCCCGCAGAATACGGCCGGCGTTAGCCATCAACAGGGAAGCAAGACGAGAGACCACGGGCGAAGACCCCGATCGGACGTATACTTTCGGAATGGCAAATCCGGCACTGAACCTTGACGATCTCACCCCAGAACAGAAGCTGCGGCTGCTGGAAGAGGTGTGGGACAGCCTGGCGGCCGATCCGTCCGCGGTGCCGTTGACCGAATGGCAGCGACGAGAGCTCGACCGGCGGCTGGATGAGATGGACCGAGAGGGCCCAACCGGCATTCCGTGGACACGAGTCCTGAGCGAGATCGAAGGCCGTTCTCGGTGATGGAAGTCGTCGTTCGACCGGCCGCCGCGGCCGACATCGAAGACGCGTATCTCTGGTACGAACAGCAACGAGCGGGGCTTGGCCATGAGTTTCTCGATGCCCCGCGAACAACGATGGATCTGGTGCGGGTTCATCCGGACGCCTTCCCAATTCTTCACCGCGAAACACGTCGGGCGCTCTGCCGGCGCCGTTTCCCTTACGGTCTCTTCTTCCGAGTTCACGGCGAGACTGTCGTTGTTGTGGCGTGCATGCATGCGAAACGCCATCCACGGCGGTTGCGATCGAGGCTTGATGGCTAACAACCGGCTGAAGCTGCCGGTCCACGCCGTCACGGGTCGTGCGTTCGCACGCCCTTCGCCAGCGTGGCCCGCAGCCTAGCCGGAACGTTGCCCCCCTGAAATAGGCCGACAATAGATAACGAGGGACATCTCCAGGCGATCGCCGTACAACCTGTCGCCGGAGGTCCCTCGATGACTCGAGACTTCAGCGTGACTGTCGAACGCGAGGCCGAGGGCTTCTACGTAGCCACCGTGCCAGAAGTTGGGGCTGCCACACGCAGTCACGCTCGCACGACGAGTTGATGGGCCGGGCTAACACTGTTTTGCGGACCCAGCGTCCCTTGTGATCCTCGATGCGGAGCTTGCGCTCGTTCATTCTCCCGAGATTGATCGGCCCAATGACGACGTGGGACCGCACGGCGAACGCTAGACCGTCAACAAGTTCCTGACGCGCTCGACGAAGTTGGCCTGGACGGCCTCGTCTAGGACCACGCGGTCGACCTCGTCGACCAGCAACCCGTCGAAGAGGGCCTTCTTGTTCTCGACGACCTGGCGGACGCGCTCCTCGATGGCGCCGCGCGTGACGAAGTGGAGAACCTGCACGCTCTTGCGCTGCCCCATCCGGTGCACGCGGCCGATGCGTTGCTCGAGCACCGCCGGATTCCACGGCACCTCGAGGTTGACGACGACCGAGGCGGCATCCTGGAGGTTCAGCCCCAGTCCGCCCGCGTCGGTCGAAAAGAGGACGCGCAACGTTGCGTCGGTGCGGAAGTCGTCGATCGTCCTACTACGCCGCTGCGAGTCCATTCCCCCGTGGAAGACCGTGGCCTTCTCGCCGCGCCGGTCGAGGAGCGGCCGAACCACGTGATGGGCGAGGCGCAAGAGACGCTCCCACTGGGAAAACACCAGGACCTTCGCGCCGGGGACCTCGAGTAAATCCTCGAGCACGTGGGCGAACTCCTCGAGCTTGGGGGAATGGATCCATCGCACGTCGGGCTCGCCGAGGTGGCCCGCCTTGAGCCTCGCCTCCGAAAGCTCCCATTCGTACTGCGCGAAGGCGTTGCACAGGATGCGCATCGACGTGAGCGCCTGCAGCAATAGGCGCACTTCGGCGGTCTTGAGCGGCCGGTTCTGGGCGAGGAGCAACGCGACCTTGCGCGCGTGGCGGCGGTACGGTCGGAGCTGCGCCGGCGTCATCTCGGTCCAGAAGGTGTTGTCCGTGCGCGGCGGGAGTTGGTCGAGCACTTCGCTCCGCTCGCGCCTCAGGAAAAACGACGCGAGGCGCCCACGCAAAATGTCCAGAGCCTCGTAGGCCACGATCCGGCCGCCGGGCTCGCTCACCGCGTGGAACGGAAGGAGCCGCCACCGCGGCCCGAGCGCGCGCGGGTTCACGTACTCCACGAGCGAGTGCAGCTCGGACAATCGATTCTCGAGCGGCGTTCCCGTGAGCACGAACGCAAACGGGCTCGTTAACTCCTTGATCGCCTTCGCCGTCTTCGTCTCCCAGTTCTTGATGCGCTGGGCTTCGTCGAGCACGATGAGCTCGGCCTTTGCCGCCTTCACGGCGTCCAGGTCGCGAAGAGCCAGTTCGTAGTTCAGGATCAGGAAGCCGCGCTTCCAGCGCCGGTAGGCCTCCGTCCTCAAGGTGCGCGACCCTTCGACGACCTGGGCCGTCTCGCCGCAGGCCTTCGCAATCTCGCCCGCCCACTGGTGCTTCAAGGAAGCCGGGCAAACGATCAGCGTCTTTTTGATCCCCGCCGTCTTGCGCATCAGAAGAGTCGCCACGATCGCCTGCAGCGTCTTCCCGAGCCCCATGTCGTCGGCCAGGAATGCGCGGCCGCGCCGCGCGAGAAAGAGCGCGCCGTGCTCTTGGTACGGATGCATCTGAAATCCGAGGTTCGCGGTCGTCTCACGCCAGACGGCATCCCCGGCTCGGACCGCGCCGAGGCGCGCCGCGACCTCGACCTGGTGCCGCGCCTCTACAAGACGCGCCGTCACCGCCGGGTCGAGATCGAAGGTCAAAGCACCGTCCGCTGCGGCCTCGCGCGCCGCCTCGAGCGCCCCTTCGACCCACGCGACGGGCGTCGTGCCCGCGGGGGCTTCGCGCAGGTAGCCGTCGTCGTCGAACAGGGGCCGAAGCGCCGGGGGCAGAGGCGCCTCGACGGCGTCGCAACGGATCTCGCGCAGCGGGTCGGGGACGAGGATCGACCATTCGGACGGGCGCCACCAGACGGAGAGCACGGGGCCCGTCGGACGCTTGGATTGTCGCTGATACCACATGCGCACGCGCTCGATGTGCTTGCAGCTCGACAGCTCGCTCTTTTCGAAGTCGGGGCACGTGCACGACGCGAGCTTCGCGTCGAAGCCGCGAAGCGCGACGGTGTAAGGCCCCGAGCGCCCGTGCCCCGGGACGCGGAAACGCATTAATCCCCCGCCGCGCCGTGCGATCCGGGTGATCGCGGGCTTTTCCTTCCGCGCGCGTTGCCGGCGCGCCTTCATCTCGTCCTCGCGCGCGAGCTCGACGCGCTCGTCGCGGGTCAACGCCCACTCGCCCGGGGCGGCGAGGAGCGTCCCCGCCTGGATCGGCGCGTGCGTCACGATCCTCCCCTGGCCGCGCCCAAGGCGCCCCGCGCGGCGCGTTCGCTTCTGCGATCCGACGACGTGGACCACGGCCGGGCGTGGGAAGCGCAACGCCTCGACGGCGGCGACGGCGTGTTTGCAGACCGGACCGCCCTCATACGGGCATTCACATTGGCTCAGGAGCGCGCCCTCGTCGACGGAGACGGCGACGCGATAGGGGGTCGGCCCCTGGTCGCGAACCTTCCCCTCGACGGACCGGCCGTCCGCCGCGAGACGAAGCGCTTCGACCTTGCCGAGAAGGGCGCTCTCGTGCCCGGCCTGCGCGACGCGTTCCCCGGCCCAGATCCTCAGGTCGGAGGACAGCAACGCAGCGTCCGCGGAAATCGCGGCGATCGCCGGACGGGTCGACCTTTTGGCTCGTACCTTCAAGAGTCCTTCTCGTGAAAGCAGGGGATCAAGCCTGGCAGTGTGCCCTAATCGGGAACCTCGCGCCAGCCTTGATCGAACGGGGTGGAGGGCGGTAGCATCCGCGGCTCGCGTCGCAACGACGCCATGAGAGCCCTTGATGCCCAAGAACACCGCCCTCGCCTTCCGGTTCGCCGCGTTCGTCGCCGAGCGCCACCCCGAATCGCTCGACCGCGCTTCGAAGGCGTTCGCCTCCGTTCTCGCGAAGACGAAGCG
>Ga0315290_10001182_pt1 | contig 17858 bp, 13 predicted proteins | sample YL17G12_0_MG_FD_203627 | JGI IMG/M metagenome (GOLD analysis project Ga0315290, IMG submission 203627) | Sediment microbial communities from Yellowstone Lake, YNP, Wyoming, USA - YL17G12_0 | ecosystem: Environmental > Aquatic > Freshwater > Lake > Sediment | place: USA: Wyoming | collected... | reverse complement strand
GCACCAATCTTCATTGATTAATATTTTCGGTTCGCGTGGCAGAGGCAATACCGGTACCGACTTGAATGCTATTCCCATTTCAGCTATCGACCGTATAGAAATATTAAGGGATGGAGCATCAGCCCAATATGGTTCGGATGCTATCGCCGGGGTTATTAACATTGTACTTAAATCGAATACTAACGAATTTACCGGTAATTATGTAACAGGTGTCAGAAATGCTACACCCCCAGATCAATATAATGTCCTTAAGGAAGATAAAAAATTCGACGGAATGCTTTCGCAAATTAACGGAAATTACGGAGCAAAAATCGGTGACAAAGGGTTTGTCAATATGACGCTCGACTATGCAAAGCTTGACCATACGTTCCGTCGTGCCGACCCTACCAAATATGATGTTTATCGTAATAAATTCGGCGATGCCTCTTCCGAGAATTTTGCAACTTATTTCAACTCATCATTCAACGCCGGAAAAAATGCAGAAATATACATGTTCGGCGGTTATAATTACCGGTTTACCGACGCTTTTGCATTTAGCCGTGCCGCTGACGAGGAGCGAAATGTTGTGGAAATCTACCCTGACGGATTCGACCCGCAAATCCAATCAGTCATAACAGATAAATCACTTTCCTTTGGGATGAAAACATTGGTAAACGGCTTTACATTGGATTTTAACAATACATTCGGGGCCAATAATTTTCATTATCTGGTTGAAAATACACTTAATTCTTCACTTTTGGAAAAATCACCCACAAGGTTTGACGCCGGTGGTTTTTCATTAGCACAGAATACAACAGGATTGGATATATCCCGGCTTTTTCCTAAAGTAGCAAACGGATTAAATTTAGCCTTTGGCGTCGAACATCGCGTTGAAAACTACCAGATTGTTGCCGGCGAAGAAGGCTCTTATAAAACCTACGGACAGCAGGTTTTTTCTATAGATACAACCTTTGACGGAGGAACAATAACGAGTATTGATACTACTTTCCGGCCCGGTGGTTCACAAGGTTTCCCGGGTTTTCAACCGGGTAACGAGTTGAAAGAATCACGCAGTAACTTTGGCTCTTATATAGACCTTGACCTGGATGTTACAAAAGAATTCAGCGTGAGTGCTGCCGGCCGTTTTGAACAATACAGCGATTTCGGCAAGACATTAAACGGGAAATTTGCCACACGGTACAAAATCTCTGATGACTTTTCTTTACGAGGATCGGTGAGCTCAGGTTTCAGGGCACCTTCGTTAGCACAATTGTATTTCAATACCACATTTACGGATATTGTTGCCGGACAAGCAATTGATAAAATTATTGCAAAAAATAACAGTCCTATCAGTCGCGCCCTGGGTATTCCAAAATTAAAGCAGGAAGTTTCCTTAAATGCAGGTCTTGGTTTTACCGCCAAAATGAAATCGTTGACTTTAACAGTTGATTATTATTATGTGCAGATCAAAGACCGTATTGTGCTTACCGGTTCATTTTCCAGCGATGATGATGTAATTGGAGATGAGCTTATAAAACTAAACATCGGGGCAGCTCAGTTTTTTACGAATGCCGTTAACACGACTTCTCAGGGAGTGGATGCAATTCTTGCCTACTCTGCAATACTTTCCGGGAAACATAACCTTAAATTGTCGTTTGCCGGAAATTTTAACAACATGGTTATTGATAAAATTTATACCAACCAGGAATTACAGGGAAAGGAAAGTACTTATTTCGGCGTTCGCGAAAAATATTTTTTACTTGCTTCTGCACCTGAAAGCAAATTTAATTTCGGAATCGATTATTCTAAAGGAAACTTCTTTTCCAACATTAAACTTACAAGATTTGGAAAGATTGAACTCATCAATTGGAACGATAATGGCAATGACACAATTGACGCCGGAGAATTAGACACCTATAAGCCTAAAATTACAATTGATTTATCGGTCGGCTATAATCTGAAAAACTTTACGTTCACTGTTGGAGGCGTTAACATTATGAACACTTATCCTGACAAACACGATCCTGCTTTGACCGAATCCGGGGGAATATGGGATTGTGTACAAATGGGCTTTAGCGGCGCTTTATATTTTGCTAAATTGGGATTTAAGTTCTAATGCTCAAAAATCAATCATGAAAAAGATATTAGCTTTATTTGGTCTGTTAATTTACTTAGTGCAGGTGAATGCACAATTCCAAAAGGCGACTGTTCCGATTGCAGAAAAAAAAGAACACTGGCGCACCGTGCATGGTGACAGCGTTTTAGATTACTATTTTTGGATGTATGATTATTTTGGTAAAGGACCGGACAGTTCAAAAGCGGTAGACTATCTGAAAGCAGAGAATGCTTATTTAGATACCATGATGAGTGGCACCAAAAAATTGCAGGCTGATTTGTTCGCAGAAATGAAAGCCAGAATAAAAGAGAAAGATGAAAGTGTACCTGTGTTTAAAAATGGCTATTACTATTACGTCCGTACAGAAGATGGTAAGCAGTATTACAAATACTGCCGTAAAAAAGCAAACCCCGATGCAAAAGAAGAAGTATTGCTGGATGTTGATAAAATGGCTGAAGGACATACCTACTTTGCAGCCACTGGTTTTGATGTAAGCGAAGACAATAAATTCCTGGCCTATGGTGTAGATGAAGTGAGCAGAAGACAATTCACTATTTATGTCAGGAACATTGAAACAGGAGAAACATTGAATGATGCTGTTAAAAACACAGAAGGCGACCCTTGCTGGGCAAGTGATAACAAGACTCTCTTTTACACTTCCAAAAATCCTGTAACGCTTTTATCAGAGAAAATAAAACGTCATACGCTTGGTACGGATGATACAACAGATGCTTTGATATATGAAGAAAAAGACAAGAGTAATTACATTGGTGTAGCAAAAAGCAAAAACAATAAATACATTCTTATTTCTTCACAGGCAACCATGTCTGCTGAAATAAGTATGATTAATGCTGACAAACCTGATGATGTGTTTAAAGTGTTTCAGCCACGTACGAAAGATGTATTGTACGATGTAATACCATTGGATGATAAATTTTTAATCCGTACCAATAAAGATGACGCTAAGAATTTTAAACTGATGGAATGTCCGCTGGATAAAACTGATGCAGCCAACTGGAAAGAAGTGATTCCTGTTCGCAAGGATGTATTGTTGGAAGGTGTTGGAGAATTCAAAGACTTTATAATCATCAGTGAACGTAAAAACGGATTGATAGAAATGCGCATCAGAAACTTAAAAGATAATTCAGAACATTATCTCGACTTTGGGGAAGCCGCCTACCTAGCATACATTGGTGACAACCCGGAGTATTTCAGCACTACGCTGCGTTATGGCTATACATCTTTAACCACACCATTTTCCACTTACGATTACAACATGGTCACTAAAGACAAGAAGCTGATGAAACAACAGGAAGTGGTTGGAGGCTATAATGCAACAGAATTTATAACCGAACGTTTGTATGCCACTGCGAAGGATGGAACAAAAGTGCCTGTTTCTTTAGTGTATAAAAAAGGGGTTAAGAAAGACGGTAATGCTCCGTTGTTGTTGTATGGGTATGGCAGCTATGGTGCCAGTATGGATGCTTATTTTAACAGCAGCCGTTTAAGTTTATTAAACCGTGGTTTTGTATATGCTATTGCTCACATACGTGGAGGCCAGGAGATGGGACGCCAATGGTACGAAGATGGCAAATTGATGCAAAAGAAAAACACCTTTACCGACTTTATAGATTGTGGTAAATTTTTAGTAAAAGAAAAATATACCGGCAAGGAACATTTGTATGCAGAAGGTGGCAGTGCGGGTGGTGTGTTGATGGGTGCAGTAATAAATATGGCTCCTGATCTATGGCATGGCGTAATTGCAGAAGTGCCTTTTGTAGATGTGGTGAATACTATGCTGGATGAAAGCATTCCACTAACAACAAATGAATTTGATGAGTGGGGCAATCCAAAGAATAAAGATGCATATTTCTACATGAAGAGTTACAGCCCTTATGAAAATATTGAAAAGAAAACCTATCCCAATATTTTGGCTACAACAGGGTTGCACGATAGCCAGGTGCAATATTTTGAACCAGCGAAATGGGTTGCCAAACTGAGGGCTATGAAAACTGATAAAAACATTTTACTTCTTCATACGAATATGGAGTTTGGTCATGGTGGTGCCAGCGGACGTTTTGATTATTTAAAAGATGTAGCCCTGAATTATGCTTTCTTATTTACCTTAGAAGGAATCTACAAATAGTTTGCGCTACCAGGCAAATTTTAGCTCCCATATACTAAACCTATGTAAGCTACGTTTCATGCGATAAACCTATCGCCGGATTTGAGTATTTTAGCCAGAATTTGAACCCAACATCTCCACTCGTGAAAGCTGCATTACGCTCCGCCTCTCTTCTTTTTTTACTACTTGCAGCCACATATTCTGCTGAAGCACAGATTGGAGGTAACAATTCCTATGAGTTCCTGAACCTTACCAACCCTGCCCGGACAGCCGCGCTTGGAAGCAGCAATTTCCTGGCAATTAAGGATAACGATATCGCGCTTACGCTGGCAAATCCATCATTAATCACGACTGAAGTAAATAATCACCTCGCCTTTAGTTTTACAGATTCCTATACGGATATTAGTTACGGATTCGCAATGTTTGGCAAGGATTTCGGGAAGGTTGGCAGCTTTGTTGGTTCCATGCAATTTGCAAACTATGGCAAGTTCACTTATGCTGATGTTTCAGGGATTACCGCCGGCGAATTCAATGCAGGCGAATACGCCTTCAATATCGGATGGGGACGAAAGCTTGATTCAGTATTCTCTATCGGTGCAAACTTCAAAACCATTTATTCTTCTCTTGAAACCTATTCATCCTTTGGCCTGGCTGTGGATGTTGCCGGAAGCTATCAGAATAAAAGCGGGTTTACAATGTCCCTGGCAGCGCGCAACATTGGCCGTCAGCTTACAGTATATACGTCAGGCAATCCCGAACCATTGCCTTTCGAGATGCAATTCGGGATGTCGAAACGGCTTAAACACCTTCCTTTTCGTTATTCAGTTGTGCTGAGTCACCTCGAAAAATGGGATCTTACTTATACTGATCCCAACGATAACCGCGTGGACCCGCTCACCGGTGAACAATTGGATGGCAGCAGCAATGGAGGTTTTCTGGATAGGGTAATGCGTCATGTTATTCTTGGCGGAGAATTTCTGCCGGCAAAATTCCTTAGCCTCCGCTTTGGTTACAATTACCAGCGCCGGCAGGAACTTAAGCTGACCACCCGTCCTGCTACTGTAGGTTTTTCCTGGGGTATCGGGCTGAAAATTTCTAAATTTAATTTCAGCTATGCGCGTGCAACGTATCATCTGGCGGGTTCGCCCAATTATATTACGCTCACTGCAAACCTCAGCGATTTTCATAAACGCGATTGATCCCAGATTCCTAATCTTATATCATCCCAAGGAATTCGTTGCCGAGAGCATAAGCCATTTTTTCGCTACTTTCGCATAAAATTTCTGTTGTGCAAATAACGATCGATCCGACTGCCGGATTCTGTTTTGGTGTAGGCCAGGCCATCCGCAAAGCTGAGCAGGCGCTCGACAGCGGTGAAAAGATTTATTGCCTGGGCGATATTGTTCACAATGCCATGGAACTGGACCGACTGAAAGCAAAAGGCATGGAAGTGATCGATCACGGCCGTTTACGCGAATTGCAGTATTCCACGGTGTTGATCAGGGCACATGGCGAACCACCTTCAACTTATGAGATAGCAGAAAACAATCACCTGGTGATTATTGATGCGACATGCCCCATTGTTCGGAAACTACAGCAACGCATCCATAAGCATTATCATTCAGGCATTGAGAGTCAGACACAGGTAGTGATATTTGGAAAAACAGGGCACGCCGAAATGGCGGGTCTGTCAGGTCAAACAGATGACAATGCTATTGTTGTAAGTTGTGAGTCTGATCTGCAGAAAATTGATTTCTCGAAACCGGTGAAATTATTTGCCCAAACCACAATGGACAGAGAAGCATTCAGCAGAATAAGCTTTGAGATTGAGCGCCGCAAGCGGTTGGCACAACCCGGCAGTGAATCAGAGTTATTCGATACCATTTGCCACCAGGTTTCGGGAAGGGCACCCTTACTTAAAGAATTTGCCAACGGACTTGATGTGCTCGTTTTCGTGAGCGGAAATAATAGTTCAAATGGTGCTTACCTTTATGAAATTTGCAGAACGACCAATCCAAATTCCTACAAGGTTTCTGGTGCAGAAGATGTCAGGCCGGAATGGTTTGAGGTGGCCAGCCATGTTGGCGTAACAGGAGCCACTTCCACACCCTTAACACAACTGCAGGATGTGGCCCGCAGGATTGAAGAAATTGCCAGGAGCAATAAGGTCTGATCAACACTCTATAACAACCAGCCAGCAAGCATGTACCTGAAAAAACTTTCGATTATCAATTTTAAGAATTACGCAGAAGCAAATCTCGAATTCTCGGAAAAGATCAATTGTTTTGTCGGCAACAACGGCGCTGGCAAAACTAACCTGCTTGATGCCATTCACTATCTTTCATTCACCAAAAGTTATTTCAATACGGTTGATGTGCAAAACATCCGCCACGAGGCTGATTTTTTTGCCCTCCAGGGGGAATATCTGCGCAACGGTAGTCCACCCGAACAACTGAGCTGTATACAGAAGCGCAACTTTAAAAAAGTCTTTAAACTCAACAAGAAGGAGCACGAGCGCCTTGCCAATCATATAGGGCTCTATCCATTGGTAATGGTTTCGCCATACGACTACGACCTGATAAACGATGGCAGCGAACTTAGACGCAAATTCATTGACAGTGTTATTTCGCAATTCGACAGGGTTTACCTGGATGATCTTATACATTATAATAAAGTATTAGCCCATCGTAATGCCCTGCTGAAGCAATTTGCTGACGAAAACTATTTCGACATCAGCATGTTGGGCATCCTGAACGATCAGCTTACGCCTTCGGGTTACCGGCTGTTCGAAAAACGTAAAACTTTCCTTAACGATTTCTGTCCTATTTTTAATCATTATTATGGATTAATCACGGGCGAAAAGGAGGACGTAAGCATTGCATATATATCGCATCTGCTGAATGAAGATTTTGGGCAAACACTCATAGCTTCGCTTGAACGCGATAAGGCCTTGCGTTATACAACTTCCGGAATACACAAGGACGATCTCGATTTCAGGATCAATGGCTTTCCACTGAAGAAATATGGTTCGCAAGGTCAACAGAAATCCTATATGATAGCCATAAAACTGGCTCAGTTTGAATTCACACGACTAAAAGTCGGGTTTAAACCAGTGCTTCTTTTTGATGATATTTTCGATAAGCTCGATTCGCTTCGGGTGGAAAAACTGGTGAAACTGGTGAGCAACGATAGTTTCGGTCAGGTATTTATAACGGATACGCAGCTCGAACGCATCGATCAGATATTCCGATCCATAAATATTGCGCACAAAGTATACAGCGTAATTGAGGGCACTGTGAGCGAAATGAAACCAGGAAAACAAGCGTTATAAGTCCCCCCCCAACAAAGCGGACTTTTGCAGTCTGCGCATAAAACTTATCAACAAACCTTGTATCAATTTAGAATGACCGAATAAATTCATACCTTTGCTGCGCGTGCAGGAGTTCTGATTCAAAGTGTTAATGCATTCATATATAATACGTTAACCACCAGTATGGGAAAGGTCATCACAATAGCCAACCAAAAAGGCGGAGTGGGAAAAACCACCACAGCTATCAATCTTGCTGCGTCATTTGCAGTGCTTGAGTATAAAACACTTCTTATCGATGCCGATCCCCAGGCGAATGCCACATCAGGTGTAGGTTTCGACCCGAATACAATCAAAACCAGCATTTACGAATGTATTATTGACGATGTAGATCCGCGTAATATTATTCTGAATACACCAACCCCGTTCCTGGATCTGCTTCCGTCACATATCGATCTCGTAGGCGCTGAAATAGAGTTGATTAATCTCCACTCACGGGAGAATATGATGCGGAATGTTGTGCGTAAAATAAAGGATGACTATGATTTCCTGATTATCGATTGTTCGCCTTCCCTTGGTCTTATAACGATAAATTCCCTGGTAGCAGCAGACTCGGTACTAATACCGGTACAATGCGAATATTTCGCTCTTGAAGGCCTGGGCAAATTGCTCAATACGATCAAGATCGTTCAGTCGCGGATGAATCCGTCGCTGGATATAGAAGGCATACTTCTTACCATGTACGATTCGCGCCTCAGGCTTGCCAACCAGGTGGTAGAAGAAGTTAAAACACATTTTCAAAAGATGGTTTTCGAAACGATAATCTGCCGTAATACTAAACTGGGCGAAGCACCAAGTTTCGGGGAAACCATTATCATGCATGATATTCATAGCCCGGGAGCAATCAATCACCTGAACCTTGCGCGTGAGATATTGCAGAAGAACAATATGACCCAGATAAATCAAGCAGATAAAATAATCAAAATCCCGGATGAACTCTAAGAAAAAAGCCTTAGGACGTGGCTTAAGCGCCATTTTGGAAAGCCCTGAAACCGACATTACCTCTACAGATATCTCCGGAAGTTTTGTGGCCGGCGCAATCGCCAATATACCTATTGGCAGCATCGAGAGCAACCCTTTTCAACCAAGGGAAGATTTCGACGAGCAGGCACTCCTGGAACTGTCGAATTCTATAATGGAACAAGGTATTATTCAGCCTATTACCGTGAGGAAGTTAGGCTACGATAAGTATCAGCTTATCTCGGGTGAACGCAGGCTTAAAGCCTCAAAGATGTCCGGACTTAAGGAGATTCCTACTTACATTCGTGTTGCAAACGATCAGCAAATGCTTGAGATGGCTTTGGTAGAGAATATTCAGCGCGAAAGTCTGAATGCCCTCGAAATAGCCATCAGCTATAACCGCCTGATTGAAGAATGCAACCTCTCGACGGATGAACTGAGTGTGCGCGTTGGGAAAAACCGTACTACAGTTACGAACTATGTTCGATTGCTCAAACTACCGGCAGAAGTGCAGGTAAATGTGCGCGATGGGCAGCTTAGTATGGGACATGCCAGGGCTATTATTAATATCGACGACAACAACACGCAAATTACCATTGCACGAAATGTGGTAAAAAAAGGTCTGTCGGTGCGCGAAGTTGAAGAAATTGTTCGCAACCTGAACAAACCACCTGCATCGCCCAAAACTGTTGACAAAAAACCATTACCACCACATATTGAAGCACTCATGAGTCACCTGGCTTCACGACTTTCTTTGAATGTGGAATTGAAACGAAATACGAAAGGCAGGGGAACGATCGTTATTCCATTCAGTTCGGATTCCGAACTCGAAAAGATCATATCAGCCATTGGTGAATAAACGATTATCCAGCCTATTTAAAAGACATTCAGCAGCAGAATTTCCTGCTGAACTAAATATCTTTGTGCAGTACATCCGTGCATTCCGGATCAGGGTAAGTTTTATCATAATCGCAATGTTCCTGTTCCTCATACAGTCTACAAGCGCTCAGGAAATTGCTAAAACCGATTCGATCAGCATGCCAAAACATTCTGCCCGCAAGGCATCTCATTACTCCATGGCTTTGCCTGGCCTTGGTCAGGCATACAATAAGAAGTACTGGAAAATACCAATTATCTACGCAGGCTTTGGAACACTTGCCTATTTCATACATAACAATAATAAACAATATCAGGATTTTAAAGAAGCATACAAATACAAGAGTGACACTACAAATCCTTATCCAACTGGCAACCCTTATGTCGATAAATATAATACCAGCCAATTGTTGGAAGGCCAGAATTACTATAGGCGAAATCTGGAAGTATCTATAATGTTCACAGCGGTATTGTATATACTTAATGTGGTGGATGCATCTATTGATGCACATTTTTTTGATTACAACATCAGCGATGATCTTTCGCTTCATGTGCAACCCTATATGAATCCATCGCCGATAGCGACAAAACAAAGTGGTGGATTGAGATTAACATTATCTTTCTGAACTATGAATATTGCTTTATTTGGATATGGTAAAATGGGCCGCGAAATTGAATTTGTAGCAAGGCAGCGTGGCCATAAGATTGTTGTGTACTTCGATTCGGAGGATGAATGGCAAAAGTGTGGACAAGAACTACCATCGTGCGATGTGGCTATAGACTTCAGCACACCCGAAAGTGCCATCTGTAATATAAACAGGTGTTTCGAGGCAAAGGTCCCCATTGTTTGCGGAACAACCGGATGGCACAATCAGCTGGAAGCCATACGCAGCGAATGCCTGACGACTGGCAATACACTTTTCTTTGCCTCTAATTTCAGCCTTGGCGTAAATCTGTTCTTTGAACTTAACCGGTATTTGGCCAGAATGATGAATAATTACGGCAAATATACTGCCAACATCGAAGAAATCCACCATATTCATAAACTTGATGCGCCCAGCGGAACAGCTATTACGCTGGCCAATGATATCATTGGCATAGTAGATCGCCTTACAGCATGGAATAAAAACCTTGAGTATGCAGAAAATGAATTGCCCATCCATTCAATCCGACAAGATGAAGCTACCGGCACGCATACCATAAGTTATGAATCGGAAGCAGATACCATCGAAATAAAACATACAGCTAAAAACCGGCAGGGATTTGCCATTGGCGCTTTGCTGGCCGCGGAATTCATTCAAGGGAAATCCGGATTCTTTGGCATGAATGATATTCTGAAAATTGCATAAAAGAATTTTTAACGATTTTTAACGCCTTGAATTTGATTGATACTAAAGTTTGCCTGACTTTTGCACAGAATTGAACCATTATTAACCAATCACTGATACACAATCCTTATGAACGTGATAATTATACTAATTGTATTCGTAATCTTCTTCCCGCTTCTTTTATGGAAAATTTTCGAACAGGCCGGTTACGAAGGATGGAAATCAATTATACCATTCTACAATTACTTTATCTGGTTAAAGATTATCGATAAAGCCTTATGGTGGTATATATTCCTGCTAATACCCTTTATCAACTTTTTCATTATGATGCTCATGATTGTGGAGACAGCCAAATGCTACGGAAAATACCATCTTGGCGCCCAGGCACTGGCGGTTGTCTTTCCTTGCATTTACCTGCCATATCTTGGTTTTGCAGAAAAGGAGATTTACATTGAACCTGCGAACAGGGTAAGAGTCAAGAAATCAGTTTTCCGCGAGTGGACGGATGCCATTATTTTCGCTGTTGTAGCTGCTACTATCATTCGTGTGTTTCTTATTGAAGCATATACAATCCCAACTTCATCAATGGAAAAATCGCTTTTGGTAGGCGATTTCCTTTTTGTGAGCAAACTCAGCTACGGACCAAAAGTTCCGAATACCCCGATTGCATTCCCATTTGTACATCATACACTTCCCCTTACACAATTCACCAAATCATACGTGGAGTGGATCAAGCTGCCTTACTACCGTTTCCCGGGATTTGGTAAAATCAAGAATAACGACGTAGTGGTTTTCAATTATCCGGATGGCGATACCGTAGCATTGAAAGTGCAGAATCAGAGTTATTATTCATTGGTACGCGAATTTGGTCATGAACGTGTCTGGAATGACAAGTTAAACTTTGGCGATATCACTTCGCGCCCGGTCGATAAACGCGAAAACTACATCAAACGCTGTATAGGCATACCCGGCGACACGCTTAAAATTGTGGATCAGGTAGTTTATATAAACGGAAAGGCTGTTGATGTTCCCAATAAGTCGCAGTTTAAGTATACTGTTAAAACCAACGGAACGTCTATAAATCCGAGAATAATCAAAAAACTGGATATTACAGAAGATATTCTAACCAACGAAAGCGGCAACCTCATCATCACGCTTACCGAAGAAGGAGCGCAACAGATGAGAGCATTAGCCAATGTACTCGAGGTAAAAAAGATAATTCAGCCAAAAGGGCTGTGGCAATCTTATATTTTCCCTTTCGATTCTATCTATCCCTGGAATGTGGATAATTTTGGCCCGCTTTATATTCCTAAAGCCGGTGCAGTTGTAAATCTCACAACTCAAAATCTCCCTTTTTATAGCCGTATCATCAAGGCTTATGAAAATAACAGCCTTGACATGAAAGACGGTAAAATCTTTATCAACGAAAAAGAAAGCAACAGTTATACATTCAAGATGGACTACTACTGGATGATGGGCGACAACCGTCATAACTCTGCCGACAGCAGGTTCTGGGGTTTCGTACCTGCCGACCATATCGTAGGCAAAGCAGTATTTGTATGGCTTTCTCTCGATCCACATAAATCGCTGCTGGATGGGAAAATCCGTTTGAGCAAACTATTTCGAAGTATTCACTAACTATCTATTTAATTGTAACCATTATGATCAGAGCAGACATACATACCAAATATGGTGTAATGAAAGTTATTTTTTTTGAACAAGATGCTCCAGGCACAGTAGCTAATTTTGTAAAATTATCCAAAGACGGATTTTACAACGGCTTGAAATTCCACCGCGTTATCCCTGATTTTGTAATACAAGGTGGCGATCCTCAAGGTAATGGCATGGGTGGTCCAGGTTATACCATCAAATGCGAACTCGACGGCGAAAACCAATTCCACGACCGCGGAATACTTTCGATGGCACATGCAGGACGTAATACCGGCGGATCGCAGTTCTTCATTTGCCATAGCAGACGCAATACCAGCCATCTCGACAGACAGCATACAGTTTTTGGCAAAGTTTATGAAGGACTTGACGTTATTGATCAAATCAGCCAGGGTGACCTGATCGAAAAAATCGTTATTTCAGAAGAAAAATAAATTATAAGAATTCAGTTATAATGAAATAATCAGGTTAATACTATCCCCCCCCCGGAAGAAGGATTTTTTTGTTACTTCGGCACTATCAACAGTTTTTGTTACTTTTGCACGAATTCAAGCCTTTATACGCATGGCCAAACAAGAAACCACAACCCGGACAAACGAATTTCAAGAAGAGGTTTCGACATCGAAAAAACAAGTCAGGACCAAGTCACAAAAAACAGTCAATCATCCGCTGCAGTTTTTGAAGAATGAGAAGCTGCATCGGATCGCCGGTTCGTTTTTTATTTTATTGGCATTGTTCCTGCTTATCGCCTTCACTTCCTATATCATGGACTGGTTCACATGGGGCTCAGATGATCTTTTCAGGGATATATCTTTCAGGAGATTACTCTTTGACGATTCTCTCGAAGTTCACAACTGGGCAGGCCGGATGGGTGCTGCAATATCTATAAAAACGATTAAAGAAGGATTTGGTATTTCCTCATACCTGATAATACTCATTTTACTTGTTTGGGGCATACGCCTTCTGCTAAAACATTCGCTGCTCCATTCAGGACGCGTTTTCACCGATTCGGTGCTTATCATGGTATGGCTTTCGGTATCTCTGGGTTTTGTGCTGAAAGCATTTCCTCTTTCCATACTGGGAGGCACTGTAGGCCACCAGGGCAGTGAGTGGCTCGAAGGAATGCTGGGAAAAGCAGGTGCCGGTATGTTATTGCTATTCGCGCTGTTTACTTATCTTATTCTGGTCTATAATTTTTCTTTCCGGCACAATACCGAATCTTTGGAAACAACAACTGAAAGCTCTTTATCTGCAAAGAATTCAATTAATGGAGCAGAATCTGGCACGATGCCTGTAGACAAATATAATACCATAGAGTTCGCAGTGAAGGATGAGAAACATGAGGCCATGGATTTTACAAATGCTGCTAAACCACCCGTAAAAAACGAGAAGGTTCTGGACCTTGAACTGCCTCAGGTTTCTGCCCGACCTGTTCGCAACGAATTGATCGAGCTCACCATCGAACCTGTTCATCCGGTAGCAATTACGCCTAAACTAAGGGAGGAAAAACCGGAAGTAGCACATTATACTACAGATTCGCCTTATGATCCTACATTAGACCTAAGCGGGTTCCGCTTTCCTACACTCGACTTGCTCGACGATTATGGCAGCAATAGCATCAGTGTGAACAAGGATGAACTGGAAGCGAATAAAAACCGTATCGTGAATACATTAGCCAATTATTCCATCCAGATCGATAAAATAAAGGCTACAATCGGACCAACTGTTACACTTTATGAAATAGTTCCGGCTCCCGGTGTGCGCATTTCACGTATTAAAAACCTTGAGGATGATATTGCGCTTAGCCTTTCGGCTATGGGTATCCGCATTGTGGCACCTATTCCCGGTAAAGGCACAATTGGTATTGAAGTGCCAAATCTGAAACCTGAAATCGTTTCGATGAAATCTATCCTTGGTTCTGATAGATTTATGAATTCTCCTTATGAACTGCCCTTCGGCATCGGCAAAACTATTGCAAACGAGAGCTTCGTGGTCGACCTCGCAAAATTACCCCATATACTGATGGCCGGCGCCACAGGACAGGGAAAATCGGTAGGATTGAATGCCATTATAACTTCGCTGCTCTATACCAAGCATCCTGCTGAATTGAAGTTTGTGATGGTTGATCCAAAAAAAGTGGAGCTCACGCTATATTCTAAAATAGAGCGTCATTACCTTGCCAAGCTACCCGATTCGGAAGAGGCCATTATTACCGAAATACGAAAAGTCGTACGTACACTCAACTCATTGAATATTGAGATGGACAACCGCTACGATCTGCTCAAGGACGCCCAGGTACGAAATATCAAAGAATACAATACCAGGTTCATCGCCCGCAGTCTGAACCCTGCACAAGGCCATCATTTCATGCCTTACATCGTATTGGTTATCGACGAGTTTGCCGACCTGATTATGACTGCTGGCAAGGAGATAGAAGTGCCACTAACACGTCTTGCTCAATTGGCGAGGGCTATAGGCATACATCTCATCATTGCCACACAAAGACCTTCGGTCAATATCATCACTGGTACAATTAAAGCGAATTTCCCCGCACGTATTGCTTTCCGTGTAATTTCCAAAATCGACTCACGCACTATTCTTGATTCCGGCGGAGCCGATCAGCTTGTCGGACGTGGCGATATGCTGCTTTCCACAGGAAGCGACCTTATCCGTTTACAATGTGGCTTTATGGATATACACGAAGTGGAACGCGTAACCGATTTTATTGGTTCCCAACGGGCATATCCTTCGGCCTATGCCCTGCCCGAATTCAACGACGAAGAAACACAAAGTTTGTCTGATCTCGATCCCCTCGAACGCGATGAACTCTTCGAAGATGCCGCCCGCGTTATTGTTCAGAATCAACAAGGATCCACTTCGCTGCTTCAGCGGAAGCTAAAACTCGGCTACAACCGTGCAGGCCGTATTATCGATCAACTCGAAGCTGCCGGCATAGTTGGGCCATTCGAAGGAAGTAAAGCCCGCGAAGTAAGAGTTGCCAATGAGATAACCCTGGAACAATATTTGAGGGATCTTCGTCACGACGACACTAACGAAATTTTATAATCCAAACCTGCCATGAAAAAAATTATCTGGCTTATAGCCTTCTTCTTAATTACGAATTTACTTCTGGCGCAATCCGTAGATAAAAAAGCTACTGCAATCCTCGACGAAATATCTGCCAAAACCAAAGCCTACAAAACTTTGCTTATAGAATTCTCCTATACCATGGAAAACACAAAAGAAAAAATTAAAGATAATTTTAATGGAATTCTGCTTTCAAAAGGCGACAAATATAAATTATCTATTGCCGGCCAGGAAGTGATCTGCGATGGCACGACCAGCTGGACATACCTGAAAGACGCCAGAGAAGTGCAGATTAACGATGTTGGAGCAGATGATGACTCATTTACCCCAACCAAGATGCTTTCTTCTTACAACGATAATTATCGCTCTAAATTTATTGAAGACAAAAACAACAAGCAGGTAATCGAACTCATACCACTTAAAAAAGGCAAATCATTTTCTAAAGTTATTCTAACGATTGATAAGTTGAAAAAACAGGTAAGTTCATTCGTTATGTTTGATAAAGGTGGAAATACTTTCACCTATATGGTAAATAAATTTATCACCGATCCACCTCTTGCCGACAAGGAATTTGCTTTCAACAAAGCCGATCACCCCGGTATAGAAGTGGTTGATATGCGATAAGAATCATGCATTACAACAAAAAGAGGGAGTTCTCATGGTCCCATCTTTTTATTTATATAGCAGTTGGCAGTTTTGCAGCAATAATCAGTCTATTCCTTTGAGCTTCTCCAGGAATAGCTTCAGCGCATATCGTTTCGCATCATCCAGGTTGAAACTAATACTATTATTCAGATAGTCCAGAAGCCTTGTTTTGGTGATCGGCAGATCAATTTGCGCATCGATAGCCTGCTCTTTATGCGACAGGCCAAAAGCAAAAGCATCGTTCAGTTCTTTTTCCTGCTCATATGAAATTTCCCTGTTTACAACCCAGCATGCAAATACAAACGGCAGCCCGGTGAATGCTTTCCATTCTGCTCCCAAATCGCAGATATAGTTGTAACAAGCAGGCAGATTGAAGGTTTTATCGCCAATGAGCACGGCTGCTTCTATGGAATCTGATTCAATATCGGTATTTAGCTCATGCCAGTCGGGCCGGATGTTCCAGTATTCCCTGGCCAGAACTTTGGCCAATGCAACGGACGTCCGCGAATCAAGGTCGAGATGTATCTTTTGTATCTGGGTTAATGGCCGGCGGCTCACCAGCAGCACTGTTTGCACTGCACCATCAGCGCCTATGCAGAAATCTGAAATGATGCGGGCGTTGTTTATATGCGGTATTGCAGCAACGGGAACAAGTCCTGCATCTGCTTCGCCCCGGATAAGTTTATCTGCGCAAACTGAAGGGACATCCAACGAAAGCTGAGCTTCACGAAGAAGCCCTGAATGCTTTATACCATATACAAATGGTAGTGTATTTAAATAGGAAACAGCAGAAATTCGCAACAATTGCATGTCTCAAAATTAATATAATCCTTGATTTATTGCATGTCCTGAAGAATACATATTTTATTATATTCAAAATAATCTGAAGCAATTTAAACATAAAAACATTTCGCATTTTCATTTTTTGGAATAATCATGGCAGTTTTCAATTAAATGCATACCTTTGCCGCCCGAATTAAACAGCAATTCAGCGTATTCCTGCATGCCGGAAGTCTGCGTACGTCAAGTTGCTCATAGCAATTAACCCAGGTTAAACAAGGCCAATCCGGCAGGCCATAAGTTAATGATTACATGATTGATGATGAATTAAACATTAGGGAAGAATTGGAACAGGCAGAAGATTTAACCAGTGAGCAGGAAATCCAGCAAAAACAAACCGAACAGGAAATTCAGCACGAAGCATCCTTAGCTGAAGTCGAAGAGCCAGCTGCTGAAGAAAAAGCCCCTGCAGCTGATGCAGAAGAAGTTCCTGAAGTTGTTGCAGAAGAAGTTCCTGAAGTTGTTGCAGAAGAAATTGTTAAGCCAGTGAATATTTATTCACTGGAGAATTTTGACTGGGATGCCGTCGGAAAGAAACATGAGAATTATTCGTTGGCTGAACGTACAAAGTTGGAAAGCCTTTACGATGAAACACTTAGTTCCATTGGCGAACATGAGGTGATCGACGGTACAGTTGTTGCCAAAAACAGCCGTGAGGTTGTGGTGAATATCGGTTTTAAATCGGATGGCGTTATTCCTTTGTCCGAATTAAGGTACAATCCAAACCTGAAAATTGGCGATACCATAGAGGTTTATGTTGAAAGCCAGGAAGACCTGGGCGGTCAGCTCATTCTTTCGCACAAAAAAGCCCGTATCCTTCGCTCATGGGAACGTGTAAATGAAGCACACGATAAGGGCGAAGTTATC
>Ga0315290_10001180_pt1 | contig 17879 bp, 19 predicted proteins | sample YL17G12_0_MG_FD_203627 | JGI IMG/M metagenome (GOLD analysis project Ga0315290, IMG submission 203627) | Sediment microbial communities from Yellowstone Lake, YNP, Wyoming, USA - YL17G12_0 | ecosystem: Environmental > Aquatic > Freshwater > Lake > Sediment | place: USA: Wyoming | collected... | reverse complement strand
AATCCCTCAACCGGAAACCGTCAATGCCGATATTCTTTATCATAATCGGTAAATCTCATAACAGATCATTTCTGCCCTTTTCCTTTAGTTTCTCGACAATTTGCTTCACATTCTGCGCTCTCTCCTTTGTTATATCCCGATTCCAATTCAGGAGGAAAATATATTTGCTGACCCACAGTGCATAAAAGTGGATATTTTTCTCAGAGATAATTTGATGAGAGAGCAGGAATTCCTGAATCTCTGGTAAAATATCGATGATCATTTATTATCCTTTTACCACATAAGCCATATTATATGCATTTCACATTTTATGTCAATTATCCAAATTGTACGAAATAATTTTATTTTAGATCAAAATTCTTTACTTTTTAAAGCAAATATGCTAACCAATAGCGGTGCACCGAATCGCCGATTAATCCGGCTCCTGATAACTTTCGTTTTCGCAGAAAGAATGTACGGAGGAGGCTTGATAATGGATATCTCACCACTTTTGAAAATTGCGTCCGGCAGGAATCAACTCCCTGCTATCATCGCATATAATCGGATCGACGGACCGGGATCGAGCCTGGACTTGCGGGAGTTCCAGCAGTCCCTTTGGCGTCTGCCCGAAACATCCGGCAGCAATGAATCTGACGAATCCGCACTTTGGACCGAAGCCCTACCTAGAACAATCGGCATCACGATTGACATTGGAACCAGAATAGAAGCTCGACCGTTCGATCCCGGCCTGATTGCAGTACGATCCATCGAATACGGAACTGAAAGCACTGCACGTGCTGGCCACGTCATCCCAACCAAAGAGAACTGGTTATTGAAGATTCTTGACGTATTCGGTATCTCTGGCGTCATGTTTGTTTTGCACAATCTCCGCCCCGGAATCCATTCATTAGGTTTGGGAGGCTCTGCCACGGCAACAACCGGAGTGGTCATTCTCGCAAATGAACTTGCCGGTCGTCCTCTCAGCAGCCCACAAGTCATATCGCTTGCATCTCGAATGGAACAAGACCTAGGTGTAAGTCTTACCGGTACTCAGGAACAAGCCAACGTGGTCTACGGTGGCGTCGTGGATTATGTTTGGTTCCCGTGGGGCATACCGGAACGCGCAGACTCCGGGTATGGATCCTGCCTCCGTTATGAGTTGCTACAGAAAAAGGATTACCCGGAGCTTGAACAGCGGATGGCAGTGTTCCACTCAGGACACACAAGAGCAAGCACGGATGTTAACTCCGTCTGGATGAAGGCATTGTCCACTGCCGAGGGTTATCAACTGCATCAGACAAAGATAGAGATTGCCTACCGATTCCGAGAGGCAATTAGACTCCGCAAATGGCACGAGGCGATTGAAGCGACGCGCAAGTATCAAGAGGTGCGGACCAAACTGTGCTCTCAGTACATGGAAGGCTCAACCGAAATCTTGGGTTTTGCCGAACAGAACGACTCAGCGGCCTTTCCGCTTGGCGCGGGCGGAGGCGGAGCGGTTCTGGTTCTGGCACCCGATTCCGCGTCATTACAGAGGTTACGCCAGGAATTATCAGGAGCATATCGTGAGATAAATTTCAGGATTCTTGAGAACGGACACGACCTAATCAACCTTCCGCTTGAAAGGAGATAGACGATGAAGACAAAGCAAGAGTTGACCAAATTCACAATCATGAATTGGAACGTTGCGGGGGCAAAATACCTAGAGGACCCTGAATTAAGAAGGGAAGAATTCAGACTCAAAATCAACGAGACACTAACCAGACTCGTGAAGACTCACGAACCAGACGTTATTACACTTCAGGAACTGGTCCAGTTCGGTCCCGAGAAGAAAAACCTCATCAACCCGCCGCCTGGCTATAAGTTACACGTCTTTACGCTGATCGACACGGAACGCCTTTCAATCCGGGCGAAGTGGGATAAAGTCGAACATAAAGGGAATTGGCCAAAAGGGACATTCTTCGCGCAAGGCAACGGATTCCTTTTCAAAGAGGACTTGCCCCATCAACCACTCTGGGCTCTCCCAAAGGCCGGCGCTCATCGGACGAACATGCTTCCCCCGCATTACGTTGAGAAGGTCGGGCTCGAATCCGGTCTCTACTTTGGCGATCGAGACACCGAGCCCCGAGCCGCATTGGTTGCGCACTTCGTGTTCAATCCAAGAGGCATAAAACCGTTGGATATCTTCGTCGTCAATGTGCACTTGACAACATTGACAATGGAACGAGAAGGGGTCCCAGAGATTGACAGGTTGGCCACCAGAGTGCGCTTAGCGCAACTTGACATCATCTTCGATGGCATTGTCTCGCGCTACAACCGCTGGAAGAGAGGAGGGTTTCTCCAACGCGGCGAGCATCGAAAGGCAGAGAAATGGGAGACTTTTAACCGCCACGAACCCGTCTGGATTGTCACTGGGGATTTCAACTTTACCCCGACATCTGTCGAGTACCAAACAATATCGAACATGAATTTCATGGACGTTGTCCCCACCAAGGGAGCCGGCACCAAGTCTCCGGGAGCAGGCAATCGAGCAACTCTCACACTCGACTACGTCTTCGCTGGGCCGGCATTCGTTTCTCTCGATCCATTAATTCTTCCAGCAGGAATCACGGGCAATCAAGTGCATGATGAGCGAGTCTCCGATCACTTCCCCATGGTCGCAATCATTCCTGTGTGGGATTGAGACGCCGAGAGGTGATTCAAAGGTTGACGGAATTGGTGAGATGCGAACAAGGCAATGGAACACTACATCGCTAAGAGCTGCGACGTTCACCGTCAGCGTGCTGTGCTCAGAGCTGGCAGCAGAGAGAGGCGTAAATTATGGATTTATTGAATTTTTGGAGATTCAAACGCAGTAATACGCTTAAAGCGGAGAAGGAAGAGACCTCTGATGGCACTTTGAAAATAAGTCCTTATTTAGCGTCAATGTTAAATAGCACTATTGCTAAAGCCAAGATGTATGGCGGAGATTCTTTTTATGAGTATAGGAGAGCAGGAATACTGCCAGAAAAATATGAATATGGGATGAACTGTCTTTTTGATTCTGTGTGTCAAATAAGTGGTGTCTTCTCAGTCCAGAAAATATATGAAGAGCTTAGAAAAGATGCAACAAACTATAATATTCAACAAGATACCTCTGTAACAAACCTGCCAGGAATACCTATTTTATTTGGACGGACGTCTCCGGCACGTATATTGTATTTTTTGAGACTACGCGAAAGACTGAACATATTATACGGAGAATATAGGAAATTGGCGCGCGGAACGGGGACAACTCCAGGATTTAATTCATCCAGAAAATCTACATCCTCAGGGTTACAGAAGATGAAAAACCGCGGGTTATCATCGGCGTCTTTCAAGTGGCTTATCGTGTTCTGCAGATAGGTCCCGATGCCGTAATCCCTCAACCGGAAACCGTCAATGCCGATATTCTTTATCATAATCGGTAAATCTCATAACAGATCATTTCTGCCCTTTTCCTTTAGTTTCTCGACAATTTGCTTCACATTCTGCGCTCTCTCCTTCGGACAAATCAGAATGGCATCATCCGCATCAACCACGATCAAATCGTCAACGTGGAGCAAGGCGATGAGACGTTTATTTCCGACAACTATATTGTTGGCGCTGTCCGCGATGATTACATCCCCTTCAATCGCGTTTCCGTTTTCATCCGGTTTCATCATTTTCTCCAACGTCCGCCAGCTCCCGACATCGCTCCATCCGAAATTGCCTTTTACCGTATAAACATTCTTCGCTTTTTCCATCACAGCGTAATCTATCGAAATGGATTCGAGCGTAGGATACACCTCGTATAGAAAGGATTGAATTTTATTCTGTTCTATTGTAATCAGAGGATTCATCGCTTTCCATGTCTTCGGAAGATGCGACTGAAGCGCTCCGAGGATGGTCTTGACGGACCACACGAACATCCCGCTGTTCCATAAATGTGTTCCGGAAGAATAATATTTCCATGCCCTGTCGGCATCCGGTTTTTCGCAGAATCGCTTGACCTTCATTATTCCTTCGCCCAGCTCAAGATAATTTGAACTTCCGTATTCGATATACCCATAACCGGTTTCAGGATATTCCGGGATTATCCCGAAAGTGACGAGATTTTTGCCTGCCTCGGCGACCTTGAAAGCCGTTTCCGATCTGGCTATAAAACCGGCGCAATCTAAAACCTTGTGATCGGAGGGCAGTACGATCATTGAAGAGGAAGGATCACTCCTTGAGATATGGAAAGCGGCAAGGGCGATGCATGCTGCAGTATTTCTTGCGGACGGCTCGACTATAAAATTCTCTTCCTGAATCATTGGAAGCGTTTTCTTCGCAAGATTGAGGTGATCTTTGTTGATCACAACCATGATGTTCTCGGCCTTCACAAGACCGCCAAGTCTTTCCACGCTCTCTTCTATCAATGTTTTATCGCTGCCGATTGAAAGAAACTGTTTGGGATAACTACACCGGCTCTTTGGCCAAAAACGCGTTCCGCTCCCTCCCGCCATTATCACTGCGTATCTCTTCATGATTTTACCTTTAGCAAATAATAAACAATTGAGCGGGAAATTCAAATGAACATTTCCGCGAGAACTATTCTTCAGATAACAATTTACTACTGAAAAATTCAGTCCCTCAGCTATGATATAATGAATATTAATCACAATACTTTTTAAGGAGAATTTTTATGACAACATTTCAAGAAGCTTTGACTATCTGTGATTGCTGTGGCAATGAAAGTAAGCAACCTGAGGTTTCTTCCTGTTCAAGCTGCGGAAGCGATCTGGACACCAGGAGACATCATTATGGTTTTGACCCGATCTATCTTTATATTAAGCAATGTCCGTCATGCGGATACTGTGCTTATGAGCTGAACAAATATACTATAATGCTTGGCAAAGTCATGACCGAAGCGGAAAAAAGGTTGATCGAGGAAAAAAATGTGAAAATCAAAGAAATCGTCGGCAGCGAAACATATCAAGCGCAGCTGAAAGACACCTCATGGCCACAAGCCGCCAATAAATACTATTGCAGCTCCTTGATATGCGAACAGATAGGAGAGATGGAGACGGCGGCGTCTTCCTGTCACAAAGCAGCATGGATTTGCGACGACATCGGAGATCAGCAGTCGTCGGATTTTTTTCGTATAAGGACGGCTGAATTGTTAATCCGGGTCATTGAGGGCAGTGAAAAAATCACGCCGGAAAACATTGCATCGCTTAAACTGATTATCTCAGACTTATATAGAAGAGCCGGAGAATTCGAAAAAGCCAGGGAAACATTGAATTCAATCGTAGAAATTCATTCAAACAAAGAAATAGAAGAGGTTCGTGAAATGATGAGCAACCTCATTCAAAGAAAAAACATGACAGTAAAATCATTTGATGATTATCATTCCTTTAAAGAATCCGAGGAAAAGAGTGAATCGAACGAATCCACGCGAACGCAGCTCCCATTCTGATTGTCAAAAATCAACATGAGTTATTTGCTCGTTCTTATCTTATAATGCAAGGACATGGAATCGAATTGCAGCGTTATATATGTTCCCAACCGCCGGTCTTCAGTTTTCGGATCTTTCCATCGGGTAGTTTTATTTCCATTATTCCGGCTCTGTCGGTAATTTTTCCTATCAACCTCGGTTCAGGGTAAAAATCAATTTTTCGCAATTCTTCGATTCTCTCACGGTTTTGCTCGGAAGCTGTAAACAACAGAGAATAGTCTTCCCCGCCGTTTACAATACAATGATATGTGTCCAGTTCAGGCAACACCTCCCTGACAACATTCAATTCGCTTTCATCGAAGGCGGAGTAATCGAGATCGGCCCCGACAACGCTCTCTTCACAAATATGAAAGAGGTCGGTGGAAATACCATCCGAAGTATCTATCATCGCGGAAGGAATCCGTTTGTCGGAAAGCATTCGCCCTGCTCTAACGCAAGGTTCGGGATGAATATGTGCAAGCATTATAGCGGATATGGTTGCCAGCTGTTCGCTGTCTGGATTTTTTCCGGCTGGGCTGAAAACCCTGTTTTCTTTAAATCTCCATCCCACTTGAAATAATCGAAGACCAGCCTCGGCCCTTCCGGGATTTCCAAGGATATAAATAAAATCTCCGGGCTTAGCCCCGGAACGGCGCAGCGCCCTCCCTTTTTCGGTTTCACCGATCATGGCAATGTCTATAAAAAGCCCTGCTTTCGAGGATGATGTATCGCCGCCTATCAATTTGACATTATATTCGGTAGCGCACTGTAAAAGACCGTTAAGAAATTCATCAAGGAAAGAACCACTTTTAAGATGAGAAGGCACTGCGATAGACATTGTGAAATAGAGCGGCCTGCCTCCCATCGAGGCGATGTCACTCAGATTAGCGGCAAGCGCCCGCCAGCCGATATCAGCGGCGTTGAAATAATCGAGGGAAAAATGAACCCCTTCAGCCATAAGGTCACAGGTGACAAGAAGGTCCCTTTCATTCGAACAGCTGATGATTGCAGTATCATCTCCGATCCCCGCGATAAGATCACTGTTGCCTGGGGGTACTATTTCCCTCAGTCGCTTAATAAAATCTCGTTCTCTGAAAATAGTCATTGATAATGCGCAAGCTGGTCAATTAATTCTTTTTAAATTCGCGCCGAGTCCACCGAGCTTCCGGCAGATTTTTTCGTATCCGCGGTCAAGATGATAAAGACGCCGCACAACGGTTGTGTTATCGGCGGCAAGACCGGCCACCATAAGCGAGGCGCTCGCCCTTAAATCCGTCGCCATAACATTGGCGCCGACAAGCCTTGTTGGTCCCTTCACTACCGCAGTATGGCCGTCGGCAGCAATATTAGCTCCCAGCCGGAGCAGCTCCGGCACATGCATATACCTGTTTTCGAAAATCGTCTCGGTTATCACGCTGACGCCCTCAGCCTGCGTCATAAGCGCCATATATTGCGCCTGAAGGTCCGTGGCAAATCCGGGATAAGGGCTTGTCTTAATGTCGGCACCGCGAAGTTTGGGGGAGGGTTTGACATGAACATAATCCTTCCCTTCCTCCAATTCAGCGCCGGCTTCCGTCAATTTATCGAGGAAAGACCTTAAATGTTCGGGTCTGCAATTGCGAACCGTAATCTCTCCCTTTGTTATCAGACCGGCTACTATATATGTCCCGGCTTCGATCCTGTCGGGAATGATCGAATAATCCGCTCCTTTCAAGCGTTCCACGCCGGTTATTTTCAGTGTATTAGTTCCTATCCCCTCGATTTTTGCGCCCATCGCGTTCAGCATTACCGCAAGATCGCCAACTTCCGGTTCTATTGCGCAATTGTTCAGGATCGTCTCCCCATCCGCAAGAACCGCCGCCATCAGAAGATTCTCGGTTCCGGTTACGGTTACGCCGGCAAAAGTAAATTCCGTCCCTTTGAGCCTTTTCGCGCGGGTATGAACATATCCATGATCAATATCCACCTGTGCTCCGAGCTTGGTAAGCCCATCCAAATGCAGATTGATCGGCCTGACGCCTATCGCGCATCCCCCGGGCAGCGATACCCGCGCCTCGCCGTGTCTTGCGGTCAACGGTCCCAGCACGAGCACCGACGCTCTCATTTGCTTCACAAGTTCATATGGCGCGGTATCGCCTGTCGGTGTTCCAGCCTTCAACCTTATCGTACTTTCGTTTATGCGTTCATTTTTAACACCGAGGTATTCGAGAACTTTCAGCATCGTTCTGACATCGCGCACAGCCGGGAGATTCCGCAGCACAACTTCTTCTTCTGTAAGAAGCGCAGCAGCGAGAGCTGGCAGCGCGGCGTTCTTCGCCCCTCCTATAAACACATCACCTATAAGAGGAATTCCACCTTTGATTTCGAGTTTTTCAACCATTTCAGCTAATACAACTTCCTTTCCTTGCGCCTGATTATACATTACATAATTTGCATTGACCATAATATCCATCCCCCGGCTATGAATAAAAGCAAAAACAAGTCCAAATAGGTAAAGCCGATTTTTAAATTAAAAGATTATAACTGTTTGATAATAAAGGATTAGGAAGATTATCTCATATCATTTTTAAATGTATGAAATCCAAGAACCCGAAAGTGTGTCTATTTTTCTCCGCAATACACAATCGTCTGGAGCTTGTCAAACCGGTTTATTTTTAATCCAGCTGCCTTCATCACTTCTCCGATTTTATCTATGGGAAAATGACCATGGCTGTGAGTTTCACCTTCATCCTCATGAATCTTGTCCAATATGCGGAAACCCTTTTCATTGAAGTCGGCAATTACAACTTTCCGGACGGCAATTTTACACATCGCTGTTATCATCTTCTCCGGTTCAATAAAATGATGAACCGCATTTGCGCTGATCACAATTTTGAACGACTTTTCGGGGAAGGGTTCTTCAATAATATCTCTTAGCAAAAATTGGATATTATTATAAAGACCCTCCGATTTCGCCAATTCTTCGGCAAAGGATTGAATTTCCTGATCTATATCAACAGTTGTTACCGCAGTTTTACGGGCGAGACGAGCAGTTACTCCTCCTCTGCCGGTTCCGACCTCAAGGATGGAGCCATCGAGCGGTTCGGCGAGAGAAACGATGAATTCTGCATTCTTATATGTATCAAGACCGTAGCTGAAATATTTTTTTCTTCGCTCGTGATACTCGGCAACAGCTTTTTCATTAAAATCCATTTCAATTCTCTTTGATTCCAGTTCTTTAAAACCTGATATTTAATCTTGCAAAATCGTTGAAAAAACATTATATGATAGGTAATCCAGTTATCTGGAGGTGGAAGGCATTGCCTTCTCGGTCCTTCGGGGCCGTTTTTTTCAGGGCATCATTTTTCCCCGAAGACCTGGGCGGTAAATTTATATATTATCGTGTCGGGGTCCTTCCAGCAATTGCTGTTTAAGCCGGCTTTCTGGCATGTATGCTCGAGGAATTCCTGCCGGTTCCAGCCCCATTCCACCGGCACCTGTGGCAGCAACAATCCGCTTCGCATTCCGTTTTTCATCATCAGGCCATGAACCCCCACCTTGATTTCATCAACCGATTCCGCCTTGACCATAGGGGTCATTACAGAAACCTCTATCTCAATCGAATCGAGTTCATCCTTTTCGACCGGTGAAAAACGGGGGTCATAAGTCGAGGCGTTCACTGCATTGTCCATTATTCCTTTGAACAACGGCTCTCTGCCGGTAACATATCCAATGCACCCGCGCAAATCCCCCCGCATATTCAGCGTGACAAAGACACCGCGGTTATCTTTTAAAGTTTCTGTAAGACTATAATTCTTCTCGACATCTTCAGGAATTTTTCTTTTGCTGACCCATAGTTCCAATGTATCCCTTGCAAGTCTCAGGGCTGTTTTCTGCTCATCCTTCGTCAATTCATCGGACATATTTTTAACCTCTTTTATGGCTTCCTTATTCATTTTCTTTGGATCGTTAACGGGGTCTTCTTTTCCGGTATCTTTCCCCGGATTCGATTTGGTCTTCGCTTTTTCTTCACTCTTGACAAACGCTATCGCAAAATAGCTGACAGAATTATCCCAATCTTGTGTGATGTCTCCGGATGTATAATAATCCACCTCGACGACTTCCGCTCCCTTCATAAGATGTATCAACACTCCGATCGGTTTCGCGCCGCATATGGTCGCGCCTGATTCGTCAACGAATGAATTGAATCCTTTCTGATCGAGTTTCTTGATATAACTGAAAGCCTCATGGTCGAGTTCCGGTATTTTATTCTCTTTATCGGTTTTATATGGGACATATCCGAATCTGGGTCCCTGATGCGTGAAATCAGAGCTTGCTATAACGAGGGTGGAATCATCGATGAACGGTTTCAGTGCATTTGCGAGCTCCGAATATTCTACGCCCGATAGATCGCTTATAAGAATCGGAATCAATTCGAAAGACTTCAAGGATCGCTGTAAAAACGGGAGATGGATTTCAATGGAATGTTCCTCTGTTTGCGCATTCGGGTAATCACCGAAAAGGTCATTTTTTCGTAGTTTTTTTACGGCTTCTTTATCGAGCGGAACATCTCCGAGCGGTGTTCGGAAAAAATCAACATCCAATATCGAAGCACCATGAAATGCGGCATAATGCGAAGGGGCGAGAATTATCACCCTTTTTATCGGTTTGCCTTTTATTAACGAGTATCCCGCGGCAGCCGCGCCTCCGGAATACATATACCCAGCGTGAGGACATATCAAACCGACGACTTTTCCGTTCAGTTCGACTTTTTTCGCGGAAGCAAGGTACCCGTCAATCTCTTTAGTCAATTGCCCCTTGTCTGCCGGATACCAGCGCCCCGCTAACGCCGATTGCCTAACCCTCCCCGGATCACCGGCGAAAAGTAATGGCAGAGGAAGGATAGTCAAGATTCCCAGCAAGGTCATCATAATCCTCATAAAATACCTCCTTATATACGGAGCGGTCTTCAATTTTGAAACAAACCGTATAACGCCGCGTGGTTCGGCACAATGAAATCTGCATCACCAAGATATTCCGGTCCGAGAGAGGTCTGAACCGCGATGGTAAAAATGCCTGCTCCTTTCGCGGAAAGTATTCCGAGCGGGGCGTTTTCCACCGCTATCGAATCTTCCGCCTTGACTCCAAGCATCGCAAGAGCTTTTAAATAAGGATCCGGTTCGGGTTTGCCGCGATCAAGCATATCGCCTGTTACGATCGAATGAAAAACAGATTGCATTTCTTCAGTGAGCAATCTTTTCATCTCGCCCCGGCTGGTTCCAGTAACGAGAGCCATCAACGTCCCCGCTTTGGAAATTTTATCAGCAAATGCTTCGATATCCTTAAATGTCCCAATCTTTGCGATGCAATGAAACAGATCCTCTTTTTCCTGCAGCATCCGTAAAGCCTCATCGAGCTGAATCTTCACACCTTTTTCGGCGAAGATATTCATAACGGATACAATCCCCTTTTCCCCTTCACGGCGATAAACGTCCTCTTTTTCGAGATTAACACCTCTTCGCCTGAACACCTCTCTCCAGCATTCAAAATGCCACGGCATCGAATCAGTGATAACGCCGTCCATATCCAGCAAAATGGCCTTCAAAAATCTCGTATTGCCGTTGTTGTTAAATTGTATCATAAAACTATCGCTCCCGCTGACGGGCCCGAATCTTTCAAGAAAATATGAGAACGGACGAAAACGACATTTCCTCGTTTCACGACTTTCTCAATGTGAGAGACACCCCAATTATAAACCAGGTCATGGTAGTCTTTGAAATCAAATACTATCATATCCGCAAGTTTGCCGACCTCAAGACTTCCCCGGTCATTCGAGAGTCCGATAGCATACGCTGCATTGAGTGTAGCCGCATTTATCGCCTCCTCGATAGTCATTTTCATATTGAGACAAGCGAGCGCGGCGATCATAGACATGGACTGCGTATGGCTGCTGCCGGGATTGAAATCCGTGGCGAGCGCAACCGGAAGACCTCGCTCTATCATCTTGCGCGCCGGAGCATACTTGTTCATCATCAGGAAGAAACTTGTTCCCGGCAGCAGGACGGCGGCGGTTCCGGAGCGTGCCATATCCTCAATCCCTTTATCGGAAATAAACATAAGATGATCTGCGGATATCGCGCCCATTTCCGCGGCAAGAGACGCCCCTCCGAGGTCGGTCAGCTCGTCGGCATGAAATTTAAGTTTGAAGCCGAGTTCCTTTGCTTTGGACATAAAAAAACGGGATTCACTGACCGAAAAAACCCCTTCCTCCGTGAAAATGTCGCAGAAAACCGCCAGTTTTTCTTCTTTAATCCTGGGAAGCATCTCTTCGGTGAGTAATCTGAGATATGCATTGTGATCCTGTTTGTATTCCGGCGGATATTCATGCGCGCCTAAAAACGTCGGAATCATATCAATGGGATGCCGTTTATCCAGTTCACGGATGGCTTCGAGCTGTTTTATTTCCGATTCCGTATCCAGGCCGTAACCGGATTTTGCCTCGATTGTGGTGATTCCCTCAGAGACCATCCTGTTCAGACGATCCCAGCCCGATGCCATCAAATCATTCCTTGAAGCAGCGCGCGTTGCGCGGACTGTATTTAATATGCCGCCTCCGGCCGCAGCGATTTCCTGATATGATTTGCCCTGAATCCGCATATTGAATTCATCGCTCCGATTCCCGGCAAAAACCGGGTGAGTATGCGGGTCCACAAAACCGGGCATCACGGTATAGCCCCCCGCAGAATGGAAGCTCCCTTCAAGTTCCACCTCCGCCCGTGCTTTGCCTGACGGACCGATCCAGACTATCTTCCCATCTTTCGACGCCACCGCGACGTCTTCCATTATCCGCAAGGCGCCGAGATTATCCTTGAGCAGCGGCGCGGGACCGACAGGCGTGATCAGCTTGCCGATATCGGTAATCAACGAGTCAGCTTTTATCATCACAATTTCTCCGTATCCGCATACAATTTATTATTATTTTTCAGAAATATACTCATTCAGCTTGATGAAGTCTGAAACTCTCTTCATTGAATGGAACAAATGGGACACTCTTTATTCTTTTCCAGGTCGATTGTGTCATACTTCATACATTTCGTATCCACGATTAGCAGCTTTCCCAACAGGCAGCTTTCCATTCCCATTATGATTTTCAGAGTCTCTGCGGACTGCATAGCGCCTATCAATGCGGGTGTCGTTCCGACAACGGAACCGGAATGGCTGTTTATAAAGCTCCTACTGGGACTGATTACACACGCAAGACACGCCGTCCTCGGTTGCTGAAAGACGCCGACGATCCCTTCCCAGGCGCAGACTGCTCCATATACAAAAGGCAGTTTTTTCTTTACCGTGAAATCATTCAGCAGGAAGCGTCCTTCCTGATTATCCAATCCATCAACGATTATGTCGCAGCCTTCGGCGATTTTCTCGATATTGTCCTCTTTGATAAGATCATTATAAATCACAAAATCCACTTCCGGATTTGCGGCTCTTAGTCTTGCGCGGGCGACTTCGACCTTCGATGCGCCTATCGAAACCTCCGTATAAAGAATCTGCCTGTTCAGGTTAGACCTTTCAATGATGCCAGGATCGCACAGCACGAGCCTGCCCACGCCGGCGACTGCGAGATATGTTGCCGTAACAGATCCAAGTCCGCCGACTCCGGCGATCAGAACGGACGAACCTCTGATCTTTTTCTGATCCCATCCGGGTATCCTCAACTGTCGGAGGTATCTCTCATTAAAAATATCATTTTCTTCCCTTCGGATGTCGTCCATGCCGCATAAGATCCTTAAAAAGATTGAATAAAAATCAGCGCTGTTTTCAGGTAATCGAGACCAAGTTGTGCGGTTTCTTGAACTGCATTATAAAATCATATTTTAATTTTAACCCGGAATTAATACCGTTTGCGAGGATAAGCTCAATGATGGAACTTCAAACCGAATCTGCATTAACCGCCCGAAACCGGAGGCTGAAGTGTGATCTTTTCCCCGTCATTGGGGATATACTCCAGGTTTTTCATCTTTCCGTCGGTATAAGCAAACGCCACGAATCCGGGATTGACACCGATGGATTCGAGAATCTGCTTCAGGGTCATTCCTTCGGGCGTCTCGACTTTTCTCGTATAATAATCCACATCCGGTTTTAAATGTTCCCTGAGCTGGGTTCCGGCTTTCAGATATACAATCATTTTATGCCTTCACAATAGTTTTTTCTTTTTATTATATCAAAATTGCAGCGCTTAAAACGCCTTCGGTTTATATTTCTCACCCCTTACCTTTGGTATTCCGCCTTCCAATGGTTTTCCCAGGAATCCGGCTTTTCCCAGATTTTCGGCGGCAAAGCCCATTCCGAGGTCTTCAAGGAGAGCGCGGGAGGGGTTGCCGTTTTTATCCCATCCCCTTTCGCGGTAATAATCGTCCAGCATTGTTTCAACCTGCTCCAACGATACGCCTTTGCCTTTTCCCGGTCCGTTGGGAATTTTATCTTCCCAGGAGCGGGCTGGTGGATAATCAAACGTTCTGCCGTTCGCTTTGTTTCTTTCGAGATAATGGCAGCGGTTAAGGTTCCATATCTTCTCGGATACTTTCAGCGCCTGGTCTATGGAATCGTCCCAGCCGGTTATCAGGTTCACAGCCTCGGCATACTCTTCGGGGGTGATATCGAGTTCTCCCCAGAAAAGGCGGCATGAACACCAGGTATCGAACAACGGACGAATATGCTGGAGATAGATTACGATCTTCGCCCTACCCTCTGTGGTTTCTCTTCCTTCCGCCATATCCACAGTTATCGTCCATGAGCGGTTGTGATGCGCGCCGATATCGGCGGTCATATAGCTGAGCAGCATACCCGGCGCCCAGCGCCCGTCGTAACCGGACATCTCCTGTCCCTTGACCTGCATCGCGAATTTCTCGCTTCCTTTGCCGATCTTTTCCGCCGCTTTCCTTGTGCCGCCGGCAAACCAATCTCCTATGCCACGCCGGTTGACGACCATATCGAGGAAATGTTCCACATCGTCAATGGAGCCCCATTTCATCGTATGCCCTTCGAGATCCTTCTCCGTAATCAATCCCTTTTCGAAGCATTCCATTGCAAATGCCATCACACCACCGCCGGACATTGAATCCATACCATAATTATCGAGCAGGTAATTTATATAGACAACGTGATTGATATCATGCATTCCCAGATTCGGTCCGCAAAGAGCGCCCGTTTCATATTCCGGCCCTTCCGCGAATACGGTCTTCTTGCCTTCTATAACCGCCTTACTGTACTTGCCGCAGTTCATCCAGCAGCCGAAGCAGGCTTTGTGCGTTACCAGACATTTCGTTACAAGCGACTCACCGTCAACTTTTTCCACATCTTCATACCAGGTAGTCTGAAAGTTGCGGGTAGGCATAACGGCATTGTCATTGGACCAGCGGATGAAGAAAGATGTTCCGTATTTCTGCCAGGGTTCCATGTTTGGATGTTCCTTGGTCCTCTGAATTATATCGTATGTATGCTTATAAAGCGCTTCAAGATTGTGGACTTTTATCGCTTTGTTTCCACGCACCGCAATCGCCTTGATTTTCTTGGAGCCCATAACTGCGCCCTGTCCGGTTCTTCCGGCCTGCCGCCCGAAATCATGCGAAATACAGGAGAAAAGTATCCCTCTCTCGCCGGAGGGACCGATCGTTGCTATTTCAAAATCCTCGCCCAAATCCTGCTTGAGGAGATGTTCACAATCGAGGGACCCCATTCCCCAATATTTGGAAGCGTCCCTGATTTCAACCTTATCGTCATCAATACAGATATAAACCGGCTTGGGAGAAATCCCGGAAAAAATGACGAGATCGAACCCGGCGAATTTAAGAGCGGGTCCCAGATGCCCGCCCATATTGGAATCTCCCTGGCCGTTAGTCAAAGGCGAGACGGAGCCGAATTCCACCTTCGAACCGCCGGGCGTGAATGCTCCGCTCAGTATCCCTGAGGTCATCACAAGAACATTTAGCGGTCCAAGCGGGTCTGCATCACGCGGCACCTCATCGTAGCATATCTTCGCCACGATACCCCTGCCGCCATACCATTCTCTCATCAATTTCTCGTCGGTCGGAAGCTTTTTAATCTCTCCGTTGGAAAGGTTTATCCTCAACGTCGTTCCGGCAAAACCATCAGCCATCTCAAGCCTCCTTTCCAGCCTCAATGGACGGTTTCATCACATCCCATTTCGTGACTGCGTCAACATTGCATACAGTCGTGCATTCCATACAGAAGTCGCAAATGATTATATGATTCAAATCCGGATGTTGAAAGATTACCTTTTCCGGACAGGTGGAAACACAAACACCGCAATTCGTGCACCCGGTTTTATCCACGATATAAGCGCCGGTTGAGGTATCGCGGGATATCGCGCCTTCAGGGCAAACCATGGCGCATTTTCCGCATTGAATACACACATGGGGCTTATATTTTCCGGGATCGGGGAACTTGGCCTCTATCCACAGCGCCGCCTTCGCAGGATTAATCTCGCTGAAGTGCTTTATCGCGCAAACCTGGCGGCACAGACGGCATCCTGTGCAATTATCCGCGTTGACTTTGATTCTCATTTATATCAAACCTTATTTAAAACATATTTAATAAATCAATAGAACAAGAGAGCTATCCACAAGGCTACTGTCAGGGCAACGCCGGCGGCATTTGACCAACGCAGAGAACGCTTTTGATCCAAACCTGTCAGTCGTTTAGAGGCAATCCCTCCTGCCGCATACGCGGGATGAATCACGATGACGGAAAGGATTACTGCGGGCAACGCTGAATACAGCATATAATTCCATACGCCATTAAAACCAGTCGGAATATAACCGGGGGCAGCCCATATAAACTCCCTGTAAAGACCGAAAGCTCCGAATGCAACGATGCTTATAAGCGGAGCGGCAACGCTTCGCCATTTCCAGTCATCGAGTCTTTCCCGCTTCAAAAGATGGAAGGCAAAATCCACGGCAATGGCATCTATCATCACAGCGGCCGCCTGGCAGCCGAAAAACTGTACGCCGAGTGTTTTGTAAATAATTGTGACGAGAGATATGAAGAACAAAGAACCGGGGAAAGTGACTACCCTTTTTGCATAAACCAGTATAAAGAAAGCGACGACATAGAGATATGTGCTTTTGTTCGGTACCTGCAAAGCCCGCAAAACGTCCCAGCCGAATAATTCCGCAACCCCCCATACGGTGCCGAAAAGAAGTATCAATATGACCTTGTTCCAGATTTTCATTTTACTCTCCATCAGCGGTTACAAGATATTTCCAAACAGCGGAAATCATATTAAAAAGATACAGTTATTCTGTCTTAAAATCAATATCCGCAGTTTAGAAGAAGTTCGGGAAAGGAATATCTGAAAATAACCCTCAGTCCATTATTACCTGCCCCTTGAAAAAGGCGCCCGGCTCCATTATAAGCCTGGGGGATTTAATATCGCCTTCAAAGCGGGCGGTTTTGGCGAGAAGGACGTTCGATCGGGATGTCACTTTACCGAAAAGTTCTCCATACACATTGAGAGTTTGCGCTTCGACGTCGGCTCTGACATGCGCGCCTTCTTCGATCGTTACTGCCGATGCTCCGGTGATGGAGCCCGTGAGGTTTCCGCAAATCCTTAACGGATTTTCGGCATTCAGTTTCCCAATGAGGTATGTGCCTTTGCTGATAAGGTTCTCCGGCAAAGGGCCGGGAACGGAGGCGTCTTTCTTGCGTTCGGTTTCCATTTATTTTTTCCGTATCATTTTAATTATACCAACAAAAAATGGAGCGGGAAACGGGGCTCGAACCCGCAACTTCAACCTTGGGAAGGTTGCACTCTACCATTGAGTTACTCCCGCTCGGGATTACAGTATGTTAGAAACAGGTATGCGAGTTGTCAAGTTATTTAATTTGATGCCATGCATATGTTCAAACCAGCCGTTATCTAAGCAGGTTCAATTCTCCGCAATTGAACCTGCATTAATAGCACATTTGTCCGGAAACATGCTGGTTCAGTGTCTCCGTACCTGAACCAGCCGAGAATGCGACTAAAATGAAGATACCCGGTAGCAGCCCTTCGAAGCATCCCCGAGTATGACACATTTTTAATAGGGCAACAGCCTGATTTAATTTAGGCCGGAGGATACGTCGAAACCGGCCGGCATCACAGCGAATTCAGCACATCATAAAAAAAGCTGCCTCGAATGTATCGAGGCAGTCCAAAAGAAGGTGTGAGGGGTCAGGTCTTGCTTTTTGAATAGTTCAAGTGATAAAAGACAACTATTTAATACATAATAGGGAGGGGGTTGGATGGCGAGGCCGTTGCGGATTGAATACGAGGGGGCGGTGTATCACGTGATGAGCCGGGGGGACGCGCGCGAGAAGATATATGGGGGATGAAGTTGACCGGCTCAAGTTCCTCCTTGCGCATTATTTGAATCTGAAAGAC
>Ga0315290_10001178_pt1 | contig 17881 bp, 45 predicted proteins | sample YL17G12_0_MG_FD_203627 | JGI IMG/M metagenome (GOLD analysis project Ga0315290, IMG submission 203627) | Sediment microbial communities from Yellowstone Lake, YNP, Wyoming, USA - YL17G12_0 | ecosystem: Environmental > Aquatic > Freshwater > Lake > Sediment | place: USA: Wyoming | collected... | reverse complement strand
GTCAAGACAAACGATTATTTCAACGTCACCGGTTGCCTTCGCGAGCAAATCTACAACCGTCGGCCTTGTGAAGGGCTCATTGCGAGATGGAATCATCACAGACACTCTCGCCATTACAGTCTCTCCCGCGCCTGACGAAATGCCTCGTCCAGGTCTGCCGGCCACTCCGGCACGGGGCTGAACTTCTCGATCAGCCACCGCAAGTCATGCACCCGATCGGCCCACTCATCGAGCATCCAATGCCGCACGCAATAGGCCCGCCCCTCTCGCGTCTGACGCGGCGACAACACATAGCCTTGCCCTGTGCGCTTGTACCAGTGGGCCATGGACGTCTTCTTGTTGATGACGACCCGGCCTCCACTGAGCCACGTGCGATTCCCTATCTGCTGAAATTCGGACGAGAACGGTCCGTACCCTTCGAGTGGCACGCCCCCGAACTTGTCGAAGTACGCCTTGTGCATAAACCAGCACGAGCCCTGGCTGCTCATCTCGTCATCGAGCAAGACGTGCTGGCGCTCGTCCGCGCGAGCTTTCCAAGTAAGACCGTGTAAGCCAGGCGGCTTATCGGGATGATGAAAGGGATAGCCGAGATAGTGTGCGTCTCGTGGGGCATCGACCATGGCCCATCGAACGGGGTCGAGACTGTAGCGACGGGGCACGACCACCCAGTCGACGTCGCACTCGGCTTGCAGGACTTCATCGTAGCCCTCCGCAAAACTGCAATGCGCGTCGCATTTCATCAGGAACTCCCCGGTGGCGACCTGCGCGGCCATGTTGACGCTGGGCCGCATGCCTTCGGGGCGGAGGTTGCGCAGGGGGATGACGCGCGGGTCATTAGGCAGGGGATGGTCGTACCCATCGAGGATGGCAAGCACTTCGATGTCGCCGGTGGCGTGGTCGAGGAGGTCTTGAACGGTTCTGCCGAGGTGGATCTCGTTGCGTGCCGGGACTAGCACGCTCACTTTGGCCATGCCCGCTTCCGATCGTGCCCGCCCAACGCTTCCCGAGTCTACGCGGGGGATTGGTCCTCGTCGAGTGCGACCCCCAGGGGACCACCGAGGCGTGTGACGGTGGAGATCCCTTCGGCGGACGTCTCCGCCACCCACGTTTCTTCGGTCACTTGCAGATGGCCCAGTTCCTTGCGGATGACCCCGATGTCCTGCGCCATCTTCATCTGTCGAGCCGCGAGGTCGCTGTAGAGTTTCAGGTACTCGCGGTGTCCCATCGAACCGGGCGGGGCTTCGTTCAGCCCCTTCTCGGCGGCGGCAAGCAATCGGTCGTGCCCTTGGAAGTACCGGGCCACCAACGTCATCGCATGGTCGGGCGTGAGGGTCGCCGCGTACGCCTGCAACATCTTCCGGCGGTCGTCGTGGATCGTGAACTCGCTCACGTGGAAGAGCTTGGCGAGGGCGGAGTTGTTTTGATAGGCCTTGCCCGTCAGGCCATAGCGATCGCTGTCGAGCCACGCCATCACGCGCTGGCGCTCGGTCGAGAGAATCTTACGCGCCCCGTGCAGGGCGAGTTCAATCAGTTCTTCGGGGGTGAGTTCGTCGTCGGGCGGGACCGGCGGCTTCACACGAGGCCGTCTCCGGGCCTTGGGCGTGGTCGCCTTGCGTGTCGCGGACGGCTTCTTCTTCATAGGACTCGGCGTCGCGCTTATCTTATCAGATCATCGCAACCTCCGCCCACGTTCGGCCCGGAGCGCGGCGTTCTGCGCGAGGAGGCTCTCGTTCAGGGCCATGAAATGTTCCTTCATGCCACGCTCATGTTCCGCCTCGGCGAGAAGCCAGCGCACGTCGTCACAATCGAACGCTTGCGCGACGCCAGCATCCCACCATCCCCAACCCGTTCTTGGGACGTCCCACGATGCCAATTTCGCCTTAATCTCGTCCAGCCTCGCGTTCATCGCAACCCCCGGGTGTCTGCCCCCCCTACCCCGCGTGGTGGTGACGCGCCACCGTGCGGCGCGGGACTCGCCCCCACTGCCGGACCGCTTCTTCCACGAGCGCAAACCCCTCCGCGATCGTGATGACCTTCTCGCGGTCGGCGTCCGTCAGGCGCGGCCAGATCTCGACCAGCCGAACATCCTTCGGCAACCGGGCCAGGACCGAGAGCCCGAGCCGGCGCTGGGCCTTGGCCTGCTGCGCGAGGTCCCACATCACCCCCTCGTGGAGCCCCAGACACGCACAGACCGCTTCGTTGAACACTCGCGAGCCATCGTGCTCGCCCTTGTAGACCTTCCGCACGTTCTCGTACGAGAAGCCGATCGCCTCGGCCAACTGCTTGATGGTGATCGGGTGTTTGGTGGGATTCGACGTGGTCTTCATCGCCATCCGAATCCGCTCGCTGTACTCGTGCTTCCCTGGCATGGTGAACTCCTCTCATCCACACGATACACGACACAGGCACAGTGTGCAAGCGAAAAGATGGGCGAAGACGTGAAACAGTGTGGCCTTGGGAAGGTCTGGTCCGCGATGGTCCGCGGTCCGATGTACTGTAGGTGGTCGGTGGACACACAGAAGTGTCTCAGTGTAAGGTGTGGACGCAACGATAGCGCCGTAACCGTTTCACGAGAGGTCACGTTATGCCGTTTGTGAAGATCGATACCGGCATCCTCCGATCCACGTTGTGGTTCGACCGTACCCAGCGGGATGTCTTCCTCTCCGCCTTGTTCATGGCCGAACTGCACGAGCTACGAGAGGACACCCCACAACTTGGCGTGGACATCCCTGAACCAACAGGCTGGATGGTTCCGGCCGGCTGGTATGGATTTGTCCAGGCCGCCGGTGTCGGGATCGCCCATGTCGCCCAGGTGACGTGGCCTGAAGCGATATTGGCCCTCAGGGCGATGGGAGACCCTGAGCTCGATAGTCGGTCCCAAGCGTTTGAGGGACGCCGGCTGGTCCGCATCAACGGCGGCTACATGGTGCTGAACTACATGAAGTACCGAGACCGTGACTACACCGCAGCGGAGCGTCAGATGCGGTATCGCGCCAGAAAGCGCCTTCTGTCATCCGACGTCACGCAGAGTCACACCGTATCGCCGTTACCGTTACGCGACCCGGTGACGCCAAACGTAACAGAGGCCGTAATAGTAACGGATAGCAGAGTACAGAGTACAGAGTACATATCAGAAGTACGTACCCTCCCTAACGGGAGGGAGTCCCCCTCGGTGTTGGTCTTGGCGTGGAACGCACTGACAAGGGCTCCTATCCCTCGCTGTGTGGCGTTGAGCAAGACACGCGCAACACATGCAACGGCCCGGTTGCAGGAGCAGGACTCCACGTATTGGAAGACCGTGATTGAGCGGATTCAGGCCAGTGACTTCTGCCGAGGGGAAAACGACCGCTCCTGGGTCGCGACCTTCGACTGGCTCGTCGCCAACGACGAGAACGCGATCAAGGTTCTCGAAGGCAAATACGACAATCGCCTCGCCTTCACCCGCCCCACGGGACGCACCGCTGGAAACAAAGCCGCCCTTGATGAAGCGTTGCGGGCCATCCACGAGGCCTCCCATGACGGACCCTGACACAAAGCAGTTCATCGTCCGCCTCACGCTCTTAGCCGAAGTGCTCGGGGAACCGATGACCCCCACACGTCTAATGGGCTACCTCTCGTCTGTCGATGATTTGCCGATCGAGGATCTCGCGGACGCGCTGAACGACTGTGCGAGAACGTGCCGGTTCTTCCCGAAACCTGTCGACATCCGGGACCGCGTCGCCGCCATCCAAGACACACGCGTGATGAAGACGATCCGCGCATGGGAAGAGGCGAACGAGCCACGGGTTGTGGCGGCGCTGCCCGTCGCCGCGTCTCGAGTGGAACCCGTGTTGACTCCGGAGGAACGCGCCGCGAGAGAGGCACGCCTTGAGGTGGGATGGCAGACGTTGTTCGCGAACGCCAAAACACTCGCCGCACACAGGGCGATGCCATCGGGCGACCACGAGACGGCAACCGTCGCCCAGATTCACGAATGGCGGAGACGTGGATGATCAACCGCTTGCCCTCCTCGTGTGTTGCTGTGTAGACTGTGGCCGTGCCGCACCCCTTGCGCATCGTCGCGATTGATCCTGGCCCGGTGGACTCGGCCGTGGTGGTGTACATGCCCGAGGGCAAAGTCCCGACGTTCCACCTCAAGGCCCCGAACCATGACCTCCTGACGGTGCTGTGGGACCTGGGCGGGGTCCAGCCGGCGGACACGGTGTGTGTCGTGGAGGAGATGACGTCATACGGGCTCACCGCTGGCCGAAGCATGTTCCAGACCTGTGTCTGGGCAGGGCGGTTTGCGCAGCACTGGAAGACCCGGACCGGGCGCGAGGTGAACTGGCTCCCGCGTCCTGCCATCAAGGTCCAACTCTGCGGCACGCCGAGGGCCAAGGATCGGGATGTGCGCGAGGAACTGATTCATCGCTTTGGCGAGCCGGGGACGAAGAAAGCGCCGGGCGTCACGTATGGCTTTGCCGGAGATACCTGGGCGGCCCTGGCGGTCAGCGTCGCCTATGCGGAACTGGAACGCGTGTCCCCGTGAGGGGTCTGCCGACACGCTCCCGCGCGCGGAGAGGGTCCACCGGGGGAAGAACGATCCTCCAGCGCGTCCCGCGTGTTTCTCCCAACCGCATGCGACGCGTCATCACGCCCCAGCATGCCGTGCTCTGCATTCCGCACGCATGGACCCTGTGGCAACACGACGGGTACTGGTTTACGCGTGATGGCCCCGTGATCCGAGTGAAGCCCCCATGTCCGTAACAGGTCCGGGCCAGCCTCCCCTGAAGAGCCCGAAAGATTTCACCTCCGCCGAGGCGTATGAGCAGGCGCTGCACACGCCCGGCAATCGCATTGAATGTCGGGACGGGCGGATCTACGTCGTGGGGCCTGGCGGAGAATGGCGCCGGGCGGACCTGTTGCGCCTCGCCCCGGACGAGCACGGGCTCCCCCGCGCGCTGCCGCGCGCCACGCGCCACGAGAAGAAAGCCGCCAAGCGGCGACGCCATGCATAAGACGTCTCGGCCCGGAGACGTCCTCGCCATGATCATCGTGGGATCCGCGATGAGCCTCTCCCTGGTCCTCGCGCTCCTCTTTCTGTGGCAGTACGCACAGGCTTGTGCCGGGCACTCGTCTGTGGCTACAATACGCGACGAACGTGTCCCCGCAGGAGACCTCCACACATGTACAGCGCGATGATGACCCGCGCCGACTTCACCACCCTCATCGCGATTCTGCGCGCGTTCATCGCGGGCGAACGTCCGATCGATCTCGTGGCCCGCGCCACCGTCCTGCTCGCCACGCTCACCAGTCAGCGTCTCCCTTGACGGCGACGGGTCCGGCGGTTCATCGACGCGGCTCCTCGTGCGTCGGCGTACAGCTGGGAGGCTCATCGTGAAGCCTAAGACGTTCTTGGGCAGGGCTGCTGGGCCGGTCGCCGCCTTCCTCCTCACCCCCGATCTTCGACGCGGCGTGATCTATCGCGTGGGACGACCCCTGAGCGACAAGGACATCCTCCGGGTCCTCAACGAGGACGTCCACGCGATGCTCGATCAGCATACACGCGTGGGCGCGTGGGTGGCACGGATCGAGGCGCTGCCCCCGCGCGATCCGTTACGGACCGCGCGACGCCTCGCGCCACAGATCCCGGTCTCAGTCCCGCCCCTCCCGCCGCGTCTCTCTGGGGTCACGAAGAACAACCCCAGTCCTCACGAACGGGCGCGGCGCTCGGCGTCGATGAAGGCCACGTGGGCCGCGAAACGTGCGCGAGAGGCCTCAGCCCGCTTGACAAGCCGACGTGCGCATACGTAGGATGTGGTCCATGCCAGCCGTGCAAGAACTTGCTGCCGCCATTTTGCGGGGCCTCCCCGCTGATGTTCCAGACGATGTCTGCACCGCTCGCGCCTTGTTCTTGGCGGGGATCGCGGGGCTCTACGAATTCGGACTCTCGCGTGACGACGTGGTCCAGATCGCCGAAGGAGATTGGGATGTTGTCGACGAAGCTCTGCAGAACCCCTGCGGTGTCGCCCGCACCAACGACCGTGCCTACGCCTTCTGCGGACCGGCCCTCATCCAACACTGACCCCGTCACGCCGGAACCCACGACGCCGGCCCAACATGCCGTGCGCCGAGCGGAAGTGATCAGCCGGTTCGTGAACGACACGTGGGCTGACGATCATGGCTACAGTCTCGTCGGACTGATCCTGGCCGCCGCCTGGAACATGAAACGTCACGGCATGTCGAAGGACGACTTCCTACATCTCGCGTCGACCCAGTGGGACGTGCTCCTCGTCAGTCCCACCCAGATAGACCTCGGCTCCCTTCCGGTCTCGGACAGCAGACACTGAGATGAATGCCATCGTTCGCTATCAGCACTGCCATCAGCACGAACATCTCGACCGGATCAGTTTCCGGTTTGATCTCCCGACCAAGCTCCGTCGCGCCGGCAACCATGCCACCCAGTGGGAGTGCGCCCAGTGCGGACGCCGCAATAATGCCCCACGCCCGGTTGGCAAGGACACCACACCTGTCTCTGAGGGGGGATAACGTATGCCGCGTAAGCGCAGTGGGTACGAGCTCGTCATCGAGTACTTCACGTCAGCCGAGCCGGCCGCCGCCGTGACCGCCTTGCACACCGTGCAAGCCATCATGCGCGGGCGCAATGTCGTCGCCGAGAAGCCACGCAAGGCGGCGACGAAAAAGAAGACGATCCTCAACCGTGTCACCGGCGAAGCAGAGGGATAAGCGATGCCCAACATGAACACCCTCAGCGTCGCCACCAAGCGCGAAAGCCCCATCCTCATCGAGTTGGACCGCCTCGAGAAACAGCTTGAGGGGTTGGCGACGTCCGTGTCGCGACTCAACAATCAACTCGATCCCGCCCTGAGGCCAGAGCAGCCCGGTTCTTCTGGCGTCGACGCGCCCGGCGTCATACGATCGGTGGTCGTCAACCGACTCTGCAATCTGACCGACCGCGTCGCCAGTATTGACCGACACGTGGAAAGCCTCAACGACAGGTTGGACGTCTGACATGGACATCGACGACGTCGGGCGCCTTGTCGGCGGCATCCTTGGTCTCGCGATTTGGATCGCGGCAGTCGGCGCGATGATCTACGCCGCCCACTACGCCATCATCAATTATTGGTAGCGCTCGTCTACCCGAACACGCTCTTGGAATGGAGAGGCCATGAGCAAAGCGCGTCGCCGCCTCGAGTTGGGGCTGTGCATTACCTGCGGGGGCTTCCCCCGATCGCCCCACAGTACCCGCATCTGCGAATCCTGCCGTCTGAACCGCAACGCACGCATCAAACGTGGACGTCTCCAGAAGAACGCCCGCCGCGTGGTCGGCCAGGCCCAACCCGAACCCCTCCCCGATACACGAGAGGTCTGGGTCGACGGGCACTGTTTCCAAGTAGTGTTTGATGGGCGACAGGGGTTATCCTCTTCGGCAGAGCGCCACATCGATTGGGTTATGTATGGAGCAGAACTATGAACACAATGGTGGTCGAAGTCTTTCGTGGTAAGAAACCCGGCCAGTGGTATTTCCACGTCCTCTGGAAGAACGGACGCGTGGCGGTCGTCAGCGAGAGCTATCACGAGTTCAACGCCGCCTTCAGGCTGGCCACGAAGTTCTACGAGGCGATGATCCCCGGCACAAGGCTCGCCGTGCCCGACACGCACGCCGCGTCTCTCAAGCGGTATAGCGCCCGGCTCGACAAGCGGGGTTGATGATGAACATCACCAAAGTGAAGTACGCGGGCGAGAAGGTGCGGATCGAGTACACGATTGACCGCGCCGACGGCGAGGAGGATGAAGAAGGATGAAACCCAGCTACACCGACCGCCTCGTGACGCTGTTTAGTGAACATCCCCATGTCCCCTTTGATGCGCTCGGGCTCATGCGTGTCGCCGGCATCTGTGCGTGGCGCACGCGCGTGGCCGAGGCGCGGCTTCGGCTCAGCGCCAAGGGGGACATCAAGAATACCCAGTACCGGCAGCCGGACGGGTCCAAGCGCAGCACGTACACGTTCATCCCGGCTTGACATGACCATGAAAGGCACGGCGCTCCACGTCCACCAGGACTGTTTGGCCTGTGGAACGACGTGCCTGGTCACGGCGAATCTCTTTCCCGGCGAGGATGACCTCTGGGAATGCCCCCGCTGCCTCACGCGCGGGACCATCGCCCACTTCCATGAAAGCGCCGATGCCGAAGCCCCGCCCGATCGTTGACATCGTCCCGTTCTTCAACGAGCTCGATGTCCTTGAGTTGCGCCTCCGTGTGCTGGCCGATGTGGTGAGCCACCATTTCATCGTCCAGTCCATGGAGACGCACTCGGGCCTCCCAAAGCCGCTCTCCTTCAACCCAGAGGACGAGCGCTGGCGTCCGTGGCGGGACAAGCTCCGGAACATCGTCCTGCCGACACTGGGACTCCCCCCCACCGACGAGAATCGCTGGACGCGCGAGCGTGTTCCTCGTGAGGTGATCCCCTCCCTGCTCGAACAGTGGCGCGACGATGATCTCGTCCTGATGTCGGACGTCGACGAGATTCCTGACCCAGGATTGATCGAGGACTATGCCGACCGTGTCACGGGCAGGACGTGGGTGGGGTTCAACGCGGCCTGCTACTACTACTACCTGAACCTGCGTGTCCCGCGTCCCTATAAGTGCATCGCGCTGACCTCGGTGGGGTATATGAAAACCCAGGGCGGGCAATATTTCCGCGACCGTGCGTTCAAGCCGCCGATCGGCCCGGTGCCTGGAGGCTGGCACTTCTCGTGGCTGGGGGGCGTGGAGGCGATGATCACCAAGCTCTCCTCGTTTGCCCACGCGGAGTTTGACACGGAGGCGCTGAAGGACCCGACCTACCTGCGTCGGTGTGTTGCGGAACGGCGGAGCTTCTTCCCCTCAACGGTCGGAGGCCATCGGCCGGAACACGACGGCGTCTTCGCCCAGGTTGCCCTCCGCGAGTTGCCGCTCGAGGTCTTTCTACATCCCGAGCGGTATCTCCGGCACCTCTTGCCACCGGAGCTCCGATGATCACGACCGTCCTCGGCGCGATTGAGATGCGCCGGCGCACGACCCTGGCCGGCCTCACGGTCTTCCTGACGAGTCTTCGGGCGACCAACCCCGACGTGCGCCTCGTGTTGTTCAACGCCTCCCACACCCATGCCGAACTCGGGCGACTCCTCGACCGGTTTGGGGTGGAGTCGATCGCGATGGGCGCCTTCGCACGAACGCATGGGATTGCGTCCGACCTGGAGATCGAAATCAGCCGGTTCCTCTGTTACTTTCATTGGCTGGCCGAGAACCCCATCGGGTCGGTCGTCCTCGCCGACGTATTGGATGTGCTCTGGCAAGGCCCCATCCCGGACATCCCCGCACACGGGATCACCGTCTTCCAGGAGAACGTGGTCGCGGCGGAATGCCCGTACAACAGCACATGGATTCGCGAGGTCTGGCCCGACACCTACCACGAGATCGAGTTCACCCCCGTGATCTGCTGTGGGGTCATCATCGGCTACATCTCCGGGATCGGCATGCAAACGTATCTCGCGGCGTACCGCACCGAGTTGACGAAGCGCACGAAGGTCAAGCGTGGGTTTGACTCCGCCGTCCTGGCGGGACTCGCCCATCTCAACCCGAAATCGGTCCACGTGCAACCGTATATAAACCACGCCTGCATGCATCTCGGCTACGCGGACCCCGTAACCGTCGCGATGCAGGATGGACTGGTTCACGTCACGACCGACACCGACCGCGTCATCCCCACCATCGTCCACCAGTACAACCGCCACGCCGTCACCGCGGAGATCTACAAGCGATGGTCGACCTAGCTGCGTATCTAGAGAATCCGGTCTTCCAAGCTTGCCACGAACGCCCAGACTTGGCTGGACCGATGCCATTGCTCATTAAGAGCGCCAGCCGTAGCGACCTGCCAGCGCTTTTCCGTGCGCGTGGGTACACGCGCGGGGCGGAAATCGGCGTGCTCTACGGCGACTACTCAGAGGAACTGTGCCAGGGCATCCCCAACCTGCACCTGACCTGCGTCGATCGCTGGGCGCCCTACGAGAGCGGGCGCACCGGCAAGACCATCTTCCACCGGGCGGTGAAGGCCTACGACGTCGCGAAAGAGCGCCTGCAGCCCTATGGCTGCACCTTGTGCAGAGCAGATAGCCTCGACGCGGCCAAGACCATCGCCGACGGCGTGCTCGACTTCGTCTACATCGACGCCAACCACTGGTTCGAGCATGTGGTGGCCGACCTCGCGGCATGGATCCCCAAGGTGCGATCGGGCGGCTGTATCGCCGGCCACGACTACGAAGAGGATCTCGAGGAAGACAACTGCGTCAAACTGGCGGTCACCAGCTGGACCCAGGCCCATTATGTCAACCCCTGGTTTGTGCTGGGGCGGCCGAAGGTTCGTCGCGGCGAGCACCGCGACGAGCATCGCTCGTGGCTCTGGTTCAAGGAGTAACCCATGTCACACCTGTCACTCGTCGATGCGGCGTTCATCTTCTCGTCGGTCGCGATCGGACTCGCGGCCTACACCGTGGCCCGCGCTTTTGCGAAATGGGTGGCCCACCAGACACACGATCACGACCGGAAGAAGGGATGACCATGGAAGAGACCATCATCATCGCCGCCGCCGTCTCAGCGGTCGTCGCCGTCTCAGCGGTCGTCGCCTATCTGGTGCATCTGGCCATGCGGTGGCTCGACCGATGATCGCCTTCGTGGTCGGCTTCTTCACGGGGCTCTTTGTTGGGATGGCCATCGCCGTGCTGGGCATGAGTCTGTTGAAAGCATCCACACGATGACGTTCAAAGCCTTTTACACCTGGGGCATTTCCTTCCGCTATTGGGGATGGGAATGGAAGCGCCCCTTCGAGTACTGGTACCGTTATACCATCGGTCCTGTGTGGTGGATTCGGTTTCGACGATGAAGACCGGTGCCCTGCTGCAGATGCTGAGTCTCGAGATGAGCTTGGGGTGCAACCTGTGCGCGCTGCACCCCCAGTGCCCCAATTCGCTCAAAGCCGCACGCTATGCGGCGTTACCCCAGACGTCTCACCTCACAGACGCCCTCATCGTCGAGACCATCTCCTCCATGTGTGGGAACCACGGCTTTCAAGGCTGGGTCAACTTCTCGTTCTACAACGAGCCCATGTTGGAGTACGACCGGCTGCTCAGACTGGCCAACCTGGTCAAGGCCTCGAACCCCGAGCTCACGCTCATGCTCATCACGAACGGGATGTTCCTGCCCAAGGATCCGACCCCGCTCCAGGTCTTCGACTGGATCAGCATCACCGACTACGGCGGCAAAGAATCCCCCTCCCCGAACCGCCTGCAGGCGCTCCACGCCCTCTGCGGCGTCGGGCGGTGGACCCCTGACCCTCGGGGCGTTTTCGTCACCCCAGGCAAGCTGGACAAGCGCATGCGGGGTCTCGGCCCAGACCGGTCCGAACGACCCTGTGTCTATCCCTTCAAGGACCTCGCCATCGATTTCTTTGGCAACGGCCATGTTTGCTGCTATGATTGGCGCGGTTTGGCACAGATTGGCAATATCATCACCGACGGGATCCCGGCCTGCCTCGCCCGGTGGGAACGCATCGTGAGGTCCATCGCCGGTCCCCGCATGACCGCAGACGCCCCGCTGTCTTGCCGGACCTGCACCTATAAAGGCTTTCAGCGAATCGAAACCCTGAACGCCGTCGCCAAGCAGGCCGCGCAGATCTGGCTGAGCAAGGACGGAGAATGAGCCGCCAAACAGAAAGAGGACAGGATGCTGCCACCGCACGCTCCTGACGCGATCGCCGTCCTGAGCATCAATGACGCCGCGCAGAAGGCGGGCGTCTCCCGACGCACCATCTACCATTGGATGAAACAGGACAAGATCGCGTGCGTCAAAACAGCCGGCGGACAGATTCGCATCGTCGAAGCCTCGCTCTGGCGCCAGAAGAGCGGGGAACACTGGACCCAAGGCGGCGTCACCCCGTCGGTGACACGGAACACCACCACCACCCTCAGCGTTGCTCAGAAAGGACAGAACGATGACTCCCCGCCGCAACGTCGCCTGTTGTGACGCAGTGGACCCCCTCGTCCAGGCCCTCCGCACCCTGCTGGCGTATACCGACAAGCAATACCTCGCCCCGGAACTCCGCGAGGCGACCATCCAGACCTTGGTCGCGATGGCCAACGCCGAAGCGCGGATTTGCACACTGTGCGGGAAGAACGCCTTGGACTCGCTCGTCGACAGGCTCAAAACGCGGTTGGCGACGGCACGGACGCTCGGGGACCGCTCCGCCGCCTATGAACTCACGCTCGTGCTCGCCGCGCTGGAAGACGACACATGATCAGGCGGTACTGCGCCCAAGACGGCGGCTGCACCAATCCCGAGTGCTACCTGTGCCAAGAGGTCCCACATGGGTTTCCGCAGCCGCTGACCGGCGTTGCGCTGAAGACACGCGACGCTGCGCGTGCCAAGGCCCAGGAGAAAGGCCGAAAGAGTCGAAAGAAAGCGTAGGAACGACGGGAGCCGGAAACACGCCGGCTGGTAACCCGATCGGGAACTTCATCACAGATTGGGATTGGCACTCTCAAGACTTGCACAACCGATGAAGATTGCGATGGCCCCGTCACTTTTTCCCCCGTCAACGCCGCGTGTCAGAGAGAGGGACTCATGTTTGGAATCGGACCCGCCGAACTCGCCATCATCGCCGCCATCGTCGTGCTCATCGTTGGCCCCCGCCAGATCCCGCGCATGGGCAAAGCCCTGGGAGACACCGTTCGGGAACTACGCGGGATCGGGAAGGAACTCAGCGGTCCTGACGACAAGGAGTAGGTCATGAGACGACTGACGACGTTGGAGGCCGCGCTCGTGCGTCTTGAACAACACGCGGAGACGCTGATGGAGATGGCGAGCGGGGAACCGTTCATCGGCGCCACACCGTCGGTGGTCGCCACGGCCCTCTTGGACGTCAAGGTGGCGTTAGAAGCCCTCGCGTCCGAGGCGCAGAAGAGACTGACGCATGACAACCAATGACGCGGCGATGGTAGCTACACCTCTTGAAGAACGTGCCGAGCGTGCCGAAGCCGACCTCGCGGCGGCACGAGATGAAAACAAGAGGCTCCGCAGGTATTCCTCGTGGCCGCGCTGTGAGGACTGCGGAGCGGAGATGGTCGAGGGTCACCCCGAGCAGGACAAGGAGTGCATCTTGTGCGTCACGAAGGGCAAACTCGCGGCCGAGCGCATCGAGAACGTCCGTCTGCGCGAGGCGTGTGGCGTCTTTGAGCGGGCCGCCCTCGCCGCCCTGGCGCTGGCGCCCTGCCCGTGCTGTGGCGCACATCCAGAAGATTACGAAGACACGGAGGAACGCCATGACTAACACGATCGTGTCGTCAAGCGGACAGTTCGCACTCGACCTTCAGAACGACGGCAACCTCGTCCTCTACGACAACGGCGAGGCCTACTGGGCGAGCAACACCATTCGACCCGTGGATGTGCCGATCCCTTTACCCCCCAGCCCCGTCCCGACCGGAACCGTCCGGATCGAGCACGGGGCATTGATCGATGACCGAGGGCCGTTCAACGGCTTGGGCGCGAGTCTGTTCTGGGCGTTGTGGGGGTATCGACACGATCTGGCGCGGCTGGAACAGAACCTCGCCACGCTTCAACCGGGGCGCCTAGACTACCTGCGGATCTTCGCGCAAGTTGGCGAGTCCGAGCAGGACGTCGCGTGGGGGGATCGCTACATCGACCCCGACTGGCCCGACTATGCGAGCGTGCTCCAGGGCACCCTCGACCTCTGCGCCACCCACGGCATGCGCGTGGCGATCTGCATCTTCGCCAGCATCAAACGCTTCAGGAACGACGCGGAGTGCGAGGCGTTCATCAGCAAGATCGTGGACGCGATCCGGGGCCGCGAGCACCTGGTCTGCCATTGGGAAATCGCGAATGAAGGGTATGGCACGGGCTGCACGCGCGACCAGATGCGCCGCTTCTGCCGCTACCTGCGGGCGCGCGTGAGTGGACCCGTGGCGATCACGGCCGCGCAAGATCCAGTCGAAGCCTGCCACCTGTACGCTGGCGAGATCACGGACTTCGCAACGGAACACTTTGACCGCGACACATCGAAAGCGGATGGCCCATGGCGTCCGATTCGCCAGCCGTGGGGGTGGCCCGGTGAATATGCAGCCGCGTGGGGTGTGGCCTATCCCGCCATCCCCGCACCCAAGTTGCCACCCTGCAGCAACAATGAACCGATTGGCCCCTACAGTAGTGTTGCGGTGGAGCACGACCCGCTCCGCCTCGTGACCGCTGCCGTCGTGACGTGGATCAGCGGGGGTCCGGCCTACGTCTACCACTGCGGACCTGGGATCTTCGGGGGCGGTCGTGGCGGTGCGCGTGACGGGTCTCCTGCAAACTTCTACGACGTGCCGGGGTTGCCAGAGACCTTGGCGGGCTACGCCGTGCTGCGCGACCTGCTCCCCGGCGGGATCTCGGGGTGGAGCCGCTCAAACAGTGGGTGGGGGAATTTCCCCTGGACGCGCATCACGAGCGACGGGACAGAAGGTGATGGCTGCGTGCGGTCCTACGCTACCGACAACGGCAGCCAGGTCGTCTGTGTGCCGTTCGGCATTCGGGATTATGTCCAGCTCGACCAGAAGCGCCCGATGACGTGGAAGATTCACTCACTCCTCGACGGGCACCTGATCCAAGAGGGCACGGGAAACATTCGCGTGCGCCAGTCAGATGGGGACGCACAGTTGATCCTCGGGCAGTACGTCTAAGAATGGGAGGACGTGCGATGGCTGCAAGTGAGGAACCCCTCGCGTTGGCGAAAGAGGACCAACAGATGCCAAGTGAAATTGCGATAGCAACAGCGGCCCAGTGCTGGTGCGACCCGCGCACCGAGACACGCGAAATGGACGTGGAGCTTGCCACGGTGTTCGCGGAGCGGGTAGATGCGTGGATTGAGACAGCACGCCAGCACGCCAACAATGAAGAGTACTACCGAGGGCTACTCGACCGAATTGGAGAAAGGGTCGGGCCGTCCGCGTATGTCTCTGACGATGGCAGCGTGCAGGATTCGGTTCTGCGGGCCAAGGTGCCCGAATTGGTATCCGCCCTGCTGGACGAGCTAGAGGCGGCACGTAGGCATGAAACTGGGTATGAGGAGGAAGTCGCCATGCTTCGCCGCGAACTAGGCCAGCGTAATGCCGACCTCGCGGCGGCACGGGACGCCATGACCCTGACCCAAGCGCGAGCGATGGCGGGCACGACAACGTGGGCCTCGCACTCTCGGGAGCAGGTGGATGCGGCCCTGGCGATAGTGACACGCGCCCTTGATGGAGCCGAGGCCGAACGTGACGCCTATCTGCATGGATGGGTCAAGATTCGGGCCTGGGCCAGTGGCCTACAGAGCTTGGCTGCGAGGCGGTGGATTCTGAACGCAATAGACGGCGCTCTTGCGCCCGCGAAGGAGGGGGCATGACTGAGCAGGACTGGGCTGAGCGTGAGCGTGATCTTGCTCACGAAGCCGAGCATGAGGAAGCTGTCGCCATGACTAATCTCCCCGCGCTGTGCGAGGCGGTGGCGAAACCAACGCCCTACTACTCGCACGCCGGTATCACGATCTACCACGGCGACTGCCGGGACATCCTGCCGCACGTCACCGCGGATGTGGTGGTGACGGACCCGCCGTACGATGCTCCCGTTATTATCGAGTGCCCCGGCAACAGCCTGTCGTTTTTCGCTCCAGAGCATAGGCCGAGTGGCCGCATAGATGAGTTTCTGTTCTGGTTCAAGACGCCATCCACAAAGAACACGGTCCGTAAGTGCAGCCGCTTTGTAGAGATGATTGCCGTCCGTCGCAACGGGCCTACTTTCAATAGGCTCCATTGGTCGCAGATGACCGGGGCATACGACGACAGACACATAGGCCCAGAACTGCTGCATCCTTGGGAAAAACCCCTGTCCCTCATCGACCGCCTTGTTAGAATCTATAGCAACAGCGGCGACACCATCCTCGACCCCTTCATGGGGAGCGGGACCACGCTCGTCGCCGCCAAGCAACTCGGCCGCAAGGTCATCGGCATCGAGATCGAGGAACGCTACTGCGAGATTGCGGTCAAGCGCCTCGCGCAGGAAGTGCTGCCGCTGGTGCCAGTAGAGCCAGAACCCACATAGCAGGAGTTCATCCATGACTGACATCAACCTCCCCGCGCTGCGCGAGGCGGTGGCGAAGATGGGCACCTGTCGTTGCTACGGGGTCGAGGGCTGCGATGCCTGTGCCGACAATATGTACGCGATTCTCAACGCCCTCCCCGCCCTGCTGGACGAGCTAGAGCAGTTACGGGAACATCGGCGCTTGCTCATCCTCTGGGCCGAAGGCTGCGCGGCCCGACTCCCCGTTGCGGAGCGGAAAGCCCTGAACTGGCGAGACGTGGATGTGGCACGCAAGGCCGCGAGGCAGGCGTGGCAGGCCGCGAAGGAGACACCATGACTACTGAACAAGCGGCAGAGTTGATTCTGGTGTTGCGCGACATCGCGGGTGTCCTGCGCTGGTTGGTGGTGTGGGTCGCCATCGGCAGTCTGTGCGCTTTGATTCGGAGGCTGAGATGACTGACCTCCCCGCGCTGCGCGAGGCGGAACCGACGCCGAACGTGTGCCAGTGGACAGACGACACCGACCCCGACTTTAACGTGTGGCGGACCGGCTGTGGCGAGATGCTCACGTTCTTGGAGGACGGCCCAACCGAGAACAAGATGCGCTATTGCTGCTACTGCGGGCTCGCACTTGTCGCCGTGCCGCGCCCGCCCGACGTACTGGAGGATGACGATGACTAGCGAAGAAACGGTCGTGCGCGACAAGGTAGCGTTTGACCATGTTCATCGAGGCGTGCGTTTCGTGGCTACGTATCTCGTCAAGCCGAAGGGCGAGGCGCTGATCGAAATCACGAAGGATGGGACGCTCATCAAGTCCGTGCTGTGGCCCGCCTATAAGATTTGGAACATTCCTGCCCATGCCGACGACATCGTGACCGACCTGGAAGCTGGGTTACATGAGGCTGGGTGGACTGGGTTCGGCAGCGTCTATGCGCAGGAGGCATCCCATGACTGACCTCCCCGCGCTGCGCGAGGCGGCTGGACGGGTGAACCTCTGTGGATGTCCCGGTGCGTATCGCGGGATGCTCTGCCATGCGTGTGTCGTTGACGCACGACGACTGGCTTTGGCTTTACCAGCCCTAGTGGACGAGCTGGAGGCGCTGAAGGCGCGGACGTGTGAGACGTGCCGGCATCGCGTCCCGCCCCTGGCCAACCCGATGCCTGCTATCTGCGGGGCGTGCAGCATACCGGGACATTCTGTGGCAATCGTGATGTGCAAGACGCTTGGCTTCACCTGCGGGAGTTGGGCGAAGAAGGAGCAGGCATGAGCCGCCGGAAGGTGAGTGCGTTGTGGATCTGGGTCTACTCGACCACGAAAGTGCTCTCTGCCACGATAGCCGAGGTAATAAGCGCAAAGAAAGCGAGGACGCGATGACTTCCCTCCCCGCGCTGCGCGAGGCGGTGGCGAAGATGACGCCGGGGCCGTGGGAGTACGACACCGAGACGCATGGTGTCTACAACGCCGAAGTGGGCTACGGCATCGTGGACGCCGAACCGAAGGACGCCGCTGGCATCGTGGCCCTGCGGAACGCCGCCCCCGCCCTGCTGGACGAGCTGGAGACGTTGCGCCAGCGCGTGAACGAGGACAACGAGGTCTGTCTGTGCGGGTGCCCTCCCGACGCGCATGAATGCTACGAGGAAGGCGGCGAGTCGTGTGAAAACGAAACGCACACCTGCCTTCGCGTCTGCCGCAGCGTGGCAGCGGAGTTTGAGGCGTCCCAGAAGGCGCTCTCGGC
>Ga0315290_10001176_pt1 | contig 17884 bp, 9 predicted proteins | sample YL17G12_0_MG_FD_203627 | JGI IMG/M metagenome (GOLD analysis project Ga0315290, IMG submission 203627) | Sediment microbial communities from Yellowstone Lake, YNP, Wyoming, USA - YL17G12_0 | ecosystem: Environmental > Aquatic > Freshwater > Lake > Sediment | place: USA: Wyoming | collected... | reverse complement strand
AGGTTCTCATCCAATAAAGTTGGTAGAAAATAGCCTCTTGTGAGGCTGGAGTTTATCGCATTATAGCAACCGGCACCGGCATTGCCGGTTCTTAAAACCCCCGTTGGGGGTCATAAAGGATTGGCATCAAAGAAGATACTAATCCCTTGCCGTATGGCACTATCACGGTGCTCGGGTCGCACTGATGCGTTGGCCTATCCCCCGTGATAGCAGGGATATTATACCATGCCTGCCGGAGGCCATAAAGCGTTAAACTCCAAGGTTTTGCTTGCAAAACCTTGTAAAAAGCACCAACTTTATGGGAGTTGAACCATAAAAAATGTAGCGGACACCTGTAATTTACGCTTCAATGCGCCATGGCGCGGGGCTTTAGACGGATTTATTCAACCAAGGCGGGCGGATATCGGGTGGTTCTGCGTCTTCTTCTGTCTTTCTGCTTCCTGATTTTTTGTATCTTTTTTGCTTGCAGGCTCTCTTTTCCAAGTAATTTATTCTCCAGCAGTTCACACATTTGGTTTCTCGCATAATAACGGTTCAGTGGCTGGCTGCGGCTCTTTTGAACCTTCACTGCCAACCCGCTGGGAATATGTTTTAAGTGCACACAGGTAGAGGTTTTATTGACTTTCTGTCCTCCTGGGCCAGTGCTTCGAACGAATGTTTCTTCAATATCATTCTCAAGCAGATTGCAGTTATGCATACGCTGCTGGAGTTCTTGGGTTTTCCGTTCTGTAACGCCAAAATTAATCATATAAGAGATAGTCTGGTATAACTACATATTGCTGCTTAAAGTATTGTAGTTTTCAAGAATAGCTTTAGCTATGCTGTTCTCAAAAATACTTTCGGTTTGCTTAGCTATTCCGCTAAATGTAGAGAGGATATATAGCACATCGTTCTTTTCAATCCCATAAAGCAGGAAATAGGCTGCATCCAGTTCGGCGGTAAGTTTTAATCTTTCCGAAGCTTTCCACTTGTGAATACCCTTTTTAAAATTCGCTGCTTTAGCAAGGCCGATCATATCATTACTCGTACAGGTTAGCTTAAGCACCCTTTGAGAAATCCACAGTTTCAACGATTGTTTTTTATCCCACGGACAGGGGTCATCATAGAAATCAGGTGAGAACATCGGTATTTGTTCAAGCAGAAAATAATTGAGGTTCACATTGCCTATTTTCTGACGCATTATATAGTCATAAGCAAACGAGTTGAGATTCGCCAGAAAACAGGATTGATGCCGGGCGGAAAGCGATTCATCGAACAATATAAGTGGCGCAGAGTTAATCACACCATAGTTAGGGATAAATGCTGCAATCATTGTTCGTTGGTTAGTAGGGCTTGTTACATTCTTATAGGCCAAAAACATGGGATGTGGGTAATTATTCAGGGCTTTTTGGATGTTTTCGGCATGAGTCCACCGTCGAGGCTCGATATAATATTCGGGGTTCTGGTGTGAGGCTTCGGAAGTAGCATCGGTTTGTCCCTGCCTGAACCAGTTTTCTTCATTTATGATGACACTTGCTGCGCGATGGTCGTACATTTGGATCATCTTGGCTTCGTATAAGGGCAGAAAAATTTTTTCGCCTTTTTTCCATAAGGTGCCTTGTCTTTTGCACTTGGCCGCCTTCAACTGCTGTTCGGTATGGAACAATTCGGCATCGTTGGTTTGATGAAACATCGTAAAGAATTTTAAGCCCCAGGGATTGCCGCCTTCTTTTCGATTTTTATCAATCAATACAGGGATCCGTCTGTAAACAGATTTGGTAATTTCGGCATCTCTGCTGTTACGAAATACAGGGCAGGTTTTTGTATTTGGATTGAGCATTTTGATATCAGAAGGGGTTAGACTGATGCTGCGATTTTTGTTTTTTAGATCATGAATTTTGTGGGCAAAGAAACAGAAATCAATTTTTTCGTTCTTGAGGTTAATGCCTGAGAACAATAGTATTGAGAACTTAAACCTTCCATCCACATCAATAAATATTTTCTTTCTGTTTTCAAAATCGTATAAACCGATGAGGCGCTTTTCATCTATTAGTGTACCGAAGAAATCTTTTGTTGTTTTATCAGTAGCTATTCCGGAGGGAACAAGTAGTCCAACCATTCCATCCAGCCCGATGATAGAATAAGCCAGTTCAGCAAAAATAGCATAAGTATTGATATCACCTTTGCCGGTCAAGGGGTATCTGTCGGAATGTCTTATATGTTCCAGACTACTTTCGGTCTGCTTAAGTGCATTTCGATATAAAACAAAAAGTTCTGGATTTCTTTTTTCAATATTTTTAATCAATTCCCGGCGTTTTGCGGCGTTGTTGGCTGTTGCTATCTTCATATCCCTACCATCGAAGAATTCTCTTTCCTGCAACTTCATTCGCTCCCACGGGGGATTGCCAATGACACAATCAAAGCCGCCGTTTTCCCTGGAAAATACTTCCGGGAATGTTTTTTGCCAGTTGAGAGCATCGGGGTGGACATTGGGGTCATCTACAAGACTGTTTCCGCAGACGATGTTCTTAGATAAATCGGCAAGACTCCTGCCCTTTACCGCTGACCTTAGCCAAAGGGAAAGCTGTGTTATTTCCACAGCTTCACGATAAAGGTCAACACCATATATATTGCTGGTAAGTATAATATCGGGGATTTGACCTTTTAAGGTATCTACATCAACGCCCTGATAGGAAAGGTGGTAAAGGATATCGAGATAAAGTTCCTCAAGTGTATCGTATGCCTGAATTAAGAAAGCACCGTTTCCACAGGCAGGGTCAACTATCTTAATATGTTTGAGAAGGTCGAGACACTTACTCCAGTAGTCTTTTGCATTCTTGTCGTTTTCGGCAGTCTCTGCATTTTCCCGCTGGATACCCATAGAATCAGCCAAGGAATCAAAACGGCTAACTGCAAGTTTATATATAGTGTTGTGTGTTACAAATTCGGTAAAATCCTTTGGGGTGTAGTAAATTCCGAACTTTTTACGTTCAGCCGATTTAGACATTTTTACCTGCTTTTCAGGTTCAATGTGCTCTGCGAAAAGACCACCGGTACGAATTCGTTCAATGTCATTTACAGAACGTTCAAATATATGACCAAGTACTTCAACGTTAATTTCGTTACAGAAGTCGTAGTCTCCTATATTTCTAAAGAAATCTGTTTTTTGATCATCGAGATCAAGATTGTCAATTTCCTCGTCTTTTCGGAATAAGCCGCCGTTGTAGGGAGCTATATCTGCATTGGAATTTCCCTTATCGATGCTGATGAAAAGTTCTTTGAAATTCTGCCATCGTGGATTTGTTACTTTTGCAAAAGGCCGTATCTGTTCCCATGCCCTTTTGAGAGAAGCAGGTGGCAGAAGTCCTCTATCTTCACAAAAGGCGATAAAAATTACCCTGTCTATGAGCTTCTGGGCAATGTATATTGCTTTATCCAAAGTTTTGTCGTGTTTTGTTTTGAGATAATGAATTAAGTTTAGCCTGTTAAGGTGGTAGTGGCTATATAGCGAATCTCCTACTTCTTTTTCTTTCGTATATGACTTTTGCAGAAGAATTTCAGCACGCGGAATCTGCTGAAGTTTTGTGGTTAAAAGTCCATCCCTCTGAAATATGTAGTAAAACTTTTTGAGGTTGTCTATATGCCGAAGCTGTTGCAGAGTAAACAATTCATAAGTTCTGGAACCTGAATTGCGGTGATAAAGCCTAAAACTTACAAAGTTACAAACAACCCCCCAGGGACATTCAGTCAATATGTTTAGATAGTCCCAGCACTGCTGAACAAGTGTTCTTCCATTGGTTTTGTCTCGATCTACATTTGTAGTCGGCCCCTTTAATTCGATAACCGCTTGAACCATTTTGCTTGAGGGGGAGAAATTGCCTATTACCGCATCTGCCTGCCCACTATTGACATTGTACTTCTGTTCCGCATCCCATTGGTCTGAATTCTCTGAAAAGAGCTTGTATCCGAGAGCATCACCGAATATTTCCTTAAAGAACTCCCCTTCAAGATTCGATTCCGTGCGTTGTTTAATCTTGTCGGAACTTTCAATATCAGCCCACTTGCAAAAGGTTTTATGAGCGTTTCGGAATTGCTCATTATCGAATAATATCATGTTTACTTTGGTCTTTTCTTCTAAAAGCTTAGGTAGGAAGATAGTGCGTTTACGAAGATTATCTCCGAAATGTGAGGTATTTATTTCTTGAAAGAGGTTATCCTGTGCTGCCATTTAGATGTCCATTCTATTCATATCATAAGTTAGTTTAAATACTCATTCTCGCCTGGATTTCCCTTTCGACAGGTTCAGGGTTTGCTCAGGGTGACAAGTTTCATGTGAAACTTGTCATCTTATCTTCACAACTTATTTCTGTCTGGTCGCGGAGTAGTTCGACGCATCGGGCTAAGTATTTTAGTTCCTGCTCTCTTGGCAATATGCCTGCCAATTCCGGCTGAGATGTCAGCGATTTTTTCATATTCAGCCATTATAACCAAAATTGATAACCCGGCCACCACAATTATTGTGGCTGAAATATTTTGAAAATGCCGGGCCCCGCTGACGAAAATTTCGCTCGTTCTCGTGATAAAGGCAATTTTTAGAGGCTCCCTTGAATTTTTGAGACAGATTTGATATTCTATTAGAAAAGAGACTCAGCGGCGCAGTTGGGCTGAAACATAAAATGTTAGATGGTAGGTATGGTAATGAAGAATAAATTGATATTACAGACACTGAGCGTGGCTGTTATGTTGCTGGCGTTCGGGTGTAACACAATGGCTACGGATTTGGGTTTGGCCCAGGAGAAGAATGATTGGCCGGCATTTATGCAGCAGCATGATATGATCTTTGATACACTGCCGCAAAACTGGACGCAAGCACCTCATTTTGGAAATGCCATGATTGGTTCCATGCTGTATCAGGCAGGCGATACCATTCGACTTCAGGTGTTCCGGGCCGATGTTCAGGACCATCGCGACGATACATACGGCTGGACGGCCTATAGTCGGCCACGTCTTATGATCGGTCATTTTTCACTTCATCCTGTTGGTAAGCTTGCCGGTTGCAGTTGGCGGAAAGATTTGTGGAATGCCGAATTGACCGGGGTGATCCAAACAGACAAGGGCGAGATTCGGATTCGTCATTTCACCCATGCCGATGATATGGCGATAGTAACGGAACTGACGGCGTCTGCCGGTGAGAAGGAATGCAACTGGACCTGGCATCCGGTCGAGGCCCGAACAACGCGAGGTGGTTATCCGGCTAAAGAGTCGGAGATCGCTGCATTCGCCAGGCAATATGGCGAGCACTACGCTAATACCCTGAAGGTATTCAAGGCCAATCCGCCAGGTCGTCAGGAAGAAAAAGGCAATGTTTCCGTATGGGTACAGGACCTCCTTGCCGGCGGACAATATGCGACGGCCTGGAGCGAGCGGGTCAAAAAAGAAACCCGCACCCACTTTGTCAGTATTGCAAAAAGCTATCCCGAATCAACGGCTGCCGAGACGGCTGTTTCGGATGTTAATCGCTTTGTGGAACTCGACATGGCGAATTGGATAAAAGCTCATCGAAAGTGGTGGCATGACTATTATCCCAGGAGTTTTGTTACTATTCCTGACAAAGGGTTGGAGTCGCTCTACTGGCAGACTATTTACCGCTTCGGCTGCACGGCGCGCACGGGCCGTTTCTATGTTGATACGTCCGGCATCTGGGCCCAGGGTGGGCCGTGGCCCTACACGACGACCGACTGGAACATCCAGTCCGCGCACTGGCCGGTCTATGTGGCCAATCGATTGGAGCAGGGGCAGGAATTGCTCAACAGGTTTTATGACCGGCGGGAGGAATTGGTCAAGGCGGTGCGCCCGGTGGCGTGGCAGGAAGACTCGGCGTACTTGCCGATTGAAGTGGCGGGTGACCTGATCGGGAATCGCCAACAGGATATGCGTTATTTTCATCTCGTGGGCAACCTTCCCTGGACCATGCACAACTTATGGTGGCAGTACCGCTATTCCATGGACGACGAGATGCTGCGTGAAAAAATCTATCCGCTACTGCGTCGCAGCATCAGTCTTTATCTCCATATTGTCAGTGAGGGAGATGACGGCAAACTTCACCTGCCGCCGACTTATTCGCCAGAGACGGGCATTTTCAAGGACTGCAACTTCGACCTGGCATTGTTCAAATGGGGCTGCTATACGCTGCTCAAGGCCAGTAAGCGGCTGGGGATCGACGACCCGCTGATCCCGCGCTGGCGAGAGGTAGTCAGTCGCCTCGTTGATTTCCCCGCGGACGAGAAGGGATTCCGCCTGGGCAGCACCCAGACAGCCCGCGATCAACACAGGCATTTCTCGCACCTGCTCATGATTTACCCGCTTTACCTGGTTAACATCGAGCAGGAAGGAACGGAGGATGTCCTGCGAAGGTCGTATACCCTCGCCCACGGCGGGGCTGGTTCGGACGCCGATGAAAACCTGCATGCGATGGTGCAGACCCACGCCGCTGCGATCGGCTTGGCGATAGGAGATGGTGACCGGGCTTTGGAGGGATTGAAAAGATTGCAGAACGAACTTCATCCGAACGGTTTATGGTCATGCGGCGGCAACCCGTGCATCGAGTCTTCGCTATCCCTTGCCAGCATCATCCAGGACATGCTCATACAGAGTTGGAGCGATCCGGCGGCAGACGAGCCTGGGCCTATTCGCATTTTCCCGGCGGTTCCATCGGCCTGGAAAGACATCGAGTTTCGTGATCTGCGAACAGAAGGAGCCTTCCTGGTCTCGGCAAAACGTGCAGATGGGAAAACCAAGTGGGTGCGGGTCAAGAGCCTGGCAGGCGAGCCGTGCCGGGTGCGGCCGGACCTGGACGGCGAGGTCCGTATTAAAAATGATCGCAATCTCAAACTCAAACAGGTATCGTCGGGAATCTATGAAATTGACATGAAAAAGGGTGATGAAGTTTTGTTATATTAAAGGGCAGATGCGTACAATAAACCGGCATTTTCATTCAGTATGGGTATTACATGAGAATCCAATTTAAGGGAAATTCGTCGGATTTTCAGAGGCAGGAACTGAGCCAGTAATAGACCAGTATCTCCAGGTCGAGGATATTGACGGTTTCATCGCCATTAATATCGCCTGGCAGGTTTGCGGCGCTTTGCTGCCATTGGCCGGTGAGTATCGTAAAGTCATTTAAGTCGATCGGGTCAAAACTGTCAAGATTAGCCGCGCTACAGGGGCATGTGCCAACACATTTGTCGCAGTCATCGCCGATACTATCGTCATCGGCATCGCTCTGGTCAGGATTATAGGTATAGGGACAGTTGTCCGAAGAATCTTCGATTCCATCCCCATCGAAATCAAAGACACATCCCACCTGGGCGATGACGTTGGCGATTCTATCGACATACCAGGATCTTATACTGTCGAATTCCTCTGCCACGCCGGCTACATCATTGGTACCCAACTTGTTGTAAGGATCATCGGCCACCGCTTGTATCAGAACCGGCTCAATGGCGTCAATCAATGCCAGGATATTTGCCTGCGAAAGCGGACCGTTAATAAGATCACACATTATCTGTTCGTATTGGGCCCTAAAGGTGGGATTACCGAATATGAGTTGCTGATATTCCGTGGGGCTGCTGCCTCCATAAATATCAAAATCAGTCCCCTGATTCGACGCGTCCACGTCCCAGGGATAATACCTTCTCTTTCTGGTCTCTGTCGGATTGTCCAGATTGAAATCCAGAAAGTGTGAATTCCGCTGATGCGAAAACAGAGAATCAGGATTGGCTACAAAGGCGTTAACCGCCGCCATCGAAAGCATACCATTCATGTTGATAAGATCATTTAACTGGGTTACTAGGCCGGCATCATCTGGCGCCAGGCAAAGTCCGCCTTCGGGATGTAAAGGTGAACTTGGATTAGCATAGGGAAAAGGCAGATAGCACAGTTCATTGACGGCAGGACTGCGGGGATTCAAATCGTCTCCCACTTCCAGCGTAAAGTTATACTCACCGCGATACTGATAAAGCCATGTTTCGTGCCAGACATATACCCCACGATTTTGCATAAACCTTTTGTCTAATTGTTCCGCGTTGAAATAAACTCCCATATATTCGCCGTTGATATAGAGTTTTACCCAGTTGCCCCTCCATGAATCATAACCATACCCCTGGGGTCCGGAGGCCATCTGATGGATGTTACAGGCAATCCCCTCAGTGAGGACGTTATTGTCATCACCGTTTTCCAGGCTCAGTTTTATCAAACCATGCCATTCCTGTTCATCAATATATTGATTGATGTCAATTTTTAGACTGATTTTTACCCCATCGCCCCCAAACGCCGAAGGTATAGGGTCGCCTGATTTTCTTCTTACAGAAACAAAGAGCTTGTTGTCTTCTTCTCCGTTTGCCCAGAACAAAGCAGGCCGTTCTATCTCAAACGTCTCATCGTTGAGAATGATATTCCAGTCAGAAGAATTTAACTCCAGGTTTAACGTCAAAAGCAGGTCCGGCGCAAAGATATCCGGCCAGCCCTGACCTGAAGCCGAACCACTTCCAATAAAAAAACACGTGAAAAGCGACAAAATCAGACATGGGGACAAGGTTCTGCAGGTCATCCTCTTTCCTCCGCACTTTAAGTTTACGCTCAATCGGTACAACAATATGGTAGGGCCAATCGCAAACCCTCCCAGTGCTTATCATGTTACCATATTCGCATGGTTTATGCAAGTTGTTTTTTGCTTGATTCCTGGATAGTTTCAGTCCGATAAGCTGTGTGAAAGCAACCGTTAATCTTTCATAACCTATTGTAAGGTAAGAAATTGCGCGTTTAATGTGTTACTGATAATGTCCTCGTTTATGCCGGGGTTTGCCGGGGGCTGATGCGGAGCGGCTGGGGTTACCAACTTTTTTCGATGAAAAAGGCCTTTTTTGTGAAATAAATCTCCGGCGAATGCGACTACGTAACCAGCAGGCAAGTTTTAATGTGTTTTTAGTGTGTTTTGGGCAAGTTTTTTGTAAGGAGTAGAGCTATGGTTACGAAAGTGTTGAAGACAAGTCTGATTATTGTTGTGACTGTTTGTCTTGTCGGAGGTTTGCTCTTTGGCAAGGATCTGGTCAGCTATATTCGCAGCTCGGTCAAGTCGGTTCAGTCGGCTGTGAAGGACTCGGTACCGGTCGAATATGAACTTTGCCGAGCCCGCGATCTGCTGGAAGAGATTATTCCGGAGATGCATGGCAACATACGGCTGATCGCTCAGGAAGAAGTGGAAATAGCTAATCTCAAGACCGATATTGAGCGGTCCCAGGAGAACCTCGGCCAGGAAAAACAGCGGGTCAGTAAACTTCGTCAGTCGCTGGATATGCAAAATGCCAGCTATGCCTTTGGTGATCGTAAATATACTCGCGATCAGGTAAAGGAGGATCTGAGCAAACGTTTTGAGCAATTCAAGGAGTCTGAGCTGGTTTTGGCCGGTAAAAAGCGGCTGTTGGCCACGCGGGAAAATTCGCTTCAGGCCGCGATGCAACTGCTGGATCGGACGCGATCGCAAAAACGCCTGCTGGAAGAGAAGATCGAGACGTTGGCCAGTCAATATCAGCTTGTCAAGGCCTCTGCCGTGGGTTCTCCCATTCAGGTTGATAGCAGTAAGTTGGCCCAGGCGGAAAAGCTGATCGGGCAGATCAAGAAACGTCTGACCATCTCCGAACGCGTATTGGCCCACGAAAGCCGATTCGTACAGGCGATTCCGGTCGATACGGTCATGGAAGCGGATTTGCTTACCCAGATAGACGAGTACTTCACGCCAACCAGTGAGAATAATCCCACGGTTGGGGCGGAAAAAGTACCCGATCTGTACAAAGCAGGCGATTAACGATAAGGCCTTGATATACAGGAAGTTATAGCTTATCGTTGTGTGTCTGGACCGGTAGCGTTTGCCTATTTTGCCCTATAATGGTAGAATGAACGGGTCATTTAAGAGGCCCCAATGGTGGCGCCTGGATCAATGGTAATCGTGGTCAGATGGAGAAGGTGACAAGTGTTGATTTTGCAGATCAAACAGGCTCAGTGCGCCCTGGCCGACGGTCGATTGGATGAAGCATTCGAGATAGCCAACTGCGCTGCGGTGCGGCAGGATCGTCGCGGCCAGGAGTTGATCGGGCAATTGGCCCGTGCTTTGGCTGACCGCGGCGAAAGTCATCTGGCGGCAGGTCGTTTGGCGGGTGCTCTGGCCGACTGTAATAAGGCGGAAAAGTTGGCGGGTAATTTATCCACCGTCGCCCAGCTTCGTACCGCGATCTGCCAGGTTGGCAATGAGAAGCGTCATCAGGACCAGCAGCAAGGGGCGAAGCTGGCCAAGGCCCGCGAACATATTGATAACGGCCAACTTTCAGCGGGTGAACAGATACTAAATGAGATCGGCGGTGATGGGGGTTCGGCCGATATGCTTTTGGCTGAGGCGGCGGGTCGGCGGGCGGAGCTCGATGCGGCGGTTCGGAGAGTTCAGGAGGCGATGGATCGGGGGGACCTGGAAGAAGCAATAAATACGATGGTGCGGGCTGGAGCGGCGAGGGTAGAAAATAAGAAACTGGCTGATCTGGCTGGACAGATAAGGGCATTGGCGGTTCAAAGAATTCGCGAGGCTGTCAATAATGGACGAATCGACCGGGGAGAGGCAATATGGCGGATAATGGCGCCTTTGGCCAATGAAAGCCCGGAATTACAGGAGGTAGATCGGATAATCGGGCAGTTTCGCAAAGCTCACAAGTATATAGAGAGCGGCCAGTTGCGTTCGGCGGCGGTGGTTCTGCGGCAGTTGAAGACGATTTTACCCGATGCGGATTGGCTCGATAAGGCTGTAGATGACGCCGAGCAGGCGGCGGGAGGGCTGGAAACACTGCGCAGCGGTCCGCTGGCCTGGGTGATACCGGTGGACGGCGAAAGCAGCGGTGGGAACAAAACAGGACTGAACGAACATGAAAAATTGTCAACTAATAAAGGAAGCCGAGATCGTGGTAGCTCGAAGCAAATCGCAGGTGAATATCCGGCGGGTGAGGCGCTTCCGGGCAGGTTTGTGATTCAGGTGGATGGCGTGGGTAGTTTTCTGGTTGTGCGTAAACGGCAGGTTACGATAGGGCCGATTAGTTCATCGGGACAGGCGGACATTGGTCTGGTGGCTGATCCGAATCTGCCGATGGCGAGCATAGAGCGCAGCGATGAGGATTATTTTATCCGGTCCGGTAAATCGTTGACCGTGAACAATAAGCCGGTCACAGAAAAATTGTTGGCGGATGGTGACAGTATTGCTTTGTCGGCGAGGTGCCGATTGAAGTTTTATCTGCCCAACGCCGCGAGCGCTACGGCCAAGCTGGCGTTTTCAGGAGCTAAACTTCCGCGTCTTGATATTCGTCAGGCGATTTTGCTGGACCGGGAGATTATTGTTGGGCCAAGCTCGTCGGCACACATTCGCGCTGACCGTTGTAGTGAATCGCTGGTACTGTTTCTGCAGGACGGCCAATTGCTGTGCCGAACCAATGAGACGATAAATGTCGATGGCCGGGTGCAGGATCGACGGATCGGGCTTCCGATGGGAAAGTCGGTTAAGATTGGTGAGATTTCGATGGTTTTGGTGGAGATGTAGATTGGTAGATGAGTAAATGGGTAAATAAGTAGATGAGTGGATGGGATGCAGCAGTTTCAATATAAATATGGTGATCGGCCGTTAGAGGGCTATACGATTCAGCGGGCCGCGGGGCGGGGCGGTTTCGGGGAGGTGTATTACGCCCTTAGCGACGGCGGTCGAGAGGTGGCAATCAAGACTATCCAGAATTACCAGCAGACCGAGCTGCGCGGGATCGGCCAATGTATGAACCTGAAGAATCCGCACCTGGTGACGATATTCGATGTGAAGCACAACACGGAAGGAAAACCGTTTGTTGTGATGGAATATGTTTCGGGTCCGTCGCTGCGCGATCTGCTGGAGGAGGCGCCGAGCGGACTGGGTACTCAAAAGGCGGCGTTTTTTCTGCGAGAGATCGGCAAAGGACTTTCTTATCTGCATGAGAGCGGGATTGTGCATCGCGACCTGAAGCCGGGCAATATTTTTTATGAGAACGGCTATGTCAAGATCGGCGATTATGGGTTGAGTAAGCTGATCAGCGATAACGTACACAGCGGTCAGACGATTACGGTTGGGACGGTAAACTATATGGCGCCGGAGATCAGCGCCGGGTGCTATGACCGAAGTATCGATATTTACGCGTTGGGCATATTGCTGTATGAAATGCTGACGGGTGGGGTGCCTTTTTTCGGGAGCAGTCCCGGGGAAGTACTGATGAAACATATAATGGCCGAGCCGGACCTGAGCGGGATCGACGAGACGTTTGGGCGGGTTATCCGTAAGGCCCTGGCGAAGGATCCGAAGGATCGGTATCAGAGTGTACAGGAGATGATCGAAGATGTGTTCGGGGCTGAACATATTCGTAACAGTGTTTCACACTTTTCGCCGGAGAGTCTGTCGGTGGTGGCGCAGAAGATAGCTGAGAAGATGCCGTCAGGTCCGCCGGTGCAGGCGGCGGCTCAAAAGCAAAAACCCGAAAGCCATCCCATCGGGCAGTTGACATATAAGCTGGACCAATTGGGCGATAAGATCGACCATGAGGTATTGGGCAAATTCAGGCGGAAGCAACCCGTCGGAGGGACGGCTGCGGGGACTGAGGATCCCATCACCCGCGGGCAGCGTCGCAGGCTGGCATGGATTGCTATGGTGGTGGTAGGTCTGGGGGTCGGCCTGATACATGGGCGGGTGTTTCTGTACGTTGTCGGCTTGACGATCGTGATGATCTGGGCGGCGGCACTGGGAATATATAGAGGGCGATTCATTTGGCTGAGGAATATGGAAAAAGAGGCAGATTGGCTACGTAACCTGGTGACCGGTGGATTAGGTGCTGTCTTTGCCATTATACTTGCCAAGGTATTGTCGGCGGTACTCATAGTGTTCTATGTACGAAGAATGGGCCCAGTGTCACTGCCTGGAGGCAATAGCGTATGGCTATGCCTGGCGGTGGTGATGTGCCTGATGCCATGGTGGAAGCTGATGGCGCCGGACCGTAAGCAGCGGATTTCGCTTGGCCATGCGATAATGGCCGGGTTGCTTGGTTATGTTGCGGCTTTGATTTTTGCCGGCTATGATAGTTCGATACTGATTATCGGGGTGCTGGCTGGAACGGTGCTGGTAGTTCAGATTGCCAGTCCGTTTGGCCATGCGGCGGTCGTGGCCGCTGATCGCGGCCGGACACCTACGCCGCCGGGAGAGGTGGCGGTGGGGGCGGCAGTACGTGGGTATGTTCAGCCCAGAAGAGGGCTATCTGGAAGCGTTGCCGGCGGCCGGGCGATACCCGCTTATGTTCGTGTGCTCTGGCTGATCGGTTTTGCCATTTTGCTGGGAACCGGGTTGATGCTGCTGATCTGGGCTGAGAGAGATCTAAGCGATGGCGATTTAGGGCTGGCGGTGGGGTTTGGCATCTCTAGTTTATTGTTGGCCTTACATTGCTTTGTCATGTTCTTTCGAAAAGCTTTTACCAGTTGGTACAGATATTTAATCAAGTCGCTGTTGCTGTTGATCTTTATGATGGCGGTGATTTCAGCTTCAGTTTGGCTGGGATATATGCGGCCTCATAGTGGGGATACGCTTGTGGCTTTGTTTTTTATTATCTTTCCCAGTATTTTGTTTCTGGTTGTTTTGTTCGTCCCCAGCCAAATGGTGGATGGTTTGGCCAATCGGATACCGCCGGTTTCGCCTGCGATTAAACCGATAACCGGTGTTTCACCTTATAAGCGTATCTGGGCTTTGATTTTGGCGGCGGGTATATTTTTAGGGTTCGGCGGTCTGCATCGTTTTTATGTCGGCAAAGTTGGCACTGGTGTGCTCTGGTTGCTAACGTTTGGTTTGTTTGGTATCGGGCAGCTTATCGATGTTATTATGATATTGTTCGGCCGATTTTGTGATAGTGACGGGCTTCCACTTACTATATGGGAAAGCGAAAACGAATTGAAAGTAAGATCAAGACAACAAGAGATGGCCACCCCCTCCGAACCGCAACCGGCCGCGGCGGCACAAGGGTCGGGCGGCGGCGAACCGCTGGGTGAGGTCCAAACAACTTCGGCGGCGGCAAGTGGGTATTCGGCGCCGGCGCCTTCGGGCGTGGTAATGCAGAGGCAACCGGGTGAGCCGTTTCATCCGTTTGCGTTTCTGTTGGCGATGATAGGCTATATATTTTTACTGGCGGCTTTTCTGGTGGGCTTGGCGATAGCGTTGCAGGCGCCGGTTATATTGGCGGGAATACCCGATGTGGCTGAGGAACTGAACAGGGCGTTCGGTTACTCCGGCTGGGGGCCACTGCTCGAACGTATCGGTATATGCAGTGCGGTCATTTTGCTGTTACTTGGGGCAACTTTTATTATTATTGCCCGGCGTCACCGCGGGCCTGCTCATATTATTCGGGCCACGGTAGGACTGTCGGGGTTGTTTTTGGCATTGCTGTTCCTGGCTGCGGCGATGCCTGGCGAGCTTGAGGCCAGACCGGCAATGGCCCTGCTGGACAAAGGCGAGGTGGGATTGGCTTTGGAATTGCTTCTGCAAAAATCAAATGGGGACATGGCTATTTCCGCGGCGGTCATATTTATCATATCGATCGTCATTCTGGCGTGGCTGCCTCGGCGGCGGGGCGAGCGGGTGGACGGTGGAAATGTTTACCAAAAGCAAGTGTTCGGCTCTCAAGACAGCAATACGAATGTAAAGACAACCGACTCCCATCAAAATGGAGGAATGTAAACGATGGCACCTTTTAGCATAATTGGCTTACTTATACTTGTGTTACTGGCAGTTGGCGTGATCGTGCTGCTATCGCTACTTTTTCGAGGCGGTCAGGTGGGCAAGTGGATTCTGGGGATCATCGGCGGGGTGATCTTACTGGTGATACTAATGAGGTTGCTCGGGCCTGTGACAAGAGTTGTCTCGGGAGTGGGGTCGGAGGTTTTCACGCCTATGCGGCGTGGCGTTTTTTTGGGGCCGATCATTTTGGTCGCGCCGTTGGTTGGTCTGTTTATATTGTTTTTGGCCAAGGCGGGTAAGACGGCTCGTTACTGGATACTCGGTATTTTGGGTGTGGTGGTGCTTTTTGTTTTGACCTTTGTTATTGTTCCCCATCGGGTAGTCAGTGAATATGATAGGTCGGTTGGTGTTCCGGCGGTAATTATTGATGATTTGGGAGATCAGTTTGTGGTATGGAATGATGGTTTGGAAGATCAGTTTACGGCTGATGTTTATCCTTCGATGCGTTCGGCGGCGCGGGCGCTCGGCAGGCAATTGGCAGAATCGCTGCCCACGGTGGTTGGCAGTGAGCAGGTGGCCACGGCGGTAGTGGTTCGTAAAGGTAAATACCGCGACCAGCTTACACCAAAATCGTTAGAGGAACTGGCAAGTGTTTTGCGGTCCAAAGGCGAGATTAAAAAGGTTCTGTTCGATTCGGATTCGGATGTTACCTCTTCCGGTGGTCCTGAGGGGACAGACAAACAGTTCCTTACCATTGAAGTGTCTTTGCCGGAGTGTTCGTTTATAGAAAAAAATGGGACAAAAATAAGAGGCAGTGGGACGCTCAGTGTAAGTGCGACCGGCCCGGCGGGACAGTTCGCCAGGACGATTGACTATATGGGCAAGGAGTGGGTCGATAATTTCGCTGAATATGTCAATCTGGGTCAGAAGGGAGACTCGATTATAGTGGCCCGTTCGCAAACTTCGTGCACAAGCGAGGCTCAGGCCTGCGAACAGGCTATGCGTAACGCCTGCGAACAGATCGCGGCACATCTGCCTGAAGATTTACGGCGGCGGCATCCGGTTGATACCATAGTCAGCTCGGCCGATATTCGTGGGCGGGGTCTTATTGCCGATCGCTTTGCGCAGAGCTTGCGAGGCTCGTCCGGGCCGATATGGCGAGAGGCGCTGCTTATCGTAATTTCACCGCGTGAGTTGGCCGAGCTGGCCCGTGAGGCCCAGGCCAGGGCAGGCCAATGGCGGCGAAACTGGGCCAACAGTATTCTTTCGCTGCTGGGGATGCTGGCGGTGATTTGCTTGGTTTATTTGTTTCTCAACGCAGCTACGAAAGGTTATTATACTCTGATGCTGCGGATCACAGCGGTGGTGTTGGGTCTGGCGGCTATATTATTTGTGGTATTGGTACAGTATAAAATATGAGCGAGATCAGCCAGGCGGAAAAGTACCTGTTAGAGGGGATTCGCCGGGGTGAAGCTGAACCGTGGTCGCAACTGGTAGGGCGTTATCAGGGGCGTTTGGTGGCGTTTGCCCAGGCAAGGCTGCCTCAGCGCGCCGACGCGGAAGATGTCGTTCAGGAGACTTTTTTCGCTTTTCTTAAAAGCCTTGGGGATTTTCGTGCTCAGGCGAGCCTGGAAACCTATCTGTTTGCCATTCTTCGGCGTAATATTATCAACAGTTACCGCAGCAAGACAGCGAAAAAAATCTGTCTGCTGCAGGACATTTACCAGTCCACCGATGATAGCACAACCTGTGATCCATATCAGCAGATAGCCGCACCCGATCCGACCGCCAGTTGGTACGTCAGGCGCGATGAACAACATGATTTGCAGAGGACGGCGCTGGCCGGGGCCCTGCGCGAGTTGGTAAACGGTTTCAAGGATGCGCTGGATTTTCGTAATCTGCAGATAATGGAGATGATTTTTTATTGCCACCTTTCCAATAAGGATGTGGGCCGATGTATGGATATGAACGAAAAGAGCATCGCTGTTATCAAGCACCGCTGTCTTAAGCAGGTTCGTGAGCAGGTGGCAAAATTCAAATTTTCAGCGGAGGCGCACTCGGCTGATTTCGAAATGCTGCTGACCGAAATATGGGAAAACTATCGGCTTAGCTGCCTCAAACGCAGTACCATCGGCGCTTATCTACTGGAAACACTCGATCGGAAGTGGCGTGGCTATGTGGATTTTCATCTTAACAAGCTCGGCTGTCATTTCTGCCGGGCCAATCTCGAAGACCTGCGGCGTCAAAATAGCCAAAGTGAATCCGGCAAATTCAGAAAACGTATCATGGAATCGACGGTGGGTTTCCTGCTGAAGCAGGAATGACTTTAGGGAACCTCTAAAAACTCATTTTACTACTAACCGCAATTTTTCAAAAGTCCGGCGCTGATGGTCACTCTTGCGGGTTCAGTTCAAGCAAGGAATTCAAGACATATCGCTGGCCTGCGGTTGTCGGGATATCTATAGTTTTGTCATTATAAGTGATTTTACAGGGGTTGCCTTTTTTCGAATAGATCGTGGCCTGCGACAATGTATGGTTTTTCCATTTCAGGTCAACGACAAAAGCTCCACGGGCGCATAGTCCCTGCAGCGAACCATCGGGCCAGGCTCCCGGCAGCGCCGGCAGCAGATGGATTTTGCCGGTATGGCTTTGCAGGAACATTTCGGCGATGCCTGAAATGCCGCCGAAGTTTCCGTCAATCTGGAACGGTGGATGGTCGTCAAACATGTTTGGATGGGTTCCCGTGCTGATCAGACTGGAGAGCATCTTGTAGGCATGATCGCCATCCTCGAACCTCGCCCACAGGTTTATTTTCCACGCCTTGCTCCATCCTGTGCCACCGTCGCCGCGAAAGATGAGAGACTGCTTAGCGGCCGCGGACAACTTAGGCGTTCCGCGCAACGTAATCTCCTCCCCCGGACACACGCCCCAAAGGTGCGATACGTGCCTGTGCGTATTTTTCGGATCATCTTTGTCCTCAAGCCATTCCTGCAACTGGCCATGTCTGCCGATCTGGTTGGGGGCGATTTTCTCTTTCATCTGTTCCAGTTTTTCTCTCAGGTCCGCATCCACATTCAACTTTCT
>Ga0315290_10001169_pt1 | contig 17922 bp, 19 predicted proteins | sample YL17G12_0_MG_FD_203627 | JGI IMG/M metagenome (GOLD analysis project Ga0315290, IMG submission 203627) | Sediment microbial communities from Yellowstone Lake, YNP, Wyoming, USA - YL17G12_0 | ecosystem: Environmental > Aquatic > Freshwater > Lake > Sediment | place: USA: Wyoming | collected... | reverse complement strand
GGCCTTTCACGCCGCCTGCTTGCGCACGCGTCGCGCCAGCCCGCCCCGCGGGTTACGCATGGCGTTGGGCGGACATGATGTAGCGGGGCAGTGAGACCCATGGCAGACACGCCACAACATCCGCCGACGATTGACCTCGACGGAGCGCGCCTGCGCCCGCTCCGTGTGGCTGACGCTGCCGCGCTCTACGCCTACCTGCGCGATCCCGTCGTGACTGAGCTGACCAGCTATCCCGTTGCGTCGGTGCCGATGGTCGAAGCAATGATCGAGCGGTCTCTGAGCCGTTGGGCGGCGGGCGAGCTGTCCAGATGGGGGATCGCGCTCCAGCACGATGACCAGCTTGTCGGCACCTGCGGTTTCAACGAGTGGTCCCAGGTACACCGCCGGGCGGAGCTGGCGTTCGACCTGGCGCAGGCTCACTGGGGCAAGGGACTGATGCGCCAAACCGTGGCCGCGGTACTTCAGTGGACTTTCCGACAGGGCCAGGTCGATAGGGTGCACGCCTTCGTCAGGGTCGACAACAGGCGGTCGGAGCGCTTGCTCGAGCGCAGCGGATTTGTGCGTGAGGGTTGCCTGAGGAGTTATCGTGTGTGTCGTGGGCAACCACACGACTTCTACATCTACGGTTTGCTGCGCTCGGACTGGGCGGCTGCCCAACAACCGGTTGGAACGGACGAGGCGCGACCATGATTGAGGATGGACGCGCCGGCCCCTGATGATCGCGGCCGGGGCCGTCATCGTGGTTTTCCGAGCTTCAACGCCGTTGCAGGCGGCCCCGGCAGCTCAGCCTGGTCGTTGGGCAGACCAAGGAGAGTTCCATGAAGTGGGGTCGCATTTTTCTGGCCGGCATAGGGGTCCCGGTGGCGGGACTCCTGCTCGTCACGCTTATGACTACGGGCTACGCCTTCAAGCTAGCGTTCGAGGTTCAGGGATCCCCTGACCAAACTCGGATTGGGCAGTTTGCTGAGAATCTGGGTCGTTCGTATTGGTGGGTCCTCCAGATTATCCTGACAGCGCCCGCAGCGGCCTGGGCGGTCCGGAAGGTCCAGAACTCCCATCAGCTTCACGGAGCACTCATCGGACTGGTCGTTGCGGTAACCGGATTCGCGATGGGCTTCACAATGAGCTTTCGGACGATCGCGGCGTTCGCACTGACCGTGGGCGCTGGCTGGCTCGGCGCCGCCTTGGCTGCGCATCGTCGACTGAAGCAGGATCGTGGCCACCCGACAACGCGCTGAACCTGACGAGCGCCGCTCGCAGGTTATCGGGAACGTTGGACGGTCTCGGACCACGACTTTCCGGATTCCGCTTTCGGACGTATATTCCCCGGCACCGAATGAGATCGGAGTACCGATGACGTTTCGCGTTGAAGTAGAGCAAGAGACCGACGGCCGCTGGATAGCGGAAGTCGTTGAGCTTTCCGGCGCGATGGCCTACGGGGCTACGCGTCAGGAAGCAGTCTCGAAAGTCCAGGCTCTTGCCCTCCGCGTAGTCGCCGACCGACTCGACCACGGTGAGGAAGGTCCCAGCCTCCTGAACATCGCGTTCCGAGCAGCATGAGCAATTGGCCAAGCACGCGCGCTCGGCGAGTACTTGCAGCGCTTCAGAGGGTCGGATGGGCGATCAATCGACAGTCCGGCTCGCATCGTGCGATGTCACGCGATGGCTGGCCCGACTTCGTGTTTGCGTTCCACGACGATGAAGAGATCGGCCCCCGAATGCTGGCTCGAATCGCAAAGCGAACAGGCTTGCGGCCGGAAGACCTCTGAGCCGCCACGCCCTTCTCCGTGGGGTGTTATTGCCCGGATGGGAACCGGTGTCACCGGTCCGTTCTCAAGGCACTGCTTCTGGAGCACGGAGCGCGTTTTGAATAGCGCAAGGAGGGCATCCTCGGAGGGGATCCCGCCCTCTACGGGGGAGCGCGTCATGGCGAACTGGTTCTGGCTTGCCGTTTTCGCGGCCATTCTCTACGGGCTGCATCAGGTGTTCACGCGACTGGCGGCCGATCGCATCGGCGACGGCGTCGGCGGTTTCATCGTCGAAGCGGCGGCGGCGGTCTCGATTCTCCTGTACCTCGCGTATCTGAAGGCCACGCAGCATTGGAACCAGCCGATCACCACCACGGGCGTCGCATGGTCACTTCTCGCTGGGGTCTGCGTCGGCGCGGGGACGATCGCGTTCTTCCTGTTGTTCCAGCGTGGCGGGCCACTCTCCGCGGTCCCCATGGTCCTCGCGGGCGGCGCTGCGATCATGGCGGCCGTTGGATTTGTCGCGTTTCGGGAACCCGTTACGCGCGAGCGCGTCCTGGGAATCGTCCTCTCCCTCGCGGGTCTCTACCTGCTTCGGAAGTGAAATGACGCCGATTCTCTTCGGATCCTTCGGCCCCGTACGGCTTTCCGTTAGACGATGGCGTTGGGGCCCGCAGGCGTTATCATGGGGTTATGAAAATCATCCTTAAAAATCTGCGCCTCGTGCTCGCGTCATTCGTGGTCTTCGCTGCCGCGGTGGGTTCGGCTTCGGCCGCCACGCCGCCACCGCTGCCGGAATACGGCTTCCGGGGCTTGAAACGTGTCGAGCTCGTGTTCGTCAACGTCGGTCGGAGCGGGATGGCGGCCGGGGTCGCGGGCCAAAAAGGCGCTGCCCCACCCGAGCTTCCGGCGGATGATCTGGCGAGCCACGATCTCGCGAAGGACCCCGAGTGCCAGGCGATCGGGAAGACGCTTTCCAATGCGGGGCTCGAGGTCGTCGATCGTTGCAAGCCCGACGATTTCGCCTGCGCCCAGCTCTACTTGACCGTCGAGAATCACTCGAGCGACCGAGTCGTGGATCGAATCTACTTGGTTGGAGTCGAACTGAGCCAGAGAGTCAAGCTCGCACGCGACAAGAAGGTTGAACTGGCGATGCCGACGACGTGGTCGGCGCATCGAGTCGCGGTCGTGGCGGCCGACCATTCGGCGACAACGGCGTCGTGTATCGATCTTCGCGGCCTGGCGACCTGGTTTGGCTCGCTTTGTAGGACTGGAAACAAGTAACCCCTACCCGCGTAGTCCCGTCAGCCAACGCGCGGAATCGTGTTCCCTGCCATGGCTGTCCCCCTCTGCAGTCAAGCTAGCATGGGCTAGCTTCAGCTCATCATGGACATCGAACTCCGCGTGACTATCATGCGATTCGATCCCGGATCCGGAAGGAGGCCCCATGAAACCAGCATCTTTCTTTGTGGCGATTCTGCTCGACCTCATCGCTGTCGTTCACCTGTTGAGGATCGTCTTTCACACGGAGGTGATCGTCTCAGGCTGGGTCGTGCCGATGTGGGTGAGCGGCGTCGGCTGCGTCGCTGCCGCGGTGCTCTCCGCCTAGTGCACGATTCGACGCTCGCCCTCTGGTACCGCATGCTCGTCGACGAAGCGCCTGATCCCCGGCATCGCCTAGAGGACCTTGGTGAAAGACCGCTCCCCCGCCTCGCGCGCCGCGCTCGCGTTCATCTTCGTGACCGTCGTCCTCGACGTGCTGGCGCTCGGCGTCATCATCCCGGTGCTGCCCCGGCTCGTCGAAGGGTTCGTCTCGGGAGACACCGCGCGCGCGGCGAAGATCTACGGACTCTTCGGCGGGGTCTGGGCTCTGATGCAGTTTTTCTTCTCGCCCCTGCTCGGGGCGATGTCCGACCGGTTCGGGCGGCGCCCCGTCATCCTCTTTTCGAACTTCGGCCTCGGCTTCGACTACATCCTGATGGCGCTCGCGCCGTCGCTGTGGTGGCTGTTCGCGGGGCGCGTCATCTCCGGGATCACCGGAGCCTCGGTCACCACCGCGTGGGCCTACATCGCCGACGTCACTCCTCCCGAAAAGCGCGCCGCCGGGTACGGATTGATCGGCTCGGCGTTCGGCCTCGGCTTCGTGCTCGGGCCCGCGGCGGGCGGCATTCTCGGCGGCATCAACCCCCGCCTCCCTTTCTGGGTCGCAGCAGTGCTCACGCTCGCCAATGCGATGTACGGCCTTTTCGTCCTTCCGGAGTCCCTCCCGCGCGACAAGCGCGCCGGCTTCCGGTTGAGCCGGGCCAATCCGTTGGGCGCGTTGCAGCTGCTCCGTTCACGCCCGCGGCTGATGGGTCTCGCCTCGTTGAACTTCCTCTACTGGATTGCGCACCACTCCCTGACCAGCGTGTTCGTGCTCTACGCGGGCTACCGGTACGGCTGGGGGGCGAAGACGGTCGGACTGACGCTCGCATTCGTCGGGATCGCGAGCGTCATCGTGCAGGGCGGTCTGGTGCGGCCGTTCGTGAAAAGGTTCGGCGAGCGCGCGGGGATCATCACGGGGCTGGTCTTCGGGTCGATCGGATTCGCGATCTACGGGCTCGCCCCGACCGCGCACGCCTTTTGGGCCGGGATCCCCGTGTTCGCGCTGATGGGGTTGTTCGGACCGTCGCTGCAGGGACTGATGACCCAGCGCGTCGGCCCGTCCGAGCAGGGCCGCCTCCAGGGCGCCAACACCAGCGTCATGGGGATCACCGGCGTGTTCGCGCCGAGTATGTTCGCTCTGGTTTTTTCGAGTTTCATCGGACCGCGGGCCAACCTCCACCTCCCGGGAGCGCCGTTCCTCCTCGCGGCAGCGCTTCTCGCCGCGGGCGTGCTCATCGCGTACCGCGTGGCCAGGCCGTAAATGAGCGGCATGTTGACCGCCGAAGTCGCGGACGCGCTCGAGGAGATCGGCCTCCTCCTGGAGCTTCTCGGCGAGAACCCCTTCAAGACCAGAGCTTACGGGAACGCCGCGCGGATCGTCCGCGGCCTCGACCTTAGCCTCGAAGAGTTGATCGCGCGCAAAGCGCTCGGCGAACTGAAGGGCATCGGTCCGGCGCTCGTCGACAAGATCACGACCCTCGTGACGACCGGGAAGCTCCCCTACCTCGACGAGCTCAGGAAGCAGCTGCCGGCCGGGATGATCGATTGGCTGAAGATCCCCGGCCTCGGTCCGAAAAAGGCGCGAGTGATCCACATGACGCTCGGGATCGCAACGTTGGCCGAGCTCGAGGCCGCCGCGAGCGATGGGAAGCTCCGCGATCTTCCGGGGTTTGGCGAGGCCACCGAAAAGAAGATCCTGGCCGGCATCGCTCGCGTCAGGGAATACGCGGGGCGTTTCCTACGGCCCGTCATCCTCGGCGAGGCGAGGCGCCTGCTGGCGCGCCTGACGTCGATCGCGGGAGTGAACGCGGTCCGGGTTGCGGGCTCCGCGCGCCGCGGAGCGGAGACGTCGAAGGACATCGACATCGTGGCGACGGCCCAAGACGCCCTGCCTGCGATGGAGGCGTTCGCCACCGATCCCCGCGTGATCGAGATCGTCTCACGCGGGCCTACGAAGTGCAGCGTGCGCCTCGAAGCCGGGCCCAACGCCGATCTGCGCGTCGTTTCCGCTTCGTCCTTCCCGTTCGCGCTGCTCTATTTCACCGGGAGCAAGGCCCACAACGTCGCACTGGGCGCGCGGGCGCAGGCCCTGGGCCTCGAGCTCAACGAGTACGCGCTGATTCGCGAAGCGGACGGCACCGCCATCGCCTGCGAGGACGAGGCGGGGATCTACCGTGCACTGGGGCTTCCGTTCATCCCCCCCGAGCTTCGCGAGGACGCGGGCGAGATCGAAGCCGCGGAGCGAGGAGCGCTTCCGCGACTGATCACGCGGGACGACCTCAAGGGGATCCTGCACTGCCACTCGACGTGGTCGGATGGGACGAACTCGATCGAAGAGATGGCCCACGCCTCCCGCGCGATGGGGATGACCTACCTCGGCCTGTGCGACCACTCGCGCGCCGCGGCTTACGCGGGCGGGATGTCGATCGAGCGTGTCAGGGAGCAGCACCTGGCCATCGACGCGGCAAACGCGAAGTCAGGCCAAGCATTCCGGGTGTTGAAGGGGATCGAAGTCGACATCCTCGCCGACGGCTCGCTCGATTACCCCGACGAGGTCCTGGCGAGTTTTGACCTCGTCGTCGCCTCGGTGCACAGCCGGTTCAGCCTGCAGGCTTCGGAGCAGACCGAGCGCATGATCCGCGCCGTGTCGAACCCGTACGTCGATATCCTCGGGCATCCGACGGGGCGGCTGCTGCTGACGCGCGATCCCTACCCGCTCGACCTGTTCGCGGTCATCGATGCGGCGGCCGAACGCGGCGTTGCGATCGAGATCAACGCCCACCCGCAGCGTCTCGACCTCGACCCCGCTGGCCTGCGCCACGGCCTGGCCAAAGGGATGAAAACCAGCGTGAATCCCGATGCGCACGAAACCGCGGGGATTGCCGACATCGCCTACGGCATCGACACCGCGCGCCGCGGATGGTGCACCTCGGGCGACGTGCTCAACGCGCTGCCTCTTCCCGACCTTCTGGAATGGTTGCGGCAGCGCCGTAAGCGGGCGGGCGTATGAGCGCGGCGTCGGATGCGGCGCGCGTCGCCAGGCTCGTCGCGGGCTTGAAGCGGCTGTACCCCGACGCGGACTGCGAGCTGCGCCACGGAAGCTCGCTCGAGCTGCTCGTCGCGACGATCCTCTCGGCCCAGTGCACCGATCAACGCGTGAACACGGTGACACCCGGGTTATTCGCCCGGTACAAGACCACGAGGGACTACGCGAGCGCCGATATCGCCGAGGTCGAGGCGCTCGTCCACTCCACCGGCTTTTTCAGGAACAAGGCAAAGGCGATTATCGGACTGTCGCGCGCGCTTCTCGATCGCCACGGCGGCGAAGTTCCCGACTCGATGGATGACCTCGTGAAGCTCCCCGGCGTCGGGCGCAAGACCGCCAACGTGCTTTTGTCCGTCTGGTTTCACGAGCCAGCGATCCCTGTCGACACCCACGTCGTGCGGCTCGTCTCGCGGCTGGGGCTCACGAAGGAGACCGATCCGGTCGGAATCGAGTTCGCGCTGCGAAAGATCCTTCCGGAAAGCGAGTGGAGCTTCGTTGCGACGGCTCTGATCTGGCACGGCCGCCGCGTCTGTTTCGCGCGCAACCCGAGCTGTGACGCGTGCGCGCTCCGCAGAGATTGCCCGTTCCCCAAACGCCTTTAGGCGACGGGCATTTCCCCGGTCCGTTCGCTATATTGCTCCGCGGGTTCGGGAGGAGTTCAACGTTGCATCCGGCGGATCGATTCAAGGTCATCGAGGCTGACACCCTCTACGAGAAACTCGCGATGGGCGAGCCGTTTTGCCTCCTCGACGTGCGCACCGAAAGCGAATACGCCGAGGCGCACATCCCCGGATCGATCCTGATGCCCCTTCACGAGCTCCCGTCGCGCGTCGCGGAAGTTCCCAACGGCGGCACGCCGATCGCCATCGTCGCCGAGCACGGCCATCGCAGTTCGTCCGCATGCAGCATCCTCGCAGAGCACGGCTATCACCATCTTTTCAACCTCGACGGCGGGATCGGCCGGTGGCCCGGCCCGTTGGCTACCGGCTTGAACGGCCAGCACCATACGCACCAGCTCATCGCGCCGACGCCTTGGCTCGTGGACAATTTCAACTCCTTGCCCAGCGGGTTGGCGCTCGACATCGCGATGGGAAACGGCCGGAACGCGATCTACCTCGCCACCCGCGGCTTCGACGTGGACGGCGTCGACGTCGACCCGGACGTCGTCGCGCAAGCGCGCGCCACCGCGCGACGCTTTCACGCGCCGATCCGCGCGATCATCGGCAATGTCGAGGACGGAACGCACATCATCCCGCTCGAAACCTACGACGTGATCCTCAACTTCAACTTCCTCCATCGACCGTTGTTTCGAGACATCAAGGATGGGTTGAAGCCGGGCGGTGTCGTCGTGTTCCAGACCTACCTCGAAGAGCAGCTCCGGTTCGGCTTGCCGAGAAACCCAGCTCACCTTCTCAAGGCGGGCGAGCTAGCCCAGGTCTTCTCCGACTTCGAGATCCTCCGCGTGCACGAGCGTGTCGATTCCGCCGTTCCCGGAGGCCCCCCGTGCGCGCTCGCGGGGATCGTGGCCAAAAAGCCCGCGTAGCTTCCGTAGCACGATGTCGGTCATCCGCGAGATCCCGGTCTTCCCACTCCCCGACGTCGTGTTCTTCCCGGGAACGGTCCTTCCGCTGCACGTGTTCGAAACGCGGTACCGCGCGATGGTGAAGGATGCGCTCGCCGCGGACCGGACGATCGCGGTCGCTTTGTTGCAACCCGGGTGGGAGAAGCAGTACGCGGGAAACCCCGCATGCTTTGAGGTTGCGACGGCCGGGACGGTCGAGGAACTCGAGACGACCGCGGACGGCCGGTACTACTTCAAGCTCGCGGGATCGGTCCGCATAAGGCTCTTTGAGGTCCTTCGCGACGCGCCGTACCGGCTCGTTCGCGCCGAAGAGATTCCCGAGCGTCCGATTGACGAGAGCGACCCGTCGATCCGGAGCCGCAAGCTTGACCTGCTCGCCACACAGGCGTGCCTCATCCGCGAGCTGACGGGAAACGAGACTCCGAGCTTGGTGCTCGATGAGCGGATGTCGTTTGCGGCCGCGGTGAACGGCGCCTGCGCCAGTCTTCCGGCCGAGGCGGCGATCCGTCAGACGCTGCTGGAACTCGACGACATCACCGAGCGCCACCGCCGCGCCATGGGGATTCTCGACGAGATTCTGAAACGCGTGCTCGCGCTGAGATCGGCGCCCGACGGCGCCGCCGGCTCCCGCGGCGCAAACTAGTGAAATAGGGGACAGTCCCCTTTTTCTTACAAATCTCCTCGGATACCGATTTGATAAGAAAAAGGGGACTGTCCCCTATTTCATGCCGCGAGTCCAGCGGCGGGGTGACGCCTACTCAGACGGACGATCAGCCAGATCCCACCGACCAGAAAAACGATCGGCAGGAGCGGGATCAAGAGCACGGCGCCGGCGAGGATCAGGCCGATGAGACCGACGGCCAGCCCCAGCCCGAGGCGAATAGCGAAACCGGCGAGCTGGAGCGGAAGGAGCACCAGGCCGATCAGCAATCGAAGCACGATCCCCACAAGCAACAGGGGGACGAGGATCAGGCACCCCACGAATAGGCACAGGATCAACAGAACGAACATCGAACCCTCCGCGGTCCGGGGGGATGACCCCGTACACCGTTAGTTTACGCGGCGGCGCCCGGCGGGTTCCGCCCCGTTGGGCTAACCTTCACCGTCCCTGGAGCCCCCAAAGCGTGCACGTTGCGACCTCAGACAGGAAACACGGGTCCCACACCGGCGACGCGCATTCCGCGCAGCGGCGACTGACCCTAGTCCTCGCGCTGACCCTGGCCTACACCGCCGCGGAAATCGCCGGCGGGCTCGCCTCGAATAGCCTCGCCCTCCTCGCCGACGCCGGGCACATGGCCACCGACGCTTTGGCGCTCGGCCTTGCAGTAGCCGCGGGCTGGATCGCCCGCCGGCCGCCGGACCGGGGCCGGACGTTCGGGTACCAGCGCGCCGAAATCCTCGCCGCCCTGACCAACGGCGTCATCCTCGTCGCGATCTGCGGCTCCATCTTCTGGGAGGCGATCCACCGGCTCGCCGCGCCCCCCGTCGTCGCGACGGGGCTCATGGCCTCGGTCGCGGCGGGCGGCCTCGCGGTCAACATCCTCTCCGCCTGGATCCTGCACGGCCACACCGAGGGGTTGAACGCCCGGGCGGCGTTCCTTCACGTGCTCGGCGACCTGCTCGGTTCGGTCGGGGCGCTCGTCGCCGCCTTACTCATCGCGCTGTTTCACTGGCGCCTCGCCGATCCGCTGGCCAGCGTGTTCATCGGCGTCGTCATCATCTTCAGCTCGACCCGCCTCATCCTCCGCTCGGTTCACGTGCTGATGGAAGGGACCCCCGCCCATCTCGACCCCGAGGAGATTCGCCGGTCGCTCCGTGCCGTTTCCGGTGTGGCCGACGTGCACGATTTGCACCTGTGGTCGCTCGGGGGGAGGACGCCGCTTCTCACCGCGCACCTGGTCGTCGACCTCACGGTGCGCGGCCACGACGTGCTCCGCGCCGCGACGACCGAGCTCCAGCATCTGTACGGGATCGAGCACGTGACCCTCCAGATCGAGCCCCCGGACTTCAACATTCGCGGGATTGGGCGCCCCTCCATTGACAGAAGAAGCACCTCGCCGTAGATCCCGAATGAGCGCACCGTCCGCAGGAGCCCCCGTGAGATCAATCGTCCTCGTCGTAGCCCTCGTCGCCTCGGTAGCCGTCTCGCCCGCCGGCGCCGCCGGCGACGCCTTCGACGCCGCCGACGCCTTCGACGCCAAGTTCGCACCGTGGATTCTGGCCCGCCTGACGGCCACAGGCTCCGACTCGTTCCTCGTGCTCTTCGACGAAGCGAATACGCTCGATGCCGCGGTCGCCGAGGCGCGCGGTGCGCGCGAGCCGAAGCGCGCCGTCTACGATCTGCTGCGGCGTCGCGCGGGCTCGTTGCAGGCCGGCGTGCGCGACGAGCTGACGAAGGCCGGGATCCCGTTCCGATCGCTTTATATCGTCAACGGCCTGGCGGTGAGGGGTGATCTCGCCCTCGCCCGCCGGCTCGCGCTGCGCGGCGAGGTCGTGCGCATCGTCGGCGATCCGGTCGTTCGCGGAATCGACGTCGATCTTCTCGCTCCGGTGCCGTCCGCCCCCACCGCGGGGCCGGAGTGGGGCGTCACGAAGATCGAAGCGGACAAGGTGTGGGCCGTCGACGGCAAGCGCGGCGAGGGGATCGTGGTGGCCTCGGCCGACACCGGCGTCGACTGGACGCACCCGGCGCTGAAAGGGAAGTACAGGGGCTGGAACGGCGTCCGTGCGGGCCACGACTTCAACTGGTTCGACGCGATCCAGAACTCGGTCGCGCCGCTCGACCCTTACAATCACGGGACGCACACGACCGGGACCATGGTCGGCGACGACGGCGCCGGCAATCAGGTCGGCGTCGCTCCGGGCGCGCAGTGGATCGCCTGCCGCAACATGGACAGCGCCGGCAACGGCCAGCCGTCGACCTACATCGCCTGCAACCAGTACTTCCTCGCCCCGTATCCCCACGGCGGCAACCCCGAAATCGACGGCGATCCCTCAAAGGCGCCCGACATCGTCAACAACTCCTGGGGCTGCCCGCCCTCGGAAGGGTGCGACGTGAACTCGCTGAAGGCCAGCTTCGCAGCCCTGCGTGCCGCGGGGATCTTGGGCGTGGCCTCGGCCGGCAACAGCGGAGCCTCGTGCAGCAGCGTCGTCGATCCGCCTGCGATCTACGACGAGTCGTTCGTCGTGGGGGCAACCAACAGCACGAACGTTCTGGCGAGCTTCTCCTCGAGGGGCCCGGTGACGATCGACGGCAGCGGCCGCCTCCGGCCGGATGTCGCGGCGCCGGGTGTCGCCGTTCGCTCGTCCGTTCCCGGCGGGGGCTACCAGAGCTTCAACGGCACGAGCATGGCCGGCCCCCATACGGCGGGAGCGGCGGCCCTGCTCTGGTCCGCCAAACCGCAGGTGCGCGGACTCATCCGAATCACACGCTGTCTCATCAGTCGGTCCGCCCGTCCCATCGTGCAATTGTCGGCACCGCAGACCTGCGGTGGGACGAGTGAGACCGACCGGCCGAACAACATGTTTGGATACGGGCTCATCGACGCCTACGAAGCCATCCATCTGGGTCCCGACGGTGACAATGACGGCATCGCCAATGTCTGCGACTGCGCGCCGGCCGATGGCGGCGTCTACGATGCGCCTCCCGAGGTTGCCGAGTTGGGCTTCGGCGCCGACAAGACGACTATCGCGTGGGCCTCCCTGTCCCGCGAGGCCGGCACCGGAGTGCTTTACGACGTGATCACGGGCGACCTCGAAGCCCTCCGGTCGAGCGGGCTCATCGCGGCCTATTGCGTGGGGAGCGGGGGGACGGCGAACTCGATCTCCGACGCGCAGGTCCCCGCCGTGGGAACCGGCAGCTACTACCTGATCCAGGCCCGCACCACCTGCGGCCTGGGGGGGTTCGGCGAGACCAGCGGTGGGACGCCGAGGGCCCACGCCAGCTGTCCCTGAACCGCGCCGAGGGGGACAGTCCCCCTCGGCAAGACCCGGTGACCAGTCGCTAGATCATTGATCGACCGATCCTGTCCGTAGGACGCGGCGCCCGAACGTGTACGCTGCTCGCCTTAGAATCGTGGAGGACCGCGCACCATGCCATTTCGAACGATCATCGAGCCGTTTCGCATCAAGACGGTCGAGCCGATCCGCCGCACCACGCGGGCGGAACGCGAGGCGGCCCTCGAAGCCGCGCACTACAACCTCTTCCTGATGCCGGCACGCGACGTCTTGATCGACCTCCTGACCGACTCGGGGACCGGAGCCCTTTCGTCCGAGCAATGGGCCGCGATGATGCGAGGCGACGAATCGTACGCGGGCTCCGACTCGTTCTACCGGTTCGAGGAAACCGTCAAGGACATCACGGGGTTCCCCCACATCCTCCCGACGCATCAGGGGCGCGCGGCGGAACGAATCCTGTTCGGCACGATGGTGAAGCCGGGCGACATCGTCCCGAACAACACCCACTTCGACACGACGCGGGCCAACGTGGAGCACCGCGGGGGCCAAGCGCTCGATCTGCCGATCGCCGAAGGACTCGATCCGGAATCGCGGCATCCCTTCAAGGGCGACATGGACATCGAAAGGCTCGACCGCGTGCTCGCCGAAAACCAAGGGAAGGTCCCGCTCGTCATGACGACGGTGACGAACAACTCGGGGGGCGGCCAACCGGTGAGCCTCGAAAACATCCGCGCGACACGGGACGTCTGCCATCGGCACGGCGTCCCCTTCTTCCTCGACGCCTGCCGGTTCGCCGAGAACTCCTGGTTTATCCGCACGCGCGAGAAGGGTCACGAGGGACGACCCCCGATCGACATCGCGCGCGACATCTTCGCCTGCGCCGACGGCTGCACGATGAGCGCGAAGAAAGACGGGATGGTCAACATCGGCGGATTCCTGGCACTGCGCGATCCCGAGCTCGCGCGCCGGTGCACCGACCTCCTGATCCTCACGGAAGGATTCGTGACCTACGGCGGCCTTGCGGGTTACGACCTCGAGGCCTTGGCCGTCGGACTGCGCGAGGTGCTCCACGAGGACTACCTCGAGTACCGGATCCGCTCGATCGAATACCTGGCCGAGAGGCTCGTGGCGGGAGGCGTGCCGATCATGACTCCGGCGGGAGGGCATGCGCTCTACATCGACGCGAAGCGTTTCCTGCCGCGCATCCCGCAGCGCGAGTACCCCGCTTGGGCGCTCTCGCTCGTACTGTATCTCGAAGGGGGGATCCGCTCGGTCGAGATCGGCTCGGTGATGTTCGGCCACCAGCCGGACGGAAGCGAGCGCCCTTCCGCGATGGAGTTGGTGCGCTTGGCGTTCCCGCGCCGCGTCTATACCCAGAGCCACGTCGACTACGTGGCCGAGGTGGTCCTCCACGTGAAGGGGTTAGCGGATCGGATTCGCGGCGTCAAGATCGTGAGCGCGCCGTCCACGTTGCGGCACTTCTCCGCACACTTCGCTCCCGCCCACGGGGAGCTGCTCGCTAAGGCGTGACCGCCGCCTCTTTAGCGAAATAGGGGACAGTCCCCTTTTTCTTATCAAATCGGTATCCGAGGAGATTTGTAAGAAAAAGGGGACTGTCCCCTATTTCGCTAAAGGTCGAACTTCACGCCCTGCGCGAGCGGGAGATCCTTGCCCCAGTTGATCGTGTTCGTCTGTCGGCGCATATAGGCCTTCCAGGAATCGGAACCCGACTCGCGCCCGCCGCCGGTTTCTTTCTCGCCGCCGAACGCGCCGCCGATTTCCGCTCCGGACGTTCCGATGTTGACGTTCGCGATGCCGCAGTCGCTACCGCGGTGCGAGAGGAACTCTTCGGTGCTGCGCATGCTGTCGGAAAAAATTGCGGACGACAGTCCTTGCGGCACGTCGTTTTGGATCGCGATCGCCTCGTCCAAGGTATCGACCTCGTAGATGTACAGGATCGGCGCGAACGTCTCGTCCTTGGGGGTTTCCATCCCTTTCTTGACGCGCACGAGGGTCGGTAGGACGAAGTGCCCCGGGCAGTCGAGCTTCTTGCCGCCGCACAGAATCTCCCCGCCCTCCTTCTTGACGCGGTCGAGCGCGGCCATCATGTCGTCCGTCGCCCCGGCGTCGATCAGCGGGCCCATCAGGGTGGACGCATCGAGCGGGTCGCCGATCCGGACCTGCTCGTAGGCCTTCAGGAGGCGCGAGACGATGTCCTTCGCGATGCCCTTTTGGAGGATCAGGCGGCGCGTCGTCGTGCAGCGCTGCCCGGCCGTGCCGACCGCGCCGAAGAGCACCGCGCGCACGGCGAGGTCCGGGCTGGCGTCGTTCATGACGATGATCGCGTTGTTACCCCCGAGCTCGAGCAGCGTGCGGCCGAGGCGCTCGCCGACGACGACGGCGATGCGGCGGCCCATGCGGCACGAGCCGGTCGCCGAGATCAACGGAAGCCGCTTGTCGGCGAGCATGAGCTCCCCCACGTCCGCGCCGCGCCCGATGACGAGATTGAAAACGCCGGGGCAGCCGTTCCGATCCATCACGCGGTTCGCGATGTTCTGCACGGCGACGGCGGTCAGAGGCGTCTTCGACGACGGTTTCCAGATCATCGTGTCGCCGCAAACCGCCGCGATCGCCGCGTTCCACGCCCACACGGCGACGGGGAAGTTGAACGCCGAGACGATGCCGATCGGTCCCAACGGGTGCCACTGTTCGTACATCCGGTGCTGCGGGCGCTCGGAGTGCATCGCCAACCCGTACAGCTGGCGCGAAAGACCGACCGCGAAGTCGCAGATGTCGATCATCTCCTGCACTTCGCCCAGACCTTCCGAGAGGATCTTCCCGGCCTCGAGGGAGACGAGCCGCCCCAGTGACTCTTTGTGGGCGCGCAGTTCCTCGCCCAACTGACGCACGACCTCGCCGCGTTGCGGCGCGGGGACCATCCGCCAGGTCGCAAACGCCTCGGAAGCACGGCGAACGACCGCCTCGTAGTCCCCGGCTTCCGCCTGGAGCACCCGTCCCAAGGCTTCGCCGTTTGACGGAGTGTAAGAGACGAGCTCGGGGCCGCGCGTGTCGAGCCAGGTCCCGGCGGACGCGCCGCGGCTCGTGGGCAACACGCCGAGCGCCTCGAGAGTTTCGTTCCAGGTGGCGGTGGTCATGGGGTTCCTCCCAAAGGGGTCCGTGCGAAGGCAAAAGGGTAGCAGGAGGGTGGCGGCAATCACCGTCTCGCGTCTACTTTGTAGCACAAAGAACTTGACAACATGCGCCCCCGGCCGTAGCGTCACGGCGTCATGACCCCGCTCCCCCGATTCGAGCGCGAGCCCGCCGAGCCGACTCCCCTGCACGACCACGCGCTCGAAAGCGTGCGGGTCATCCGCGACGCGATGGAGCGGGCGGGGTCGTTCACCGCCGTCCCGGGCTACGGAATGATCGCGATCGGGTTGACCGCGCTCGTTGCGACGGCGGTCGCGGCCGCGACGGAAACCGGCGGTGGATGGCTCGCCACGTGGATCGTAGAGGGCTGCGGCGCGGCGGCGATCTCGGTGTTCACGATCGTGAGGAAGGCCAGGCGCCTGGCCGTCCCCCTCGCTTCCGGCCCCGCGCGGAAGTTCGCTCTCGCCTTTCTCCCCTCGCTCGTCGCGGCCGCCGTTTTGACCTTCGCGCTCGTGGCGCACGGGCTGGGGTCGCTCCTCCCGGGAGCGTGGCTTCTCCTCTACGGGACCGCGGTGACGGCCGCGGGGGCGCTGTCGGTGCGCATCGTGCCCGTGATGGGCGTCTTGTTCATGACGCTGGGCGTCCTCGCCCTGGCCTTGTCGCCCGCCAACGGAAACGCCCTGATGGCCGCGGGCTTCGGCGGACTTCACGTCGTCTTCGGCGTCGTGATCGCGAGGAACTACGGTGGCTAGAAAAACTGAAGCCTCCTCCGCGGGAGCGCGGGCGCGTCGCCCCGCGTCTCCGGTTCGGCCCGCGTCGACGAAGATCGAAGTTCCCGAGCTCGACCGGATCATCCACGAGCGCGTCCGCCTTGCGATCGTCAGCGCGCTCGCCGTCAATGAGGCGATGACCTTTGCCGACCTCAAGGCCCTCCTCTCCGCAACGGACGGCAACCTGAGCGTTCATGCCCGCAAGCTCGAGGACGCGGGATACATCCTCTGCACGAAGGGGTTCGACGGCCGCGTGCCGCGCACCGAGTACCGCTTGGCGGGAGCGGGGCGCAGGGCGCTCGAAAAGTACCTCGCCCACATGGAAGCCCTGATCCGCGCTACGCGAAAGGGATGATGGGCGCCCCACGGCCGAACCACACCGCCATCATCCTGGACGGCAACGGCCGCTGGGCGGAAGCGCGCGGCCGTCCGCGCGCGGCGGGGCACCGCGCGGGGGCCGTCGCCGTAAGGCGCACGGTCGAGGCGGCGCGGGCGATCGGGCTCCGCCATCTGACGCTCTACGCATTCTCGTCGGACAACTGGCAGCGGCCGCGACCCGAGGTCAACGCGCTTTTCGCGCTGCTTCGCGCCTACCTCGCGGACGAGACGGAGCGGCTTCGGGAACGGGGCATCCGCCTGACGGCGATCGGACGGCGGGATCGGCTGCCTGCGTCGTTGACCGCGGCGATCGAAGCCGCGGAGGCCTCGACGTCCTCCGGCCGGGACCTGCACCTTCGCATCGCGGTCGATTACTCGTCGAGGGAGGCGATCGCCCGAGCCGCGCGGCGGATGCCGACTCGATCCGCCGCCCCGCGCGAAGACCTCGGCCGGATTCTGGCCATGCCCGACGTCGACCTACTGATCCGCACCGGGGGCGAGCAGCGCCTTTCCGATTTCCTGTTGTGGGAGGCCGCTTACGCCGAGTTGGTCTTCCTGACCGTGCCCTGGCCGGATTTCGCCCGCGAGGATCTCGAGGGAGCTCTGGCGGAGTTCGCGCGCCGCGGGCGACGCTTTGGGGGCGTCGAGGCCGCGGTCTAGAAATCTCTATTCGTCCCGCTTCAACGCCGCCCGAAGAGCTTCTCCCATTTGGCTTCCGAATCCGCTCCCGGCATCGGGAGCCTGCACCTGGCGTGGCGCCTCTTCGCGGCGCGGCTTCCGCTCGGGTGGGGGTCGGCGCTCGGCCTGAGCGGGTCGCGGCCGGAGTGACTCGGCACGCGCGGCCTCGGCGGCCTCACGGTCGACGCCGACCACCGAGAGGCGAATGCGGTTGCCCCCTTCCGTGACGTCCACGACCTCGACCGTAATGTCCGAACCCTGAGGGAAGCGCTGCTCGAACCCCGGCCCGTCACCCGAACCGCTCCACACGCGCGGCACCATGCCGACCCGCCCGGGCCCGAGCCACACGAACAAGCCGAAGGCCTCGGCCTTGGCCACCTTGCCCGTCACGTGGGCTCCAGGCTCGAACGTCGCGTTGAGAAGCGCCTCCCATCCGGGAAACGCGGGGACGACGGTGATCCGACGACGCGCGGCGTCGATGGCGATGACGACCCAGTCGAGCGGAACGTCGATCTCGAGACCGTCGCGCCAGCCGCCGCCACTCGGCGGGAACTCGCGCGCCGGCGCCAACGCCTCGATCTCTCTTCGGAGCTCGACGAACGCTCCGAAATCGGCATAGCGCTTGATCTTCCCCGGGTAGGCCTTCCCGACGAGAAACGATGTGGGCACCGACTCCCACGGGTCGGTCACGACCTGCTTGACCGACAGCGAGATCTTCCCGCTGGCCTCGTCGAGCCGGGTGATCTTCACCGGAACACGGTCGCCCATCGTGACGATGTCCGAAGCGCGCACGACCCGACCGTGCGCGAGCTCGGTCAGATGAACCAGGCCGGTGACGCCGGCGCCCAGATCGACGAACGCGCCGAACTCCGTGAGCCGCGCGACACGGCCGGTCATCACGGCCCCTTCGATCAACGTCGCGCGAACGGCCTTCATCTCGTCGGTGTGCTCGGCCTCGAGAATCTCGCG
>Ga0315290_10001168_pt1 | contig 17936 bp, 15 predicted proteins | sample YL17G12_0_MG_FD_203627 | JGI IMG/M metagenome (GOLD analysis project Ga0315290, IMG submission 203627) | Sediment microbial communities from Yellowstone Lake, YNP, Wyoming, USA - YL17G12_0 | ecosystem: Environmental > Aquatic > Freshwater > Lake > Sediment | place: USA: Wyoming | collected... | reverse complement strand
AATATGCGCATATGGTCACCATGGGCGCTGTTGCCGTGACACTCTTTCTGGGAGGATGGCAGCCGATCATTCCTCAACTGAGTTTTATTCCAGGCGTGGTCTGGTTCTGTGCGAAACTTTTTATCTTTCTCTTCTTCTTCATCTGGCAGCGGGGGACCTTTCCGAGACTCCGATACGATCAGATCATGAAGTTTGGGTGGAAGATTTTGATTCCCTTGGCACTGATCAATCTTTTAGTGACTGGATTTATTGTTTCATTGAGAGGTTAAACCCCGTTAGAAAGGGTGGAGCTTTGAATCCCATCCTTAAATAAGGAGCTAATATTCTTTTTATCATCTCCGCTCCAAGTAGCGGGGCTTTCTGACGGGGTAAAAAAGAGGTCAAAGATGATACTTCCATTGTTAAAAGGTTTAGCCCTTACCTTAAACCGGTTTTTCTCCAAGCCCATCACTATTCAATATCCGGAAGAGAAAATACCTCCGGCGAAACGGTGGAGGGGAATTCAGTATTTTGAGAAGAATGAGCGTGGGAAAACCAAGTGCGTGGCCTGTGGCCTCTGTATGGCTGTCTGTCCTTCTCAATGTATTTATATCGAGACGGCTGAAGATGAGGAGGGGAGACGATATCCTCTTACTTATGAATTGGATGCCAGTCGTTGTATCTTTTGTGGTTTTTGCGAAGAGGTATGTCCAGTGAATGCCATCTTTTTAGGAAAGAACTATGAATGGGTAGAAGGGGATCGAAAAGTTTACCTCATGACGACAGAGAAACTTTTAGAAGAGAAGAAGTTTAATCCGTAATTCAAATCCCTCCCAACCTCCCTTTGTTAAAGGGAGGAGAAAAGTATCTCCCCCTTTGGTAAAGGGGGATTTGTATAGGGCATAGAGCAAACAACCCCTCACCCTCCCCTCTCCCCTTGGGGGAGAGGGATGGGGTGAGGGGAAAAATAGGAGAAACGGATGGCTGAAAATATCGGAACGATATTTCAATGGTTGATCTTTTTGGGGATGGCTTTTATCTCCGTTCTCGCCTCCTTTTTGGTCGTCACTCGAAAGAACCCGATTCACAGCGCTCTTTTTTTGGTGTTGACCCTCCTCTGCGTGGCGGTGCTCTATCTCTTACTCTATAGTCAATTCATCGCCATCATTCAGGTGGTCGTTTATGCAGGCGCCATTGCGATGCTCATCGTCTTTGTCATTATGCTTCTGGATCTGGAGAATGAGCTAAGGTCCCGCCTAAAAATCGTTTATTCAAAGGTGATCGGAGGCTTTTTGGCTGTTCTGTTTCTTTTCGGAATCCTCTATTCCGTTGTGGCCAAATCCCCAACTGGGAAGATGGGTTCCTATACACCGGATAAGGTGAGCTCCAATGTGAAGGCTGTTGGCGAGGTTCTTTTTACTCAGTATCTTTTCCCTTTTGAGATTGTATCCGTCCTTCTCGTTGCGGCCATCATCGGAGCAGTCATCTTAAGTAAGAAAAGGACATAAGGAGAGTACTATGTGGGTCGTTCCAACCATTCCCCCTGCCTTGTATTTAATGTTAAGTGGAGTGCTCTTCACGATCGGCGTGATCGGAGCCCTGACGCGGCGAAATGCGATTGTGGTCTTCATGTGCATTGAGTTGATGATTAATTCGGTGAACCTTACCTTCGTCACCCTATCCCGTTTTCTTCAATCCCTGGATGGGGTTCTCTTTGCCTTCTTTGTGATGGCTGTAGCAGCCGCTGAGGCAGCGGTTGGGTTGGCGATCTTTGTGATGATCTATCGTTCGAGAGGGACGATCAATGTGGATGAAATTAATTTACTAAAATGGTAAAGTGAGTTTAGAATTATGAATTGAGAATTATGAATTTTTTTAACTCTAAGCTCATAACTCATAACTCTTAATTCTCCGGAGGAGATATTCATGTTTGACTATGTCTGGTTGATTCCCCTGTTTCCAGCGATCGGGTTTTTGATCAATGGGTTTTTTGGCAGGCGTTATGATAGGAAAATAGTCGGTTGGGTAGCCTGTTCAGCCCTCGGGCTTTCCTTCCTCACCTCTATCCTCATCTTCTTCGAACTGATCGGGAGACCGCCCACGGAGCGCGTCTTTGAGAAAGTGATCTTCGATTGGGTCGTCTCGGGTTCTTTCCAGACGGTGATCGGCTACCAGATCGATCCTCTCTCCATCCTGATGGCGCTGGTGGTGAGCGGAGTCAGTTTCTTCATCCATATCTACTCCGTCGGCTATATGCATGATGATCCGGGTTATCCCCGGTATTTTACCTACCTCAACCTCTTCGTCTTCATGATGCTCAACCTCGTTCTGGCCAACAACTTCCTGTTGATGTTTGTGGGATGGGAGGGGGTAGGTCTCTGTTCCTATCTCTTGATCGGTTTTTGGTTCGAGAAAGATTCAGCCTCCAACGCAGGGAAGAAGGCATTTATCGTCAACCGGGTGGGCGACTTCGGTTTCATTCTGGGAATATTTCTCATCTTCACCAGTTTGGGGAAGCATGGCATCTGGACATTGGACTTCACTGAGGTGTTTAAAAACGCCCACCTGATGGATACCGGAACCGTAACAGCCATCACCATTCTGCTCTTTATCGGCGCCTGTGGAAAATCGGCACAGATCCCTTTATATGTGTGGCTCCCTGATGCCATGGAAGGTCCCACGCCGGTCAGCTCCCTTATCCATGCGGCCACCATGGTGACAGCAGGGGTTTATATGGTCGCCCGGTGCAATGTGCTCTACAGCATGGCACCCCTCTCGATGGCCATTGTGGCAATCGTCGGTGTGGCTACTGCGATCTATACCGCTTCCATTGGATTCTGTCAGAACGATATTAAGAAAGTGCTGGCTTATTCAACCATCAGCCAGTTGGGTTATATGTTCTTGGGTGTTGGAGTAGGAGCATACAGTGCAGGGATCTTCCACCTGATGACCCATGCCTTCTTCAAGGGGCTTCTCTTCCTCGGAGCAGGGAGCGTCATGCATGCCCTGAGCGGAGAATTGGATATGAGGAAGATGGGAGCTCTCAGGAAAAAGATTCCTGTTACGTTCTGGACTTTCTTCGTTGCCACCCTGGCGATCGCTGGTATCCCCGGTCTCTCAGGATTTTTCAGTAAGGACGAAATCCTCTGGCAGGCCTTCTCTGGTTCCCACGGCCATTTCTTGCTTTGGCTGGTGGCAGCCGTGGCTGCTGGGATGACGGCGTTCTATATGTTCAGGGCTCTGTTCATGACCTTCTTTGGTGAGTCCAGGGTCGATGAGCATGTGGCACATCATATCCATGAATCACCCAAAATCATGACCGTCCCTTTGATGATCTTGGCTGTTCTCTCCGTGGTGGGAGGCTATGTGGGCGTCCCCCATGTTTTAGGGGGAGCCAATCATGTCCATGAATTTCTGGCACCGGTATTAGGAGGGGGGGCGGAGCCTGCAAAGGTCCATACTGGGATCAGCCTCATCTCTCAGGCCTGGGCATCAGGCGGAGAGTCCGGAGGCCATTCTGCTGCCCTGGAGCTCCTTATGATGGCGGTCTCTGTGGTCATCGCCTTGATCGGGATTGGGATCGCCTACCTCTTCTATGTGAAGAATCCAGCTCTGCCCAAGCTACTGGCTGAGAAGCAAAAGGGGTTATATAAGCTGGTATTTAATAAATATTATATTGACGAGCTCTATGAAATCCTTTTCATCAACTCTCTTAAAAATTTAGGCACGGGACTCTGGAAAGGATTTGATGACTTTGTCATCGATGGCACGGTCAATGGTATTGCTTATCTCATCGGATGGATCTCGAGTGTGATGAGAAGGGTACAGACCGGGATGGTTCAGAACTACGCCTTTTCGATGATCATCGGTGGAGTGATCCTGGCAGGATATTATATCATGCGAGCCATCTTCTATTAATGAAGCGAATAGGCCGAATGAGACCGACCCCCCACCCTACCCTCCCTCTCAAGGGGGGAGGGCGAGGGTGGGGGTGATGATTCGCCTAATTCGTTATCATTCGTATCATTCGTTTCAAAAAGGAGTCGAGTTCATGACTATCTTGGGCATTCCGATCCTGTCTCTGTTGATCTTCTTTCCAATCTTGGGCGCCGTTGTTCTCCTGTTCATTAACCAAGAGAACGCAAGAGCCATCAGGGTGGTCACCTTAATCTTTTCCCTCATTGAATTTCTTGTTTCTTTACCGCTCTTCTTTGCCTTCGATTCGACGACGGCAGCGATGCAATTCGTAGAGGATTGGTGGTGGGTCCAATCCTACGGGATCAGTTACAAATTGGGGATCGATGGGATCAGCCTCCTTCTGGTTCTCTTGGCTACCTTTTTGACAATCCTCTGCATCCTCTGTTCTTGGACAGCGATCACCTTCCGAGTAAAGGAATTCATGATTTCGTTCCTCTTCCTTGAGACAGGAATGATTGGGGCTTTGGTGGCCCTCGACCTCATCCTCTTCTATGTGTTCTGGGAGGTCATGCTCATCCCGATGTACTTTCTTATCGGCGTTTGGGGTGATCCTAGAAGGCGCATCTACGCAGCGGTCAAATTTTTTCTATTCACCATGGCTGGAAGCGTGCTGATGCTCGTCGCCATCTTAGCCCTCTATTTCATCAATTTGAAGGCAACGGGTATCTCCACTTTCGACGTGCTCGAACTGTATAAGCTGGGGATACCGGTGGGGATACAATACTGGCTGTTTGGGGCTTTTGCCCTGGCCTTTGCCATCAAGGTTCCGATGTTCCCATTTCATACCTGGTTACCCGATGCCCACACCGAGGCGCCGACGGCTGGGAGTGTGATCCTGGCTGGTGTCTTGCTGAAGATGGGAACTTATGGGTTCATCCGATTTGCCATGCCCCTGTTTCCGAAGGCCGCTTTTGATTTAATGCCGCTGGTCTCCATCCTGGCGATTATCGGAATTATTTACGGGGCATTGGTCTCGATGATGCAGCCGGATCTAAAACGACTGGTGGCTTTCTCGAGCGTGAGTCACCTTGGATATGTGATGCTTGGGATGTTCGCCCTCAATATGCAGGGCGTCGAGGGTTCGATCTATCAGATGCTCAACCACGGTATCAGCACGGGCTCCCTCTTCTTGATCGTGGGAATGGTCTATGAGAGGCGCCACACACGGATGATTGCTGACTTCGGTGGACTCGCGAAAGTGATGCCAACCTTCGCCATCTTCTTCATGATCGTGACCCTCTCGTCCATTGGGTTACCTGGGACAAATGGGTTTGTGGGAGAGTTTCTCATTCTGCTGGGTGCCTTTCAATCGAATGTCGTCTATGGAGTATTAGCCGCTACGGGCGTTATACTGGGAGCCGCCTACATGCTCTGGATGTTTCAGAGGGTGATGTTTGGGAAGATTACCCATCCTGAAAATGAAAAACTGAAAGACCTCAACGCTCGAGAGATTACCATCCTCGTTCCGATGGTGATTGTGATTTTTCTCATGGGGATCTATCCAAAACTTTTCTTCAGCAAGATGGATGTGAGCGTGGAAAAATTTTTGAAGGATTTTAAAGGGAAGGTTGAAATGAAGGTTGACCTTCCCGAGCCAAAGATGATAGCAGAGATTAAGAAATAGATAGGGAGATGAGGAGATGGGGAGACACGGAGAAATAGAAATTGTAAAATTTCACCCTATCACCCAATCACCCTTTCACCCCATCTAATTTATGGATGTGACCTGGAGGATTCTTTAGATGAAGATACCAGAGATTGATCTCTATCTCATTGCACCTGAAATTATCATCACCGCCTTCGGGTTTTTAGTGCTCCTCCTCGAGGTCTTTTCGCCCAAGGAAGTGAGAAATAAAAACCTTGGGGTTTTCAGCCTGGTAGGAGTGATCTTAGCGTTTCTTTTCACCCTTTCTCAGGTGGGATCCGTCAAATCCGGTTTTGAAGGCATGTTCATCGTGGATGGATACGCCCTTTTCTTCAAGATCACCTTCCTGATCATCGCCTTTTTAACCATCCTGATCTCCATTGGATATACCCAGAGGGAAGGGATCGAATTGGGAGAATATTATGCATTGATCCTTTTTGCCACCCTTGGAATGATGCTGATGGCCGCAGGGACTCATTTGATCACCATTTTCCTCGGACTGGAGACGATGTCAATCTCCATTTACATCTTAGCTGGAATGATGCGGGAGGATCGGAGATCGGCGGAGGCGGCGCTGAAATATTTTCTTTTGGGTGCTTTTGCTACAGGATTCCTTCTCTACGGGATTGCCCTGATCTATGGTGCCACGGGTTCCCTCTATCTGAAGGACATCGCATCTTTTATTGCCTCCAAGAGTCTGCTGAGGAGCCCGATGCTTCTCATGAGTCTCGTCTTTCTTACCATTGGCTTTGGTTTCAAGATTGCGTCTGTCCCTTTTCATATGTGGACACCGGATGTTTATGAAGGCGCTCCGACCTCCATCACTGCCTTTATGGCTACGGGTGTGAAGGCGGCAGGTTTCTCGGCTCTGGTGAGGGTCTTCTTTTCTGCCCTGCCAGGCTTCCGTCCGGATTGGACGTCGATCATGTGGCTCATTGCCGTGGCGACCATGACCGTAGGAAACATCGTCGCCATCTCCCAGACCAACATTAAAAGGATGCTTGCCTATTCGAGCATTGCCCACGCGGGATACATTCTTGTCGCCTTTGTCGCGGGGAATGATTTAGGGACTTCAGGCATTCTCTTCTATCTCATGACTTATGCCTTTATGAACCTCGGTGCCTTTACGGTCGTCATCCTTCTCGGGAAAAAGGGAGAAGAGAATACCCTGATCAATGATTATGCAGGAATTGGATTCAAGTATCCTCTGCTGGCAGCTTCGATGACCATATTTCTCCTCTCCATGGCAGGCATTCCTCCCCTGGGTGGGTTTATGGCCAAGTTCTACGTCTTCAGTGCAGCCGTGAAGTCAAAGTTTTACTGGTTGGCCATTTTGGGCGTCTTGAACAGCGCGATCTCCGTCTATTACTACCTTCGGGTTACTGTCCTCATGTATTTCAGGGAATCCGAGCGAGAGATCACCGGCCTCGAATTTTCACCTGCCTCAGTGCTCGCTTTGATTCTGGCTGTGATCGGGACTCTTTACATGGGAATCTTCCCGGCCAATGTGCTCTCCTTCGCCCAGAAGTCAATTGCAGGGTTGATGTAAGAAACGGAAAAAATAAAGTCTGAGCAGAACCAAGACTTTATCAAAATAGGCCATTCATCCCCCCAGCAGAGCTGGGGGGATGAATGGCCTACCCTCTCCCCTGGGGGGTGAGGGTTTGGGTGTGGGGGAAATGATCTAATCATCACCCCCACCTTAATCCTCCCCCATCAAGGGGGAGGAAAGTTTTTTAGAGAATTAGATGCCCCGCAGCTCTGCTGCGGGGTACTTCACTTCCACAACCTTAAGCGTTGTGTCTTATCCTGTTCGCCGTTAGGAGGAACCTTGCCTATCCCCCAACAGAGAGGGAGGCAGGTTACGGTTAAAAATGGGAACCTTTAAGAACCTAATGAACATTCATGGTAAAGGAGGATGGTATGTTGAAACAGGAGCGCCGATCTGGAAAAGATCGAAGGACAGGTGTGGTTCGTAGGAAATTTAACGAACCGAATTACAAAACCCCTGAACGCAGATGCGGAAAAGATAGGAGGTTGGGAATGGAGAGAAGGGAATATACTTAAAGAAACAATAAGCTCAGTCCCTGTCCCCTTTGTTCCACAATCAGCCTTCGGATTGATCTGATTCACTGTTTTTCCTTACCTACCCTATCCATAGGATGTGGCATCGACATTTAGTGTCGACGCTTTTTTTCTTAACCTTAACCTTAACCTTAACCTTATTTCTTTCCCGGCCTTACATCCACGGTGTTGTCATAGAACGTACTTCCTCCCCCTTGGTCTGTCAAACGCTGGGAAGTCAGGGCATTGACAGAACGAGGGCCAAGGCAGTGGTTCAGCCACCAGACCCCTTCTGCCACAACAACACCAGAAGGAACTTTAGGAGTTATATGGAGGGTGAAAGAGACCTCACCGAGTTGATTGAAGGCGATGACAGGATTACCTTCTTTTAAACCTTTGACCTCAGCATCAGTTGGGTTCATCTGAAGGAACATGGCCCTTTCTTTCTTTAAGAGATCTTGACGTTCACGAAAGGAGGAGTTTAAGGCGTAAAGACTTGGAGCTGTCATCAATCGAAAGGGGTAATCCCCTTCATAAGGAGGAAGATAACAGGGCAGGGGGTGAGATTCTTTTGGGTTGAGAATTTCGATCTTCCCTGAAGGTGTTTTAAAACGAGTGCGTGCATCGGATGGAAGCGGAATTTCGACCGCTTTCCCGACTGAAAAGGCTTCTCGATCAATTCCTTCTCTCATGGGGTTTGGAATGGAAAGGAAATGGTCAATGAGGTTGTCTGCAGTTTGCTGGAAAAAAGTATCATCAAATCCCATCTTTTGAGCAAGGAGGCAGAAGACCTCCCAGTTCGATTTGCTTTCACCCACAGGAGGGATGACGGCTTTTGCTCTCTGGGTGCAATAATGGCCATAGGCACGGTAGAGGTCACTGTGTTCAAGGGAGGATGTGGAGGGCAGCACAATATCTGCGTATCGAGCCGTGTCCGTCATGAACCTTTCGTGTACAACGGTGAAGAGATCTTCTCGCTCCAGACCCTTTAGAACCTGATTCTGATCAGGAGTGACAGCAGCCGGATTAGAATGATAGACATAAAGACTTTGGACAGGAGGATCGTCAAGTTCATTCAACGCCCAACCCAGGCGGTTCATGTTAATGGTACGGGTCTTTTTTGTCATAAAGTCCTCCCGAAGGACTTCATTCATGGCAAAAGCCCCTGCCGTGTTGGTGCCGGTGAAACACCCGCCTCCTCTTTTTCCATAAGCCCCTACTAAAGCAGGTAAACAAACAATGGTGCGTATGGCCATGGCTCCGTTGCCATACCGGGAAAGACCGGCTCCCAGCCGGATGAAGGGATTCTTTGCCATTCCGTAGGTTTTAGCCATGAATTCAAGGGATTCTTTGGAAGGACCTGTGAGAAGGCTCACTTTTTCGGGTGGAAAGTCCGGAAGAATCTTTTCCTTCAATTCTTTAAAACCCTGAACGTGAGCAGCGAGAAAGTCGTGATCAATGAGATCATCCCGGACGAGGAGATGCATCAAACCTAAAGCAAGAGAGCCATCGCTTCCTGGGCAGACGATGTAAATTTGGTCCACTGCAGAAGAAGTGAGGGTTTGGTAGGTATCAATAAGCCAAATCGTTGCTCCATTTTGTTTGGCTTTTTTCACGCCATGGAGAAAATGGATATTGGTGGCCACAGCATTTATTCCCCAAAGAATCACAAGATCACTTTCTGCCACCTCATCGGGGTGAGGAGCCGGCGTTTCTCCCATCACCACTTTCCAACCCACCTCTTTAGCAGGAGAGCAAATAGTTCGGTCGAGGAGAGAGGCTCCCAGTCGATGGAAGAAAGGATGTCCAGCATTTCGCTGGATTAGACCCATCGTCCCAGCATAGGAGTATGGAAGAATAGCCTCTGAGCCATACTGATCGATGATCTTTTGCCAGCGCTCTGTAATCCGGTCAATTGCTTCTTCCCAGGAAATGGGGCGAAATTCTCCGGAGCCCTTGGCCCCTACCCGCAGAAGGGGATGAGTAAGGCGGAGCGGTGAATGGGCGGTTTCTTGATAGCGATTCATCTTCGTGCAAAGGGTACCCCTTGTAAAAGGGTGTTCAGGGTCTCCAGAAACCTTGACCGCTTTTCCATCCATGACTTCTACCAGAAGCCCACAGGTGTCAGGTCAATCATAAGGGCAAACAGACCGTTTAATCTTTCTCAGCATAAAAAATCTCCTTCATAACTCCCAATATATTCCACCTTCATAACAACTTCAACCCCATTATAACACCTCTGCTGGTCAATATAATATGTACGAAAAGGTGGGGCATTTAATTTGACTTTTGAATAGATGTGGATTAATATAGCTATAGATGTAGCTATTCTATGAAGTGGGAGGTATTATGAAGGCAGTGCAAATGACCTTAGATGAGAATCTCATAGCATCGGTGGACAAGGTAGCCAAACGTTTGGGGACAACCCGATCCGCATTTACAAGGCAAGCTCTTAAGATTGCTCTCCGAGAAGTCCGAATTAATGAGTTAGAGCAAAAACATCACGAGGGCTATAAACGAAAGCCTGTTAGGCGTGGGGAATTCGAGGATTGGGAGACAGAACAGGTTTGGGTGGAGCCATGAAAAGGGGAGACGTTCGTTGGTATAGGTTTTCGAGGCCTGACAAAAATCGGCCAGTTGTTATTCTAACACGAGATTCAACGTTGGAATTCCTAGGCGAAGTAACGGTAGCCCCGATCACTTCCACCATTCGGGATATACCGACAGAAGTCTTATTGACGAAAGAAGATGGAATGCCTAAAGATTGCGCTGTGAACCTGGATCATATCCAGACAGTTTCGAAAGGGAAAATTGGGCCATTGATTACCACGTTAAGTCCGATGAAGATGTCCGAGCTACGGTCAGCCTTGCTCTTTGCATTGGGATTTTAGCCTTGAATATTTCCCCCCTTTACCAGTTTCTTTCCTGTTTGACTTCTTCCTACAAATTCAATAAACTTTAAACCAAATTAAGGCCACTGACAGATATCTTGTCTGTCCTGAGAAAGGCGCAACAAGTGAATAAAGGTTCCTCTTTCACTATCCATGATCTCCCAAGACAAGAAAGACCTCGTGAAAGACTTCAGAAATTCGGTGCAGAGGCACTCTCGGCTCAAGAGCTTTTGGCTCTGGTTATTGGGCGCGGTATTCCTAAAAAATCTGTAATGAATATTGCACAGGAATTATTGGCAAGATTCGGCAACGTCAAGGCAATAGGTCAGGCAACCATAGAGGAACTCTCTCAGATAAAGGGGATCGGTCTTGCCAAGGCAGCCCAGATTAAAGCAAGTTTTGAGCTTGGCAGGAGAGAAGAGTTAGAGCCGGAGCTGAAAAATTTTGATATTAAAGATCCTGAATCGGTTGTGAAAGCTATTCGTGCAAGCATTAAGGACAAAGCCAAAGAGCATTTTAAACTTATCCTTCTGAATCCCCGCAATAAAATCATTGGTATATCAACCATCTCAATCGGTACACTTAATGCCAGTCTGGTTCATCCACGGGAAGTTTTTAAGGATGCCATTATGCATACCGCGGCTTCGGTGGTTTTAGCCCATAACCATCCTTCTGGTGACCCCGAACCCTCGGAAGATGATATAACGATTACAAAAAGATTGATAGAAGCTGGTAAGATTTTAGGAGTCGAAGTTATAGACCATATAATTGTTGGCAAAAACGGATTTTTCAGTTTTAAGGAGAAAGGGTTGATATAGAAAAGAGGCAGAACAGCTGGTGTCACAAAAAGTGATACCACATATGATGACTCCTCCAGAGCCAAAACGCCGTCCCATCGGATTCCGTGTGAGAGAGGACTGACATTTGGTCGTTCGCCTTACTCCTCACGCCTTCCACCTTACGATGGGAATTAACGCCGTGCGCTATGCTATATGCGGTATGTTGGCTTGAGGAAAGTACTCCAGAGCAATTGAATGTGGAGAGTGAATGAAATTTCTGGAAGCAAAAATAAGTGAAAAAATTGAACAGCGTCCCCAGAATTCCCACATAGACGCTTTCTGTCTACTGTTTGCTGTCTTATACTTTACGATTTTTTCCTTGGGTGCACCCATGTGAGAATTGTTATAATTTTACATTTTTGGTATAGTTAGATCAACTTCCGGGGGTGATTGAGACCCACATAAAAGAACCAAGCGAGCCCAAGTGCTCAGACTTGCGAGTTGAACAATGACAAACCATCACGAGCACGCTAACCTAATCTGGCAGATTGCCGACTTGCTTCGTGGTCCCTACCGGCCGCCCCAGTACGAGCGTGTTATGTTACCCATGACCATACTTCGTCGGTTTGACTGTGTGCTTGCCCCAACCAAAACAAAGGTGCTGGCAGAGTGCGAGCGGCGAAAAGGCAGCAAGCTCAGCGATGATGCGCTTGACAGGGTGCTCAACAACGCCGCAAAACAGCGATTCCATAATCACTCACCACTCACCTTTGAGAAGCTCAAGGGGGACCCCGACAATATCGATAAGCACCTGGTTAGTTACATTAATGGTTTTTCCGCCAACGTTCGCCGAATCTTCGAATATTTTGAGTTTCCCACTGAGATCGAAAAGATGCGTGAAGCCAACATTCTCTACCTCGTTGTCTCCAAGTTCTGCGACGTGGACCTGCACCCAGACAACGTTCCAAACGAGGAAATGGGACTGATCTTCGAAAATTTGATCCGGCGCTTTAATGAATTAGCCAATGAGACTGCCGGCGACCACTTCACGCCACGCGAAGTCATCCAGCTAATGGTGAATATCCTGTTTATCAATGACGATGAACTCCTTGCTACGCCTGGTACCGTGCGGAAGATGCTCGATCCTGGCTGCGGCACTGGGGGGATGCTGGCAGGGGCGCAGAGCTACCTGCGTGATCACCACGCGGCGGCTCGCCTCTACGTCTACGGTCAGGACTACAATAAGCGTGCTTTCGCTACTGCCGCGTCCGACATGCTCATTAAACAGGTTGACCACAACGGTGGTGGAGACAATATTCGTTTCGGTGACTCTTTCACCGAGGACCAGTTTCCTGACGAGAAATTTGACTACTTCCTCACCAATCCTCCCTTTGGGGTGGACTGGAAGAAGGAACAAAAGGAAATCCAACGAGAGAATGAGAAAAGCGGGTTTGCCGGGCGCTTTGGCGCCGGTTTGCCGCGCGTCAACGATGGATCATTTCTTTTCCTACAGCACATGATTAGCAAATTTGAACCCGTCCTGCCCAACCAGCTCAAGCACGGCTCGCGCCTGGCCATCGTGTTCAGCGGCTCGCCACTCTTCTCCGGTGGGGCGGGTTCCGGCGAAAGCAATATCCGCAAGTGGATCATTGAAAACGACTGGCTTGAGGCAATCATAGCTCTGCCGGAACAGATGTTCTACAACACCGGCATCGGCACGTATGTCTGGATCGTTACCAATCGTAAGGAGAAGCGCCGCAAGGGTAAAATTCAGCTACTCGATGCCCGCGAAAGCTATATCCCTATGCGCCGGAGCCTGGGGGATAAACGCCGTAAGATTGGGGAGGGACGCGACGGTGAGCCCGACCAGATCGGCGACATCGTGAAGCTTTATGACCGTTTTATCGAGACTGATACCTCTAAAATCTTCGACAATAAGAATTTCGGTTACACCCGCGTGACTGTAGAGCGCCCATTACGGTTACTTTTCCAGATGACCGTCGAAGATAAGGCCCGCTTTCTCGACGCCTGCCCGCACCTACTTGAAGACGTGCAGGCCATAGATAAGGAACTCGGCCGCGAACCGCAGCGCGACTGGAACGCCGTGCGCGACCGCATTCTCGATATGCTCCACAAGCGCCGGTCCAAATGGAAGGCACCGGAGCACAAGCTCTTCCGTGATGTTTTCACGCGAAAAGACCCCGAGGCCGAGCCTGTGCGTAGCAGCGAGCGCCAGAAGGATTTCGAACCGGACGCCGACCTGCGAGACTTTGAAAACATCTCTCTTAAAGAGGACATCGACGAATACTTTCGCCGCGAAGTACTGCCCCACGTGCCTGATGCATGGATGGACCGCACCAAGGACAAGGTGGGCTACGAGATCAACTTCAACCGCCATTTCTACCGGTACACTCCACCCCGCCCTCTGGAAAAGATCGACGCTGATCTGAAGAAGGCGGAGGAGAACATCGTGCGACTGCTCAGGGAGGTGACGGTGTGATCCCCGAACGCGAGAGCCTGCTGCCCAAGCTTTCGCAGCATTGGCGAGCTACGCCTGTTCGGTATGCTTCGGTGTGCCTCGATGGGAAACGAATTCCACTCAACATCGAGGAACGATCCAATCGGCGAGGCGACTACCCATACTGGGGAGCGAACGGGGTCGTTGATTATGTGGATGGCTACCTCTTTGATGAATCTTTGGTCCTACTCGGTGAGGACGGTGCTCCATTTTTTGACAAGAACAAGCCCGTCGCCTTTTTTGCCACCGGGAAAATTTGGGTCAATAACCACATGCATGTCCTTCGGGTTAATAGCGGCTTCGACCCGCGTTTTGTGACGCATTGTCTCAATGCAACAGATTATGGACCATGGATTGAGGGAAGCACGCGGGATAAGTTAACCCAAGATAAGATGGGTGGCATTCCGCTGCCCACACCGCCAATCCGTGAGCAACGCGCCATCGCGGATTACCTCGACCGAGAGACGGCGAGGCTGGATGCGCTCGTGGCAGCAAAGGAGCGGCTGCTGGAGTTATTAGCGGAGAAGCGGCGGGCGCTCATCACCCGCGCCGTTACCTGCGGTCTGAACCCAGATGCTCCTCTTCGTGACTCTGGCATCTCATGGCTCGGCCAGATTCCAGCGCATTGGGAAATACGCCGCTTAGCATGGCTCTTTCGCGACCGCGACGAACGGTCTGAGCCTGGGCTGCCTTTGTTGGAAGTTTCTATCAATTCTGGCGTAGTTGTCCGGGAGTTTTCGGACGACCGGATTGAGAGTACCGCTGAGGACTTCAACACTTACAAGGTTGCTCACAAAGGCGACGTCGTTTTCAACAAAATGCGGATGTGGCAAGGTGCTGTCGGCGTAGCTCCTGAAGATGGCTTGGTCAGCCCTGACTACACAGTTGCCGCTCCGGTCGGGATGTTGTTGCCGGAGTATGCGGGGTTGCTCTTCAGAACAGAGATGTTCAGTGCCGAGTGCGCTCGTTACTCCCATGGGATCGTCTGGGACCGGCTGAGGCTTTACTGGGAAGGGTTTCGTGATATTGTGGTTCCTTTGCCACCCCCTGCAGAACAACGCGCCATCGTCGCCCACATTTCGGCGGAAACCGCTAAGCTGGCGGCCCTAGGGCAGGTGGCAGAACGGACAACAGGCCTCTTGAAAGAGCGCCGTGCTGCCCTTATCGCCGCTGCAGTGACAGGCAAGATTAAGTCGCTTTCTTGATTTGCTGAGGGCACTGGAAATTGGGTATAGTTTAGGTATGAGAACATCTACGCCAGCACTCGTCAACCCTACTCTGCTCACCTGGGCACGGCAAGAGAGCGGGTATCCGCCCGAGCCGGTGGCCAGGCGGCTGAATGTGAAGCCGGAGCGCCTGCTTGCCTGGGAGCGTGGTGAGTTAAAGCCCACGGTGCGGCAAGCGCAAGATCTTGCTAAGTTCTACCGGCGACCGTTCGGCGTTTTCTTCCTCCCTCAACCTCCGGCTCTGCCCCCCCTTGCGGCAGAGTATCGTCGCCTGCCGGGTGTGCGGCCTGGTGTTGAGTCGCCGGAATTCCGGCTTGCCCTGCGGGTCATGTCGCAGCGACGGGAAGTGGCGCTGGAGTTGAGCGAAGAACTGGGCGTGCGCGTGGAGGACTTCGGCTTTACCGCTCATCTGTCCGAAACCACGGCAGCCGCTGGCGCACGGCTGCGCGAAGCTCTTGGCATCACCGCTGATGAGCAGCTCGGATGGACATCCGATTGGCAGGCATGGCGGCGCTGGCGCGAGGCCGTCGAAACAGCAGGCGTGCTGGTGTTTCAGTTCCCTAAGGTGAGCCTCGCCCAGGCACGCGGAGTTACGCTGTTTAAGTTCCCATTACCTGCAATAGGCATTAACAGCAAAGAGTCGTCCGCCGGCGCACGGAGTTTTACTTTGTTGCATGAGCTTACTCACCTTGCACTTGCGGTTGGCAACGAGGAACGCGCTGCTATCGGTGAGACCCGCGATGATGCTGGCTGGCTGGAAGTCGAAAGATTCGCCGAAGAGGCTGCCAGCGCGGCATTAATTCCTTCGGAGATGCTTTCCGCTTTTTTGCGGAAGATGGACGTTTCGCTTGACGAGTGGGATATTATCCTGATGCGCTCGCTCGCCAGCAAGTTCAACACAACGCCGTTGGCGATGGCAACGCGGTTGCGGGTTGCCGGTGCGCTGTCGTGGGACGGTTACAACCGATGGAAAGTAGAATGGAACCGATACCTTGGCACGCTCCCGAAACGGAAGGGCTTTGCGTTGCCTGTCGACAAGACGCTCGGAAGAAGCGGCAGGCCCTTTGTTCAGTTGGTACTGGAAGCGTTGGATATGAATCGCATCACGGCAGTGCAGGCGAGCCGCTACCTTGATTTGCGGTTCGATCACTTCGACAGACTACGGAATGAGCTCCGCACGGGGCCGATGCGACCCGCGGGCAGCTTCGACGACGGAGAATAACGGAAAACGATCATGTATTCTTTCGATACAAGTGCCTTTATGGATTGGCAGGCACGGTATTATCCGCCTGATATCTTTATCTCCCTGGTCACAAGAATTGAGGAACTGATCGCTGCTGGCCAATGCTCTGCCGTTGAGCTTGTGAAGGAGGAAATTGATGCTGTGGGGACCCCTGAATTGCGGGCGTGGGTGAAAAAACATCCGGCCTTTTTTTAACGCTTGATACCCTGGTACAGGTAGAAGCGGCGAGCATCGAGTCCAGATATCCCGACCTGCTGGACCCCAAGAGTCCTCATCAATCAGCCGATGCGTACGTTATAGCGCTTGCCAAAGTGAAAGATGGCGTGGTTGTGTCGCAGGAAACCTCGGCTGCCGAGAAGAAAAGCGCAAAGAGAACTCACTACATACCCGACGTATGCCGTGATCTTGGCGTCCCCTGCATAAATCTGCTGGGACTGATGCGGCGGGAGCACTGGACCCTTTAAGATGCGGGAAACGCTGAAGGAGCAAGCCTTCGAAGCTGTCATTGAGTCGCACCTGCTTGCGAACGGCTATTCCACCGCAGAACGGGACGGCTTTGATCGTGAGCGGGCGATTTTCCCGGAAATAGTTCTATCATTCATCCGTGAGACCCACCCCGACGAGTGGAAGAAGCTGGAAGCATTACACGGTGAACGCACCGGCGAGCAAATTATCGGTGACCTATGCAAGTGGATGGACACTTATGGCTCGCTAACCACCCTCCGGCATGGATTCAAGTGTTACGGGCGGACGTTGCGGGTGGCCTTCTTCAAGGCGGCACATAGGCTCAATCCAGAGCTTGAAGAACGCTACAGAGCTAATCGTGTAGGAATCACGCGGCAACTCCATTTTTCCTCCCGTTCCGATAAGTCGATCGATGTCACTCTCAGTCTTAACGGCATCCCTATTGCAACCGCGGAACTGAAAAACCCGCTGACCGGACAGAAGGTAGACGACGCTATGCGGCAATACCGGCAAGACCGTGATCCGCGGGAACCGATCTTCGAGTTCAAACGGCGGGCATTGGTACATTTCGCTGTTGACACCGAAGCAGTTTTCATGACCACGCGATTGGCGGGCACGGCTACACATTTTCTACCTTTTAACCGGGGCCATAACAACGGCGCCGGCAATCCGCCTGACCCTGCGGGCCGGACCTATAGAACTGCCTATCTATGGGAGGAGGTGCTACAACGCGATAGCCTGCTCGACTTGATGGCTCGGTTTCTTCATCTGCAGATTGAAGAGAAGCGTACCTACGAAGGGTGCAAAGTCAAGAAAGAAACGATGATCTTCCCGCGTTATCACCAGCTCCAGGCGGTGCGTGCCTTGGTTGATGCGGCGCGCGGTGAGGGTGTTGGACACAATTACCTTGTAGAGCATTCGGCAGGTAGTGGCAAAAGCAACACGATAGGTTGGCTGGCGCACCGACTGTCGTCCTTGCACGATGCACAGAACCAGCGGGTCTTCGATTCAGTTGTAGTGATTACTGATCGAGTAGTGCTGGACCAACAGTTGCAGGACACGATCTATCAGTTCGAGCACAAGCGAGGCGTAGTGCAAAAGATCGACGAGAGTTCTCGTCAACTGGCTGAGGCACTGGAGAATGCCGT